>Ga0265293_10000534_pt1 | contig 90609 bp, 56 predicted proteins | sample Munlanlewell138R_FD_192505 | JGI IMG/M metagenome (GOLD analysis project Ga0265293, IMG submission 192505) | Leachate microbial communities from a municipal landfill in Southern Ontario, Canada - Leachate well 138R | ecosystem: Engineered > Solid waste > Landfill > Unclassified | place: Canada... | reverse complement strand
GGGTTTTATGATGAGTGGGATCGTTTTCTCGCAAATTCGGGTATAAGAAAGCCTGGGCGTAAGTCGTACAAGGCGGAGAACGAGGAATATGAAACCGCACTGGGAGCTTACAATTGGCCGCTAGATGAAAAATATCACCCGGACGAATTTGTAGGTAACATGGCAAAGTGGTTCATTGAAAAAAGAGAATCAACCGCTCCTCTTTTTTTAGAAATTGGCTTTCCGGGACCACATCCTCCCTATGATCCTCCCGAACGTTATGTGGAAATGTATAAAAACATTAATATTCCCACACCCAACGTGAGCGAAGCGGAGCTTATGCTGCAGCCTGAGTCTCACCGTATGTATAGGAATGAGATGATCAATGGGAATCACGATGCTGTAAAATGGCATGAAAATCCTGAAAAAGAACAGCTTTTAAGGCTCAGAAGATATTATGCTGCCAATGTAACGCTTATTGATGAAAAAATTGGTGAAATAATGAATGCGCTCAAAGAACGAGGATATCTGGAGGATGCCATTGTAATTTTCACATCCGATCATGGTGATTGTCTTGGAGATCATGGTCTTATCCAAAAATGGACCATGTACGATTGTATTGTGCGAGTACCAATGATAGTATATGCTCCTGCAAAAATATCCGGTGGATTAAAAACCGATGCCTTAGTTCAACACATGGACATTGCAGCATTACTTTTTGAGTTATCCGGGGTTGAGGTTCCCCACGAATGGGACACTATCCGGGTGCTGCCTGAATTAAAAAAAGGTCGTGAGCATGTGTTTGCAGAGCATTCTAGGGACAATATCTTAAAAGGTGCAGACTATGTAACAATGATAAGAAGCAAGAAATACAAGCTTGTTCATTATCTTGACAAGGAGTTTGGTGAGCTGTACGACCTTAATAAGGATCCGGGCGAAGTTGAAAACCTTTGGGATAGTACAGAATATTTTGGCATAAAGCAGGAAATGCTGAATACTCTTTTAAACTGGAGGATACGAGCTTCTGCAAAAACGATAGAGCGATACGATATTAATTAGTAAATTCATATTTTTGGTGTAGTGTTTAATGCAAAATAATATTTTCGTTACCGAGGATATTATAAATATAATTTAAATGAAAAGGGTGGTATTAAAAAATGAAAATTACCTTTGTAGGAGCAGGAAGTTACGGTTTTACGCTAAAGCTTATTGTTGATATTTTTAATTTTGAAGCACTTAAGGATGCCGAGCTTGCACTGATGGATGTAGATCAGGAGCGGCTTGACGATATGAAGCTGATACTGGATGAATACTTTAAAAGGATTAACTACAATAAAAAGGTTGTGTATACCAAAAGTTTGGAAGAAGCGGTTGATGGGACAAATTTTGTTTTCAACCTGGTGCGCATAGGCTTTCTTAAAGGCTCAGAGCAGGATATGGATATACCAAAAAAATATGGACTTTTTCAGACAGTTGGAGACACCTCGGGTGTTGGCGGAATTTTCCGAGGACTAAGAACCATGATACATACAATGGAATTGTGCAAAGCTGTTGAGAAGGTTGGGGCACCCGGTGCAGTGATATTGAATTATACAAATCCCCAGATGATGCTGGTCATGGCTGCCAATGCAGCTGCTAAAGTACCATATATAGGACTTTGCCACAGCGTTCAAGGCACTACTCGCCAGATCGCCAATTATATTGGGGTACCCTATGAGGAGTTGAACTACGATGCAGCCGGTATTAACCATATGAACTGGATTACTAGGCTTGAGCGTAACGGTGAAGATCTATATCCGCTTTTTAGAAGCCTTGTTAAAGAGCGAGGTATTTTTGAGCCATCACAGGACGACGAGGACGATATACGGGCAAAGCTTGGTCCTGTCAGATTAGATATGCTAGGTCGTGTAGGCTATATGGTATCCGAGTCCAGTCATCATTTTTCGGAGTATGTACCTTTTTATCTTCGTACTCAGGAAACAAGGGATCAATATAAGATTCCGATAGACAGATATAAATGGAATATAGCAAGAAAGCAGAAGCATCAGGAAGAGCTGTTGGAAGGTGTGCGAAAAGGACAGCTTCCGGAAATGGAAAAGAGCGTTGAATACGGATCGGGCATCGTAAATGCCATGGTTACTAATGTACCTTATAAGATCTACGGAAATGTTATGAACAAAGGGTTGGTTACAAATCTGCCTGAATCATGCGCAGTGGAGGTCGCCTGCCTTGTTGATAAAAATGGAGTAACTCCGTGTCATTACGGTAAGCTTCCGACACAGCTTGCCTCGCTGTGCAAGATGGAAATAAGCGTACACCAGCTTGCATTAGAAGCAGTACTCAAAAGAGATAGAAGGTATGTTTACTGGTCAATGATGGCAGATCCTGTAACCCATAGTGTTTTGACTCTTGATCAAATGGAAAAGTTGGCTGATGAGCTTATAGAAACACATAAAGAATATTTTGAGGGATATTTTATATGAAAAGACCTAATGTTTTATTGATAACCAGTGATCAGCAGCACTGGAATACAATCGGAGCTTTTAATAATGAAATTGTAACTCCAAACCTTGACAGGCTGGCAAAGGAAGGAACGGTTTTTAATAGGGCATATTGTCCGAACCCTACCTGTACTCCTACAAGAGCTTCAATTATTACTGGAAAATACCCCAGCCAGCACGGTGCGTGGTCCTTGGGAACAAAGCTGCCTGAAGAAGAAAACACTATAGGAGACGAGCTTTTAAAAGCGGGCTATAGTACGTGTCTGATTGGCAAAGCACATTTTCAGCCACTGGCATCGACTCCTGAATATGAGTCTTTAGAATCCTATCCGATACTGCATGACTTTGATTTCTGGCGTTCATTTAACAGTAAGTTTTATGGGTTTAAACATTGTGAGCTTGCTCGAAACCACACAAGCGAAGCTCATGTCGGTCAACATTATGCTTTGTGGATGGAGGAGAAGGGTCTTTTAAACTGGCGGGATTATTTTGTTGCGCCCACCGGCACCCTTCCTGATGATACAAGGTATAAATGGGATATACCGGAAGAATTTCACTACAACACATGGATTGCCGAAAGAACTAATGTAATGCTGGAAAAGTACAAGAAGGATGATGAAAATTTCTTTTTATGGGCTAGCTTTTTTGACCCACATCCTCCTTATCTTGTTCCAGAGCCGTGGGATACTATGTACAACCCGGATAAGCTGACTGTGCCAAGATTGGTCGAAGATGAGCATGAAGACAGCCCGGAACCTATTCGGTTAACTCAGGAGGAGGATCCTGATTTTAGCAAATATGTTGAGACAGGATATGAGATAATCGGATACCGATCCCATGTTCGGGGAGAGGGATCAAGAAAAAAGAATATGGCTACCTACTATGCAATGATAAGCTTAATGGACAAATATATTGGTGTGATTTTAGATAAGCTGGATGAGTTGGGACTAGCGGAGGATACCATCATAGTTTTTACTACTGATCACGGTCATTTGTTTGGGCAGCACGGCTTGATAGACAAGGGCTCCTTCCACTATGAGGACCTGCTTAAGATACCATTTATTGTAAGATATCCAGGAAAGGTACCCGCCGGGAGGACGTGTGCAGCTATGCAGTCCTTGGTGGATTTAACTCCTACACTACTTGATATGGTAGGTTTGACCATTCCCTGTGAGATGACTGGTATTAATCAGCAGGAAGTCTGGCTTGGAAAAAAGGAAAAGGTACGAGACCACATAATATGTGAGGATCATCAAGAACCAACAAAGGTAAATGTGCGTACTTTTGTGGACGAAAGATACAAGATTACAGTTTACAATGGGCAAACCTTTGGACAGTTGTTTGATTTGCAAGAGGATCCCGGTGAAACGGATAATTTATGGAATAAACCCCAATACAGGGATTTAAAAGAGGAAATGTTGTTTAAATATATATGGGCAGAGCTTTATAAGGAGCCCATGTGGATGCCGAAAATCAAGCATGCATAAAGGATGTGTCTTTGCAAGTTAAGTGTAGACACTTGATTTTACTGCAATAACTTGAAAATCATTTTATTATACACATAAAAAGTTTTTCTTAGGTGTTTTGTGCATGAAAAACGTGATTTTTAAAAAGTAAATATACAATTTATTCAGCAGTATGGGTTATTGCAGTAAAGTCATACTTAAAAATATGAAAATGCCATCAAAAGTAAGCCGATAAATGCGTTGCCATTACATTGGCTGATGGATAGAAGCGCAGATTAGAAGAAAGAGAAGGAGTTTGCATATGAAAGGAATCCAGCCGGAATATGTAATAGGTGTTGACCTTGGAGGGACAAAAATTGCAACAGTTATTTGTGATTTTAAATGTAACATCATAGCACAGGTGAAGGTTGATACTCGTGCAAAAGAAGGCGTTTCTAAAGTGGTGCAAAGGATCAAAGACACAGTTTATAAGGTTATTGAGATGGCAGGGGTGACCGTTGATAATCTGGCCGGTATTTGTATTAGCTCACCGGGGCCTTTGAATACTAAAAAAGGGGTTGTGCTGTCTGTTGCAACATTAGGGTGGGAGAACATACCCATCAGTAAAATAATATCCGACGAGTTTAATGTGCCGGTTTACCTCGAAAATGATGCTAATGTGGCAGCTTACGGCGAAAAGTGCTTTGGTGCCGGGATAGGCTGCAAGGATCTCATTTATATAACAGTGAGCACAGGAGTTGGCAGTGGAATTATTATCAATAATAAAATTTATCATGGGAAGCATGATTCTTCAGGAGAATTCGGACATATATGCATTGAGCGCGGAGGGAAAAAGTGTTCATGCGGTAATAATGGTTGTCTCCAGGCTTATGCATCAGGAACAGCGATTGCTGATATTGCAAAGGAGGAGGTTCGCAGGAATAGGGATTCCAAAATACTCAATTATTCCAACAACTGCATCGAACACATAAGCTGCCTTTCTGTAGAAAAAGCAGCAATTGAGAAGGATAATACAGCCCTTAAGATTTGGACTATGGCTGGTATTAATCTTGGGCATGGTATTTCAATATTGATGCAAATGTTTGATCCTGAAATGGTGATCATTGGCGGAGGTGTTTCAAATGCCTGGGATCTTTTTTACCCGGATATGATGGACACTATAAGGCTTCACACATATAAACTCATTTTTGAGGATTGTGCTGTTGTGCGGGCAAAGCTGGGGGCAAATGCGGGAGCGTTGGGTGCTGCAATGATTGCGGTTGATAATCTGCATGCAAGGTAATAATTTTAAATAATATGACTATTAAATCCACTTAACGTGATGATGTATTTTAAGTTGGTAGTTCATCTTTAATAAAGCGCACAAAACGCGCTGTTTGGCTTAATATTATGATGTGTTTTAAGTCAAGCAGTCATATGAATATGATATCGCATTTAGAACAGCAGGTGAATTATGAGCCTTTCGGATATCACAAATGAGTCAACGCGTTATTTTGAGAAAGGATAATAAATGTTTTTTCCATAATAAATAAATATATCACAATATGATGAAGACGAGGGATCAAAATGTTAAAAATTAAAGTAGGTTTACTGGGAACAAGTCAGTTAAGCTTTTGGGGAGATAAGGATGGACAGTTTAAAAGGTCGGTACAGGAAATTACCAAGCTATCTCAATCATTGGGGTTTGATCTTTATGTTTACAATGAAACAATCATTGTAGAGTCTGATGCACAAAAAGCCGTAAGAGAGATGGAGGACAAAGGTATAGACTTCCTGCTTGTACAGTGCACAAGCTTTTCAGCGGGATTTCTTGCACCTGTGCTGGCAAAAATCAAGAATGCTTATCTGGGGTTATGGGCAATTCCCGAAAGTACGAAAGAGGGAGCGGTTCCGTTTAATTCATTTTGCAGTATAAACATGTATTCAAGCATAATCGGACATTACCTCAAAGATTACAATATTCCGTTTAAATGGTTTTATGGAAATGCGGATCATGAGCTGTTCAAAAGAAGATTTGAAATTACAATAGCAGCTCTTACCGCTATCCGAAAAATCCAAAATTCCAAGGTAGCACTCATTGGCGGTATTGCTCCGGGGTTTAATGATTTGTATTTTGATGAAAGAACGCTGATTAAGAGATTTGAAGGAATAAGCATCAACAGGCTTCATGAATATTCGGAGATCAAGGATAGGGCGCTTGCATACAAATCTTCCGAATTAACTTCTATTATTGATGATATGGTTGGAGAGGCAACAGGAGTTTTTCCCGAGTCCAAACCGCTGCTTGAGACCAATGCACGAGTATACAAGGCGTATAAGGATTTTATTTCAGAATACGGCTACAACGGTTTAGCAATCAGCTGTTGGCCAAAATTCCAATCTGATTTTAAGTTCAGTGTCTGCTCTGTTGTTGCAAAGCTAAATGATGATGGAATAATTGCGGCCTGTGAAGGGGATCTCCCCAGTGCTATAAGTATGCTGATACTTAAGTATCTTGCAAAGGATGAGACTATGCTTATGGATTTTTCAGCATTTGATGAAAAGGACGAAACAGTTCTAATGTGGCATTGTGGACCGGCATCCAAACGCTTTGTAAATGAAGATGGATTTGCTCTTGGAGCTAACTATTCGGGGTTGCCTCATGAAGAAGGAAAACCGCCGATTGGTTGTGGTATTGCAAGGGACATGGTTTTTAAACCGGGACATGTGACGGTAGCAAGAATAACCGGTGAGTCGGATAAGTTCTTTCTAGCCGAAGGAGATTTTGTAGATTATGAAAAGAAGAGCTTTTGCGGAAGTAGAGGCTGGATGGGCAATTTAAAGCTCAACAGAGAAAAGATAACAGTAAGGGATTTTGTTAATACCGTTCTGGTGCAAAGGTTTCAGCATCATTACCCCATAGTTAATGGCGATTTTTCAGAGGAGATTTTGGAAATTGCAGCATGGCTCGGCATGAAAATGGTAAGCAAAGTACCCTATCAAGAATATATGCAAAACAGTGAGGAGTAAGGAAAATGGATAAAATTACAGTTTCAGAAATGATGAATGCAATATATGAGCTTGAAGAAAAAAAGGATTTAAAGTGTACTCTTTTGGGTATCGGACCAATGTCCCTGCCAGTTATTGAAGCGGCTTTTTGTCTTGCAAAGGAAAAGAATTTTCCGCTCAACTTTATTGCCAGCCGTAACCAGATTGATGCAAAGGCTCTGGGCGGAGGGTACGTTTGTAATTGGGATCAAAAAGCTTTTGTAAAAGCAATAGGCGATGTTGCCGCAAAGGTAGGTTTTAACGGCATATATCATATTTGCAGGGATCACGGCGGTCCTTGGCAAAGAGATAATGAAAGAAACAGCAAGCTTCCTGAAGAGGAGGCAATGAGAATTGCAAAGGAATCTTACCTTGCGGATCTTTTGGAGGGTTTTGACCTTTTGCATATAGATCCGACAAAGGATCCTCACTGCTCCGGTGTTATCCCCATGGATCTGGTAGTAAACCGGACAGTGGAGCTGATTTCTTACGTAGAGGGAGAAAGAACTGCAAGGGGTCTACCAGAAGTTGCATATGAGGTAGGCACTGAGGAAACAAACGGAGGACTCACCTCTCAAAACGCTTATGGTGAATTTATTAAGAATCTTACCAGCCAGCTCAAGGCTTTGAACCTTCCATTGCCAAACTTCATTGTTGGTCAGACGGGTACATTGACAAGGCTTACTGAAAATGTGGGACATTTTGACGCAGAGGCGGCAAGAAAGCTGACGCAGGAAGCCAGAAGGTATGGAGTGGGCTTAAAAGAGCACAATGCAGATTATCTATCTGAATTTATACTATATATGCACCCACTTCTTGGCATAACTGCTGCTAATGTGGCGCCTGAATTTGGGGTAATGGAAACCGGCTCATATTTACTGCTTGCTGATATTGAACGTGAAGCATACAACCGAGGAATATTGAAGGACAAATCGGATTTTACTGAGGTCATTCAAAGATCAGCAGTCAAAAGCCAGAGATGGAGAAAGTGGATGATGGGAGATGTAGGCGCACTATCGGTAGAAGAGGTTATGGGTAACAGCGCTCTAGTGGCTCAAATTACCGAGACAGCAGGTCATTACACTTTTGAAGTTCCGGAAGTTAAACATGAAATGGGAAAAATGTTTAAAAACTTGGAAAGCATAGGTATGAAACCTTATGATATCGTGATCAAAAGAATTAAAGATTCAATGAACAGGTATGTGGAATGCTTTAACTTAACTGGTCTGACTTCAAAGATTATGGAATTTAATCAAAAGGAAAAGGTAAATTAAAGAATTAATTAAGATGCAAGAGCTTAGGGAGTTACGAAGGTGTATAGTGCCTTTTCGGGAGGATATGTAGACTTAAAGAAAAATAAACCTAATTAAAGAGGGAGGAATTTATTATGCCGGGACCGGGATCATACCTTTTCGGTGAAGAAGAGAGAAAGGAAGTGCTTGATGTATTGGAATTCGGATATCTGTCGCGATATGGCGCAGAGGACAATCCGAAATTTAAGCAAAAGGTGCGAACCTTTGAAAAAGAGTTTGCACAGTTTTTAGACGTTGAATACTGTGCAGCGGTAAGCAGTGGGACGGGAGCGATTTTAGCTTCTCTTGCGGCGCTCGGGATAGGACCGGGGGATGAGGTCATAGTACCGGGATATACATTCATAGCGTCAATATCAGCAATAATTTTATCAAGGGCTATTCCTGTGCTTGCTGAGATAGATGAATCGCTTAACATAGATCCTGATGATATCAAAAGGAAGATCACTGATAAGACGAAAGCTATTTTGCCTGTCCATATGCTAGGAAATCCATGCGATATGGAAAGGATTATGGAAATAGCACTAAAGCACAATTTGCTTGTTGTGGAAGATTGCTGCCAAGCAGGTGGTGCTTCCTTTAAGGGCAAAAAACTAGGAACAATTGGCGATATCGGAGCATTTTCTCTAAATGTTTTTAAAGTTATTACATCAGGAGATGGTGGCGCAGTCATCACCAAGGATGCCAATCTATATGAAAGGGCTTTTGGCTTTCATGATCAGGGGCATAAGCCCAATAGGACGGGCGTTGAGGTAGGACAGCGAAGTATAATCGGGATGAATATGAGGATGAATGAGTTGACGGGAGCCGTAGCATTAGCGCAGGTACGGAAGATGGATATTATCTTGTCAACATTAAGAGAGAAAAAAAGAAAGCTTAAAGATGCAATTAGAGATCTTGAAGGTGATAAATTTGTTTTTAGAAAAATCAACGATGCTGAGGGTGAATGTGCCACACTGATGACACTTATTTTTAAGGATGCACAGATGGCCGAAAAATTTGCAAATGAAATTGACCAGAAGGTTATTGCAGAATCGGGATGGCATGTTTACAACAATATGGAGCAGATACTAGGTAAGAAAACTGTCGGCAGCTATGATTGCCCCTTCGGGTGTGAAGCGTACAAAAAAGAGATTGTATATGAGAAGCATATGCTGCCTCAAACTGACGAGATCTTAAAAAGGGCTGTAAACATCAGCGTAGGTGTTGTGGATAAAGGGCTTGGAGCAGGTTATGGAATCAATATTTGTTCTGATGATAATGAGATTAAGGCTGTAGCTGACAGAATTAGAGAAATATGTAATAGCTTATAAGGAAAATAAAGCTTGTATATATTAATAAATATCAAGGGAGGTCTAAAAATATGTCAATAAAAAGAAAAGCACACTTACCTAAAAGTGGCGTGAAAAAGCACAAATTGCTTTCAATGTGTTTAGCTTTTGTTTTTACATTTACAGCATTGCTTGGGGGTCTTACTTTTACAGCTATGGCTGAGCCGACGCTGGTAACTTTGGTGTTTGATCCGACAGATGATGCCGGAGTTTTAGGGAATGAAGCAAACAAAGATAAACCGCAAGGTAATCTTGCAACGGTAGCAGTTGGAACTGCTGGACCAAGAGAAGGATACCTAAAATACCTTGTAGAAGGTGTGGAAGGGCAGATAGTAAGCGCAAAGCTTGAGCTAAGTTACACTTACGGAATTGAAACATCGGCAGGCATCACCTCGATATATCTTACAGGCACAGCTTGGGATGATGGAACACTGACATACACAAACAGACCTGTTGCAATGGACGATGGAAGCGAAGAAGTACTTGTGGGGGATTTTGAAAATCCCACTGCGGTAGAATCAGGAACACCTCAATTAATTGAGGTAGACGCTGCAAGTGCAATCACAGGAAACGGCACCTATGCTTTTCATTTAGTTTCAAGCGGTACCCAGAGAACAAATTTTGCTTCAAAAGAGAATAAAACGGTACCCTGTGCAAAGCTTGTAATAACCTATGACCCAACGGCACAGATGGATCCTGGAAGCGGAGATGAGCATACACCTGATCCTACACCTGACCCAGAAGTACAGCCTACGCCTGATCTGGGAAGTGAAGTCACACCTACGCCACCGGTGCCAGGTGACCACGGTGATCCCGCAAAGACAACAACAATAAAGGTTACAGAGGATTCCTATGTGGCAAACAATTCGGGATCTGTGCTAAACTACGGTAGTGGAACAAACTTGGTGCTGCAAAAGGGAGGAAACATGTTTGAGCCTTACCTTAAGTTTAATGTTTCAGGTATTGATGAGCCTATTCGGAAGGTATATCTTAGGGTTTATGTAAACGGTATTGTAAAGGGCGAGCCTGCAACTCCTATGTCTGTATGGAGCACAAGCAATAGCTGGCAGGAAAACGGCATTACATGGAATAACAGACCGGAGCAAAAAGAAAAAATTGCACAGTTTAACTTTTTTGCTGTAGCAGGATATTGGATAGAAGCTGACGTAACTAAATATGTAAAGGAGAACGGAACATACTCCTTCTGCCTTACTTCAGATGATCATAAAGCAAAGATAATTATGGATGCAAAAGACGGCAACGCTGAAAATTGTGCAGAACTTGAAATAATATATGGAGATGGATATGTACCTCCACGTGAACCGTTACCAGCAGATTTTGGTGTTGTAAGAAGACTTGTGCAGCACTCTTCGGATGATGTGACGGTTAATGCTCATTCCTCCGATGGACAATCAAATACGCTGACACTAAACGGTTCAGAGGATAAGAAGGAAGCTTATATTGCCTTTGATATATGGAAACTAAATACCGACATTAATGAAGCAAAATTAAGACTCTATTATCAGGGAGGAGCTCCCGAAGGAAAAGTAAATATATACAGCACATACAACGGCTGGACGGAGGATACGCTCACGTGGGGAAATAAACCTGCTGCCATGCCAAGTAAGCCTATCGGGCAAATACAGCTCCCAGCTGATGCGGGCTGGTTGGAGTTTGATGTAAAGAGCTATATAACCGGAACAGGAAGATACTCTTTTGTAGTCACAACTGATGCTCCTGGCAGTGTTTTAATTAACTCAAATGAAGCAGCCGATGACAGACCCGAGATATATATTGAGTATCAGAATGGTATAACAAAAAATATCTTGAAGGATGTACTCCCATCGGGACGCCGTGTTGTAGAACGCTACTCTGATAATAAGCTTATCAGTATGGGAATACTTGATGTAACAAAAGCACCTTATTACGCAGACAATACCGGAATAACTGATTCCACACTTGCGATACAAAGAGCTATCAATGATGGCAGGGATGCAAGGTGTGTTGTTTATTTGCCTTCGGGCACTTATCTTGTTAGTGACACATTAGAATGCATTAGTCCCAATTATGATAATGGTACAGCCGTAGAAGTTGCAATGGGTAGAAATGATTTTGGAAATGTTTTAAGAGGATCATCGGATTTAAAAAACAGATCCGTTATCAAGCTGGTTGATAATGCTCCTGATTTTAACGATATTACAGAACCCAAGCCTGTAATCCATTTATGGGCTATTGAGGGCGTAGCACCCAATATATTTGAACAGAGCAATATAAACTATTCACAAGAATTGAATAGTATTGATCTGGATTTGAACGGTACTAATGGGAACCCGGGCGCAATTGGAGTAGATTTCCTTGCGTGTGAGCATTCTAGCATGGAGTGTATAAACGTTGATGCTACCGGGGCATTTGCAGGCTTTAGTGATGCCCTTGGCTCAGGAGGAGCAATACACCGTATATCTGCCACAGGTGGAATGTATGGAATGTACATTGGGATGTCCCAGCCTGAGGCTACTGTATCTTATGCGACCTTTACCGGGCAGACAGCAGCATGTATTTACAACAATTCAAGAGGTCCTCTTGTACTAGTAGGAGCCAAGCTTGCACCTGCACCAGGAGCAAATGCTATTCAACTGACCGGGGAGATTGATAAGTTCCCATTTAATGCAGGGCTTAGCATGGTAGACGGAATAATAGAAATGCCTTTACAAGAGGCGAGCGTTCCTGCAATTACCGCGAACAGATCGATGTACCTTAATAATGTGTATGTCAAAAATGCTGAAGTATTGTCAGAAATAAAAGATGCTGCGGGCAAACACACTGTTTTTAACGGAAACGCAGCCGGATGGTGCAAAATAAATGATTATGCAGGTTTGGCTTATGTCTCATATGCCGATCAGCAGGCTTATAATGGGGAAACCGTTAGACCTGATGTTGTAATTATAAACGGCAATAAGCAGTTTACCTCCAATGCTGATGTGGAGCTGACGGGTATCAATGAAAGCAGTATTCCCTCTGATCTTCAAAGCCAACATACCTGGGATGGTGTTTTCCCATGGTATGATGTTCCCGGAATACTGAATGCCTGGGATTATGGCGTTACCGCCGATGGAAACAAAGAGAATTATACCGATCAGTACCCTGCTTTGCAAAGAGCAATTGATGAGGCAAGTGCGAAAAATCTACCGTTATTTTTACCTAAAGGCATATACAGAATTTCAAAATCCTTAGAACTAAAAGCTAATACGCATCTTGTCGGAGCCTCTAGGAATGCTACCGCTATATTACCGATAACAGGACCTGATGAAAATCCCAACGGCGACTTTTTGGATTCGACTAACCCACAGCCGCTTATAAAAACTGTAGATGATGCGGATGCGACAACTATACTGGCATTTTTGCGTCTGTTTGTAAGCGCACCTCATATTGAGCGGGCCAAAGCAAGAGGTGAGACTGTTCCTAGCGAAATAATATGTACGAGTTATGCTGTTTTATGGCAGGCCGGGCGTAATTCGATTATACGCGGTGTTGTGTATAGAAGGGGTGGTAAAGGAAGCGGAGGAACGCTTTCTGACGGACCAAACTTTATTATACGTGGCAATGGCGGAGGAAAATTCTATATCATGGGTGTTGCTGCTGCAACCCATATGAAGCCAACATATACCCAGTGCCTCATAGACGGAACCACAGAGCCAATCAAAATATATCACTTCCAGCCGCAGCTAGGAAATGCACAGGCGAACAATGAGTTTGGATGTGAAATAAGAAATGCCGGCAATATTGATATATATGGTATAAAATATGAAGGAAGCAGAGTAATTTTAAATATTCATGGAAGCCGTAATATCCGTGTGTTTGGAGAAGGAGGCGGTGGAGCGCCGAATGTATTGTTTAAGGTTGAAAACTGCCGGGATATTTTGTTCAGCAGTATAAATCCTCAGCTTGGAAAGACTACTCTTGGGACAGGAAGACACATTATTCTTCAAGATAGAGTGGGTACAACCGATATTAACCAGGTACTGCTTTATAAGAGTGGAAATCCCAGCTCGGAACCAATAATTGGTGTGAAATTTAGTGATATTAAGATGGCTGATTGGTTTTATGACAGTGTCAACATGTTGGTTTCAAAGGGAATTATGGCAGGATATCAGGATGGAAGCTTTGCCCCTAATGCAGCAATACAGGTTGATCAGTTTGCTAAAATGGTAGTCAAAGCATTAGGATACAATGATATCAAGCCTAGTGATACTGATGTGGCGGATGGATATGTTGCAAAAGCAATGGAGTTAGACCTTATTTTAAGCGGAGAATTTGACACATTTACCCGTTCAATCACCCGAGGAGAAATGGTAAGGATTGTTGTGAGGGCATTGTCAGACGAGCAGTTTGAAAGCGACTTAAGCCAATATGAAAAAGCAATCAAGGATTTTTCCTCTATAAGGGAAGATTTAAAAGAAGCAGTGATCAAGGGCTACTCAAAAGGTATAGTTGCGGGATATCAGGATGGTGAATTTAAAGATAATTTGAATGCTACCAGAGCAGAAGCTGCAACAATTATAATAAGAATGCTTGAGCCTTCTATGAGGTAAGACAAAAGGTTAAAAAACAGGTAATAGCAACAAGGCATGAAAGCCTGCGGTTATATAGTAGGAGGAAAGCTGAATTTCACTAATGTTTCATAACATTGCAAAAGTTATATCTTTTTAGCTACCTGTGAACTGTAAGCGCTGCTTGGTTACAGTTCACGGGGGTCTTAGCAAAACTGATAGTGAACAATCATCTCTAATACGGCTAATTACAGCAAAGCTTAGGAAAACTAAGTTTAAAATGCCTTAGAGTTTAGTAATGTCCGTGCTGTTCTACACGCAAGTGAGTTCACGGAATTACTTAATGAAAAGGCATTTTAAACTGTGTTTTCCTTGCTGAAGCTGTATAGAAGTGTTAGAGATGATTGTTCATAGGATATAATACCCCCGAGTGAACTGTAAGTGCTGCTTGGTTACAAACGGGTGGTGTAGTGTAAAAAGTATTGCATGATTTATCACAATGTGATAATATGATTTTAAACCTATATGCTCACTTTTAGACTTACTAGGGAGAGATTATATTATTAACAAGAAGATACAACACCTAAAATAATTAACTGTGAAATGTGAGCCTACAACTTAAGTTTTGGAAAGATTACAAAAATAAAGTTATATGGTACGAAGCTAGAAAATAATGTTATAAGAGATCTATTTAAAATTAAAATAGATTTACACTAAGAAATTTAAGGGGGAAGAAAACAATGAAAGCCAGTAAAGTTATTTCTTTGATTCTTGCAGTATTAATAGTTGGAATTATGTTTAGTGCGTGTGAGGTTAATAACAAAGGTCCTGAGAATACACAGCCAGTAGAATCATCCACAGAGGGAACTGAACCGGTACCGCCTACAACAGAAAAAGTTCCAGAAACAACACCGAAGGAAACTGAGCCGTCATTAGCTTCTGAAGAAGTTAAACCTAGTGAAACCGTTACAGAGCCAGCAGGAGAGCCTCAAACCCTCACCCTTATTGCGATGGAAGACGCCATGGTTAATTTTAACAAGCAGGGCGAAACCAGCCCTACAGCACCTCAAATGGGGCTTGTGGGTTCAGAAGGAAACGAGAAATTTGGATTTTTCAAATTTGAAGTATCTGGGGTAACGGGGGAGATTGATTCGGCAATTTTCAATGTATATTGCGCTAGTACAAAAGCAGGCGTAGATGGAAATACTGAGGTCTGGTCTGTTGGTAACAGTTGGACCGAACAAGCGTTATCATGGGAGACTATGCCTGAGAAAGATGAAAAAATAGGTGAGTTTAAAACACCAAATGACGGAGAATGGGCTGAGGTTGATCTTACTGATTATATAAAAGGTGATGGCACATATTCATTCATACTTATACCAACAGGCGAAGGTCGTGGATTCCTAGCCACAAAAGATACAGATAAAGGAGCGGAACTTAGGCCTAATTTGGTTATTAATACAAAGTAGGAGCTTTTCCAAGAAGGAAGCAAGGGGCATCTCTCTTGCTTCCTTAATATTAACCGTTTTTTTATCTAACATGTCAATTAATTCCCTTTCGTGTTTGCGGAGTTATTTATACAATGGTACTTATTGATGAGAATGGGCTATCTTTAGGATTTGGTCACGCAAAAACAACTGAGACTTCTATAATTTCATTTGTACAACAGGATAGTGTCGATACTTTCAGCTAAAGATTAACCTTTAAAAAACACACGATGGGCTGTTATTGATGGAGATACATTCAAGGGTAAACCTAATTATGGTTCTACGGTAAAAGAAGATCCAAGAGACGCTTTACATGGAGCGGGAAAAAAAGTAGTAGGTGTTGACCTTGCTGGGACAAAAATTGCAGCAGTTATTTGTGATTTTAATGGCAGCATCACAGCACAAGCATCTTTTATGGTGCTTAAAGTACAAAAATTTATAGAAAGTAAATATATTGAGATTGTAATAAGTATCTGAGCGAAGTAAAATGTAGAAGAGCACTATCGGATATGAGGAGGTTTTATAATGAATGACAATAAAAAGCTGAAGATGTTTGAAGATATGTATCGTATAAGATTGTTTGAGGAAAAGGTAAGTGAAATGTTTTCTAAAGGCGAACTCAAAGGATCTTTTCATCTTTACCTAGGAGAAGAGGCTATTGCTGTGGGAACATGTGCAGCCCTTGAGGAGAGCGATTATATTACAAGCACTCACAGGGGACATGGTCATGTTTTGGCAAAGGGTGCAAGGTCTGATCTTATGATGGCGGAGATGTACGCAAAAAGCACCGGTTACTGTAAGGGTAAAGGCGGTTCAATGCATATTGCTGTACCGGAGCTGGGAATATTAGGAGCAAACGGAATTGTTGGAGCAGGGATTCCCATAGCAACTGGGGCAGGCTTGAGCTCAAAGCTTCAAAAAAATGGTAAAGTGGTTATAAGCTTTTTTGGAGAAGGGGCGAGCAATCAGGGAACATTTCATGAATCCATAAACATAGCTTCAGCGTTTAAGCTTCCTGTGGTGTTTGTATGTGAAAACAATCTCTATGGGGTAGGAACAAAACAGAGAAACGTCAGAAACATTGAGGACATCAAAGATCGTGCGTTAGCGTATGGAATTGAAGGTTTGGCTGTAGATGGGAACGATGTGGAAGCCGTGTTTGAGTCTGCAAGAAAAGCAGTGAAAAAAGCACGGTCAGGAGAAGGACCTACACTTATTGAATACAAAACCTACCGTTGGCACACACATTTTGAGGGTGAGCCAGACACATACAGACCCAAGGAAGAGGTTAGAGAATGGCGTGAAAAGGATCCGATAGTAAGGTATCGGAAAGTATTGAGTCGAACTATAGACGAAAATGTATTGGCAGAAATTGAAAAGAAAGTAAGAGATGAAATTGATACCGCTGTCAGATTTGCGAAGGAAAGTCCTGTTCCGTCTGTTGAATCTGCACTGGAAGGTGTTTATGCATAAAATTACTGATACGAGGTGATAAAAAATGAGTATAAAATCATATTCTGAAAGCATAAGGGATGCGATGGCTGAAGAAATGCGAAGAGATAAAAATGTTGTACTTTGGGGATTGGATGTAGGACCCTACGGTGGAGCTTTTGGCTGCAGTCGTGGGTTGCACAAGGAATTTGGACCTGAAAGAGTAATTGACATGCCTATTTCAGAAGCTGGTTATGTGGGTGCAGCCGTAGGTGCTGCTGCAACCGGACTTCGCCCGATTGCAGAGCTGCAATTCTCTGATTGGATTACCATTGCATCTGACCAGTTGGTAAACCAAGCAGCAAATATGAGATATATGTTCGGAGGTACACTTAGTATTCCAATGGTTCTTCGTGCGCCTGTCGGAGGTTATGTATCAGCCGCTGCACAGCATTCGCACATGTTTGAATCGTGGTTTGCATTTGTTCCGGGACTAAAAGTAGTACTGCCATCCACACCAAAAGACGCTAAGGGATTGCTAAAAGCTGCAATACGTGATAACAATCCGGTTATCTTTTTTGAGCATAAGAACATTTACGAAATTAAAGGTGAGGTTCCCGAGGATGAGGATTTTATCGTTCCCTTAGGAAAAGCGGATTTAAAAAGAGAGGGTACTGATGTAACCATAGTAACTTATTCATATATGGTACATAAAGCGCAAGAGGCGGCTGAAATCCTTGAAAAGGAAGGTATCAGCGTAGAAATCGTCGACCTTAGAACTATAAAACCTCTCGATGAGGAAACTATTATTAATTCGGTAAAAAAGACAAACCGAGTAATTGCATTACAGGAAACATGGTTAACCTGTGGTGTTATGTCTGAGGTAGCTGCAATTATTGCAGAAAAAGCCTTTGATTATCTGGATGCTCCAATATACAGGATTGGGAGTAAGGATGTTCCGGTACCTTATGCCCAGGATCTGGAAAACTATGTTTTACCTCAGGTAAGCGATATTGTAGAAGCGGTAAGAAAAATGTTCTAATTGAAGGGAGGGCTGGTTATGGCAGTTATAACATTGCCCAGACTTGGGCTTACCATGACAAAGGGTACAATTTTAAAGTGGCATAAAAATGTAGGGGACAAGGTGTCAAAGGGTGAATTGCTGGTAGAATTTGAAACTGATAAGATTTCTATGGAAATAGAGAGCACAGAAGACGGAACACTTTTAGATATCTTAGTAGCCGAAGGAAATGATGCAGCCGTGGCTGAACCAATTTGTGTAATTGGAAGCGGAGATGAAGCTGATGGATGGTTGCATGACAAAAAAGAAACTTTGGCAGAGGTTTTGCCGGAAGTTCAGATTGAAAAAGAGGTCTTAATTGAATCAAAGGCTGAACAGGCTCAAAATTCTGTTTCTAGAATATTTATTTCTCCCTTGGCTAAAAAAATTGCAAAAGAGAACGATATTGATTACACAAAAATTAAAGGGAGCCGTCCTAACGGTAGAATAGTAAAAAAAGATATAGAAAAAGCTATTTCTGAGAGAAATAAAAAGCTTGATGAACAAAATAGTCGCAAGGAACTTGCCATGGAGGATAAGCAGGTAGGCAGGCAGGAAGTTAAGCAAGAAGGTAAGAGAGTACCAATGACTAATATGAGGAAAACTATTGCAAACAGATTATCTATGAGCAAAAGGGAGATACCTCATGTATATTTCAAAGCTCAGGTGGATATGAGCAACCTGCTCAAGCTAAAAGGAGAGGCAGGAGGTGTGCTTTCCAGTACAAAAGGACTCAAGCTCAGTGTGACTCATATGTTGATAAAAGCTTGCGCCCATGCAATTTCTCAAAATCTAGGGGTTAATACTTCCTTTGATAATGACTCAATTTTATGGCATGAAAAAATTAATATCGGAGTTGCAGTTGATGTTGAAGATGGTCTTATTGTTCCAGTAATAAAGGATGCCGGTTCAAAATCTCTGGCACAGCTTTGCTCAGAGCTTGGAGAGCTTGCGAATAAGGCACATAGCAAGAGTCTTTCTATGGAAGAAATTACTGGTGGCACGTTTACCTTAAGCAACCTTGGCATGCATGGTATAGATGAATTTTCGGCTATAATAAATCCACCGGAATCAGCGATTCTTGCAGTAGGGGCGATTAAAGAATGTCCGGTAGCAGAAAATGGTGAGGTTTTGATAAGACCGGTTATGAATCTGGTGTTATCTGTCGATCATAGAGTCATTGACGGAGCGCTTGCGGCAAAATTCATGGCTGATATAAAGAAGCTGCTTGAAAATCCATTGTCAATACTGGTTTTCTAGTATGAGCAGTATAGAATTTTAAGGAGTAGTACGATATGGATTATAATATTATAATTGTCGGGGGCGGACCAGGAGGATATGTGGCTGCCATCCGCGGCGCACAGATGGGAGCAAAGGTGGCTTTGGTTGAAGAGAAGGCTTTAGGAGGGGTGTGTCTTAATTGTGGATGTATCCCTACAAAAGCATTACTCAAAAGCGCAATGGTGCTTCAGGAAATAAAAGACGCCGCCCGATTTGGAATAAATATTGGTTCTGTTTCTGTTGACTTTAACCGCATAATGAAGCGTAAGAATGAGGTTGTCAGCACACTTTCTTCAGGTATCAAAGGATTGATGTCAGCAAACGGTATTGATGTTATAAAGGGCAGAGCTGAGCTTGAAGCTTATGATACTGTAAATATTCAAGGAAAAAGGTTAAAAGGCTCAAGCATTATAATTGCAACCGGTTCAGTACCATTTAAGCCGCCAATTCCTGGAATAGACAGGTCTTGTGTCATCACAAGCGATGAGGCATTGGAGCTTACCAAGCTTCCAAAATCCATGGTGGTTATAGGTGGCGGGGTTATAGGAGTGGAGATGGCAACACTTTTTGGTTTGCTGGGTTGCGAAGTAACTATCATTGAAATGATGGATCGGATTGTTCCTATGATGGAAAGTGAAATATCGGAGGAGCTTTGCAGCATTTTGAAAAAGAGCAGCATTTCTGTTATCACGAGTGCAAGAGTGAAGGAAATTCATGACGGGAGTGTAACATATTCAAAAGGTAATGCCACACAAAATGTAAAGGCAGAGAAGGTTTTGCTTGCATCCGGGCGATTATCAAGCGGCGAAAAGCTTTCGCTGGATAAGCTTGGTATAAGGCATAAAAAAGGGGTAATTGAAACGGATGAAAAAATGCGTACCAATATAGAAAATATCTACGCCATTGGTGATGTAAATGGGAAATACATGTTGGCACATACAGCATCCGAGGAGGGCATCGTTGCGGTGGAAAACATCATGGGGTTAACAAAAACCATGGATTACAACTCAATACCCCAGTGCATTTATACATCTCCAGAAATTGCTTCTGTAGGCATAACCGAAGAGCAAGCAAGGTCAAAGGGCTATAAAGTAAGGGTGAGCAAATTTCCTTTGATGGCAAATGGTAAGGCTTTGACAGAAGGTTATACAGATGGTTTTATAAAAATGATAGCAGACGAGGCTTACGGTCAGATTCTTGGAGTGCATATAATGGCTTCACATGCCACAGAAATTATTTCGCAATGCGCAATAGCAATGCACAATGAGCTGACTGTTTATGAGCTTGCAAATACTATCTTTCCCCACCCTACTCAAAGTGAAATAATCCCGGAAGCTTCACGGGGGTTTTCACATGGTGCGGTACACATAAGCACAAAAAAGCGGTAGCGGTTTAAAAAAATCTACTTAAAGAAAGGAAGGCTTGTGCAATAACTAGCTGTATAAAAGATGCTGTTCATAAAATAAAGCTCTCATGAATAGTCCTCCATGAAGTTCATCTACACCCGATGAACGAAACTGAGCAGGTTTAAGTTTCGACGCAGATATGGCAGTATGGTTTCATAGGAGTAACAGTTAAAGATATTGTATATAGCATTAGCCTGAGTGAAAAAAGAATGAATGAAAAATATTGTGATATTAATAAAGCTGTATCGGCGGAGAATGAGGAATCTATTGACTTGATTTCGATTGTTGAGGAAGAACGTGTGTATCCAGCTTGTGGAAGTGTAAAAGAATACCGTGCGGCATGCTTTAAAATAACAACACCGTCGGCAGTTTATTTCTATGATAAGAGCGGAGGAGGCTTTGCAAGCATAATAGACAGTGAAGGAAAAGACTGGATATCCTTTAGCAACCGTCCCGGTTCGGAAGGAATGTTCAGGGGCATACCGAACTCTGTGCATCCCGAGGATGTATTTCATCCCGGAAGAGAAACGGTCAAAAGCCGTATTGCAAGTCAAGAGCCTTTAAAGGTTACTATCCTCTCCGAATCAAAAGACGAAAAATGGTCGTGCATGTGGGAAATTTATCCTGATCACGCAACCATGACAATGCTGAAGATGGATCATCCCTATTGGTTCTTATATGAAGGCACTCCCTATGGCAAGCTTGACATTAATACAGGATATTTTGCTCTGGCAGATGGTCGGAAAATAATGATAAACGAGTATATGGATAAAAACAAGTGGAGCAATGAGGATGGTGCTTCAAATTGGGTGGCTTTTGGTGATACTGACACTGATAGGGTGCTTTACCTTATTCGGCATGGGGATAATATGACAGTCAATTCATACTATACTATGGAAGAAAACATGACCGTTTTTGGCTTTGGCAGGCTGGGAATAAAAAAATTTATAGATACTGTCCCGGCACGTTTTACCATCGGTTTTGCAAAAGGGGAGAAGTTTTCCGATATAAAGAACATAATTGATTCTAAGTTATCATTGTAAAAAAATACAACAGTGCCCTTTGGGATGCATTCCCATAAGGGCACAAAATTTTTATTGAGAAAAATATTAAAAGGCATTGAAAAATTTAACTGCCATACCTGATGAATTAAAAAGCGAGGGGAGAAAGTGATAACTAGTAAAAAAGAAAGATTTAGAAACATAATGAACACAACAATTAGGTACAAGGGTACATCAATTCTTATGATCGTTGTGGCAGGCATTATTTTTTTAGGGAGCTTAATGGGTTGTGTAAACGGCGATAATGCTGGAATAGATTTTTTTAACCGTAGCACATTCACAACTGAAAAATGGCTTAATGATTTCGAAAATAGAGGATATATCCTAAACGATTTTTTAACTAATTATGAACTTGTTGGGATGGCTAAAAGTTCTGTTATTGAATTACTCGGAGAAGCTGATAAAACTGATGAAAACACAATGATTTTTTTTGTTGGGACAAAGAGACATTTTATAACCTTTGATGATGAATGGCTGTATGTTAAATATAATCAAGATGAAATTGTAATTGATACAGAAATTCGTGAAGATTAAAATTGTTTCACAAAAAGAAGAAATAAAGTCAAAACAAGAAGTACTATACATCTACAAACAAGCGGGGTACAGATAATGATCCACTAAGCTTGAATTTGTATACTTACTGTGCCAATAACCCGGTGTTATGTTTTTTGCGAGGTGCAAGCGAAAACATTGTAAACAGCAACAAATCGGTATAGAAAGGCCACAACCTAATTAAAGTCCTTATTTGTAGATGTCATAACCTTTAAAATTGTCAATGTTTGTTGACTGGATATGAATAAACGAATAAAATAGTAATTGGAAAAGTTTACTACCGCTTATGGAGTAGAGATGTGATATATTTGATTATATGGGGAAAGTTATGGATTTTAAAGAGTTGCGTGAAAGGTATCAGGCACTACTCACTGAGAACAATAACTTATAAAGAAGAAATAAAAAGCTTGAAAGCTCAACTTGGTATTGCAGAATCCCAAGTTATTTCTGATGAAGTTTCTGAGCATAACGCTGAACCAGAAATATTTGTTCAGGAATCAATCAGTCAAGTTTTACATTCAGAAATAAACAACAAGTCAGATTCTATGGAGAAGATCAAGCTGTTTATACCGAAAGCATGTATTTCTCAAAAGGCATTGAATCATTTAAAGCGTTTAGCAGCCTTTAAAAACCCTGAATTTTATAAGGCGCGGCCCATGCGCATGCCAACCTTTGAAAAACCCAGACATACACCAGAAATTTGCAATTACGGATCAGAAGCTTGTATGGTATGGAAGTATAAATCTATTAAGCTTTGGTAGCGCAGAAGAAAGTATTATGAGACTTGAAAGCCCTAATATTGCGAATGAACTGATAAAAAGTATAGAGAGATGTTGAATAGTATTAATACCAAAAGAAGGAAAAAATTATGGGTGCAAAAGTAATACAATTACATGTGACGGTCGGACGAAATGATCCATGCCCTTGCGGCAGTGGAAAAAAATATAAAAAGTGCTGCCTTCCTATACACGAGGGAGAAGAACAATTAAGGGCGAGGCTAGAGGAGCCAGAAACTGTATCAGACAAATATTTTACTGTACAGGAGTATATTTCTGAGGCGGGATTTCCGGTGACAAACCTTGATTTTTTCCTGTTTGAGCTGCTGAATATTACTGGAGGTATCCTCCACAAATATAGAAAGCCATGTCAGGAGAAGGTAAAGGAAGTTTTAAAGAAGCTCATGACTGAGGGCAAGAAGTTTTTTACCGATTGCCAGAAATGTGATGTTGGCTGCTTGAAGGATCCACTGAAAAAAATAAGCCTGCAATCATTAAGAGATAAGGGCTGGAAATTGGATGAATACCCGTATGCCCTTCAGACCCCTGCAAGTATTAATTTATTCTATTTTGAATTCTTGAATGTAATTATTGGGACACTTGCAAAGGAACTTGAATCATTGCTCTCGGAAGAAGAAGCAGATGATATTATTTCTACAGTATATACCTCTATTTTTGACTTTGTGGCAGACAATTGCTGGGGAAGCTGCAATAACAAATGTGTGAAAGAGTATGAAAAAAATTCTTACTGCAGCTTTTGTTCCTTTGGTGGAAACAAACTGCCATGTCCTAAAGAGGGAGACATATCTTATGAGAAAATATTTGCATCAAAAGAAGATATGATGCACTAACTTTTTACTGGTAATGCTCTTCGAGAAATTTTTGAATGTGAAACTCTGGAGCTTAAATACAACTGCAAGGCATATGATTTTGCCATTGAGCTTCTAAATAAAGAACTGTTTGCCTTTAATGAACTGGCAGCCGGGTATTCTTCATTTTAAAGTATCGTGATGGAAATTATGATGCGTATGGAGAAAAAATTCGGACATAAATATGATGCTGAAGGACTAGTTCTAATAGACGAAATTGAAACACACCTGCATTTGTCATTGCAGAAAAAGATCATGGATTTCTTGTGCAAAATGTTTCCTAATATACAGTTTGTTGTTACCACACATTCGCCGTTTATCAGGTGGACCCGGAAGAATGTTTTTTGCTCGGAATCCTTCCGGAGATTATTCAGGAAGTATCAGTTAAAGGGAAAAAGGGTTTTAGGTTTTTAAAATTCATTGTAGGAGATTACTTTTGTGGTAAAGCTATCAGTCGCTTCATCCCAGTAACCTAAAAGTTCTGAAACCCTTCCTTTGGCCCATTTACTTGTTTGTCTGCCGTCAAACCATGAACAGTTATTGTCATTGTATAATTCTTCATGAATAAAGCCTGCATACAGCTGACAGTCCGGATATATTTTAGAATAGGCATGTAATTTTTTAACGTCGATATAGAAATCATCTACCACATCGGCAGATTTGAATTTAAGCTCTATGATGGCAATAACTTTTTCTACACAATTTGATAAGTGTTTGCCTATTCTTTGTGGTGACGGAAATAGCTGAACTATGGCTATATCCGCCCGTTTTCCCTGTTGTAAATTGAATTCCGGAAAAATTCTTATCCTATGTCTCTTGAGCCAGCTATCGTTTAAACAAGTTCTTAGGTGGTAATACAATAGACATTTTAAGGAATCCTCTTTTAAAAGATTGTCGTTATTATATTCCTCCGGTAAATAATTCTTCCAAAAATCTTTTAACGCTTTATCTATTTTAAATTGAATATTATCCATGACCATCTTGATACCTCCCAGATATTTGTTTATATTATATCATTGTTGGTAATTGATTTGTCCTATTAAGTATAACCTATCCATTGTTTTGGGAAAGTCAAAACAAATTTTCCTCATTAGGTCCGATATCATCCAATAAAAAGCTTGTTTGTTTAAGGAATAGGTAAAAATATTGATATAAAGTATAAATATTATGATTGTATCGGCACATATAAAATAATAGCATAAGAATTAGGAGCACCTCTTTCACGATTCATCGAAAGAGAACTCAAAAAGATTATTTCAAACAGGTCAGGCATAATATTATGCATAATGCCAAGGTATCATATCAAAGAATTTACAAAAATACATAGTGTGAGGAGCGGATTTAATGACAGACAAGTAATTTTCTTGACCATCTATAGGAGAGAAAACTCAAACATCGTCAGCAAAATGTTAAAAATTCCAACGAAATAAAATCGGTATGGGCTATGTTTGCATTACAGACTTATTCAATCGGCAAGATGCAGAACAAAAAAATGATCCCCATGAAATGAAAATCTTGCGTTTTATAAAGGATATTAGGATGTAATACAAAACATAAGTGCAAGAATGTGAAGGCTTGCTTATGAGCATAGGGATGAAGAAATGAATTTGGTTTGGGCATTATCATTGAAAGGCGGATTAATACCGATGGCTTGATGTTTGTTTCGTTATAGTAATAATTACTTTGTAGTATTAGGGGGCTAGTATGACAAATTTATTGTTGGGATTAGACTTTGGAACCGGGGGGGCGAAGGCTTGCATTATCAATGACCAAGCAGATGTGCTGAGCTATTCCTTCAGAGAATACCCGATTTATACCGAAAAGCCCGGCTGGTCGGAGCACGATGCGAGGCTATACTGGGAAACTGCATGTGAACTGATCCGTGAGTGTATTTTAAAATCCGGGATTGATCCAAAGGATATTAAAGGAATAGGAACCTCCTCAGCTCTCCCTTCATTGGTTCTGACGGATAAAAACCATGAACCGGTTAACCGTGCATACAATTTGATGGATCGTAGGGCTACAGAAGAGGTGCAGTGGATAAAGGACAACATTGGGGAAGAACAAATATTTAATATTACCGCTAACAGGCTGGATGATCATCCGATTATGGTCAATCTGATGTGGGAGAGGAACAATAGACCTGGAGATTTTACAAGAGTTGAAAAAGCTCTGACAATTGATGGCTTTATCCGGCTCAAATTAACCGGTAAAGCAGCAATGAGTTATTCTGCGGCAGCTTTTTATGGGGTTGCCTATAACATTCGTACCAGGGAATTTGATAAAAAGATTTTGGAAAAGGTTGATATTGATGAGTCCCTTATTCCTCGCATTTATGCCTGTGAAGAAATTATCGGGGAAGTGACCAAAGAAGCTGCAAAACAAACGGGATTGGTTCCGGGAATTCCGGTGGCTGCAGGACAGGTGGACTGCAATGCTGGATGGATTGGAGCAGGGGCGATTGAAGAGGGGGATATTCAGATGAACCTGGGTACCTGCGGAAATTTTGGAATTATACATAAAGATCCCGTATTTCTTGACAGCATGATTGCCTTTGCTTATACCACTGACTCAAAAAATACCTATATCACTGTACCTACTACTACCACTGGCGGTCAGCTTCTAAGGTATATGAGAGACAATTTCTCCCCCGTAGAATTAGAGATGGAGAAGCTTGTTAATATTAGTGCCTATCAATTACTGGATATGGAGGCGGAAAAAATCAAGCCCGGCAGTGATGGGCTGGTGGTCTTGCCCTATTTAATGGGAGAAAGGACTCCTATCTGGGATGTATATGCAAGAGGGGTAATCTTTGGTCTGTCTTTGTCGCACACGAAGGCTCACCTTGTCAGAGCAATGATGGAATCGGTAGCCTATGCACTTTATGATTCCTTCAGACTAATCCGGGATACAGGAAGAGCTGTAAAGGTTCCTATCATTCTAAATGAGGGTGGTGCAAAGAGTAAAATATGGAGACGCATCATAACTGATGTTTTTAATGTTCCTACAGCGCTTGTTAAAAACAGGGTTGGAGCTCCATATGGCGATGCAATCCTTGCCGGTGTGTCTACAGGGATATTCAAGGATTTCTCTATTGCAAAAAAGAAAGCAGAATATGTGGATGAAATGGAGCCTGATGAGGATAATCATGCATTATATATGGATTATTTCAATGTTTATAAAAACCTGTATGAACATGTAAGATCAGATTTTATGGATCTTGCCAAGCTGAGAAATAAATATTACTAATTTGAAGGAGCAGCCAAATGGAGCTTTATAGACATTTGCAAAAAAGAGAAGCAGAAGGGAATCCAATACGCAGCGGACTTGTGGGCTGTGGACAGATGGGATCGGGTCTTGTACATGTAACACGCAGGATGAAAGGTTTAGAAACATATGCCATTTCCGACATTGATGTGGAACGTCCGAAAAAGGTTTTGCAGGATCTTGGAATTTCCGCAGATAGAATATGTATCACTAACCACAAGTCGGAAGCAGAGGATATTATAAGATCCGGCAAATATTTGGTTACTGAAGATGCACTGCTCCTGCCGCAGTTGGAAAGCCTAGATGGGGTCATTGAGGCAACCGGGGTTACCGAAATTGGTGCCAGTGTGGCTTGGACCGGGGTTACCAATGGAAAGAATGTAGTTATGCTGAATGTTGAAACCGATGTAACAGTAGGTGTAATTTTAGATAGGCTTGCACGAAAATCAGGAAGTGTTTATACGGTGGCTGCAGGTGATGAGCCGGCGGTATGTAAAATGTTGTATGACTTTTCGCGCACACTGGGGTTTGAAGTTGTGTGCCTGGGAAAGGGAAAAAACAATCCCATCAATTATGAAATTACTCCTGAAGAATGCTGGAATGAAGCGGAGAGTAAGGGAATGAATCCCAAAATGCTGGCGTCATTTATTGATGGAACCAAAACGATGGTAGAGATGGCTGCAGTGTCCAACGCCACCGGGCTGCTTCCGGATGTGCCGGGAATGCATGGTCCTAAAGTGGAGCTGGAGGATTTAACCAAGGTGTTTATTCCCGTTAAGGATGGCGGCCTTCTAAGCAAGAAGGGATGCGTGGAGTATTCTACCGGGAAAATTGCACCTGGTGTATTTGCAGTTGTTGCCACTGATGAGCCGAGAATCATCAGTGATATGCGCTTTGTATCTATGGGATCCGGACCCTATTTCCTGTTTTTTAGACCGTATCATCTTTGCAATATAGAAACACCGATTGCGCTTGCTGAAGCCGTGATTTACGGTGAAACAACGGTAACCGCCAAAAATATGTACTCAGAAGTAGTTTCTATGGCGAAAAGAGATCTTAAGATCGGAGAAAAGGTGGGAAGCATTGGCAGCGCAGATATTTTTAACCGGATCTATACCTACGAGGAGGCATGCGCCCAAAAGGCTATCCCTATGGGAATCACTCCCGGGGGTGTTGTGTTGAAGGATATGAAAAAGGGAGATATGCTGACAGAGGACAACTTTGCGCCGGATACTAGCTTGTTTGTGTACAAGCTTAGGAAAATGCAGGATGCCATGTTAAAGCTTTAAAGGCAAAGGGATAGAGAAGTATGCAGATCTGATGAAAGCGTTGGCGTTCAATATACTCAAAGTGGGCTGCGCCCACAACCCAAATAGCGGATCCTTATATTTGCAAAACTTAAATTCTTGTTTTTTGTTGATGTTTTGCAAATGTAAGCTACTAATGAATATGGAACTTAAAGGGGATTTAAGAAAATGAAAGATAGAAAAATATTTCAAAATGCATGTGATATGTGGAAAATAAATGCTGATGTGCTGCTGTCTCTATCACAAAAGTTGGATGCTGATGCGTATGAGGCAGTATTTCAAGCAATACTTCAATGCAAGGGCAGGGTTGCCACCATGGGAATGGGGACATCTTCGGTAGCAGCCAGAAAAATTGCACATATGCTTTGTGTTGCCAACATACCATCATTTTTTGTATCCGCCGGGGATGCAGCCCATGGTGCATTCGGAGCAGTACAGGAAGGTGATGTGCTGATTGTGCTGTCAAAAGGCGGAAATACCGAAGAATTGGTAAACCTGATAGAACCTATTCAAGGGAAAGGTGTCAAGCTGATTACAGTTACACAAAATTCTGCCTCGAAGCTTGCAAAGGCTTCCGATATTGTGCTTAAACTTGAGACCAAAGAGTCTGATCACAGGCATATGCTGCCTACAGCAAGCATTATTGCAATTATTTCAATTTTTGATGCAATGGCTGATGAATTAACAAGATATCCGCAGTTTACAGAGAAAGCGTTTTATTACAATCACAATCATGGCGCTGTAGGTGCTTTTTTAAAAGGTGAGCTTCAAAAGGAGTCTTGATCATGTTAAATGTATCTTAGCGCTTATTCAGTCGGCAAAGCGGTTACTATTCAGAGCGAACATTATTAAATGAACAGCTACCTGTTTACGCCTAACCATCTTTATTATAAGATGTCAAGGGATGCGTTAAATGCCCGAAAGCACGTAATCTGTGAGAAGCCTTTGGTCATGATTTCGGATGAAGCATTTGAGCTTGTTCAACTGGCACAAAAGTATAGCTTAGTAAACGCAGTTGGTTTTAACCTTAGTAAAAAAAGATTTAAAAATATAATGAACACAATAATGAGGTGTGAAGGCAAACCAACTCTAATATGAGTATAACATAGACATTTCTTGTCACTTTAAAAACAAGCATACATTAAGATTGCAGCTTTTAAATCCTGCATAGTTTACAATAAGCTAAAAGGCGCAGTAAGTGCGCTAATTACTGCGTTTTAGTTATAAACGTCTACTCCAAAATTTGACGGTTGAATTTAAAAACGACATATTTACGTAAAAAACTGACCGACTTATAATAGGATTATCACCGATTAATGCTATGAATATTACTTAATATTAATTCCATTAACCAAAAAGTAAGTAGGGTTAAGTAGGATTGAGTTTTTCATAATAATCTTCGCTGCAGTAATAATTACTGTATAAAATTAACTAAAGTAACAACTTAGAAAGAAAGGAAAAATATTATGCACAATGCTTTTGGTAATAATCTTGGTGAAAATAAGGCGGTGTATCCAAAAAGGTTAATACCTTTACGTTTTATTAAATCCTTATCAAAGGATTACCAGTTATACCTTTTACTGTTACCTGCAGTTTTATATATTGTAATATTTAAGTATGTTCCAATGTATGGGGTGCAGCTTGCGTTTAAAAAGTATTATGCTTCAAGGGGAATATGGGGAAGCCCATGGATTGGATTTGAAAATTTTGAACGGTTTTTTACGTCGTATGCTTTTTGGAGAGTAATTAAAAATACAGTGGGTATTAATTTATATGAATTACTTGTATCCTTTCCCGCACCTATTATGCTGGCGCTACTATTAAACCATGTTAAAAGCAATAAATTCAAACGCATTGTCCAGACTGTTACATATGCGCCGCATTTTATATCTACTGTTGTAATGGTTGGTATGCTGTACATATTTTTATCTCCGAGAAACGGAATAATAAACCAAATAGTATTATTATTTACTGACAAACCTATTTTCTTTTTAGGAAGCTCAGAATGGTTCAAAACAATTTATGTATTTTCCGGAATATGGCAGCATGCAGGCTGGTCTGCCATTGTATACCTTGCGGCATTAACATCAATAGATACAGGGCTGTATGATGCAGCATATATAGATGGGTGCAACAGATTTCAGGTTGTCAGGCATGTAGATTTACCTGGCATTACCCCTGTAGTTGTAATTATGCTCATTTTGGATTTAGGTAAAATGATGCAAGTCGGCTTCCAAAAGATTTTTCTTATGCAGAATGATTTAAACTTGCAAGCATCAGAGGTTATATCTACTTATGTTTACAAGATAGGCCTCATTAGCGGTCAATTCAGTTACTCTACCGCTGTGAATTTGTTTAACACAATTGTAAATATTCTTTTATTGGTTACTGCAAATAATTTGGCAAAAAGGGTAACTGATAATAGTTTATGGTAGGAAGGAGATATTAGGATGAATAATCTTAAGAGCAAAATAAAGTATAAGGGTATTGATTCTGCATTTGATATTTTAGTAAATATACTGCTTTTTGCAGCACTCCTTATTGTGTTATATCCCTTGTATCTTGTTGTCATTGCTTCTTTCAGCGATCCGGATGCGTTGATAAATGGTGAAGTCAGGTTTTGGCCAGTAGAAATAACCTTATTAGGTTATCAGAAGATATTTCGTGATGCAAAAATATGGATCGGGTACAAAAATACAGTTATATATACAGTTCTGGGAACAGCCATCAATGTGGTAATTACTCTTATGGCAGCATACCCGCTATCAAGAAAATCATTCAGATACAGAAGCCACTTTATGGTGTTTTTTATGATTACAATGTATTTTGGCGGCGGACTTATACCGACATATCTTGTGTCATTGAAGCTGGGATTAGTTGATAACTGGTTGGTTATGGTAGTTTCGGGAGCAGTTACGGTATGGAATTTAATTGTTACGCGCACCTACTATCAGACTACCATACCAGAGGAGCTGTTTGAAGCAGCTTCAATTGATGGGAGTAGTCATCTGTATTTTTTCACAAGAGTTGTTATTCCTCTATCAAGCGCCATAATAGCAGTGAACACATTGTATTATGGTGTAGGGCATTGGAATGAGTTTTTTACAGCTTTAATCTATTTAAGAAGAAAAGAGCTGTTTCCGCTTCAACTGGTATTAAGAGAGATCCTTATTCAAAACAGAATTGAAGCAGATGCTATGGAAGGTCTATTTCATACTGAAGATTTCCAAAAGACTGTTGAGCTTATGAAATATTCTACTATTATAGTATCAAGTTTGCCTGTTATGATCCTTTATCCGTTTTTACAGAAATATTTTGTAAGAGGAGTTGTTGTTGGGGCGCTCAAGGGCTAGTACTACAACGAAGGCTATTGTAATATATCAACTTTATGTGCTTTTAAGAAATATCGCAAACACTTAAATAATTATTTCTTAAAGGATAATTTAAAAAGCTCTGTTGTAGCGTTAGCAGAAGTTCTGTTTTATTGAGTACAACAAAGAGTATAAAAAAGTTTTTTCATCTATTTAATTTATAAAAAACTAATAATATCTAGGAGGGTTAAGGTATGAAAAGGAAAAAAAGTTTACTAATTACTATGGCACTGCTGATGGTGGCTGCAATACTATTATCAGGGTGTGTCAAGACAGGGGACGTGCCGGGAGGTACTGGGGATGGTGGTGCCACGAGAGGTTCTACCGGAACAAAGGTTGACACTGCCTTTCCACTTATGGAGGCAGCTAGAATCAAGGTTATTACCCCATTGCGAAATGGTGTGGTGGATCACAGCGAAATGAGATTTTTTCAGGAACTGGAGCAAAAAACCAATGTTCTAGTTGAATGGGAGCACTATCTGACCAGTGCATGGCCTGAAAACAAAAGTCTTATCTTTGCAAGCAACATGCTGCCTGATGCTTTTGCAGGACAAAACTGCTTTTCTGCCGCAGAAATTGTTAACTATGGAGCGCAGGGTTATTTTGTTCCACTGGAGGATATGATTGATGATTATGCGCCAAATGTAGCAAAAATCTTCAATGAAAGACCTGATTTTGCAAAAGAGCTGACAACACCGGATGGGCATATTTATAGTTTGTTTATATTTAATGAAAATAAACATATTGCTCCTGACACATTATGTATTAATAATGAGTGGCTGACAAAATTGGGACTTAGCATTCCTACAACAACCGATGAATTTTATAATGTACTCAAAGCATTTAAAGATGGTGATCCTAATGAAAATGGCAAACCTGATGAGCTGCCGTTTGTATTTCGGCATAATGTTACTGTTGGCGGATTGTTCTCTATGTTTGGGTCCTTTGGAATACTTGACAGCGGAAGCCACCTGACTGTCAGAGACGGTAAGGTGCTGTATGCGGCGATTGAACCTGAATACAGACAAGGAATTACTTATTTTTCTAAGCTGTTTCAAGAGGGGCTCGCCGATCCTGAAAGCCTAACACACTCAAGTAACGTATACAGTTCGAAAACAAGGATTAACGACAAATCAAAAAGAGTTGCAGGCGCCTTTTTGAATTACAACCTGCTTAATGCTTTTAATGGGGATCCGGATAACGGATACGTTGTAGTGCCGCCTCTAGCCGGACCTGACGGAACTAGGCTATGGAGGATAATACCGCCTGAGATAGAAAGAGCAGCCGCTTTTGCCATAAGTAGTTCAACTGCAAATAAGGAAATAATTCTTGCATGGATCGATCAGACCTATGATGAAAAAACAAGCTTTGAAATAAAGCAAGGCTTTATAGATACAAGGATGACAGTCAATGCGGATGGAAAATATGAATACCTAAAGGCTCCTGAAGGCTTGGATGAGCTTACATGGAGATACGAGGGTATAAACAGCCAATTTACTTATTGTTTGTGGAAACGCTGGACAGATAAGCTTGTAAAAGATGATCTAGCAACGTTCCAGGATTATCAGGATGAAACATATCTTCCCTTTAAAGGAAATTTTGTAAACTTTTCTCCTTTGTTTACCACTGAGGAAGAATCTGATGAAATTGCTATGATTGATACCGATCTTAAAAACTATGTAAATGACACCATTGCTAGCTGGCTTCTAAAAGGTGGTGCAGAAGACGATAGCCAATGGAACGCATATATTAAAAAGTGTGAAGAGATGGGTGTAAGAAGGCTCATTGAGCTACAGCAAAAGGTTTATGACCGTTTAAAATAAAATCTTGTTATTGCAGTTAACAAAAAACAACTAAGAGTATAAATTAAACCTGCTTGAAATTCAAGCAATAGTTATTGTCAGAATTTCAAGCAGGTGCTCTAGTCGTTTTCTATTTGCCCACTAGAGAACTGATTCCGATATTCCTTAGGTGTCATTCCAAAATTCTTCCGAAATTTGCGTATGAAACTGGATGTATCGTAATATCCGATTTCTTTTATGACCTCCTTAAGGGATTTATTACTGGAGGACAGAAGCTCTTTTGCCTTAATTAGCTTTAAGTCGGTAATATACTGTGAAATTGTGATGCCGGTATGCTCCCGAAAATACTGACTTAAGGATGCAAGGCTCATATCAAAACTATCTGCAATTGCTTTTACTGAAAAATCAAAATTTGTGTATTCATTCTTTATGTAGGCTGTCACTTCACTGATTAACTGATTACTAACGGGTTTTTCTTTATAATGAGTAACAAGCTGCTCAAATTTATTGCTGATATAGTTTTTTAATGACTCAATTGTATGTAGTTCTGTTAATACTAATGCATCCAATAACACATCTTCAGTATCCAGTGGTGCGTATCTTTTAAGTTCTCTTTGCTGAATTAAGGTCAGTTTATATGCTAATAATTTGCCCAGATATGCTTTTTTTAACTGTTTGTCTGTATATTCTGTTATTTTTAACACGTTGCAAAGCACGATGTCTGAGTTGTCAAACTCAATTGACTGCTCCAAATTATGCAGTAGACTAAAAAAATCGTAGTCGGTCTGTTCAATGGAGTTACACACGCAAAGGTATCTAAAGATATGATGATTACCTGTTGCTAAACAATAATCAAGCGTAATATAGGCCTCATACCAAGAATTATTAACTTTGGCAATATTATCATAAATGTTTCCGATACAAAAGACTAAGTTTTTAGTATACTTTTGCTTAAGGGATTGCATAAGCTCCGAAAAATTATCAAGAATGTCATCAGGGTTGTTGTGTGATGTAAGCAGGATAAGGGAAACCTGATCCTTTTGCATATTGTTGCATGCAAATCCTACGGTATTATTATTAAGAAAGCCTTCGATGTTTTGAAGAATTTCATAGGATTTGGTATCCGGAAGGTCTGAATACCCGGGTATATGCAAAACAGCCGCAAGACAATAAGGATAGGGTTTGGCTAATCCAAAGTTTGATCCTATTTTATGGAACATGACCGCATTATGAATTTCTCCTTTTAGGAGCGCTTTTAGCAATAGTTCTTTTATAATTAATTTGTTTTTAAATAATTGGTTATCAAGGTGACTGTTATCTTCCGAAAGACGCTCAAGTGTCAAATAAATTGTGTCAATTTCGTTCAAACTGCTTTTGCCTCTTAACTTTTCTTCTGAAAAGAGCTTTAAAAGCTTAATTGGGTTATAGTTAATTTTCATAAAGTAGCTTATAATAATAAATCCGAGAATTAGTATTATGGCTATTCCAAACATTAAGCTTTTCTTCAAAGCGTTGACACTGTTCATGGCTTGGAGTGAAGGTGTCAGGGTTATATATTTAAAACCGCTTTTAGGTGATACGACCTTTGAGACTAAAAAATCTGTATTATTCACGCTTATTGAATCTGAAAAGCTACCTGGCTTATCTAAGACTATTTTTAGCATTTCGCTATTATCACTAAGGCCTGTAGTTCCAACCTGAGACAATACATTATTTTGACGGTCTACAATTATTGTCATCATATTGTATGTTTTAGCAGTTTCACTTATCAAATCCTGAATACTCTTTTCGGGTATAAGAAAAAGAATTGTAGCAATTGGCCTTGTGAAATTTGAGGGTAACGGGTAAACGTATGTTATAAATTTACCCGCAGCTTGGGAAGTTGGATATTTATATATCATAATTTCCTCTGATGGTCTGAAAAAAGGCTGCTTTGATTCTTTAAGACTGTTTTCAAAATCAGTAGTGTCCCAGATGCAATATTTATACATACTGTTGAAGAAAATATCCAGGGACATAGAGCCAGCGGATGCATAAATAAAGTTGTCCCCACGAAAATACAAGAATATTTCATCAACAAACTGGTTTACTACATTGTACCTTAACAATTCTTTACTTACCTTCAGAGCTTTTTCGGGCTCCTCTTCAAACATAAAGGCTCTGATTTCTGAATTATGATATAACTGATACGCAGTAGTATCAAGCTGCAATATTTGCGTGTCAATTGCTTTTTGAATTCTGTAGAGAACATTGGTATTATTTAGTAAAACCGCCTGCTCAGATGATTTTATGAATTTACTGAATATGATGGTTGAAAAAATGATAATCGGAATTAACAATATGGACAAATATGAAAAAAGATATCTCTTAAAAATATTGTCAGAAAATCTACTTATCATCTTGGAAACCTCACTTTGGAATAATAAAAATTTCTTTAGAACATTACTTCTTAAGGAATATGCTTATAATATCCTCGGCAACGAGGACATTATATCATGAATTTCGAAGAAATTGCATGATATAATTGCGTATGTGCGTTTTTTGCTTTAGCAAAAATAATCGCACGCGCATAAATTCCGCCGGAGGCAATATAATATCCTCGGTAACGAGGATATTATATCATGAAAGCACTTCAAAATAAAGGGATGAAAACTCATCCAATCTGCTTAAGTTCACTTTGATACAGAGTAAATTACTTTTTTGAGAAGCAATTGTCACATCAATGCTTGATTCCTGCCTCAGTATTAGGTGTTTTATAAGTTTGCTTCCTGATAACAAAAGTTCAACAGTGAAATTATTTACAGGTACCAATTTGCGGATTGGTCGGCTTGGGGCAGATGTCAGGTTAACAACTGATAAAACATATTGATTACAATCCCCTTTATTTTGAGTGAGAATGACCCGAACGCTCGGAGGCGCATCCGTTATAACCGAAAACTCTGATTGCTTTACCCATTGAATAGCATTATGGAACAAATTGAAAAAATCATCCAGACCAAGGGTATGGCATAACCGATCCATTTGATTGGCAAAATACACTACTTTTCCTTTTCCATAATATCCTGCCGTAACTGTTGAAAACTCAGTTTTAATCTCATTGAACCACGCCGCTTCCGGATGTTTTGCAGGTATTTCGGGAACATAGCTGCATAAGCAGGTATATGTGATATTATCATTTAATGTACAGAGCAAGGTATCTTCACTGCTCATAAGCAAATCCGTATCATCTATTCCATTAAGCACCGGGTGATCCTTAAAGCAGATCATTTGATATGAATCACCTTCTCTGTATTCACCTTTTCTGCCCGAATAACTGCATCCAAAAAGCTCTGCAAGTCCGAAGTCAGGTCTTTTGATACCGTTTTCATCGTACAAGGATGTCTTGTAGGAAGCAATCAGACCGCCACCTTCTTTGACATAGTCTTTTATTACTGCAATATGTTCATTAGAAAGGCACATGACATTTGGAAGTATTAACACTTTTATGTGTTTGATTTTGTCAATACTAAAATCAGCATCAGGGCAAAATGCGTAGGGAATATGATTATCTATTATTACACTCTCAGCGCCTTTTATAAACTCACTGTAATTTTTGTTACTGTTGTCTTTTTCTTTATGTGCTTTATTGTTGCCATCGCTAGTCATACGAAAAGTTTGCGTAGGCTTTGAATAGAAAATACCAACATCGGCAACGGGTAATTGTGTTTGTAAAATGTTCTGATAGTACGAAAGATAATGGAACGCATCTTGTGCAATTTTGGCGTTTCTATTATCATGCATAGCACCAGGGTATTGTCCGTTCATGATTGCATCCCACAGGCTTGCACCGGCGGCAACAGCTTGCCAAATCCATAATTTAGTTTCTATTTGCGGGTCGCTTACATACCGCCAGGTTCCGCCGTTATTTCCGAAAAGAACAACAGACTGTTTATCTTTGGCAATTGATTTCATAAAAACTGTATGGGAAATTGGAAGTGTTAAACTATTCAAACCACCTCTTCTTAAATTAAAGGTATTGTTAACAAGAAAATCAAAATATTGTCTTGCGCAGTACATATCAATGCAGGTATCTTTTACGCGTTGCATATTATATACTCCGAAAATCTCGCCGGTATATGCCTTATCTTCTCCAAAGCTTTTAACGGCATTACGCAAAAGCTTTAAGTGTTTTTCGGTATGGTCAGCTTTCCAAACTCTATACTCATCAAATTCACTTGAATCATAGTTTTCCCCTTCAGGTATGGGTTTGTTCAAATCTTGAAAATAAGATTCCTGACAGCTTTTGCAGTAACAAACCTTTGCAAGAACGCCTATAGAATTCTCCCAAATACCGTCAATGTCATATGAGCTTAGAATGTGCTTTATAAAGCTGGCGGCATATTCATTCCAATATACTCCTGTGGGACATGGCGTATATAATCCTATTGTGCTTATGATGGGTGTTTCGTCTTTATTCACAGCAAACCATTCAGGGTGGCGGTCATATACATGCGGCTCAACTCCACGAAAATCAACTCTGCCTATAACCTTAATTCCTCTTTTATGACATTCTTTAGGCAAGTCAGTAAGAAGCATATCATGTGTCATAAATTTGTTGGGATTTGCCAGCTCTAACGTGTTGTTAAAAAAGTCAACGATACCTCCTGCGTTTATCACAACGCAGTTAGCCTCGACTTCTTCAAGAAAGTGAACAACTTTATGGACATCATAACAGATAATATCGGGCTCTGTAAGTAAGGTCTGAAAAATTCTTAGTTGCTTGTTATACCACATATTTTTAAACCACCTTTTACATTAGATTTATTTAGTCACATATCTGCAGCATGCAGCAATTAACAGATTTTTTATGCGCAGTACCTATTATATGTTACAATTATTCGAGGTAAAAATTCAATAGCAAAAATCCAACTTTTTATTAATAAACTGTTACAGTTCACATGGTGCATTATACAAAATGAAAAACATATCTAATACTGCTATACAGCTTCAGCAAGGAAAACTACAAGTTTAAAATGCCTTCTCATTAAGTAATTTCGTGAACTCACTTACGTTCAAACAGCACGAGCATTTCTAAATTCTAAGGCATTTAAAACTTAGTTTTCCTAAGCCTTGATGTAATTAGCTGTATTAGAGATGGTTGTTCATTTATTAGTTTGCTAAGACCCTCAGTTACCGTAACTGAACTATAAGAGCATTGCATAACATATGAAATTTGCTATACTATACATATGAAATTGCAGATAGAATACAGAAATTTTATATCAGAGAATTTTAGAATCTTTCAAACCTATTGTGTTAGACTGGATGTTGAAAAGAATGATAATGAAGTAAAAAATGTGAGGTAAAAATCGTGGCAAGAATAATAAAAACAATTAACTCAATGTGGAAGTTTCAATACTTTCCGGAGGGTGAAGAAAAAAATGACCTATCAGATCTGACGTATAACGATTCTTCTTGGTGTGTTGTAGGAATTCCTCATACCTGGAATACATATGAGACCACAGGAGAGATCCATCCATTTATTATGAGCCCATCTGAAAGAGATGATACTTATTGGTGGTATGGCTGGGGATGTTATCGTAAGAAGTTTGTAATTGACTCTATGTATAATGATAAGAAAATTTTTGTAGAATTCGACGGTGTACAGAAGCTATCAAAAGTATGGTTAAATGGAAAGTTTGTTGGCTTGCATTGTGGAGGATATACATCCTTCTATTTTGATATTACTGATTATGTTAATTTTAATCAGGAAAACGTCCTTGCTGTTCATGTAAGTAACAGAAGAGATGATGAATTTGGTGGGATACCTCCTATGGTGGCCGGAAACTTCAATGTTTACGGTGGAATTTATCGTGATGTGAGGATTGTTGTAAAAGACAAACTTCATATTCCATTTCAAGGCTCATCGGAACATGATGGAGGCACATATATAACAACGCCTATTGTAACAAAAGATAAAGGATCTGTGAAAATAAAAACCTTTGTAAAGAATGATTACAACGAAGATAAGAAATGCACTGTCAAAGCTTTGATTTTTGATGCAAAAGATAATATTATCAATCAGATGGAAAGTACAATGCTGATTAAAGCAGGGCATCCCGCAGAATATGAACAGCAAAGCGAGGAAATAGAAAAGCCGGATCTTTGGTTTCCCGAAAATCCGAATCTCTACAGAGTAAAAATTTATTTGAACAACGAAGAGCAAGTATGTGATGAGATTGAATCCAGCTTTGGTTTCAGGTGGTTCGAGTGGAATTATCAAGAAAAAAGGCTATATCTAAACGGAAAACTAATTCATATACATGGTACGAACAGACATCAAGAATATCCCTGGCTTGGAGATGCCATCCCAAAATGGATGCATAAAATGGACCTTGAGGATATCAGGTTTAAACTAGGACACAATTTTATAAGAACATGTCATTACACACAAGATCCTCTAGTATATGACTTGTGCGATAAATATGGGATTATTGCCTGTGAGGAAGTACCTGTAATAAAGCATCAAAGATTTTCAGAAGAGGTTCAGAAGCAAATGGTTAAAGAAATGATAAGAAGAGATAAAAATCATCCTTCAATCTTAATGTGGAGCATGGGGAATGAAACCTATGATGCTGCAGATGCCGAATGGGCAAAAAAAGAAGATGCAACCAGGATAATACATGTACGAAAGGCTGTAAGAAGAGGGTCTGATGAAAAACATAATCATGAGCAGTTGGAAATGGAAAATCTGTTAAGATGTACTGTCAGAGGTTGGTATAACAAAGATGTAAAAAATCTTGAGCCACTCAACGGTCAGCATTCAGGTCATGAAGAATGGCAACATCAAAATGCACTTATTGAAGGTGCCAGTCAAAGAGGTCGTATTGATATGAACGGAGTAATGTGGCTTTATGCAGATCACGGTGCAGACAGAGAGTATATAGGTACTCCACTTAAACATATAAATCCGAAAGGCTGGGTGGATTCTTACAGGATACCCAAATATATGTATTATCTTTGGCAGGCCAATTGGTCAAGCAAGCCAATGATATTTATACATCCCTATGAATGGACAGAAAGGTACTTAGGAGAGCGTAGAGACATTATTATAAACAGCAACTGTGACTATGTCGAATTAGCAGTAAACAATAAAATCATTGGACAAAAGTATCCATGTAAACAAAATGATTTTACAGTAGTTTTCGAAAACGTACCGGTCGTTAAAGGTAAATTAACAGCAAAAGGAAAGAAAGATGAAAAAGAGGTTATTAGTGAGCTGAAATTACCAGGAAAACCTCATAAAATTGTCCTTAAAAAATCACATGAGTGTATAGAAGCTGATATTTCTAATATTATACTTATCACTGTTGATATCGTTGATAAAAATGGGGTTCATGTATATGGTGCAAATAATAAAATAGAATTTGAAGTTGATGGTTGTGCTTCTCTTGTAGCACCTGATGTTTTTGTTTCCGATATCAACAAAAATAATTCCTATGAGGGTACAATGTATATAGATGTACCATTTAACATACCTTTAAGATCCAATGGCAAATGCGGAAAGATAACAGTAAGAGCACTTTCCGAAGGATTGGCTGATGGAAAAATAGAGCTTGAAGCAGTACCTGTATTGAATAACGTAGTTGAAGGTATTATTGAACCTCAACTTAAGAACATTAACCTAAACAGGAGATTTAAAAGTACCCGTATTAAGGATGTTGCAGATAAAGACAATGCATCTGCACTTAACGATATTGTACAGGATATTGTGCTTCAAAAGCTTCCGGAAAGTGATTGGGAAGTAAACCTAGATATGCAAATAAGAAATGCATATCGGGGTAAAGCGATAGATGAAAGCATTTTTTGTGTTTTCAAAAAGGTATTAATGAAATACTTGAATAGAAATAAAGGGATACTGGTTGCCGATGATTTTAATTTTGTAGTAAACCTTTATAATGATTGTGTAAAATTTTGCAGTTTTTTAAATGAAGCAAAATACAGCGAAGCCTTTAAGAATGAAATCAGAAAATATTTTGCTGAAATCATAATTGAAAAAATGCATATTCCATTAAGTACAGTGGTTTATAATTATATAAATTTACCCGAGAATTCAATTTCTGTTGTATTTTCTAAAAGCAGAGATTTGTCAGATGTGGTATATGTAAACTCCGATGACCTTAATGAAGTTTTAACCAGATATATTAAAGGTTTTGAAAGCATGGATGCAAGCAAGAAAATTGAAATATTCCGTGTACTTCAAGAAATAAACCCTTATATTGAAAAGATAGACCAAGGTGGAAAAATGAAGTACAGGTTATCAAAAAACAGAGTTATTTTGCTGCCACCTATTGATTACTGGAACTGACAGTATAGTATATCAATCGCAGTTCCTGAATTGTGTAGGTGTTTTACCTGTAATTCTTTTAAAAACTGTAGAAAAATAATTTCCGGATGAAAAGCCAAGATCATATGCAATGTCGGTAATGCTTCTGTCTGTTTCTATTAACAAATTGCCTGCATACTCGACTTTCTGCCTTATTATATATTCTCGTGGCGGTATTCCCAGCTCATTTCTGAATCTTTGCTTAAAGCGTGAAAGGGAAAGCTCTGCCTTATGTGCCAAATAATCCAAGTTAATATCCTTATCAATGTTATCGCTAATATTTTTTAAAGCAGCTTGAATCTTTTCGGTAATAAACCTTTCTGATTTACTTTCATATTCAATAATTTTAATAATAAATTCAGTTATATAGTTTCTTATAAGAAGTCTTTTAAAATCCGAATCAGAATAATAGACAGATATAATATTGTCAAGATAAATTTTCAAACACTCATTTCCCTGGAATTTTCTCTGATTAAGGGACATGAGCTTCTCTATAAGCCGCTTTCCTTCATATAAGCCCGAATTTAAGAAATCCTCTGCTTCATTAATACTAATAATCACCCAGTACAGAACTGATTTTTCTTCGGGATTACCACCTGAACCATGAACTTCATTTGGGTAAGTCAAAAACACATCATCACCCTTAAGATCATATGTTTCCCCATTAACCTCATATTTTTGCCGCCCCCTTGCAAGATAACAAATTTCAAATGCATTTTTGTGCAAATGATGCCTAAGAGGCGGATGAGCATTAGTGTAATTCAATCTTCCCAGTTTTTGAAGGTTAAATAAACCCAGCTTATCGAAATTGATTATTATTCTTTTTTGATTTAGTGATTTTTCAAAATCTGTTTTATCCATGTATGAAATTGTATTACAATACTAAATTGAATGCAATACAATTTCATAAATATTATAATCTATTTAATTCATGCCAAAGGGGGCTTAATTAAATGCAAACTCCGTATGAAGTAGTGAAAAATTCTATACACTTCAATGATCCGGATAGGCTACCTGTTGAGTTTCGTATATTTAATGATTGTGATACACATATGGCAAAATGGAATCAAACTGGTACGGGAAATAAAAAAATGAAAGAAACTTATGATGAATGGGGATGCAGATGGCAAAGATCAGGCGTTAAAAACATGGGTCAAGTTACAGGTCACCCTCTATTGGAATGGAACAATATTGATTTGTTTCGTTGGCCAGATCCTGACAATAAAGCTTATTATGAAGGAATGGAGCAACGGTTTGAAAATAGCAGTGGAAAATACATTAAAACTGATATTTTTATGCTCCTCTTTGAAAGAATGCATGCGCTAAGAGGATTTGAAAATGTATTAACGGATCTATATCTCGAAAGGGAAAATATCGAGATGCTTGCTGATAAAATTGTAGAATATGATGTAAGAATTATAGAGAACATTTCTAAAGCCTTCCCTGGAATAATACACGGTCTTTCCTTCACTGATGACTGGGGAACCGAGCAGGCTACATTTATAAGCGTAAAGCTCTTTGATGAGTTTTTTAAACCTCGATATAAAAAGATATTTGATGCTGCAAAAAAGGCCGGATGGGATCTTTGGATGCATTCGTGTGGCAAAATAAATGAAATTATTCCGTCACTTATTGATGTTGGAGTTGATGTACTTAATATGCAGCAGCCAATAACTAATGGGATAGCTGAAATTGGAAACAGGTTTGCCGGCAAAGTATGCTTTTCCACTGTATGTGATATACAAAAAACACTACCTTTTAAGTCAAATGAGGAAATTGAAAACGAGGCACTTGATCTTGTGCAGCAATGGGGAACTGATAAAGGTGGTTTAATAATCAGTGATTACGGCGATGGAGCCGCAATTGGTGTAACTTTAGAAAAGAAAAGAATTATGTACGATAAATTCAAAACCTGTGACCGTTGGAAAAAATGATTGTATAAAAAAGTGTAGATCATTTTGAGGAGCAGATATCTTCTGAAATTTCATGAATCCAATAAAAGTGAAGCAACATTTTATTTTGATGAGACGCAATTGAACTTAAATAAGGAAAAATACTTGATGTATACAAGGTAGCTATCAATCAAATCTAGAATATGCTAAATGGCAGATGGAAAGAAGGTTTATATTGTGAAAACTGCTAGAAAAATTGTTATTATTATGACTGATACCCAGAGGACAGACATGCTGGGGTGTTATGGGAATAAGGATATGAAGACACCCAACATTGACAGGTTGGCTAAGGAGGGCTGCCGATTTGACAGGGCTTACACATGTCAGCCTGTATGCGGACCGGCAAGGTCAGCCATATTTAGCGGTACCTATCCCCATTCCAATGGAAGCTGGGGAAATCATATGGCTTTGGGTGACAATGTAAAAACAATAGGGCAGAGGTTAAGGGATGAGGGGATTCATACAGCATATATAGGGAAATGGCATCTTGACGGCGGAGACTATTTCGGAATGGGGAGGTGTCCAGACGGATGGGATCCTAATTACTGGTATGATATGCGCTGTTACCTTGAAGAATTACCGGAAGAAGACAGGAGATGGTCAAGAAGAAAGGACATTGTGGAAAAAAGAGAAGTAAAGGAAGATTTTACTTATGGTCACAGGTGCTCCAATCGTGCCATCGACTTTTTGTCATGCCATGGTGCGGATGATTTTCTCCTAGTAGTATCATATGATGAACCGCACGGTCCGTTTGTATGCCCCGAGCCTTATTCATCAATGTACAAAGGGTATGAGTTTCCTAAAAGCCCAAATGTTTATGATATTCTTGAAGGTAAACCGGAGCACCAGAAAGTGTGGGCAGGAAAAAGGCTTCTAGAGGACAAGGAAAAGCTGAAAATTAAAAGGCATCAGTTTTTTGGCTGCAATTCTTTTGTTGATTATGAAATTGGCAGGGTGATGGAAGCCATTGAGCAATATGCGCCTGATGCTATGGTGATATACACCAGTGACCATGGGGATGCACTGTGTTCTCATTCGTTGGATTCTAAGGGTGCTGCCATGTATGACGAAATAATACGTGTTCCATTTATAATAAAGTGGCCTTTAGTAATCCGACCGGATACTGTGTATAAAGATCCCGTGTCGCATATTGATATTGCTCCTACCATAATGGAAGCAAAAGGTATGAAGATTCCCAAGCTTTTGGAAGGGAGAAGTCTTATGCCCGCAATGGAAGATCTTGATACAAGAGTAAATGAGTATGTTTTCACTGAATTTACAAGGTTTGAGATAGATCATGATTCACATGGGGGATTTCAGCCAATACGAGCGGTGTTCGACGGCAGACATAAGTTAGTCATCAATCTTATGACCTCAGATGAGCTTTATGACTTGGAAGAAGACCCTTGGGAGATGGAAAATCTTATAGAATGTGAAAAATATACAAAAATCCGGGATAAGCTTCATGATAAAATACTTGAGTGGATGAATGATACAAGGGATCCATTCCGTGGCTATTACTGGGAATTGCGTCGGTGGCGAAAGGATGCAAAGCCAGCAAGCTGGAAATACACCGGCTTTACAAGGCAACGTGAGCATGAAGAGTACGAGCCCCGCGAACTGGATTATAATACCGGAGTAGAAATAGTTGAGGCAGCAAGGAAATCGCATCCTTATACTTTGTAATGACTATATATTTGTGATAACATATTTATAAAATTCAAAGGACAATGGAATACATTGGTATCAGTATTAAAGACATTTTTAATATTTGAATATTCCCCAATGAGTTGTTTTGCGACTTAATTGGGTGCAGTCCTTATTTGTTTTAAAGTATATTTACTGAAAGAAGGCGAAAAAATTGAAACCAAATGTAGTATTGATAATGGTTGATCAAATGAGAGGAGATTGTTTGGGTGCAGCCGGGCATCCAGTAGTAGAAACCCCATACCTTGATACAATGGTCAGGAAAGGGTACATGTTTAGCAATGCTTATAGTGCAGCTCCCAGTTGTATTGCCGCAAGGGCTTCACTGCTTACAGGTCTGACCCCTGCCTCCCATGGAAGGGTAGGTTACAAGGATGGAGTTCCCTGGAGGTATGAGCATACCTTGCCAGGAGAGCTTTCAAAGGCGGGATACCATACCCAATGTGTGGGAAAAATGCATGTGCATCCGGCAAGAAGTCTTCAGGGATTTCACAATGTAATATTGCATGATGGTTATATGCACTACAGCAGGAATAGTGAAAAAGCTTACAGTGAACACTGGAACCAGTGCGATGATTATATCCACTGGCTCAAGAAGGAGCTTGGAAGTACAGCTGATATTATTGATTCCGGACTGGAATGCAACTCATGGGTAGCAAGACCATGGCCTTATGAAGAGCGCTTGCATCCAACAAACTGGGTAGTTAATGAATCCATTGACTTTTTACGTCGGAAGGATCCTACAAAACCATTTTTTCTTATGATGTCCTTTGTCCGTCCTCACTCACCTTTAGATCCTCCACAAGTATATTATGATCAATATATAAATCAGGATATTCCCGCACCGCCGATAGGTAATTGGGCTGATACAAAGGATGAAAGTAAAAATGGTCGCATATTTAATTGCAGTTCTGGAATAGTTAGTGAAAGAGCTCTTAAGAGGGCCAGAGCGGCATACTATGCCCTTATTACTCATATAGACCACCAAATAGGACGCTTTTTGCAAGCCATGGGCGAGTTCAATGAGCTAAATAACACAATTTTTATCTTTTCATCTGACCATGGAGATTTGCTTGGAGATCATAATATGTTTAGAAAAAGCCTTCCATATAATGGTTGTGCGTCTATACCCTTCATAGTCTATGATCCCGGGAATTTGCTGGGCGGTAAAAAAGGAACAGTTATAGACAAGCCATGTGAAATTATGGATATAATGCCTACACTGCTTGATGCCGCAGGAGCTGATATACCTGACATTGTGGAAGGTAAAAGTCTGCTGCCCATAATAAAGGATCAAAACCATAAATGGAGAGAATACATTCATGGTGAGCATTTTAGGGGCGATCCCATGCATTATGTTACCAATGGCAAGGAAAAGTTTATTTGGTTCTCACAGTCCGGAACAGAGCAGTTTTTTGATCTTACAAATGATCCGTTGGAACTTGAGGATCTTTCAAAAATCCCTAAGTATTCCGAAAGAATAACTCACTGGAGAAATATTTTGATCAAAGAACTCCTAGGCAGAGAAGAGGGATATACTGATGGCAAGCAGTTGTTTGCAGGAAGAAACAGTTATCCAACCCTTTCTCATTTAAACCGGTAAAATCAAAATCTTACAATTCCAAATGGGGGGGCTTGGAGCTCCTGGAGAGGTCTTTGGGGCATTAGGAAGACCTTAGAGCTTTGAGAGGGCTTTGAGGTCTCTTCCTTGGGTCTTCCCCTAATAAATCCTATCAACAACTCGTAAGAACTCTCCTGTGTTTGCATCAAAGAGCATATAAAATTCATTACTATATTTTTTAACATTGATATACTCCCCAAGCCTAAAGGCAGGGGGAGTATGTCAATGAATTTGGTTCTCGTGCATGCAAGGAATGTTATTCATAGCACAATATTGAATTTTCAAGGTGCGGTTTTACATTATTTTATTGCGAAGTTTGAGATAGTAATTATTTTTCTCTGCCATCATAAATGCATTTATGGTGATATTTAATAGTCACATTCAATAAAAAAGCATACGGCATGATAAAGGTGTAAGTGTTGCAAAGGCAAGGGATACAGTATATATTAGAGGTACGACTGATTGGAAAAGATGTAACTTATAAAAAACAGATTGCGGATTAAAAACTTATCTGTTTTCGTCCTATTGGTTTAGCAGATATAATTGTTATGAAGGTAAAGATATTAATATTAAGTAAGAATATTGATATTGAATTAATAAGCAATTTATCTATATAATTTATTATACATGTAAAGAAAGGAAGAGCATAATGACTCAAAATGACAGACCGAACTTGCTGATTTTTATGACAGATCAACAAAGAGGAGACACTGTATATCCGTATCGTAGGGCATATACGCCAAATCTTGATAAGTTTGCAAAGGAAGGGTTGGTTTTTAGCAGGACTTACTGTCCATCACCCCATTGCTGTCCCTCAAGGGCTACCTTTTTTTCAGGGCTTTATCCCTCGGAACATGGTGTGTGGAATAATGTGAGGGTTGGAAATGCTCTGTCACGCGGACTAAAAAAGGGTGTACGGCTTTTTAGCGAAGACTTGAAGGAAGCAGGCTATAGAATGTACTTCTCAGGAAAGTGGCATGTAAGTGCTACCGAAAACCCCGATGAACGCGGTTGGGACGTTTCTTTGCTTACAACTCCAAAATCGGACATAATAAAAGAAGATGGCGACTGGCATGAATTTGATTTAGCCAAGAACAGCTGGGACAAATTCCGTGAATTAGCACAAAATCCTGTTAATACAATACGAGGAGAAGGACAGATTTTAAGGCCCGGTTATTCTGATTTTAACCAATATGGTCTGAATGAGGAACCATTTAGAGATATTGAAGTAGTAGAAGATGCTATTAATATAATACATAACCGTGAAAATTCAGATGAACCCTGGTGCCAATATATAGGAACATTAGGTCCCCATGACCCCTATTTTGTGCCAAAACGCTTTCTTGATATGTACGATATTAATGACATTGAGCTTCCAATAAGCTTTGAGGATGATATGAGTGACAAGCCGGCATTGTACAGGAGGACGCGGGACAGGTTTGATCAATTGACTGAACGGGAGCACAAAGAATCGCTGCGGCACTATCTTGCTTTTTGCTCCTATGAGGATTATCTTTTCGGGGAGGTATTAAAAGCATTAGAAGAAAAAGGAGAAGCTTCTAATACTGTTGTTATATATACCTCGGATCATGGTGACTATGCAGGAGATCACGGTCTTTGGTGCAAGGGGCTTCCATCCTTTAGTACCAATTACCATATTCCGGCACTAATGCGCTGGCCAAAGGGTATAAAAAACCCAGGCAGATGCGAAGAAAGCTTTGTGTCTCTTGCCGATTTTGCCCCGACGTTTTTGGAGTTAGCAGGCGTACCTATACAAAGAAAATATGCCGGCGAGAGTCTTGTTCCTTTTATGATGGACGAAAAGCCAAAAAAGTGGAGAGATGAAATTTATACTCAAACAAATGGTAATGAGCTTTATGGGATCCAAAGGTCTGTGCTTACTAACGAATGGAAATTTGTGTGGAACGGGTTTGATTATGACGAATTGTATGATTTGAAAAATGATCCCCATGAAATGAAAAATCTTGCATTTTATAAGGAATATCAGGATGTAATACAAGACATGAGTGCAAAAATGTGGAGGTTTGCTTATGAACAGAGGGATGTCTGCTTAAACCATTACATTATGACCGCACTGGCGGCATATGGACCTTCATATGCATTCAGGGACGAAATGTAGGCATATATAAAGGAATTACGACGATATTTTATTATATGCAACATAATAATTCTAAGCAATACGGCTTTTGATATCCACTAGAACTGTTGTGTATTTTAAAAACCATGTTGTGAGAGTTAAAAAAATTGCATATAGAAGCTCAAAAAGCATAGGGATGAAGAAATGAATTTGGTTCGGGTATTATTATTGAGTAATTGACGACGGCATACACTGCCGCCTAAAAAATGGAGGGATTCAAAGTGCGAGCATTTAACAAGGACTTTACAAGAATTGAGACTTACCGGGAGATGGACATGAAACCGGATTTTAACAATCTTTTAATGACTCTTGAAAAAAAGACACCGGCAAAACCTGTTTTATTTGAGTTTATTCTGAATAAACAGCTTTTTCAAATTATGCTAAACGACATTGAGTATGATGAGAGCGATATAGCAATAACAAAACATAAAAAAGTTATTGACACTTATAGAAAATTCGGATATGACTATGCTTTTGTCCGGGATCCAAGCTTGAAATTCGATAGGGGCTTACAGCAAATAAACGCTAAAAAGACTCGATCATTAAATCAAGGTGCGCTGATAACCGACAGGGAAAGCTTCGAAGCTTTTAAATGGAAGGAGCCGGAGGACGCTGATTTGACATGGCTTGATGTGTTATCAGACTATTTATGTGAAGGAATGAAGCTGATTACCGCTGCCCCCGACGGAATCTTTGAAACTGTTATGAAAATGGTAGGATATGATAATATGTGTTTTATGTCGGCGGATGATCCTGAGCTATTAATGGAAATTTTTGATGCGGTAGGCTCAAGATATCTTGAATATTACAAGATATTTGCAAAGCACGATGCTGTAGGTGCATTAATGCAGGATGATGATTGGGGTTTTAATACACAGACTTTTTTCCCGTCAAAGGATATGAGAAAATATTTTTTATGCTGGCATAAGAAATTTGCCGAAGCATCACATGAAGCCGGAAAACCCATTCTTTTGCATTCGTGCGGCAATATTGAAGGTGTTATGGAGGATGTCATTTATGATATTAAATATGATGGATTGCATTCTTTTGAAGATAATATTATGCCGGTTGAAGAAATATATGAAAAATATAAGAATAAAATTGCTATACTTGGCGGGATAGATGTAAACTTTTTGTGTTATTCTACACCTTTGGAGATTTATAACCGTTCCTTAAAAATGCTGGAGCGCTGTCAGGAAAGCGGAGGCTATGCATTAGGTTCGGGAAACAGTATTCCGGAATACGTACCCCTTGAAAACTATCTTGCTATGATTTCTGCCGCTATTATGAATCCTGAAGGGTGACTAAACTCCTATGCTGTTTTTTGTTATTTTTTAGTCATGATAGTATGATTATTCCCCAAAAAGTAAGCTGAACACGACTTCGCATAAAATATATAATGACGATTAAATCGTTGGGACACTATATATTGTATGTGAAGTTCAACTAATATAATTTTTGGGTATTAATCATTTTATAACAAATTTAAAAATTTTAAAGGTCAAAGATTTATTGAGCTAATAATAAGGGGGGTAATCATGAAAAGAAAAATTAGGATACTATGTACAATTCTTACAGTAGTTTTTTCTGTTGCGTTTATGAGTGGCTGCACAAGCGGTGACGTTGAAGAAGTTCTTACTGATGTTTCCACAGAGGAGGCTACCGAACCGCAGAACAGCTGGGAAATTGACCAATCACCCTTTGATGTGGAATGGTATGTTGGGCTATCTTTATTCCAATGGAAATGGGATAGTGAAAAAACCGATGTTCATATGGTTCACAAGGAAAACACAGGGCTTAACAATGTTATCTTTCATGTTCCGATAAGTGATGCAAACGAAGAACTCAACACCATGATTGCCTCCGGTACACTACCTGACGTTATCACGCTTGTTGATAGCGCCGGTATGGGAGCGGAGCAAATTGATTCAATTAAAAAGGGAGAACTGGTTTATGATCTTAAGGAGTTGAGCGAAAAATATGCGCCCGATTTTATTAAAAACATTGCTCCTTCATTTCTTAACTGGCATGGAGATGAGAGCGGTAAATTTTATGCTTTTGTAAATCTGGTACAGCCTCCGGAATCAATGACGACCGAAATAGGAGAGTTGTTTAACGTAGATTATATGATGCTGATGCGACAGGATATGGCAGACCAATTGAATATCAAAGGTGAGGACTTTAATACACAGGATAAAATGGTTGAATCGCTTAAAAAGGTAAAAGCTGCAAACCTAAAGAAAAACGGGGTCAACGTAGAACTTATCACATATTCAGGAGCTGTTGTATACGAGTCCATTGCAGGTATTGCCCAATTCTTTGGATTATCTGATGAAGATGAAGAAGGAAATTATGTTATACCTATCAAAAACCCTAAATACCTCGAAATGTTGATGTTTTTAAACAGATTATATCGCGAAGGTATATTAACACAGAAGAACCTTTTAGCAAAAACAGATGATATAAACCAGCTTATCAGAACGGGAAATGTATTTATGATGTTTGGAGAGGCATCGCCAGACTTATTTGCAAACTCAATGAAAAAGAGTTATGCCGAAACAGAGGACAAAGAGAGGTATGTAGCGGTAGAACCAGTAAGATCAAGCGATGGCTCTATGCCTTGGCAAGCAATTGATACCATGAAGGGATATACTCATACCTTTATTTCCAAAAGTACTAAAATACCCGACAGGCTAATTCGCTTGTTTGATTATTTGCATAACGAAGAGACTATGATTATGGATCAATATGGAATAGACGGTGTGCATTATGATATGGACAATGGCAAAGTTAAATTTAGGGATGAGGTTATATCCCTTATGCAAGAGGATAGACGCCTTACAAATTACTATTATGGATTCCCGGACATCATGTTTTTTTTCAGAGATTCTTATATGAACAAATATAAGACAAAGAGCATAAAACTGGAAGATATCATGCTGAATGATTTTAAAAAAGTATATAACAAATATCTTTATACAGCAGATCCTTTGAGTGAGGTTGGAGCTAAGGCAGGAACTCCTTATGCAGTAACTGCATCAAAAATCAGAATTGAAGTAAATAGTAAACTCATAAACTTAATCACGGCAGACAGTGAAGAAAAATGCGTGCAGCTTTATAATGAAATACTGAAAAAGATAGAGGAACTGGATTATAACGATTTGTACGAGCACTTAAACACCCAATTTAAGGCAGCTAAACAAAAGATGGGGGTCAATGTGATTTACCCGCAAAGCAAAAACTAAAATTTTGAGGGAATCTATACATTTTAAATTTTTGTGAAATGTTCATAAAATATAGTGGCAAAAAAAGCGGGCTGGGCGCTAGAACTTGAATAAGTCTGATTAGGGGGAGAACTATGAGAAAAGGAAAATATTTAACTATTACCAGGTTATTGATGCTTTTGGCAATAATCCTAATAATTATTTCTAGCATATCAAACATAGTGGTTGCTGAAAACACAATAACTTCTCCAAAGAATGTAATATTATTGATTGGTGATGGCATGGGTCCAAATCAAGTTTTGATGGCACATGACATTAAGGGTTCAAATCTTTATATGGAAGATATGCCTTATAAAGGAATGCTTTCGACGGTTAATGCTGTAGGCGGAGTAACTGATTCTGCGGCTGCAGGTACTGCATTGGCAACCGGTGCAAAAACAAGAAACTCATATTTAGGGATGAATGAAGATGAAGTATTTGTATCTAATATAAGAGAATTTTGTGTGCGACACGATAAAATGACCGGTATAATATCCACTGTAAAAATTACTGACGCTACTCCTGCAGCCTTTTACGCACATAATGTAGTGCGTACTGAAGAGGCGTTAATCAAAAAACAATTAATTGAGAGTAATATTGATGTAATTATTGGACCTGGTGCACAAAATTATTCAACTCCAAATAATTTAGTAACAGGAGAGATGGAATCGCTTGAGAAGGCCACCATATTAGCCATTGAATTTTTAGATAAAGGTGAAAATGGATTCTTCTTAATGGTCGAAGGGGGAAAAATAGATCATGCGGGGCACTCAAATTCAATTGAGCAGTGTAATTATGAGGTCTTAGAATTTGATAAAGCAGTCAAGGCAGCTCTGGAGTTTGCGGAAAAGGATGGGAGTACTCTGGTGATAGTAACAGCAGATCATGAAACCGGAGGATTGCAAAAAAGCAACACATCCTATAAGTTTACTTCTCCCAATCATACAGGAGTTGATGTTCCTGTTTTTGCTTTTGGTGTTGGGGCATCATACTTTACAGGTCGTATATGCAACACTGAAATTAGCTTAAAAATCAAACGATTGATTTTAGGAGATTCCTTAAATTTGCTGCCGACAAAAGCAGTGCCTGTGGCTGCGGGTATTGCTCCCGAGACAGTTGTACCCGAGGCACAGGAAAGTAACAATCATGCTTTATGGATTGGCTCCTTTAGTCTATTGCTCTTGTGCGCTGGTGGCATAGGTTTTTATATATTAAGGAAAAAAATGGAGGGAAAACTGTGATTTCTGCTAAGGCTTATGTAAAGGAGATATATTCCTTAGAATTTATTTGCTCATCTTCGTATGACAATCCCTATACTGATGTAAGTATTTATGTAACATTTGAATCGGCTAATGGTAAAAAGATAAAGATTCCTGGGTTCTGGTACCAGGAAAATGTGTGGATGATACGCTTTGCACCCCCAAAAGAGGGTGCGTGGCAATGGACAAGTTATGCCTCAAACACACAGGACAGCGGACTTCATGGACTAACGGGGAGACTTGAGGTTGTTAGTTCAAGTAGGAAGGATGCCATACGCAAGCATGGGTTTATTAAAGTGTCCGAAAATAAAAGGGGATTTGTGCATGAGGATGGCAATCCGTTTTTCTGGCTTGGCGATACAGTCTGGGCTGCTCCTATGAAATCAACATATGAAGAATGGACTAAATATTTATCTTATAGGGTAGGTCAAGGCTTCAATGTATTTCAGGTGAATTCGCTTTATCAGCATGATGCGGATAGTTCCATACGGTGTGCTCCCTTTAGCAATACTAATGATGGATGGGATCTTACAAGGCCATCTTCAGAATACTTTAAATATATTGATGAGATGATGTATACCGCTAACCATTATGGTGTGTACATAGCGCTTGTCGTGCTTTGGTGTAATTTTGTTCCCGGCGCTAACCCGGGGTGGAAGGATATGGTAAGACCTGCCGGGTTTACTCCATCGCTTGCAGCAAGGTATGGGAAGTATCTTGCCGCTAGGTATGCAGCCTTTGGTACCATATGGATAGTTTCGGGAGATACCGATTATGAGGACAGCTATGTGGAGTCTGTATATGATGCTGCAGCAGAGGCAATAAAAAATAGCAGTCCTTATGCTACACTTATGTCTGCCCATTTGTCCGCCCGTTTTTTTACACCTCCTGTTCTAAACGAAAAGGATTGGCTGGATTTTCATATGTTTCAGTCGGGGCATCACAATAGTACTCAGGAAAGAGCCGTTTACTATTCGCAAAAAAATAGGGAGCATAGTCCACCAAGACCTGTAATAAATTCAGAGCCATGCTATGAAAATATATGCTTTTTCAGCTTGCCTGAAAGAGTTGAACGCAGCCTTGTACGAAAGGTGGCGTGGTACAGCCTGTTGTCGGGAGCTAATGCCGGAATCACCTATGGAGCTCATGGACTGTGGCAATGGCATCATAGAACCGATGGGTTTAGAGAAGAACATAAATGGGGTATGCCGCTTGATTGGAATGATGCACTCAGTCTTAAGGGCGCCGATGATTATGCATTTCTGAAGGAATTTTTTAAGGATATGAATTGGTGGGAGCTGGAACCGGCGGATAATATTTTTTTGGCAGATGACGACTGCAGCATGCTGATTGCTGCTGACAAAAATTTAAATGATATAGTTGTATATTTAAGCTGTGCATCAGATCTTCACTATATGGAAGGGAATAAAGACGTAACGCTATATGATATAGTTTGGTTCAATCCCGAGGATTATACGACATATAAAGCTGATGAAATTATCAATAGCGATGGCGTAGTATTAATTAGGCGAGCACCATGGGATGGGGATGCGGTGCTGCATATGAAGTTGGTGTTATCAGGTATTGGTAATAAAATAAAATAAACTATAGAAGAGGTGGATATTATGAAGTTTAATACTGCAAAAGAATGCATTACACCCGATTGGCCTGTGAAAATGGCAGGCTATTTAAACAGAACAGGATATAATGAAGGTGTTCTGCATGATATGTTTGCAAAAGCATTGCTTATACATGACGGTGAAAACAGGGTGTTGATTATTTCCCTTGATTTGTGCGCAATAGACCGGGGATTTGCTGATGAAATAAAACTCTGGGCAAATAACAAGTATGGGTTTTTAGAAAAAGATATTGTGATACATGCAATCCACACCCACTCCGGTCCCCTAACTGCCCATATGTCAAGGTATGCTCCTCCTGAGAGAATTGAAGAAATCAGAAGGTATATGGATTTTCTTAAAGGACGCATAACTGCATGTATTGACAAGTGTATGGAAGAGCCCATGCAAAATGGAGTCATGGAGGTTGGCATGGGAGAAACATGGATTGCGGTAAATCGCAGACAAAAGACTGAAAAAGGTATAGTATTAGGTATAAATCCTTCAGGAAAGGCAGATCGTAGCCTATTTGCAGCAAAGATCACAAATGATAATAATGAGGTAAAAGCCGTGCTTTTTTGTGGCTCATGTCATCCTATTGCAATGAATGGACAGGTTCTTTATTTGTCACCGGATTATCCCGGAGTTGCATGCACTGAAATTGAGAGAAGTTATCCGGGTTGTATGGCGATGTTTTTACAGGGAGCTTGTGGAAATTTGAATGTTGCAGTTAATACACGAGGCAAAAATTTGGACGAAATTGAGAGTTCTAATCAAAATGTTCATTTTGTAGGAAGAGTTCTTGCCAATGATGTTAAAAATATTTTAAAGTGCGAGATGCAAAAAATTGAGATTTCTCTTGATACTAAGCTGGATAAGATTATTCTTCCGCTTGGAGAAGTTAAAACTGATGAGCTTAGTGAGCTTAGCAAATCCCAACAAAAGGTATTCAGTGATTATGCACTGTGGATGCTGGATAAGATAGAAAAGGGCACTGCTCCCAAAGATTGCGAGTTCTTATTGGGGGTTCTTTGCTTTAACGATACTATAAGGCTGGTGCTTGCCGAAGGAGAGATGATGACCGAAACAGCAGAATCAATACGCGAGAAGTTTTCTGGCGGATTGACAATGCTGGTAGGTTACTCAAACGGATGCGTCGGGTATATACCCACCAGCGAAATGCTGCGTGACGGCGGTTATGAACCAGAGAGCTTTTGGAAAAAAGCTGGCTATCCAGCTCCCCTTGCCCATAATGCTGAACAAATGATAATTGATTATTTTTTTGCAAAATAAGTTTAGAAAAAAGTTGCTTTGCGTTTTTCTCTGGATTGGCCTTTTTTCTACAATTTCAATCCGGAGATAAAAAATTAGCTTTTCTTGAAGACAAAAGGAGAGAAGAACAATGTTTAGTTTAAAACCAGATTTTATTGAAGCACAAAAAAGGTTTGAGGCTTTTTGGGCTTGTGATGTAACTGACAGGCCGCTTGTTACAAATATAACATTTCCTGTAGATAATCCTGTGCCTGTTCCACAAAAAAGATATGACACGTTGAAAGACAAATGGCTTGACATTGACTTTCGTGTCAAGGAAATCTCAACTAATTTGCATAATAAAATGTTTTATGCAGATACCCTGCCTATTGCCAAAACAAACTTTGGACCTGAGATATTCAGTGCCTGGTGCGGGTGTTCTTACAATTTTGGAGAAACCACAGCATGGTCTGACCCTTGTGTTCATGACTGGGAAAAGGATTATGATAAAGCGGTGCTAAATATGGATCACCCGTTATTTCGTTTACTTGAGGATTTTACGAATAAATTGCTTGTGGAAGGGAAGGGGCATTTTATCACAGCGATGACAGACTTTCATGTAGGCGGAGATCACTTAGCGGCATTAAGGGATCCGTCCAATTTGGCCATGGATATGATTGAAAATCCGGATTATGTAAAGAGGAAATTGGAAGACTCGCAGCAAGAATACTTTAAGGTCTACGACCACTTTTATAATATCATAAGAAGCCATAATGTACCCATTACAACATGGATGCCGCTTGTTTCAAACGAAAAGTATTATGTAGTTTCAAATGATTTTTCATGTATGGTAAGCAATAAAATGTTTGAGGAGTTTTTCCTCGACGGCATAATTAATGAATGCAGATTTCTTGATAAATCAATGTATCATCTGGATGGGCAGAGTGCATTGAGGCATCTTGACATGCTTTTGTCCATAAAAGAGCTGAATGGGGTACAATGGGTACCCGGTGCCGGAAATGAAGGCTTTGAAAGATGGATTCCGGTATATCAGAAAATTCAGCGTGCAGGTAAGTCAATATTTATTGATGGGATCGACCTTAGTAATATACATCTGCTGTTTGAGAATCTAAGGCCTGAGGGTGTTTGGATAAGCGGGTTAAAATCAATAAGTTCAAAAGAAGAAGCGGACTATGCTCTAAAAAGAATTACTAACTGGAAATAATAAATTTTTTAGGTATAATTATATATGAGTGTTACATTCACAATAAGCAGGGGCAAATATTTGGGGTAACTGAAGTAGCGCTATAATTTTATGCAATATACCTTTTTTAAACGAGCAATTGTGTATTTCAAAGGTTATATTACAAGAATTTAAAACAGTGCATGTAGTTATTACACACAAAAAATGAAAGGATTGAAAAACATGAGTAATTTACTACCTACAAGAATAGTAAACTTTTTAGAATATGGATGGAAATTTACAAAAGAGGACATAGAAAACGCCACAAGCGACAAGTTAAATGATGCCAGTTGGGAGGATGTAAGGGTTCCCCACGATTGGGCAATTGATGGACCTTTTTCACCTGAAAATGATAAGCAGATAAGGGAAGTCATTGCAGACGGTATTTTGGCACCAATTATTCACACAGGTCGCACGGGTGGGCTTCCAGTTTTTGGCGTCGGCTGGTACCGAAAATGGATACATATACCCGCAGAATATGAAGGAAAGCGCATTTATATTGAGTTTGACGGTATTATGAGCAACAGTAGTATATATATAAACGGAATACAAGCAGGTGGGTGGCCTTGCGGCTATACATCCTTCAGTATTGACCTTACCGATCACATCACTTTTGGAGATAAAAACCTTTTGGCTGTCAGGGTTGAGCCAAAACCGGGGGCATCCCGATGGTATACAGGTGCAGGAATCTACAGGAATGCAAGACTTTTAGTTAAATCCAATATAAATGTGAAGTATTGCGGAACCTATATTACAACAACCGACATTTCACAAAAGTGCGCAACAGTTAATATTAGGACAGAGCTACTTAATCAGAGTAATGCAAATGGGCATGTTACTCTTGCGACATGTATCTATGATCCTTTGGAACAATTAGTTGCCGAGGAAAAGATAAACCTTACAATAGAAAATGAGGAAACGGCAGTGCAGCAGCTGCAAATCAAAGAACCGCAGTTTTGGGACATAAAATCGCCTTTTTTATATAAAGCTGTATCTTCCATTTTTATTGATGGTGAGCTGGTTGATTCGTATGAATCCACCTTTGGAATCAGAGAAATAACCTTTGATGCTAAAAAAGGATTTTTCTTAAACGGATCATACCTTAAATTGAACGGTGTTTGCATGCACCATGATCTTGGCGCACTGGGGGCTGCCATAAATGTAAGGGCAATGGAAAGACAGCTTGAAGTTCTGAAAGAGTTTGGATGCAATTCCATCCGAACCTCCCATAACCCTCCGGCACCTGAGCTGCTTTTCTTATGTGACCGAATGGGATTTCTTGTAATCGACGAAGCTTTTGATGAATGGCGCGTTGCTAAAGTTAAAAATGGTTATTCGCAATTATTTGATGAATGGGCTGAAAAAGACCTTACGGCTTTCATAAAGCGTGACAGAAATCATCCGTGTGTTATTATGTGGAGTATCGGTAATGAAATACTTGATCAGAACACTCCGGAGGGAGCTAAAACAGCAGCATGGCTGACGGGTATTTGCCACGCATTAGATGCTACAAGACCTGTTACAGCTGGATTTAACACGCCTGATAATGCTATAAAAAATGGGTTAGCAGAAGCTGTTGACATACCTGGATGGAATTACAAGCCGCATTTATATAAGCAGTATCACTTAGAACACCCATCATGGGTAATGTATGGTAGTGAAACATCTTCTTGCGTCAGCTCTCGTGGAGAATACTACCTTCCTGCAGTAGAAGAGAAGCCTCCTGTTATGCGTGACAATCTGCATGTGACCTCCTATGACCTAGCCGGCCCAAGATGGGCTTACCCGCCTGAATATGAATTCATGGCTCAGGATGAATGCCCATTTATTTTGGGAGAGTATGTCTGGACAGGGTTTGATTATCTGGGTGAGCCAACACCATATAATACCGAGTGGCCAAGCCGCAGCTCATATTTTGGCATTGTTGATTTGTGTGGAATACCTAAAGATAGGTATTATTCATATCAAAGTCAATGGACTGACAAAGAAGTGCTTCATATATTCCCTCACTGGAACTGGGAGGGAATGGAGGGTGAATTTGTCCCGGTACACTGCTATACAAGCTTTGAAGAAGCGGAGTTGTTTTTAAACGGTCGCTCAATGGGAAAACGAAAAAAGGATCCTTCAAATACTTTTACACGCTACAGATTGATATGGGAAGAGGTTCCCTATGAACCCGGAATATTAGAGGTTGTCGCATACAATCCCGACGGTACGGCAGCAAAAACCGCAAAACGACAGACTGCAGGCAAGCCATATAAAGTGGTATTGATTCCTGACAGGCAAGAGATTAAAGCCGATGGCGATGATTTATGCTATATAACGGTTAGAATTGAAGACGAAAATGGAATTCTATGCCCAAAAGCAAATAATGAAATATCCTTTGATGTAAGCGGAGCCGGTGAATTTTTGGCTGCCGACAACGGCGATCAGACCAGTCTGGTGTTGTTTCAGTCACCTGCAAGGCCTGCTTTTAACGGCATGTGTATGCTGACAGTACGTTCTTTAAAGGATGCGCAGGGGGAAATAAGTATTAAGGCCTCCGGTGCTGGACTAATTGAAGCCGGTATAAAGGTAAAATCCCTTTAATGTGTACTTTAATTAGCTTGTTCTAAAGAGTTATGATGGTATAGTGTAGCATAAAGAACGATTGGCCTTTGCTTTCTCAGTGAAAAGCTTGGGGGCATCGAGTCCCACTCGCTTTTGAGTATAGACTTCGTCTAGTTCTCTTAATAATTAGCCTGTTCTATTGCTGCACTATATATCATCCATAACAATGAAGCAACAGTAAAAAGTATAGGCTGATAAATAAAATTAACATTGCAGCAATAGAAAGGAAGAATTATAGAAAATATGAACAGAATAGATATAAACATATGGTATGGAGAAGAACAACATTTTGGGAAGCAGAGCGATCCACAAAGGTGGGTTAATATTCTTGGAAATATTACTAACCATCAAAACTTATACAATTTGGTCTATTCATTAAACGGCAAACATAGAATTCCATTGCCTATAGGACCGTCTGCCTACCGCCTGCTGGCACCTGGTGATTTTAACATTGAGATAGACAAAAATCTGCTTAAAGATGGAATAAACACGGTTATAGTATTGGCAAAGGATATATTTGGGAATACCACCGAGAAGGAAGTAGTAGTTAATTATGAACGTGGGAATATGTGCTCTTTGCCATATCACATTAATTGGAACAACATATCCTCTATACAGGATGTGGCAAGCGTGGTAGATGGGAAGTGGATATTACAGAAAAATGGCGTAAGACCCGCACAGATTGGCTATGATAGATTGATTGCAATAGGAGACATGTCCTGGAAGGATTATGAGGCCACTGTAGAGATTACAATTAATAATTTCAGCGAGGATCCGCTTTGCTTTGACCTTCCCTCGGTAGGACCCGGTGTTGGAGTAATGCTAAGATGGAAAGGACATTATAGTGCGAACGACATAATGCCAAGAAGAGGGTATAAGCCTTTTGGAGCTATAGGCTGGTATAAGCATGGAAAATCAGAAAAAGACGGACCGTGTGATTATAGTCTGGAAATTCTATTTGGCACAGAAAAGGCACATAAAAAATATCGTGATAAAAATGATAAAAAGCTTGAAGAAGGTAAAACGTATATATTCAAATTCAGGGTTGAATCAAGAAAAGAGAAAACCAGCCTTTACAGCCTAAAGGTTTGGGAAAAGGGTGAAAAGGAACAGGATAAATGGGATTTGCAGGCAGAGGGGATAGAAGGCGAGCTTGACAACGGAAGTATGCTTTTTGTAGCCCATCACTGTGATGCAGTTTTTGGGGAGACTTATATACACCCAATTGAGTAGAACTATGGAAAACTTCATTCAATTAAGAATGGCAGAATTTGGCATGAGAAAAGTTATGTTTGCATCTAAATACAATACCGTGTTATAATAAATCAAGGATTTTTATTCATCCTTTTTTTTTTGCATTTTCTGCAGGCAGCATCATATTGCTGTTGAGTGGCAGGCTATAATTTCCAATGAGGTGGGCTTCCAAGATCTGTTTTTATGAAACTTTGCAAAAGAGCTTTCTAAAAAAAGAGCATAAACGGGGGGAGTTTTTTGAAGTTAGAATTCAAAAACATGTGGATGTCTATTTTTGCACAAATATTAGTTGTGTTTATAATTGTCTTCCTTTCTTTATATGTAATGAATATGCTTACCAATATCATGGCAACAAGAAGCATTGATGATGAGATTCAAAAATCAATCGAATATCAGGCAAATCATCAGTTGGAAATTTTGGAATCAGAAATAAGAAGAATAATGAGTATGCAAAGTAACTGTGTATCACAAAAAGAATTCATGACCTTGGGGCTTTATGGAGAAGATATGATTTTTTCTACAAAGCATGAATACCAGAAAATGATCCTAGATAAAATTGAGTTTTTAAAAAATATTAGTGCCAATGTAGAAGGAGTAACCGTAATACTGCCGATGGAAGGTATCGTATTGGATACATATACAAAAGGATATTCGAGGCAACCGGAGGTGTTTTCAAGAACGGATAATGGTCATGAGGCTGGAGTTATTTTCTACAGACTGGGAGAATTACCTCTGAGAAGCAGTCTGCAAAACGTTGAGCTGCTTTATATAGAAATTCATTCAGCAGAGAATATTATTGGAAGTGGAGAATATCATTCGAAAGAGTTAATTCCGGCAGTTACCATAAGGGTTGACCTATCATTGGATAAGATCAGGAAAAACTTATTAAGCAGTGTAGACTATTTAGAGGGTATTTCATTTCTGATCAATGAAAATCAAGGTTGGTTTGCATCAAATAAGCAAGTATCAGAAATCTTCAAGGACAAGGTTATTCAAACGGTCAAAGCCTCAGAGTCAACTAAAGGTATACAAGAAACTCCTTTTGAATATATGGGAGAAATTTTTAAATTGACTTACAAAAACTCCGAATTTTTGGATACAACGCTTGTGCTTTGTATACCCGAAAAAATAATAAGAGTTCCCCTTTATAAATATGGGTCTTGGCTCTGGATAGTTACATTGTATGCTTTGGGAATTATGGTGCTCTTTTCAATATGGCTCAACAAGCGTGTTAACAAACCTATGAACACATTGATAAATGCATTTCAAAAGGTTGCAGCAGGCAGCTTCAATGTATATATCATGCACAATGCGAATGATGAATTCAGAAAATTGTATATGCACTTTAACAGGATGACAAAGGAAATAAAAAACCTTATTACAGAGAACTATGAGCAAAGAATACGTTTGCAGAACGCACAGCTTCGGCAGCTGCAGTATCAAATCAATCCACATTTTTTATATAATTCCTTTATGATGGTTTCCAATTTGATTTCTTTATGTGATTATGACGAGGCAAAGCACATAACAAAATTATTATCTAGGTATTATCAAAAGGTAACACAAAATATTAAGGATGAGCATACTTTAGAATCTGAAATTGATATTGTAAGGGACTATATGGAAATCCAAGCTATTCGGTTTATAGGCAGGGTTTCTTATGTTATAGAGGAACTGCCCAAAATAGCTAAAGAACTCCTCATACCTTGCTTCTCAATTCAACCAATTGTAGAAAACTCCTATAAGCACGGATTGACAAATAAAATGAAAAATGGAATGATTAAAATAAGCTTTTTAGAAGGGTCTGAATATTTAAGTGTTTTTATTGAGGATAATGGCGATGAAGTAGATGAAGAAAAATTGAACGAGATTAGGAAAATCTTAAGTGACAAGGATTCTGACATGAGAAATTCCGGTCTTATCAATGTAGGCCGACGTCTTTTAATTAAATTTGGTAAAGCTAGCGGATTATATGTTCATAGGGGTACAGCAGGAGGAACATGCTTTGAATTAAAAATTTTTATTGGAGGTAGAACAGATGTATAACCTTTTGATTGTAGATGATGAAAAAATTACTGCGGATTTTATGCAGAAGTTTTTTGAAGATGATTCGGGTATGGATTTGCATGTAAACAAGTCGTACTCGGCAATAGATGCAATTGACATCATGAGCATAGAAAAGGTTGACATTGTAGTATCGGACATACGGATGCCTGAAATGAATGGACTTGAGTTTTTGGACAGGATAAGAATACAGTGGCCAGACTGCCTTGTAATTTTTTTAACTGGACATAATGAGTTTAAGTATATACAAGCCGCTATGAGAAAAGACAGCACAGACTTCGTATTGAAGTCTGAGGGTGAGGAAGCAGTGTTGGAAGCTGTGAAAAAAGCAGTAAGAGAGCTTGACTCGAGAAAAAATGATCGTCAGTTTATAGAAAAGACTAAAGAACAAGTTAAGGCAGTGATGCCTATACTGCAAGAAAAATATCTGATTGAAATTGTAGAAGGACTCATATGTAAAGAAGAAGAGAGGATCAGACAATTTTATGAGTTGAATATCCAGTTAGACGCTAAATCTCCGGTATACATGCTTCTGGGGAGAATTGATACTTTTCCCGAGCATATTACATTTACCAAAAAGCAGAGGTTATTTTATGAAATTAAAGACCTCGTGGCGGAGGAAACAAAAAAGATGGCGATTTCTATCTCTGTTACTTATGAAAGGGACAATCTGGTTTGGTTCTTTCAACCTTTTATTTCTGGCAAAAATGATAAAAAAGCTAAATATATGTGGAGCAGAATGATTTCGTTCATTCAAGGCTCTCTTTCTTCTATACAATCCCGGGTAAATAATATAACAGGAGCTAAAATTTCTTTTTCTTCACTGGACTATAAAGTAATGTGGGAGAACACACATAAAAACTTGGTATCTTTAATGATGCTTCTGGACAAAACAGCCGGTGTGGATACAGAGGTAATAGTGACAGAAAAAAGTGATGTGATTTTTCAAGGAGAAGAAGGAGAGCTGTTGGAAGAAAATTATCTGATGCAGAGAAATATTGAGAGCATAAACTTACTTGATGCTTACTTGAAGAGTGGTCAAAAGGATCAATTTAGAACGCAGCTCAAGAAAATTACTTCATCCATAAGCAATATCCCAAAACAGTCCTATAATTCAATAAAAGAAGGATATTACAGGATTGCGATTATCCTTTTTTCATATATTAACCGTAATAATCTTGAAGTGGAACTTGTCAACAAGTATAAAATATTTGTTGACGATATATTAAAGATAGAAAATCACGCTTCATGGAATGAAGCGGTAGAATACTTCAAAAAGCTGACAGAATACATTTTCGAACTAAAGATTGAAAAATTCAGTCAGTCCTCCAGCCAATTAATTGACCGAGTTAAAGAATATATTATTAACAATCTGGACAAAGATATTTCTCTTACACGTTTGGCTGATATTTTTTCGGTTAATTCTTCCTATCTTTCGCGAATATTTAAGCAAAATGCCGGGCAGGGTGTCATGGAATTTATTTCGGAGGTAAGGTTGAATAAAGCAGTAGAGCTGTTAAAAAACATGGATAAAAAGATTTCAGATATTTCACAGGAATTAGGGTTTAGTAATCCTTCATACTTTGGCTGGTTTTTTAAAAAGCACACAAATATGAGTCCAAAAGAATATAGGGAAGTATATCGCAGTTGATTTTATGGTTGTGTTGCCAACTGATATTATGATTAAAAATGAAATAGATGTATAAAGACCGCGATGCGATCTAGCTTTTTCATTGCCTAGGACCCTCAAATAGGTAAAGAAATTGATAGAATGTAAAGATATCAAGATTTTGATTGTTCCCAATATGGTTTATAATTTTGACTATGGGAACAAGGGGGGATTATCAATGAATAAAAAAAGAATTGCATTACTGATGGTGTTTCTTTTGCTATTCAGCTTTTCTTTTTTGGGGTGCGGAAACAAAGCTAAAAGCATAGATACCGGGGGCGAGGAAGCGGTCACAACAAAGGAAGCGCTCACAACAAAGGAAGCAGAGGTAACAGAGAATACAGAAGGAACAGAGATAGCAGCAGAGAAAAGTGCCATATATGTTTCGACCACCGGTGATGACGGCAATTCTGGCACATTAGAGAAACCCTTTAAGACAATTCAAAAAGGTGTGAGTATGGCAAAGCCCGGAGAGACTGTATATATAAGAGGGGGCACCTATCATGAGGTAGTATCTGTAGATAATTCAGGCACCTCCGAAAAAATTATTACAATCTCAGGCTATCCGGGAGAGAAAGTAATATTAGATGGGAAAAACATCCTTCCGACCGGCGAGAATCCGAGGACACAGCAATGGAAGCCTTTACTTGTTGTAAAAGGCAGTCATATACTTCTAAAAGACATGACGATTCAAAACAGCACATCAAGAGGTATTCAATCAGGAGGAGAATATGTAACTCTCAGAAATCTGGTGATAGATCACATATTCGAATATGGAATTGGTATACACAATCAATATAATATTGTAGAAGACTGCGAAGTATCTGATACCTGCAGAGTCTTTCTCATAAAAGATGGTCCTCCGGCTGTGGTTATAGTGGACACCGCAAACGCAATAATACGGAGAAATAATATTCACGATAATCATAATCAAGGCATCGGATTACTGCGTTCGTATTATGTGACTATAGAGGATAATTTTGTTAAAAATTCCGGCAATGGCTCAATTTACTGTGACAATGCTGCTTATCCTCTGGTTCAAAGGAATATTGTATACTATGATGACGATTACAAAAAGCCCACCGCCGGAATAATGCTTGCGGATGAGGATTATACTCAAATAAGCAAGTCCATGTTATACGCACCTGTTATAATCAACAATATTGTATATAATGCTTCAACCGGCTTTAACTATTGGCAGGGTGAGCGTGATGACAGCGCCCTGATTGATGGAGTGTTCTGCAACAACACCTTCATTAATATTAATGGCAGCGGAATATCCATTGATCCTCATAAGACTGAGGATAAGAATACCATCATTGCAAATAATATCGTGCATGTGAAACCGGGAGCAAATCTGGCAAAAGGTCTTAGTGCAGACAATCCGGGTATTACTGTAAAGAACAACCTTTGGTCGGGTAATCCTGGCGGACGGTGGGTTGATAATGGGGATGTTTATGGAAACCCTGAGCTTCTAATGAAGGGAGATCCTAGCAAACCGGAATATTATCAACTGTCGGATTTATCTCCATGTATTGATATGGGTATAGACATATCCGACATTATTGAGGACTTTTTTGGCAACAAAAGAAGTGAAAAGCTTGATATAGGGGCATGTGAGTTCTCTGGAGTAGCATCTTTACCAGGAGCACTTCCATCACCTGCCTCCGACCTAAAGGATGTTGAAGAAACCGATTCGTTTTTTGATGCAGTCAATATACTGCTCGAAAACAATATCATCAGCCCTTATTCCGATAATACCTTCAGACCTCAAGAACCGGTTACAGCAGATGACTTTATCAGAATGACTGTCGAGGCGCTGAGGGTATCATGCGACATACAGGGTAAATCAAGTGCTACCGAGGATCATATATCAAAAGCAAAGCAATTGAGGATAATTATGGGTAATGAGTTTACAGACTACTCTATTCCGATAACACGCGGTGAAATTGCACCTATACTGGCAAAGACGTCTATAGTAAGGGGAGAAGGAAATCCGCTCAATATGACAGAGCTTAAACAAAATATTAAGGACTACAGTAATATGAAGTCAGCATGGGCAACCTTTGCACTACAACTTTATTCAAAAGGAATAATTGATTTAGACTCTTCCGGCGAATATAATGATGCTTTAATTGTTACACGCGCAGAAGCTGCGAAAATTATAGCAAGATTTTTCGAACCTGCACTTAGATTAAAACCAGGGGCTATAAGGTAAAGAAATTGATAAGATGTAAAAATATTTAGATTTTGATTGTTCCCAACATAGTTTATTATTTTAATTATATAAGACAAAAGATTGGCTGTACTAAATGTAACGTTATAATTTTATGTAATATACCCTTTTAAAATTCTTTTTAAAGCTAATGTGAATTTAAAAGGTAATATTACTAAATTAAAGATGTTACATATAGAATATAAAAAAATTAATAAGGGGATGAAGATTTATGTTCAACAAAAAAGCAGTGGTTTCTATTATTGCAGTTCTTCTTCTTACAATGTGTTTTGGCGGAGCAGTGTTTGCCGATGATACTCCTTCGGCAGAAGCTATTAAGGGTACTCCGGTTATTGATGGGGAGATGGATGATATCTGGGAAAGCGCAAATGCGATTGTTCCAGACATCTACAAGGAAGGTAATGCAGATATTAACGCAAAGGCGAAGGTTTATACTATGTGGGATGAAGACAACCTTTATATTTTCGCCGATGTGCAGGATGAGATTGTAGTAAACTTAAGCTCTGGTGGTACCGTATGGCAAGGCGACTGTTTGGAATTTTTTGTTGACGAATTGTATCTGCGGACCGGTCAATGGGCTAACAGTACCAGTGAAGGTCAGTGGCTGGTCAATGTAAACAATGAGCAGGATGTCAGCAGAAGAGGGGACGGAAGTATAAAAGGCGGCGGATATGAAGGAAGGACAATAACTTCAGCAGTAAAGAAAAGAGACGATGGATATTCCATCGAAGTTGCATTTCCTTGGGTAGAGATCAAAGGCAAAGTGGATATTGGAACCAAGATCGGTTTCCAGCTGCAGATTGATGACGACTCCACCGCTATGGGTGTCCGTGATGGAGTACTTAGATGGGCAGCAGATAATGCGCAGTCTTCAAATTGGGGAACTGTAACTATGGTAGCAGGTCCTGCTCCAGCTGAGGAAACAAAGACCGAAACACAGACTCCTGCGGCAACAACACCTATTCCAAAAACCGGAGACAGCACTGCAATTATATTTGCAGCAGCTGCATTATCAGGTTCTGTCGCTCTGTATAGCGTAAGAAAGAAACTTAAAAAATAACACCCCAATCAACATTTACTTAACAAAGACCAGGGATTTCCTGGTCTTTGTTGCTAGAAGCAATTAATATTTATTATGTTTTGGTCATGGGTGCAAATAGGAGAGATTATAAGTGAATAAAAAAATTCTTATAATACTAATGGTGTTTCTTTTGCTATTCAGCTTTTCTTTTTCGGGGTGCGGGAACAAAGGTAAAAGCATAGATTCCGGGGGCGAGCAAGCAGAGATAACAAAGGAAGCAGAGGTAACAAATAGGACAGATATATCAGAAGAGGTAGGGATATCTGAAGAAACACCGATAGTGGTGGAGGAAAACGCCATATATGTTGCAACCACCGGTGATGACAGCAATTCGGGGACATTGGAAAAGCCTTTTAAGACTATTCATAAGGGTGTGAACACAGCAAAACCCGGAGATACGGTGTATATAAGAGGTGGCATATATCATGAGGAAATATCTATGGAGACCTCAGGTACACCTAACAAAATTATTACAGTCTCGGGCTATCCGGGTGAAGAAGCAATACTGGACGGAAAAAATGTCCTTCCTTCAGGGGAGCAACCGGCAGAAAAGCGCTGGAAGCCGCTATTTATGGTGAGGGGAGATTACGTACTGGTTAAGGATTTGACAGTCCGGAACAGCGTTTCAAGAGGTCTCCAATCAGTTGGGCAATATGTAACTTTCAAAAATCTTTTTGTATATCATATTGATGAATACGCAATTGGTATAGTCGGTGAATATAACATCATTGAAGATTGTGAAGTAACAGATTCCAGCAGGATATTTCTCAAAAAGGATGGACCTCCAGCGGTGCTAATAGTGGATACCTCATATGGAATCGTCCGAAGGAATAATATTCACGATAATCATAATCAAGGTATAGGTGTGTTACGCTCATATTATGGGATTATAGAGGATAATTTTGTGAAAAATTCTGGCAATGGTTCAATTTACTTAGACAATGCTGCATATCCACTGGTTCAAAGAAACAATGTATATTTTGATGATGATTTTACAGGCCCTTCTGCCGGAATAATGGTTGCTGATGAGGATTATACAAAAATCAACAAATCCATGGGTATGGCTCCTGTCATCATCAATAATATCGTTTACGGTGCGAAAACTGGCTTTAACTATTGGCAGGGTGAGCGTAATGATAGCGGTCTTTTTGATGGGTTGATCTGTAACAATACCTTCATTAATATTAATAGCAGCGGGATAGCAATTGATCCTCATAAGACTGAGGATAAGAATACCATCATTGCAAATAACATAGTGCATGTGAAACCGGGAGCAAATCTGGCGAAAGGTCTTAGTGCAGACAATCCGGGTATTACTGTAAAGAACAATCTTTGGTCGGGTAATCCTGGCGGACGGTGGGTGGATAACGGGGATGTTTATGGTAATCCTGAACTTCTAATGAAGGGAGATCCTAGTCAGCCAGAATATTATCAATTGTCAGATTTCTCTCCATGTATTGATAGTGGTATAGATATGTCTGGCATTATTGAGGACTTTTTTGGCAACAAAAGAGGTGAAAAGCTTGATATAGGGGCATGTGAATTTGTGGGAACTGTATCATCACCTAATACGCTACCATCACCGGCTGCAGACCTAAAAGATGTTAAAGCAACCGATTCGTTCTTTGATGCAGTCAATATACTGCTTGTAAACGATATCATCAGCCCTTATTCCGATAACACCTTCAGACCTCAAGAACCAGTTACAGCAGATGACTTTATTAGAATGACCATCGAGGCACTGAGGGTATCATGCGACATACAGGGTAAATCAAGCGCTGCCGATGATCATATATCGAAGGCAAAGCAATTGAGGATAATTACGGGTACTGAATTTACAGGCTACTCAATTTCGATAAAACGTGGTGAGATAGCCCCTATCCTAGGAAAAGCTTCTATAGCAAGAGGTGAAGGAAACCCGCTCAATATGACGGAGCTTAGACAAAATATTAAGGACTACAGTAAAATGCATCCTGTATCGGCGACCTTCGCGCTTCAGCTTTATTCAAAAGGAATAATTGATTTAAACTCTTCCGGTGAATTTAATGATACCTTAGTTGTTACACGTGCAGAAGCTGCACAAATCATTGCAAGATTTTTTGAACCTGCACTTAGACTAAAACCAGAGGTATAAGGTAAAGAAATTGATAAGATGTAAAAATATTTAGATTTTGATTGTTACCAGCATAGTTTATACTATTAAATATAGTAACATATGCAACATAATAATTCTTAAGCAGTGGGCTTTTAAAACCCACTAGAGCTTTTGAAGATTTTAAAAACCATATTACAAGAATTAAGGTAGCTGCATATAGTAGTACAATGGCAATTAGCGATTTTATCCTTACAGAATTAACGCATTGAAGCGTTTACACTAATTCTGTAAGGCGCATAAATTCGGATATTATAGTGAAATTGTCGTTGTAGTAAAATAGTTACTAATAGGATAAATGACTAACGCTGTAGTATTAACAGCTTATTTGGAGGTATTGGCATTGAGCACTATTCTAAAGGGAACCGAAATAAGAGTAAAAAAATTTAATAAAAAGTTTCCAAGGTTTGAAAAAAGGCAATTAGAAGCGCAGTCTATGATTTTGCCAGGTTTTATACTAATGCTTGTTTTCAGTTATTTTCCCATGTATGGTTTAATTATAGCCTTTAAAGACTACAACATTGTCAGTGGGTTTATGGGAGCCCCATGGGTTGGGCTTGACAACTTCAAGGAGTTTCTTTCATACGATCGGTTTTACCTTGTATTGCGAAACTCATTGGCAATTAATATCCTGCAATTGTTATTTTCATTTCCTGTCCCCATTATTTTTGCACTGTTGTTGAATGAAATGAAAAATGCTGGGTTTAAGAAGATTGTACAGACCATATCTTATTTGCCTCATTTTGTGTCCTGGGTTATATATGCTGGATTGATTCATGTATTACTTGACCCAAGGGGCATATTTAACAGTATTTTGATGTTGTTAAATATAACTGAAAAACCTATTCTGTTTTTAGGTGAACCTAGCTATTTTTGGATGATAGCTGTAGTCAGTGGGGTACTAAAGGGCTTTGGATGGAGCTCGATTATTTACCTTGCGGCTATATCAGGAGTAGATCAACAGCTATATGATGCTGCGACGGTGGATGGCGCCGGACGTCTTCAGAAAATGTGGCACATAACTCTTCCGTCAATCAAAGGGACAGTAGCAATACTGCTGATATTTAATATTAGTGGATTGGTAAAGACAGGGTTTGATCAAATCTGGATGATGCATAACCCGCTTAACATGAGTATGAGTGAGACGATAGAAATCTATGTTTATAAAATGGGTCTTGAAAGCTTTCGGTTTTCGTATTCCACAGCTGTAGGATTGTCACAGTCTGTCGTTTCGGTGATACTTCTTACAGTGTCTAACTTTTTAATTAAAAAGGTAACAGAAGAGAGCTTATTCTAACTTAAGGGGGTAAAATGCGTGAAAATTAAAATAACAGGATTAAGAAAAAAAATAGAATTGTTTGATATATTTAATAATCTATTTATGATTGTTGTAATACTTATTACACTGTATCCATTCTGGTACTGCCTTGTTGGGTCTTTGAACCAAGGTTTTGACTATTTGAAGGGGGGCGTATATTTTTTCCCCAGGGTGTTTTCATTAGAGAACTATATAATTGTATTAAGGGAAAAAGTATTGCTTAAGGCATACAGGGTTACAATTTCAAGGACACTTATAGGAACAGCCACACATGTATTTATAACAGCTCTGTTTGCTTATGGGTTTTCTAGGAGATACCTGTTTGGCAAAAGTTTTTACTCTAAATTTGGACTGGTTACGATGTACTTTAGTGGTGGTTTAATCCCACAGTATATTTTATACAATCAATTGGGATTACTGGACAGTTTCTGGGTGTATATAATACCGGGAATGATTTCCTTCTACCATGTAATAATTATGCAGGCATTTTTCAAAACAATTCCCGAAGAGCTTAATGAATCTGCAGTCATGGATGGAGCAGGAGAATACAGAATTTTCTTCAGTATCATTATACCTATTTCCAAACCTGTACTGGCTGCAATAGCGTTATATACAAGCGTGGGCCATTGGAATTCGTTCTTTGATTCTATGGTGTTTACTACTTCAACATCCTTGCAAACGGTGCAGGTATATCTTATGAGGATTATTCGCTCAATAGAGCATGCGACTGCAATGGCGCGGGAAGCCTCAGATTTGATGCCCGGTCTGCAAAGGGCCAACACAGAAACAATTAAGCTTGCTACTATGATGGTCGCGACTATTCCAATCCTAGTGGCATATCCTTTCTTCCAGAAATATTTTGTAAAGGGAATTATGTTGGGATCAATCAAGGGCTGAGTGCAATACGAAACCGCATAGTAAAATTTGAATATTAACCGGAGAAAAAAATCCGGTTTATATAAATTAAAAATCAGAAGGCGTCAAAAATTAGAGGGAGGATGAAAATGAAGAAACTTATTAGAAGTATAAGCATTATTCTTGTATTGATGTTATCTATTTCAGTGCTTTCGGGTTGCGGAAAAAAGGAAAAGGATCCTCAGGTAACGCAGTCACCCACATCTTTAGTGACTGGGACAGATGAGCCAAAGAATGTTTGGGAGATAGACAAATCTGCTTTTGATCTTGACTGGTATATTGGATTGGCTTCGTATTCTTGGGTATGGAACAGTGAGGAGTGTGCTGTTCACAAGGCACATAAGGAAAATACCGGACTCAATCATATTACCTTTCATGCTCCGGCAAGTGATTCAAACGAAAAACTTGGTGCAATGATTGCTACCCAAACCGTTCCTGATCTTATTACTCTTGTTGATCAACCAGGCAGAGGAAGAGAACAGATTTCCTTAATTACTAGCAGCGATCTTGTATATGACTTGAGGGAGCTTAGCGAACAATATGCACCTGACTTTTTTAAGAGGATTCCGCCATCTATTCTGAATTGGCACACCTATCCTGACGGAAACTTTTATGGTTATGTAAGCTTAATCAAGGCTCCTGAAATAGTTAAAGAGATAAATTCGAATACAAATCTTTCGTTGATTACCCGTCAGGATATTATGGATCAGTTGGGAATAAAATCAGAAGACTTTTCCACTCAAGACGGAATGATTGAAGCATTGAAAAAAGTAAGAAATGCCAAGCTGCAGCAGAATGGCATCGATATAGTTCCCTTTTTATACTCAGGAGCATTTACATTTGATGCAATTGAATGGCATGCTCAATATTTTGGTTTAACCTATGAAGATAAAGATGGCAATTATATTATGCCACTTAAGAATCCAAAGTTTCTTGAGATGTTGAAGTTTACCAACAGGCTGTACCGCGAGGAGCTTTTAACGCAGGAAAACATAATAATGAAAATGGATGCAATTAAGCCCTATGTTGGTAATGGAACGGTCTTTATGCTATTTGGAAACACAGCCCTAGGACAGTATGGACCCCAAATGACAGTTCTTTATGAAGATACAGGAGGCAAGGCAACTTATACAGCAGTCGAGCCTGTATTGTCAAGTGATGGTTCATATCCGTGGCAGAAAACTAATACTTTGAAAGGGTACACTCATACTTTTATTTCTAAGAGCACTAAGATACCTGAGAGAGTAATTCGGTTGTTTGATTACTTTAACACACCAGAAGTACAACTTATGGATGCATATGGCATAGATGGCTTGCACTATGAGATGGTAGATGGAAAGGTTAAATATATTGATGAAATAGAGGAAATACGTAGCACACATACAACACAAACCAATGCTAAGTACGGATTTCCCGATATTATGTATTTTCTAAGAGATGGCAGTTATATGGATTATTATCCTCTGCCGACAGCACCATCGCAATTGATGCTTGAAGACATAAAAGAAGCATATAGAAAATACCTGTATGTAGCAGATCCGCTGACTCTTGTTGGTCCGGTACCAGGAGATCCTCTGACAACAACTAACGCAAAGATCATGCTGTACTTCAATAATGAACTCATTAATATGATAACGGCTGACAGTGAAGAAGCTTGTGTGCAGAAATATAATGAAGCGATGAAAAAGGTCGAGGAAATGGGTTACAACAATCTGGAAGAATTATTCAACCAACAGTTCCAGGAAGGTAAGAGCAAAATGGGGATTGATATGCTCTATCCTGAGAACAAAAGGTAGTTATAGCTGCTTAAAAATTAATTATAGTAAAAAAGAGTATTTTAAGTGGGATCAATATTTTAAAAATAGAGGCCAGGGATTCCTGGTCTTTATTTTTAAAGCAGCAATATCTCCTAGTCAAAACAAAAATAATTAAGAATTTTGTTCATGGAGGAAATAAATATGTTTATTCTACAAAAAAACAGAATGGGTGCATATAGACTTTTTGTTATATCAATAGCCATTATTTGCCTGTTTACAGCCTGCAACTTTGGAAAGGGCAAAGTAAATGAAAGCAGCAATACACTAAAGAGCAGCGGCACCGTAGAAACTAATAAAAGTGAGTTACCCATAACCCGTGAGGAGAAGCTGGAGCTTTTAGAAGGATTGGTAGCAGGGGACATCTTCAGAGATTATCTCTGGAAGGGACCTTTTAGAAATGAATCCAAGTATCAAAGGGTTACAGGTCCTACCGCAACTGATCCAGGGGCCAAAAGATTTCTCCCAAATCCAATAAACAATATTGTTATTGAAGATCTGGAGCATGCAGTAAAGGCTGAAATGATTATAGAAACGTGGGGAGGACATGCTGGAACAACTGGGAAAAGTGTACGCTTAAACGATAATGAGTGGCTGCCTGTACCAGAATCACCGGTGATAGGTACAACTGACCCGGAAAATTATTACCAGTTCAGGTATCCCAGGATTTCGTTACCACTAGAGCAATTAAATGAAGGCGACAACAAACTGGAGTTTACAACAACGGGACAATTACCAGAAGGTGAGCCCGATTGGTGGCCTCAATGGGGAGTATATTCGGTTGTTTTCAGAATTTATTATGATGAGGAAAAAAGTCATGTTGCAGGAGAATTATCCCATAACAGCAAAGACAATGTTATCACAGACGGTCATACTTTTGCGGTAAAAATAGATACGGATGCCCAAGAGGTAGAGCGAGTGGACTATGTTGGTTATTACTATGACTATGATTATAATGGCGATGGTATTTATGAAGGATGGCAATGTACTTATAATTATGGAGAGATAAAAAACCATATAGGTTTTAGTAATAGTGCTCCTTTTGATGTAACCTGGGATTCAGATTGGGTGCCCGATCAAAAGGATCCCATGACGGTAACTGCAATTATTACCAATGCTCAGGGGATCAGCTATGTGACAGCTCCATGGAGTGGCATACAGCTGGAGAGGGATAAAAAGACAGTGGTTATGTATAATTGCTCTGATATACCGGAAAAGTATGGAGTTAACGCAGAAAAAAGCAATATGGTGCGCTTGGATATTCCCGATGAGCTTGATAAGGCCGAGGAAGCCAGGATGACTGTGATTACTTGGAACGGTGCAGGAACTGCTGCATTTGAACTGAATCGGCATCCAATAGCGAGCACGCTAGGCAAAGATCATGATTATGCAATTGACGAGCTTTTGGTACCGCTTGAGTATATCCAAAAGGGAACGAATTATATAATCACTAGGGCTGTACCCTATAACCCAAATCCTCATGGTGTGGAAATAATGTGGCCGGGTGCAGCGCTCAAGGTTAGGTATCCAAAATAATAAAAAATGTGCAGCCAGCAACAAAAATAAATACAGCTTAAAAAAAAGAAAAGAGGTAATTTTATGATAGCACTACAATTATACACAGTTCGTGATCACCTGAACACACCTTTAGACGTTGAGAAAACGCTTAGAAGAGTTAGGGAGATTGGATATGATGCTGTGCAGTTTGGGAGCACCAGTTTTTTAGAGCCTAATAGGTTGAGGGAACTTCTTGATGAAAACAAGTTTTTTGTTTATGGTTCTACTACAAGATTGTATGAAAAATTTGCTGATGACCTTGAAGAATTCATAAAACTGCATAAAATTCTTGGCACGAAAGACATCTGCTTAAATATGCCGCCTGAGCAAAGATCAAGCAAAGAAGGCTATCTTAAGTTTATTTCTGAGGTTAATGATTATTCGAAGATATTTGCGGAGCACGGTATCCGTCTTTTTTATCACAACCATAACTTTGAATTTGTTAAATTTGATGGTGTTTTGGGTATGGATCTTTTGATTGAAGGACTTAACCCTGAACGAGTGGATATTGAAATTGATACCTATTGGGTGCAGGCTGGGGGAGCTGACCCTGCTCAATGGATCAGAAAAGTCAAAGGAAGAATTCACTCAGTGCATTTTAAGGATATGGCCATTGACCTTGACCGCAAACAGTATTTTGCTGAAGTAGGAGAAGGAAATATGAATTGGACCGAAATCATCAAAGCCTGCCGAGAGTCAGGAGTGGAAATATATTGTGTAGAACAGGATTTTTGTAGGAGAGATTCGCTTGAAAGTGTTGAAATAAGCTTTAAGAATATGAAAATAATGGGACTTTAATGGAGGATATATAATGCAAACTAGAAAAAACTACTGGGAATACAAGATAATTGATGCGTTGCCACCAGTTGTTGATTTACACAGCTATGCAATAGGCGATATGTATGGAGATGGGAAAAATATTATCATTACAGGCGGAAGGTCGGCTCTGTTTTGGTACAAGGCAGATACAGGAGAAAGAGGAACTATTGATAACAATTTCTTTCATGTTGGTCTTGCACTGGAGGATATTGACGGAGACGGAATCTTGGAAGTGGTTGTTTCGGAACAGCAGCATAATCCAAAAAGGTTTTTGATTGTATGGTTTAAGCCGCCTAAGGATATACATGGAGTATGGGAAAAGCATATAATCGATTCGGAATGCACTGGTAATCCTCATGATATTTTATTTGCAGATATCGATGGCGACGGTGAAAGAGAAATGCTTGCGGTAGCTTCTTATACAAAAACACCGGGAATATTTATTTACAAGCATTCTGGAGACATAAAGAGTAAATGGAAAAAACACCAGGTTATGTCCGGTTTCCATACTGAGGGTCTGGCAGTGGGAGATGTGAATGGAGACGGTAAGCTTGAGATAGTATCAAGTGCAGACTGGTATACATGTCCTGAAGGTGGTCCTTATTCAGGCTTGTGGGAGCGAGGAGTTTATGCTCCTAACTTCCGAGATATGTGCAGAGTTGCCTTATTAGATATCACAGGGAATGGAAGACCGGATATAGTTACTGTTGAGTCGGAGTATAAGGAAGGTCAGTTTTCATGGTTCGAAAACCGAATACTTGAAGATCCCAAAAATCCATGGTTAGAACACAAAATAGATGATGATTTAAATTTTGCTCATTCACTGCAGGCATGGAATGACAGTGATGGAAATAGTCATATTTTCATCGGGGAGATGGCAAAAGGAGGCTGGCAAAAGCTATATAACTGGGATGCAAGGCTGATTGAATATACAACTGAAGATAAGGGTAAAAATTGGCATAGCGAGATTTTGTATAAAGGCGCAGGTACTCACCAGACCATACGGTATGACATAGATAATGATGGACAGAAGGAAATTATAGGAAAATCGTGGAAGTTTCCAGTGGTACAAATATGGAAGAAGAGAGATACCCCTTCTGTTTTTACAAATTTTCAGCATAGCTTTATTGACCGTGATAAAAAAGAGACATGTACTGACATTTTTGCTGTGGATATTAATGGGGACGGATTAGAGGATGTAATATGCGGACGCTGGTGGTATAAAGCTCCAAACTGGGAGAGGTTTGAAATACCGGGCATTTTCCAGGTGGTAGCAGTTTACGATATTGATGGAGATGGAAAGCAGGAGCTGATTGCTTCAAAAATGGGAGGAGAAGAATCAGATAAAATAATACAAAAGCTTACCAGTGAGTTTTGTTGGTTAAAGCCAATCAACCCGGAAATGGGAATTTGGGAAGAGCATAGCATTGGTAAAGGCATTGGTGATTGGGCTCACGGAGCGGCAGCTGGCAAGCTTTTGCCCGGCGGGAAAGATGCCTTTGTGGCGGCTTATCATAGCGGAAAGAAAAAGGATGATCATCATCCCGAATTATTTATAATACCTGAGAACCCGAAGGATTCACCTTGGGAGAAGCGAGTTCTTGCAGAGATACCTTATGGCGAGGAAATAAAGATTTTTGATCTAAACAATGACGGCTTACCTGACATAATTATGGCTGGGTATTGGCTGGAGAACATGGGAGACGGAACCTTTAAAACCCATAAGTATGCAGAGAGCTTTGAAGGATCAAGACTTGCTTTGTTTGATGTAAATGGAGATGGACTAACTGATATTGTGGTTGGTGAGGAAGTATATTGCTCAGAGAACGACACCATGGTTTTTGCTCGACTGGCTTGGTTTGAAAACCCCGGGAACAACACCGAAGAATATTGGAAGATGCACATTATTGATTCTTTGCGTTCGCCACATTCTTTATCTGTGTTTGATCTTGATGGTGATGGTGAGCTTGAAATAATATGTGCCGAGCATGACCCGTTTCAACCTGAAAGGAGCCGTTCAAGGCTGTTTGTTTACAAAAAGGGAGACAAGAATGGAAAGACATGGATTCGATACCTTGTAGACGACAGGTTTGAGCACCATAATGGATGCAAAATTATAAAACTGGCATCAGGAAACATTGGTATTATCAGCCATGGGTGGGCAGATAGACAATATCTGAGCCTTTGGGAACTGAAGCTTTAGGAAAAAATCACTGTAGTTAAAATAATCGGCGTAGGGCATATTTCTACGTGAATCGGAGGTGAGAAGCATGTATATAGATACCGGCTAAATTAAAGCTAGCAGAGCAACAGTGGAGTTTAATGTTGCTAGTGTAAAATTGCTTGTTTAAAATTAGAACCGACTCTATTGCGAAAAAATCGTACCTTGAAATGAAAGGGTATACTAATTTTTGCATGAATGTTAATGTCAAAAAAACTCTTAAAAATAATGATTTTAAGGAGGTATTTGTATGTTAAGGTCGTTCAAAATTTTTAGTGCGATGATGGTATTTATTCTTGTTGCTCAGCTTTTTATGCCGATATCCACGCAAACCGTTTCTGCAGCGGGCAATGCCTATTATGTATCTACTACAGGCAATGACAGCAACCCTGGAACACAAAGTAAACCCTTTAAAACTATCCAAAAGGGTGTAAACGCAGCACAAGCAGGCGACACCGTATATATTAGGGGAGGCACTTATCACGAGATGGTAGAAGTTACCAGTTCGGGAACGGTAAACAATCCTATAACCATATCCGGGTATGATGGGGCTGCTGTTATCGACGGTCAGAATACTCTCCCGCAGGGTGAATATCAAAGCGTACAGTTTACACCGCTTTTAAAGCTCTCGGGAAAATATCTGATTGTAGAAAACCTGCAGGTCAAAAACTCAAGGGGAAGAGGTATGGTATCAGGTGGGGATTACAATATATTAAGAAACCTACTGATTAAAACGACGAATGGGCATGGTGTATGCTTATTTGGAGACTATACATTAATTGAAAATTGTGAAATTGATGACTGTTCTAGGGATTTTATAATAGGTCCCCACCCTTGGCCTGCCACCTTAGTATCTATAGACAATACAGGAACAATTATCAGAAACTGTTATGTACACGACAGCTATGGAGAGGGTATCTGCATTTTAAGATCCTCCCATAACATAGTTGAAGACAGTATTTCTCATAACAATAAGCATGGAATCTATTTGGATCATGCACCTTATGTACTGGTTCAGAGAAATGTTGTATATTATGACGATAATTACTGGAGGGCTAATCCTGGCGGTGGTATAGCTATTAATAATGAGTTCTATGCTGGGCTTAATTATTCAATGGGAACAGACCAAATTATCGTCAACAACATTGTTAATCATGCTAACGAAGGCTTTGGTGTTTGGCGTAAAAGACCTGACAGTGCCATACACAATTCTGTAGTTGCCAACAATACTTTTATAAATATTGTCAGCAACGGGATAAGAATTGCGGCGCCACAAGACGTTTCAGATACTAATTCATATATTGAAAACAATATAGTTTCTGTTTTACCGGGGGGCACCTTAGCTGCTACATCCGGGGCACCTCATGCGGGCATCACATTTAGAAACAATAATTGGGCCAGTAATGTTGCTGCATGGTTTTCAAATCCCAATGATGTAATCGGAGATGCGAAGCTTGCAAAAACAGGCTCCGCTTTAAGTGGAGATTACTACAAGCTGACAAGCACATCCCCTGGTATAAATAAGGGGAGAGTAGTGTCGCAGGTGACAGAGGACTTTTTGGGCACACCACGGGGAAGCAGTCCCGATATTGGAGCGCTTGAGTATGAGTCAGATACACCTCCTGTTTCCTCTTCTTTTGGCTTTTGGTCGTTAGATGAGACAAGTGGTACGACAGCATTTGATTCATCGGGCAACGGAAACAACGGTACTGTCAATGGAGCCTCATGGGTTCCCGATGGTAAATCGGATGGTGCTCTTGAATTTGATGGTACGGATGATTATGTAGCGCTGCCTTTTATACTAAACCCTGCAAATACTGATTTTACAGCGGCATGTTGGATAAAAACCGATTCTTCCGCGCTTCAGCTTATCCTTCAACAGTTGGATTTAAATGGGACAGGAAGAGCATGGCTGCAGTGTAATAATCAAAAGCTTGAGACATGCATCGGAGGCGGAGCTGTCGCTTCATCAACCACACTGCAAAACAACACATGGTATCATGTGGGAGTAGTCAAAAGCGGTACTTCGGTAAAGCTATATATTGATGGAGAGCCGGACAGCGATGCCGTAAAGACTGCCGAATCCAGTCAGGGCACAATGGCGATCGGAGCTCACAAAACATTAAAGCATTGGTTTGACGGTCTGATTGACGAGGTAAGGATTTATAATTCTGCACTGTCAGATACTCAAATGTTGGAGCTTTTTGAATCCTATTCTGAAGCTACTCCTATTATCAAAACTAAGACCTTCAGCCCAGCAGAGGATACATTTGCAACAGAGAATAACCCGGCAAACCCTATGGGATCAGAACCTACAATTATTGTCCACAGTGCTGCCGGCTATAAAAAAGAAGGGTTTATTAAATTTGATATTACCGGCATCACCGAAGCGGTGCAAAGTGTCAAGCTAAAAATGAACTATGTGTTTACCAACGGAACGCCAGCGGGAAAAACACAGGTATGGAGTAATGCTGATACAACATGGACAGAGGACACCTTAACATGGGACGATCGACCGGTAAAAACAGCACTGATTACGGAATTCGATAATCCAACAGAACTAGGAACATGGCTAGAAGTCGATTTAACCGGATATGTAACAGGTAATGGCACCTATTCTCTGACAATGGTTACCGAAAGCTGCAGGCAGGATTATGCGAGCAAGGAAAACAGTGACAGCAGCACATGGCCCTATCTGGAAATTGTATATCTGGAATAACACTGTAGTGGTAATATGAGTTTTAGGGTTAGGACTTTACTGGTCTTAAAATGAAGCTATAGGGTGGGAAGGAAGACTTGTTTGAAAAGGAACAGTCTTCCTTTTTATTTGACATTCATGGTAAGACTACAGTTCACACCTCAACGGATCGAGAAGATAAAAATTTTTATCTTCTCATGTAAAGAAATTAATAGAATGTAAAAATATCAAGATTTTGATTAGCCTGAGCATAGTGTATATTATATAAAAAAGGAAAAGAATCCTGTCCAAACTAATGGAATATAATAACTCTGTATAAATGTTGTCTTAAAAGTACTGTCATCGTTTTTTGCAAACATTATAAATGTCGCTTACCAAATGCAGCGCTCGTCGCAGCCCTAATAAAAAGATATTGAGATTTTAATTTACATATAACAAAAAAATAAAAGGAGATGAAAATTAATGTTTAAGAAAAAGGTATTGGTTTTGATTACAGCAGTACTTCTTGTTGCGTTGTGTTTTGCCGGATGTAAAGACAAAGAGGAAAACATAGACACTGAGGCAGAGCAACCAGAAATAATTGTGGATGAAGATGCCATATATGTCGCAACTACCGGTGAGGATAGCAACCCGGGGACATTCAAACAGCCTTTTTTGACGATTCAAAAAGGGGCGAGCGTAGCAAAGCCCGGAGAAACAGTGTATATAAGAGGGGGAACCTACCATGAGGAAGTGTCGGTGGATTCTTCAGGCACAGCCGAAGCAATTATTACAATCTCAGGATACCCTGGTGAGGAAGCAATACTGGATGGAAAAAACATTCTTCCCACTGTTGAAGATCCGCGGACACAGAACCGAACCCCTATATTTATTGTACAAGGAAGCCATGTGCTTGTAAAGGATTTAACAGTTCAGAACTGTACGTCAAGAGGCATCCAATCGGTTGGTGAATATGTAACTTTCAGGAACCTTCTGGTGCAGCAAACTTTTGAAGATGGAATTCATATAAGCAATCAATACAACGTTATTGAAGATTGTGAAGTAATAAATGCCAGCAGGGTGTTCCTTATAGCTAATGACGGTCCTCCGGCATTAACTATGGAGGATACATCAAATGGAATTATCCGAAGAAATTATATACACGATAACAAAAATATCGGCATAGGTGTAGTGTGTTCATATTATGCCACGGTAGAAGACAACATTCTTCGCAATAATCACAATACTCAAATATTCTTAGACAATGCGGCTTATCCTCTGGTTCAAAGAAACCTTATGTTCTACGATGAAGATTATTTTGGTATACCTTCCAGTGGAATAATGATCACAAATAAGGATCATCCTCAACTAGAAGAGTCTATGGGAGTCGGATATATTATAATCAACAATATCATTAACAAAGTGAAAGAGGGTTTGACTTTTTGGCCAGGGACTCGTAGCGATAGCGCCTTGATTGATGCACTAATCTGCAATAACACCATAATAAATGTTAGAGGAATAGGGATAGTGTTGAACGATCAAACGGAAAAGCATAAGAATAACATTATATCAAATAATATTGTGCATGTGCGGGCACATACGGGAGCTAGACTTGCGTATGGACTCAACTTACATAATCCGGGCATTACCGTTGAAAACAACTGCTGGTCTGGAAATCCCGGTGGATGGTGGGCAGATAGCGGCGATGTATACGGCAACCCCGAGCTTTTAGCTGAGGGAGATTTTAGTCAACTCGATTTCTATAAATTGACAAGCAGTTCTCCCTGTATAGATAAGGGTATCGCCTTCTCCGATGTAACGGTTGATTTATTTGGCAAAGCAAGAGATGGAAAGCCAGACATTGGTGCCAGTGAATTCCAGGGAATTGTATTGCCATCCGAATTGCTACCTTCACCGGCTGCCGACCTGAAAGATATTAAAGAGACAGATAAGTTCTTTAGTTCAGTCAACATGCTGCTTATAAAAAATGTTATCAGCCCGTATTCTGATAATACCTTCAGACCTGAAGATCCTGTTACAGCAGGCGACTTCGTTAAAATGATAGTCGATGCGTTGAGAGTATCAAACGATTTGCGTAAAAATTCAAGCCCTACAGAAGATTATATGAAAGAAGCAAAGGAAATGAATATAATTACAGGCACTGAGTTTAATGATTACTCTAATGATATAAAGCATGGAGATATTATACCTATTCTGGCAAAGGCATCTATTATTAGCGGGGAAGGAAATCCACTCAACATGACAGAATGCAAAGAAAACATTAAAAATTATAGCAGTTTAAATCCGGCTTTGGCAAATTTCGTTCTTCAGCTTTATTCAAAGGGAATTATAGGTTTAAACTCTTCGGGAGAATTTAATGATGCTTTAATTGTGACACGTGGAGACGCAGCAGAAGTTATAGCAAAATTTTTAGACCATGCATTGAGGATTATGCCGGAGGTTAAGTAATATATGGATGCGTTGCAGTTGAAACTGGTAACCTGCCACTTCTATTGAAGGTGAAGCAAAAGGTTAGGTAATACAGCTTTTGTTGCGGCTTAAATGAAGATGTTGAAGTTTTTAATTTGTATAGAACAAAAATAGATGAGGAGATGTGGTTTATGTATAGCAAAAAATTAATGGTTTTTATTTTGGTAGTTCTTCTTCTTGCGTTGTGCTTTGGCGGGACTGTGTTTGCGGAGGAACCCCCCTCTAACGAAGCAATTAGGGGCACACCGGTTATCGACGGAGAAATGGATGAGATTTGGAAGAGTGCAAATATGATAGTTCCTTTGATATACAAGCAAGGCAATGCAGATATTAATGCTAAAGCCACCATTTATACCATGTGGGATGAAAACAACTTTTACGTATTCGCTGATGTGCAGGATCAAATTGTGGTAAATTTGAATGTGGAGCATCTATTTCAGGGAGACTGTGTAGAAATCTTCATTGATGAATTGTATGAAAGATATGACGGATGGGACGATAACGACGGCCAGTGGCTGGTCAGTGTAAACAATGATGTGGAGACGAGTAAAAGAGTGAATGGCACATCCAAAGGCGGTATATATGAAGGAAGGACACTGGATACAGCAGTAATAAAAAGAGAGGATGGATATTGCATTGAAATTGCGTGGCCTTGGATAGCACTGAAAGGGAAGGTGGATGTCGGAACCAAAATTGGTTTACAGGTGCAGATAGATGATGACTGTACCGCTATAGGTGCTCGTGAAGGTGTTCTAAGATGGGCGGATGACAACAGCCGAGCCGCCAATTGGGGAACTGCAACAATGGTAGAAGTGGCATCTCCAAAAGAAGTAACACAGACAGATACGAAATCTCCTGACGAATCATCACAAACTGTTGTACCGGCTTCGGCGGAGGCAGCACCGGTTGAAACAACAGGATACAGCACAATAATTATATATGCCGCAGCCGCATTATTAGGTATTATAGTACTGTTTTATGTGGGAAAGAAACTCATTAAGAAATAACATTTTATTTTTACTAACACAATAAAGGTCAGGGGTTCCCTGGTCTTTATTGTGTTTTGAGCTTGATAAAAATTGGCTTTACTTGGTTAATTGAAAAGTTAAAGTCTGGTTGACAAAGTAAAGTCTATTTGCAAAAGTAATGTCTATAAAAAGTGCGAATATAACGAAGTTATTTTGCTTGAATATATACAAAAAGGTGCGTTTTCTGCTATAATTAAAGACATACCATATAACAAAAATTCCTATTGCGCGGAAATAACGTGGTCTGGTGCTGTGTTGAAGGGGATAGAAATACCAAAAGGATTTTTGAAAAAATTAGAGCAATACAGTCTTGCAAGAAGGATAGTGTAAAGCAGCGTATGAAAAGCGCAGCAGGGTATTATGTAAAATAAAATGATAGTGTAAAGTAGTTTATGAAAAAACAGTAAAACCAGTGATAACAACAAAATTTTAGAGGTGATTAGTGTGATAGGACTGCAGTTATATACAGTTCGCGACCATCTGAATACTCCTGAGGAAGCTGAGAAGACCTTTCAAAGAATACGGGAGATTGGATATGATACGGTTCAGTTTGGCAACACCGGTTTTGCAGAACCGGAAAGGATAAAGGAGCTTCTTAACGAAAACAGCTTTTCTGTTTATGGCTCCGGTATAAGATTGTACGAGAAATTTGCCGATGATGTTGAAGAATTCATAAAACTTCAAAAAATTATTGGTATTAAGGACGTCTGCTTTAATATGCCGCCTGAGATGAGAATAAGCAAGGAAGGTTACCTTAAGTTTATTTCTGAGGCAAATAATTACTCGCGTATATTTGGAGAGCATGGTATCCGTATTTTTTACCACAACCACAACTTTGAGTTTGTTAAATTTGACGGTACTTTAGGTATGGATTATCTGATTGATGGGCTTGACCCTGAAAAAGTGGATTTTGAGATCGATACATATTGGGTGCAAGCCGGAGGAGCAGATCCCGCTCAATGGATCAGGAAGCTTAAAGGAAGAATGAAGGCGGTGCATTTTAAGGATATGTCTATCGACCTTGAACGTAAACAGCATTTTGCCGAAGTGGGAGAAGGAAACATGAATTGGAACGAAATTATTAAAGCTTGTCAGGAGTCGGGGATAGAAATATATTGTGTCGAACAGGACTTTTGTCAGAGGGATTCTCTTGAAAGCGCTGAAATAAGTTATAAAAACATGAAAAAGATGGGGCTCTAGATAGTAAAATGAATAAACATATAATGGAAATGGTGATATTATGAAGATAAAATTTGATGCTGATTGGCTGTTTCATTTGGGAGATATTAATGGAGCGCAAAAAGAAGATTTTGATGATAGTGCTTTTCGAAAACTAAAAATCCCGCATGACTGGAGTATCGAGGGTGAATTCTCCAGAAAGCAGTCTGCAGGGAGACGGTGTGGATTTCTTCCAACCGGAATCGGATGGTACCGGAAGAAATTTGATGTTCTGGAAGAATGGATGGAAAGGGATGTTAGCATACTGTTTGACGGTATCTATATGAATAGCGAAATTTGGCTTAACGGCATCTGTTTGGGTTTTAGGCCTTACGGTTATATGCCTGTACAATATGATATTACAAAATACTTAAAAAAAGGTCAAAATGTTATTGCAGTGAAAGTGGACAATACGCAAAACCCAAGCAGCCGATGGTATAATGGGTCTGGAATATACCGGCATGCATGGCTGATTGTGAAGGAAAATATACATCTTGATGAAGAAAAAGCTTTTATATATGCAACAGGGATATCTGAACACAGTGCAAATTTACACGTGGAATACGTAGCTGCGAACAATGCAGGAAAAGAATGCCAATGCACCGCTGTAACCCGTGTTTATGATAAATGTGGCACTATAATGATTAGTGAAGAAATACCCCTGCGTGTACCAGAAGCATCTTTTGAGGAGGTAAAAAGATCCTTTGCTATAGAAAATCCGATGCTGTGGTCACCTGAAGATCCGTATCTTTATAAGGTGGAAATAAGCCTGCAAAAAAACGGGACTGTCATTGATGTCTATACCTGTAATACAGGGATCAGGAATATTGAATTTCATCCCCAGCAAGGAATGTTCTTAAACGGTAAAAGCATAAAGCTGAAGGGTGTGTGTTTGCATCATGATGCAGGAGCACTTGGGGCAGCGGTGCCGGACAAAGTTTTAAAGTCACGGCTAACGCTGCTTAAGGAAATGGGATGTAATTCCATACGTACCTCCCATAACCCTTTTGCGCCTGAGTTTTATGATTTTTGTGATGAGCTTGGAATCATGGTTATGAATGAAATATTTGATGGTTGGCACAGAAAGGCTGAGTTCGATTATGGTGGTCTGTATTTTGACACATGGTGGAGACAGGATGTCACCGATTTTGTGAACAGGGACAAGAATCATCCCTGTGTAATCCTGTGGAGCATCGGGAATGAAACAGGGAAAGATGATATTCATGGTATAACCGAGCTTTTTCACCAACTGGATCCTACCCGAAAGGTGACAGGGGGAGAGGTCTATTTTGGAGTCGATATTGCAGGATTCAATGGGGTATCAGAAGTACCTGGTAACCTTGAGAAATTTAAGCTGGAGCATCCTGATAAATGTATTGTCCTTACAGAGGTTCCTCATACCTACCAGACTCGGGGCTTTTACAGGACAAAAAAATGGTTCAGGGATCACAACCGACCTGTACATGATGTAAAGGATGCCTATTATGAAGAAATATTCGATGATTATTCAGCGACCTTCTCACATGCCGCAACCTATAACAGTTCTTATGATACAGATACAGTGAGGATTACCAACCGGGACTGCTGGGCAAGAACACAGAACACAGACTATATTATAGGACAATTTATGTGGACTGGGATCGACTATCTGGGAGAATCCTTTGGGTGGCCTTATCGTTCGGGAAACAATGGTACAATTGATCTTGCAGGTTTCCCCAAAGATATTTACTATTTTTACCAGAGCGTTTGGACGGATAAACCTATGGTTCATATCCTTCCGCATTGGACTCACTCCTTTGAAAAAGGAAAGATTGTTCCGGTATGGGTATATACAAACTGTGACAGTGTCGAACTGTTTTTAAACGGTGCTTCCTTAGGAACAAAGCGCATGAAGGGAGTTATGAACCTGGAATGGCTTGTGCCGTATATAGAAGGTGAAATAAAAGCTGTGGGACGTAAAGGCGATATTGAAGTTATTGAAAAAATTTATACTTCGGGAGAGCCATGCAGCTTTAAAACTGTTACCGATTCGGAGCAGTTAAAAAATGACTCGGTGGATATAACAAGCGTGACCGTATCTGTTACGGATACAGAGGGTAACTTTGTTCCTTACGCAGACAACAATCTATTTTTCTTTATTGAAGGAGCCGCAAGATTGAGGGGGGCAGAAAACGGAGATCCTACGGATCTGGAACCCGCTGTTTCAAATCGGCGCAAGGCTTTTAACGGTCTGTGCAAGGCTTATGTGGAATCTATGGAATCACAGCATGAAGGAGCTGTAGCAGTGATCTGTGGAATCATGGGAAGAACCTATTTTAAGGAATTGACAACAGTTGAAATTGAAGCAAAACAAGTAATGCTACAACAAGGCTTATATCCGCAGAGCTACGACATTTATTATACACTGGATGGAACAGAGCCTACAACCGCTTCGGAAAAATACTGTGGGTCTTTTATAATCGACAAAGATACAGTTGTTCGTGCTCTTGTTACAAGCGAAAATTATGACTACTTAATAAGTCAGGAGTTCCATAAAGGCATAAAGGGTGAACATGAAAAGGCAAAAAGCGCTATGCCTCTGAGTAAGAAAATCATTGGAAAGTGGATGGATGAAGATGGAGAGGTTTATGATTTTACCCAAAATGGTGTACTTAATGTTTATGACAAGGAGCAATTAAAAGGTGAGTTTACATGGTGGTATGAAGACCCCATTGACGAGTTTGAGAACGAGCAAGCTGATATTGATAATGGTGAAGTCAACTTTACATTTAAAACCTCCAAACTCAGGTTGCAAATGAATAATTTGTTGAGAGTTAAGGATATAAAGAAGCCTTTTTATTTAACAAGAATTTAACCTCCCTAATTTCTTCCTTTTCCTACCCACGTTATTGAGAAAACTTAATGCTGCGTGGATGAAAGGATAGTAAGAGGGAAAATGCGAAATATATAGGATTGGGATGAGGGCTTTACTTTTCTTAGAATAAAGCATGAAGTGAAAAGGAAGACTCCTTTAAAAAGGAAGGGTCTTCCTTTTCAAAGCTTTAAGGTAGAATAGGAGAACTCATATGAAAGCAACGCTGAAGCTGTGAAAATATTGATATTTTTGGTAGGCTTGAGTATAAGAGTAATTTCGAAAACTAACTCCCAGTAAAAATATGGGAACATTTTCTGGATAGAAAATGGTAAGGTATCAATAAAAATTGATATAAATGAGCTCAAA
>Ga0265293_10000532_pt1:0-85000 | contig 90635 bp, 77 predicted proteins | sample Munlanlewell138R_FD_192505 | JGI IMG/M metagenome (GOLD analysis project Ga0265293, IMG submission 192505) | Leachate microbial communities from a municipal landfill in Southern Ontario, Canada - Leachate well 138R | ecosystem: Engineered > Solid waste > Landfill > Unclassified | place... | reverse complement strand
TTATGAGCATGTAACCCTTGAATCGCGGCGGCTCCACGATCCGCGTAAACTCCGCCGAGTACAAGAAGGTCAAACGCAACATCTTGAATCATTTCTTCCAACGTTTTGTGGGTGATAGTAAGATTGGCGGATTGAAGAAAACTTTCTGCCGCAGAAGGATTATTTTCCGCAACCCCGACAATTTCAAGATTGGATTTTTTTACTTCTCTGATAATAGAACAGATATGTCCATGTCTCATACCACAGATAGCGATTTTCATTGTTTTTTCTCCTAAAGGGTTTTAGCTTGTGCTGATATGATTTTTTCCAACCTGTTGTCCAAGGCTTCTACATGCTTCCAGAATTTCCTGAGAAGGAGAAAATTGGGATTCTATAGAATCATAAGGAAGTTTGATTCCATGCGTTTCAAGAGTTTCCTTGATACGCTTCACTGCCCCACCTCCCCATCCATACGAACCAAAAGCGGCTCCAAGGCGATTTTTAGGTTTCATTCCTGTTAATAAATGAAGAAATGCCGCGATAGTAGGGAGCATTTCATTGCCATGGGTAGATGATCCGATGAAAAATACCTTTGCATCAAGCATTTCAGTAATAATATCGGTCATATCTGAAAGAGCGATATCATGAAGAGAGGCTTCTACTCCTTGGTGAACAAGTCCCTCTAAAATAGCATGTGCCATCTTTGTTGTGGCGCCCCACATTGTTTCATAGACAATAACCGCTTTGTTTTTAGTTTCGTTTTTTGCCCATGAAAGGTAAGAAGAAAGAATTGTTTCAGGATTGTTTCTCCAGATAAGTCCATGGCTTGGAGCAATCATGTGTATATCAAGATTCATAGAGAGAAGAGCTTCAATTTTCTTTATCACAAGCCCGCTGAGGGGCCAGAGAATATTGGCATAATATTTTTTGGCTTCATGCATAACAGATGCAATATCACATTCATCCACAAAACGTTGCGAGGAGGCGATATGTTGTCCAAATGCATCGTTTGGAAAGAAAATTGATAGTTCAGGAAGCCATGTGAACATAGAATCTGGCCAGTGTAGCATGGGCGCTTCAATAAAAGACAGGCTTTTTTTCCCAAGAGAAAGAGTATCACCGGTTTTTACCGTATGAAAGTTCCATGACTGCGGATAGAGCCGTTCTAAGCTTTCTTTACATTTTGCAGTGCCGAATATCTTGGCATTCGGACATAATTTTGTAAGCGCTGGAAGAGATCCTGAATGATCGTTTTCACCATGGTTGGCAATAATATAATCGATTTTTTCCAGAGGAATGAGTGTATTGATACGTTCAATCTGTTCTGAGGCAAAAGGTCCATAGACTCCATCAATAATGGCATTTTTTTCATCTAAAAGAAGATAGGAATTATAACTGGTTCCAAGTCTGGTAGAAAAGGTGTTCCCATGAAAGGATCGGATATTCCAATCTACAGCTCCTACCCAATGAATTCCTTCTGCAATCTTCATTCTTGCTCCTTGTAAAGATAAGGAACTTATTTTCCTTTATTATATCATAAAGCTATTGATAGGTTTTTTCTGTAAAGATTTACTCCTTCTTGTTTTTTCGGAGAATAGGAAGAGAAAGGGTGGAACCGTTTCTGTGGCTTGCTAATGAAGGAATTAGTTTTTTGACAAAATCTCTTGGCATGGTACAGTCTTTTAAGAAGGAGAATAATTCTGAGAAAGCCTCTGACAAAGGTAAATATGAGGAGGCCAATGCACAGAGAGAGCATTTCCCTTATCCAGCTTTCCTCCTTCAATAATTTTTCTATTTTTCTTCTACTTTTCAAATTTTTCACTGACCTGTTCTTCTTTCTTTCCTCTCTTTTTATTGCTACTACTCTTCTGAAACACCATGAAACCATTTTTTTAGAGAAGGACTTTTCTTCCAGGAAGAACTTGGTTTGAAGAGGTGCGTTGTGCAAGGAAAAAAAGTTTTTTATGAGGAAATAAAGACGAAGAATAGCTTCTAACATCTTTTTGGTAACAAGGAGGTAGACCAAAACAACCGTATAAATCAACTTAGGGAAGAAATTTCTTGCTACTTAGGAGGGTCAAAATGTTTAATGGAAAAGTGATTTCTCGCAAATCACATGGTTTCACTTTGATAGAACTCCTTGTAGTTATTGCGATTATTGCTATTTTAGCGGCAATGTTATTGCCTGCCCTGTCGCAGGCACGAGAAAGAGCCCGGCAATCACTCTGCGCAAGCAATCTCAAACAGATAGGCCTTGCCTTTTATCTCTATGCGCAAGATTGGGGAGATTTGTGTCCCGCATACCGACCATTTAGTACCTTGGCTTGGTTTGACATACTGGATTCTTATATTCCTAAGGGAAAACGGTATGAAAAATCACGGGTATGGGTTTGTCCTTCTCATGGACAGTGGGGAGGCAGTGGCAGTGGGTATTGTACCTATGCAATGAATTCCTGGTTTCCGAGTCCTTACTGGAAATTGGGAAAGATGATCAATAGTAGTACAGGCTTTTTGGTAAGCGATACCCGGCAAGGTCTGTACACCTTTAGAATTGGCTCCAACACCTATCCGAATGAGATGGGCTTTTATCATCTTGGAAAATGTAATATTCTTTTTCTTGATGGCCATGTAGAGCCAAAACTTGTAGAAGAGATTCCTCCTTATGACCAGCGGTACCAATCGCACTATAACAAGTTCTGGCGTCCTTGGGAAAGTTGATACCAAGAAAAAAGTTTTCACTGTAAGAAAGAGAGAAATAAGGAGTATAAAAACGTAATCTTAAAATAAAAAGATTTTTTCGCTTTACTTCTTCAGAAAAGCATTTCTATAGATTGGTATCAACAGATTAACAGAATTTTGAGGGAGATATACGATAACGTAAAAACAGAGTTCTGATGAATAATTCTTTCATCACAAGTGTCATAGCCATTTTTCAGGTACCTTTTTTGATTATTATCTATGCTTTAACTACTTATGCCTTTGATTCTCTCTTTTTTTTAGGTTCTGAATGCAAGAAAAGATTTTGTCTCTGATAGCTTTTTTTATGATGAATGATGGAACAATAGGAGGCTATAATGCGAAGATTATGGTGGCAGAGAGTAATGGTCTTTCTTCTCTCTCTTTTCTTGGGCAATAGCGCCTTTGGGTCTGCAACTTTCTCTACAGGTACCATAAAGTTTGGAGAAAAGGAGTTAAAGAGCCTTCTTCTTGAGAATGAATATTATCAATTGGTAATTGTACCAGACCGAGGCGGACGTATTGTAGAATGGATAGATAAGAAGGCGGGGAATGTCAATGTGGTTAATCTTCCCACCTCTTCAGAAAACCCCAATTATGGCGGACTTCTTGATGATCATGGCTGGGCTTCTGGTGCCGCGGGTTTTGGTGATTACTATAATTTTAATTATGTCTATGATCTTAAGGCAACCGGGCCTGAAGAGGTAATAATAGAACTGTGGCCCTTTGAACAGAAACATTATTCACGCACTATTTCTCTTAGGTCCGGGAGTCCTCTTATTAAAATTTCTTATACCTTTCATAATAATTTTCAAGCAGATGGCGGAAACATTCTTATCCGCAATGTGGTATGGCCTAGTGGAAAAGGAGAACCAGAAGATCATTTTTACAGCACTCCCCTTCAACGAAAAGGAATTTTAACAAGCTCCTTATGTGTGAATACCGCACAAGGCGCTAATCCAGATAAGGTCTCTGCTTTTTGGCGCGGGTTTGGAAGTTTAAGTCAGAAAAGGTTAGTTGCATTTGCCTTTTGTGATGATCTATACGAGGGTGCGTATGATTGGAAAGGAAGTAAAACCCGTCCTACTTTTGAATGGTACTATCGCGGAATTCCTATGGGAAAAAGCATTACAACCGAGATGTACGCCTATATTGCCCATGGTCTTTATAAAAGCGTGTATCTCTCTGAAAAAGCAGTGGCAGATCTTGATATTAATAGAGTAGGAGAAGAGATTGAACTAACATGGGCAGTGGCTTCCATAGATCCTTCTGTCAAAGAGATGACATTATCCACCCGGATATTAGATGCAGAGGGAAAAGAGCTTGCGCAACTTAAATCAATAAAGATCTCTTCCCTAAAGCCCGACCACCTTCAAGAAGGAAGCATTCTTTGGAAGAGTGCTAAACCCATACCAATCCTTGTGGAACAGCGTTTGGAAGAATCCGGTACTCTGTTAGGCAAATATACAATTCCCTTTGAATGGGGAAAAACCACCTATACCCAAAAACCCGGATCCACAAAAAAAGCTCTTTCTTCTGATATTCCGGGATGGAAGGTTATTCCTCCTTTGCAGTTGGTTATTGGCGAGGAAGATAAAAAGAAAGGATACCTGCTCTATTCTGCAGAGGGCGAAGGCAAAGGTTCTGTACTTCAGAAGATTTCTTTTGATATGGCTCTTAATGAATATGAATCCTATGAAATGCGTTTTCTTCCATTAAAAGAAGATCTTGGAAAAGTTAGATTGGATGCAATGATTCCTTCTGGACTTACAGAAGAGAATATCTTCCTTACAACCACAGAACGAAGAACTATTACGATTTGGGGAAGCGAACGGGAGGGATGGAAACTTTTACGAGAGAATAGCTTTCTTTCCGCGAAAGAGAAGGAAGAACGGCTTTGGCTGATTGTTAATACCAAAGGAGTCAAGCCAGGAGAGTACACGATAAGAATTAGAATAAGCCCAGAAAAGGGAGTGAGTACCATAGTTCCTCTTGCGATGAGGGTGCTTCCTTTACAGATGCCGGAAGATCGCCATTTTTATCTTGATCCAAACGCCTATTTAAACCAGTTGGGGTTGCCGCCTGGAACGCGTGGAACCAAGAGATGGGAATGGAACCTAAAAGCCACTGAGATATATGCAGATGATTTAGCGTCGCATGGTATGAGAATGGTGAAGGCTTATGGAAGTGGAACTTCGCCAGGCCAGAGTTTAGTCTCTCTTAAACTTCGGGATAATGGTATGTTTTTAATGGATGCGTTAAAAGAAAATCCCGCGCTCTTACAGCAAGACCCCCTTCCTGCGCTTGATCTTTCTTTTTGGGACCCATGGCTTCAGATATGGCTTGATAGGGGATTTATCCATTACGCTACTCGTATAGGAGGTCTTGGGCAAAGTTATTTTACTTCGCAGGATGCTTTTGCAAAGAAGTATAATGCAGACTCAAACAAAGTTCGGAGATGGCTTCATTCAGAGACATCTCGATATTTAAAAGAAAAAGGGTTCCGATATCTGTATCTGACAATTAGCGATGAGATTGCGCCAGACCTCTTCCCTGCATGGAAAGAGGCTGCGCAAGATATTTCAGAATGTGGATGGTCTCCTGGAGTAACAATTTCCAGTGGATTTTTTAAGAATAAAGATATCTATCCTTTAGCAGGACCTTTAATGGAGTACTGGGTCATTGGAGATCCAAAAGCAGACCTTATCGCCAAAGCAAAGAAAGATGGCTATATTACTAAGGCTTCTTTTGTGGGATCGTATGATGGATGGGGAACATGGTTCCGCGACTATGGTCATATGCGAGCTTCTATGTGGAGACGAGCATACAATGATACCGAGGCATTCTGGGTGCAATGTTATATCCGCGGAGCAAGCGAATCAGTAGTATTCCATGAAAATAATATTCCTTATGCAAGCGGATCATGGGAAGGATTGCGGGATGGATGTGAAGATGCCAATTATCTGAAAGGCGCTATGGGAATGATCGCGGCCTTAAGACCCGCACAAGCAAAACCCTACCAAAAACAACTTGAGGAGATTATAGAAAGTATTGATAAAGAAGATCCCTCTACTATTCGTCAGGCAAAATCTTCCCTCTTTCGTCTTCTGACAGATTTGAAAAAGCGTTTACCCTCTCTGAAAGCATCTTTGGCGTGGCAAGATCTTCCAATCATTGATAGAGGAAAGCCTCTCTTTATTTTAGTTGCAGGGAAAGAGGGGAAAGAAGCGCAGGATCTTTTCCAAAAAAAGATTGCCCAAAAAACAGGCATTACCCTGAAGGCACTTCCCGACACCAGGGCTATAAGGCAGAATGCCATTTTATTTGGTCATCCGGATACGAACACTCTTCTCAAAGAGATTGTAAATGCTGGTATTGATTTAGGAGTAAGATCGCTCTACCCTGCTCCTGATTCTTATATGATTAAGGAACTATCTTTTAAGGGAAGGAAGGTTCTTGCAGTAATAGGAAAAGGAGAAGGGCTTCTAAAAGGAGCGGAAAACTTTACCCGTTTCCTCACTGTGGATCCTGGCTATCCTAACCAGTACTTTCTTCCATAAATCATGATATAGCCTGATTCCTTTTTTTGTAATTTATCCTTTCTTTGGATCTCTGCCCTACTATGGGCTCCTATTTGCCAGGATATTGTATTAAGTTGTTTGTGGTATGCGCTTTTCGCTAATGTTGTTTCTGAGCGTGCTTCAAAAAAAATATCTTCAAAATCGTTGTATAACATAATTACACTATCGGGTATCTACGCCGATAGTGGCCGACCCGCATAGGGCCTGAGCTTTTTTATTTCAGATTTATTCTTTCTAAGTTACTGTAATAAAAGTATACTACCTACCTTTTAGTACTTTACTTTTACAATGCAATCATACTAGTATTGATATTTTTGTGAGTGCTTGACAAAACTATAATGGGTGGTATTCTTTTACTGGTATTGAGGTCATTACCACATACAGAGTGAGAGGTGGATATGAAAAAAAAATTTGTGAACAATATTGTTAAGGTTGATACCGACAATACCATTCTAAGGCATTATCAGGTTAGCAAGCAGATCAAGCAGGCAATTCGTCGTGGTCATCACCAAAAGGGGGATTGTTTACCGAGTGAACGGAAACTCTCCGAATATTTTGGAGTTTCGAGAATCACCATTCGTAGGGCCCTTGACGATTTAGTGAGAGAAAATATTCTTGAAAAGGTTATTGGAAAAGGGACGTACGTGAAGGATCCTTTTGCTCCCACTATGAAGGGTACGCGGAAGCTTGGCATTACCTTTTGGCAGGAAAATTATGAAGCGGACCACCCGGCGACACTTGAAGTGTTGAAAGGAATCGCTGGTGTTCTTGCGCCGCTTAAACATTACACTCTTGAAATGATTTTTGTTTCTCCAAATGTCATCCGCCGTTTTGGCTACATTGAAGAACTGCGAATGAACGAGTTTGATGGAATTATTCTTGCGGGCCAGGAAATTCCCTCTGACCATGTGGAAAAATTGAATGGTTTGCTCAACAATCTTATTTGTACTAACAGATACAACAAAAACGTTCTTTCCGTGTCAATAGATTTTTACTCTGCTTCGTTGCGTATGACCGAATATCTTATCCGACTAGGTCACGAGAAAATAGCCCTTGTTAACGGACCGGAATACAGCCCCATTGCAGGGGAGGTGCTGAGGGGATATCGAGAGGCCATGTATAGCTGTTCCCTTGAGACCTGCCCAGAGATGTTGCAGTACGGAAATTACGATTATGAAGATGGGTTTGCTCTTACGGAAAGGATTCTGGCGGATGGGGCACCTACCGCGTTGATTGTCGGGGATGATTTCATGGCCCTTGGCGCCATGGGTGCCTTGAAAAAAGCTGGATTGCGGTGTCCTAGTGATGTATCCATTGTTTCGTTCAATGATTTTTTCTTTTCTCGGCACGCTTCTCCAGCGTTAAGTACGGTGCGGATTCCATTCCGTGAGTTGGGAGAAGAGGCAGCGCGGATCATCACCAGTCTGGTTGAGGGAAAATCTGTGGCGGGAACACTGTTGCGCGGGGAGTTTATGATCAGGGAATCCGTTGCCCCCCTGCGCACACGAATGGTTGGAAACAGAAAATCTGCCCAATAAAGGGGAGGTGCAATATGGCGAAAGGGAAGAAGTGTGCGGTGTGCGGATTCACGCTTATAGAACTTCTGGTTGTTATTGCGATTATTGCGATTCTTGCAGCAATGTTACTTCCATCGTTGAGTCGGGCTCGTGAGAGGGCGCGGCAGTCGGTTTGTATGTCGAATCTGAAACAGGTTGGTGTGGCTACTTACATGTATTGCGATGATTACGACGACTGGCTTCCTCTTTTTTATATTAACGAGGGTTCTCCTTATGCCCCTTATGGAAGTACAGGTACGGGGTGGTATTTGCTATTGGCGCCCTATTTCAATTTGAAGACTACAGTGTGGCAGATATGTTCGACTAAGCCGACAGTCTTTACCTGTCCGAGTCATAGAGTGGTTTTTTCCGCCTCTGGAAGTTGGTCGGTGTCGTATGCGCCAAGTCAGTATACTGCTTATTACGGCACACCTATTTCGGGAACGCGTCGAGGGTGTAAGAGAAATCGTATCAAAAGGCCTGACTATAAGGTGTGGCTTGCGGAAACAAAAGCCGGAGTCTATTCCTTCAACGGACCGGATTTTACCAATATTGAATGGCGTCATAACGACGGAAGCAATCATTGTTATTTTGACGGTCACGTGGAGTGGAAAAGCAAGAAGGAAATGGAAAAAGACGCAACGATTGTGGTATACGGACCTTATTCCTACCCGTACGACTATTGGTGGCCCTGAGGCTTAGATGACTCTCATTTTTGGAAACAATATCCACGTCAAGGTGCGCTTTCGTAGGATAGCTCCATTCTGTATATCGTGGGGCAGATCGTGAGGTTCTCTGACGGGCACATTCATATTATGCGACGCTCAGGCGATCGGGCGCGATTCATCGCGGCGTTGGAAGAGGCCGGTGTTCAAGAAGGGCTTCTTATTTCTCTTCCCCCTTTCTCGTATGCCACTGGGTCTGGAGAAGAGCTTTCGTGTTGTGAACGCCTTGAAAATCTCTTTTTCTGGAAGGATTCTCGCATTTTACTTCATCCTTTTTTTTGGATAGATCCACTTGAGAAGAATATTGTGTGTCAGGTTAGGGATGCGGTGACTGCAGGCGTAAAGGGGTTTAAGATCATCTGTGACAGGTTCTATCCTTCAGATCCGCGCGCTATGGAGGTGTACGAGGTCATCTGCGAAACTGGACTTCCTGTTCTCTTTCATTCTGGCATTCTTTGGGACAACCGCCCAGGTTCTTCTGTTTTTAACCGTCCGGTTGGATTCGAACAACTGCTTGGTATAAAGCAGTTTGTCTTTGCTCTCGCACATATCTCTTGGCCATGGTGCGATGAAATGATCGCTCTCTATGGAAAATCTCGTTTCTTGCGCGATGCATCGTCCAAAGATGCCGCGGAACTCTTTGTAGATGTGACTCCTGGGACGCCCGAAGTTTATAGGAAAGAGGTGCTTACTAGGCTACTTACGGTTGGATACTCAGTTGGGAAGAATATTTTTTTTGGTTCTGATCAGTGTGTGGACACTTATGCCGCGTCGTCTGTGCGGAATTTGTTTGAGCGAGATAAAAAAATATACACAGCTCTCGGAGTGGAGCGGGAAGAAATTGCGGACATTATGAGCGGGAACCTGCGGCGGTTTCTTGGTCTTTCGCCGCGAAGATAGTTTTTTTTTTGTCTTTTAAAATGGATTGACCGCCTCTTTTTCCCTCTCCTTCTATACATCCGCGGAATAATCAGAGCGAAGGAGATGAAGATGACTTTCCTCAAATGGTTGGTGAGTTCATGGATGCTGGTGGCCTCGCTTTTCCTTCCTTTTACGTCTAGGGCCGATTGTAGATTGTCAAAAACCATTGTTGACGGAATTCAGCATGTGATTATTGAAAATGAACATGTGCGATTGACCTTTTTACCTTCCCGGGGTGGTGTCTGCACGAGTTTTTTACAGAAGAGTACTGGTTCGGAATGGACCACGCCGGAACCGGGTGGCGGTATTTTCGGTGATCGCGTTTGGCAACAAGGGTCACAATCGGACTGGAACGATGCTCCCTATGAATGTACGGTGTTGATATCTACACCAGAGAAGGTTTCTATTTCCCTTAGTGGTCAGGGAAAAACCGGTGATTTTCTTTTTGACACCTTTATCAAAACAGTTACACTCGAGAAAAATTCCTCGGCTGTTCACGTTCTCTATCGGTATGAGGTGGGATACAACGCGATGAGTGCTAAATCGCGGGGGTTGTGGTTTCATCATGCGATCGGAGTTTTTGGAAAGAAGATGACCTACTTCTATCCGTTGAGGAATGGAGTTTTGTCGCGTACTGTGGATCCGCTCATGCCGCCTGGGGAGTTCTGGGAATATAATCCTGTGAAGGGTTGGATGGGGGCTATCGCGGAAAATGGTTCTGGGTGTGCGATTAGAATGGAATACAGAAGGCTTATGTGTTTTTACCAGTGGTTCGGCGCAAAATTTTCCACACTTGAGTGGATGTTTCGGAATGAAACGATCAACCACGGTTCCAGCCTTAGTACTGAGGTTCTACTGATCCCCTTCAATGGTCTTTCGCGGATTGATGGAGTTGGCGATGGATCGGTGATTGCCCTTTCCGTTCCAGATAGTGCTTCTATGGGTACTGCGATTAACGTTTCCTCGGATATTTTTATTGCTTCGGCGGTACGGAACGCCAAGGTGTCTTGGACGTGGAGTAGATTGCCTGATGGTGTGCCGGAAGAGTTTGCAATGGAGAAAGTTTCTGTGGAAGAGCCACGGGTGGTGAAGAGCGACATGGTTTTCATTCCGCCGAAGGAAGGTACGTACGTGGTTTGCCTTACTGTTACGGACGGAGATAGTATCCTTGCGAAGGCTGAAGCGCCCGTTGTAGTTGGCGCTTCCCAAGAAAAGTATGAAGTTACTGCGGAGGCAGCGCGGATCGGAAATCCTAATGATCGTTTTGGCGTGTCTGAAGTCCAGCCAGAGACAATGGAAATTCCCTGGCGCTGTGATGTGGAGACTCCTCATATCAAATGGGCGAAGCCCTATTTCAAAGGTCCGGTGAAGGCTCTTTTCCTCATGCATTATGTCAATGCGCGCGAGATTCTTGAACTTGCCCAACGTATGGACGTTGAGTTTGATGCTCCACTTATTGAATATACGACAGGACCGTTCTACGTCGGCGATGCTGTTGGCAAACAGAATACAGGAATTATGAACGAAATCATTAGGAAATATCTAAAGAAGGGTGGATACGACTGTATCGTGGTGGCTGGACTTGACTTCAAGGTGCTGGAGTCCGACGTTATCGTTCTTCTTCGAAAGGAACTGGAAAAGGGAACTGGCCTTGTTTTTCTCGCACCGGACCCGAAAAATTTCAGGACGCTTGGAGATGCTGATTTCCTTCCAATGAACATGGAACGTCGTCCCTCGACAAATCCTGTTGTGAAATGGAAGAGCGTTAGAGATCATTTTATCGTCCAGGGAATTCCAATTGAAGCGCTTCCGAAAACAGGTCTTATTGTATACAATGACAAGGACATTCACGAAACTGGGGAGGTTCTTCTCCGAGGAGAAAGCGGCAATAGTAAATCGCCTCTTTGCGTTGTTTTCGGAGATGACGGTCCGCGGACGGTAATTTTTTATTATCGAACCTCAATGGTTTTTTCTGGATGGGGAGACTGTCTCACTCCGTATCTACGTTTTCCTGAGGAACGTTTTCCTTTTCAGGAATACCATCTTTCTCTGTTTTACCGCGCCATGGTATGGGCTTCTCACAAGGAATCGAATGTTTTACTCACCCATCGTATTGCACCATCTACAGTAAAATATAGAGATACTCCTCCATCTGTTGACCTAAAAATATCTGGATTGACTGAATCCTTAGGGAACGTAGAATTAGCGGTTATGGTACGTAACAAAGAGTGGAAAAAAGTTTACGAAGAGACCTTCAAAGCAGATCCTCGCCAAGAAAATCTTCTCTTTTCTTTCTCTCTCCCGAAAAACCTCGCTGTTGGATACTATTTTCTGGATACGATCCTTAGAAGTCAGGAGGAAATTCTCAACTGGGGAACAACAACATTTAGAGTGGAATCAGAGACAAACATCTCTTCTTTTCTTCTTACTGAGAAGAAAGGATTTATAACTGGGGATCGGGTTAAAGCTGTTGCTGAAATTGCTAATGCAAATCCTGATATGCGAGTTAAGATTCTTTTCATCGATTCTCTCGGAAGAGAACTGGCACGAAAAGAACAGGTTATTTCTGAAAGAGGTACTATTTCCATTCCTGTGGAGTTTTTAGTACGAAATCCCCTTGCTACTGAGGGATTAATAGAAATTTCTCTTCTTGAAGCTAATGGAACTATTATAGATTCAGCGGTTCTTGATTTCCTTTTGATTCCAGATAGATATGTTGCAAGGACCTGGGACGATTATGAAACTATTCTTTGGGGAAGTTTAGGAGGATATAATCAAGGATACCTTATTCCTACTCTCGCGAAACTTTTGAAAGATGCTGGAATTTCAGTCCTTTATCCCAATGCTCATTGGCGAGATCCATCTTCTTTGAAGGTAGAGCATGAATCTTCACTACGTGCAGGGTTTAAACTTATGATGATTGGTGCAATGCCTTATGGTCATAATTACCCGAAAGGTTGGGATGATGATCGTAAAAATTATTTAAAGACCGGAGATCCTATCTATCTTGAACGAAAACCCTCCCTTGCAGATCCCGAATACCTTTCCGACCTTTCAAAGAATGTAAAGGATATGGCGGAAACTCTTAGGGTTTACTATCCACTTGCCTGGATATGGGGTGATGAACTTTCATTAATCGGACGCATGCCAGCATTTGATTATGATTTTTCTCCCTTTGCTTTGAAGGAATTTCGTGTATGGTTGCGGAACGAATATGGTACGCTCGATGCGTTGAACAGAGAATGGCGGACCGCATATCGGGATTGGAATGAAGCCATACCTTTGACTTCGACCGAAGCGGTTGCACGAAGCAATTTCGCTCCCTGGTCTGACCATCGCACCTTTATGGACCATAGCTATGCTAACTTCTTTTTACATCTCATTTCTGAAATTGAAAAAGCTCTTCCTGAAAGTCGGACCGGACTTTCTGGAACTCAAGGACCTAGCGCATATAATGGGTATGACTGGACAGTTTTTTCTCAAATTTTTACCTGTATGCAACCTTACTATATCCAGGGAATAAAAAATATGCTTCCAGCATTCAATCCTCGTATGCCAAGGGCGCGATGGAATGCAGGTCATGGACCTGAAGAAAAAGAACATTTATGGGAAGCCTTTCTTACTGGAGATGTTGGTACGAGTTTTATCGGAATGCGAAATATTATTAATCCTGATTACACCCTTACGCATGCAGGAACTACACTTTCTAAAACTACCGAACCTTTCCGTAAAGGATTGGGTAAAGTTTGGAATAAAGTTACCCCTGATTATGATTCCATAGCTATTCTTTATTCACACCGTTCTATACAGGGTTCCTATCTTCTGAGAAGAGAATGGTGGAGAAATCATCAGGGATGGTTTCAGGTTCTTCATGACCTTGGGTATAGTCCAAAATTTATCTCTTATCAGAAACTTCGTGAAGGAAAGGTTACTTCTGAAAGATACCGGGTACTTATACTCCCCTACTCTGTTTCAATAAGCGGAGAAGAAGTAAATGCTATTGAAAAATTTATCCGTGCTGGTGGTACTGTACTTGCTGATATTATGACCGGAGCATTGAATGGGCACTGCTCCATTGCTCTTCCGGGTATGCTTGATCATCTTTTCGGTATTGCCAGAACTGAATTCAACCTTTCTGGTCCCCAAGGACCTATTCTTTGGCAGGAAGGGGGGGAGTCCCTTGATTTTTCCAACTTCTCCTTTTCAACAAAACTTCATGAGGCTATACGACTCAATGGAGGGGTTAATCTTGGTGAGGTTGCAGAAACCCCTTGTTTTATTCTTAATCATGTTGGTTTGGGGGCGACTCTTTATTTCAATATTGATATGGCACAATATCTTAATGATAGAAAGAATGAGGCTGGAAATTTTTATCGCTCAGTTATTGAAAAAATTATTAAGTGGAAAGGAATAACTGGATACTCTATTACTGGACTTTCCCCTGCTCCGCGAATATATCGGCACCGAGATTCCGAGAACCTTTATATAGGATATCTCCGTCCTAAAGACGCAAAAGAATGGAGCTTCCATTTCCCTGGTGGTCCTCGTCATGTATATGATATTTTACATAGGACCTATCTTGGTTATCTTGAGACTGTTCCATCCTTCTCTTCTAACTATCCAGCAGATTGTTTTGCTTTACTTCCCTATCGAGTTGAAAATCTTGCTGCTATTGTACAAGTCCCTATTTCTCGAGGGAAAGAGGCGATTGTAGATATTTTGTTAGAAGTATCAAAGGGTATTCCATCGTATCATGCGGTACAGATTGAGGTTTTTAATCCTTCTGGACGGATTGTTGAATTCTATTCTGGAAATTTTTTGCTTACTAATGGAAAGGGAAGATTTACAGTACCGTTTGCGTTGAACGACTTACCAGGAATTTGGAAAGTGGTAGTTACCGACATTGTAAGTGGAGTTCGGACAGATGCCGAGATTCTTTTACAATAAATTACTACTCTTCAAAAAAAGTATTACGAAAAAAAATTTCTAATTTAACTCAAGGAAGAAGAATGGATTCATGGAGCGGAAAACTCTGTTATACTGAAACAGAGGAAGAAATATCAATAAGCTCTCCATATTGGACAGTTTCCCATCTAAGAAAATATGGTGGTGCTTTATCGCGTCTTTTTTTCACTTATGGAAGTGGGAAAAATCTTCTTGCCTCTCCGTTAAACTCTTATTTTCGAAGAAAGGAAGGCAGTGAATATCAATATTATGAAGAGATTTTTTCCCTTTCACACGATATGCGAATAAATCAGAATCCTGATGGAACTATACGAGTAACAACCCGCGGGAAATATACTTCCGCGAAAAAAAATGAAATCTGTGCATCCTATGAGAGAAGCTATTTTTATAATGACTTTGGTCTTGTTGATATCTCTCTTAAAATTCATTGTGAACGAGAAATCACAGATATAATTGAGATAGGGATTGCGGGATTAAGCGTAATAGGTTCACTTGATTACTTTGGATACCGCCCTGCTCCTGAAGTTGATCCTTCACCCGCATATTCTGGTCACTGTATTTGGCATCATTTGACTGAAAGTCAACGATATGATGCTGTACCACAGATTGGAAGATACCTTCCTGTCTATCTTTGTATGATAGATCGTGGTGTGGAGGGTTTAGAACTTTTTCGGGGAGATGACCTTGAAAACGAAGCCATGGCTTTTACTCCAGGAGAGAATGGCAAATCATACTGTGGAGTCCGATATGATAGTACAAAAGAGATTGTGACTCTTAGATATGAACCCTATAGTAACTGGACTACTCCAATTACTATTTCTTCGGGGCTATATACCTTTTATTTTTCTCTTGGTCTTCCCTTTTCTAAAGGGAAAGAGAAGGTTAATTCACCTTATTTTCACATTGGGTTTCAACCTTATGATGGAACAAAGAGTGCGTGGCCTGATGAAAAACGTTTAGATCTTCTTGCTGATTCTGGAATAAAAGTACTTCGTTTACATGATGATTACTTTGAGGGAGGTCATTTCTGGCATGATGGCCAGTATCCGCCGTATGATCCAGAGAATATGAAAGCTCTTGATAGAACCATTGAACAAGTTCATACGCGTGGTATGAAAATTGTGCCCTATTTTTCTTTGAAAGAACTACATCCAATATGTCCTGAATATATCCAATACGCTGAAGATTGGAAGAGAACAGTTGATAGTAAGGGTTCTATTATCCACAATTATGTTGGAAGCGGTGAATTTGGCGCTCAGATGTGCCTTCGCTCTGGTTGGCTTGATTTTAGAAAAGCTTCAATAGATCTTGTATTGTCCAAACATGATTTTGACGGGATCTATTATGATTGGGTTTCTGCCTTATATTGCAACAATCCCCAACATTTAGAAGGGAAAAAGCATAATGATATACGTGGGCTTCTTGATCTTATCTTTTGGACGAGAAAAAGAGTGGGATCAGATGGACTTGTCTTTCTGCACCTTTCGGGAGTTCCAATGATGGTCGTAGAGAATGTTACCGACTTTGTTTTTACGCACGAGGAGTTAAATATGCTTTCGCCAGGACCTGGTGAGTTCTCCCCTGAAACTGATTTTGCCGGTATTACAACCCATCATATTGTTAGTTCAAAAGCTACCAATACTTCTGAAAAGAAGATCCGTTTCGCGATTGGCTGTTTTCTTGAAGGGTTTTGGATAGCTCCCGCGGTAAGTATTAGTCCAGAAGATGTTTCATTGCAAATGACAAAGAAACTGACACAATACGATATTACTACTTACTCATTCATTCCTGCGAGAGAAAAACCTGTTTGGGTAAAAGGAGACGACCTTATGGCGTCACTCTATTGGAAAAAAGGCAAAGCAATTATTCATCTTGCCAATCTCGGTCATCAAAGCAGTGATTCTCTATTTGGAATTGATTTAAGAGATAAGGGCTTTTCAGCAGGCGCAACAATAGAGATTTTTTCTGACAGGAAGGTTGTTTTTAACACGGATCTTACTACTTTCGCAGAAAATGGAATTCCTGTGAGAGTTGATCCTCTGCAAACCCTCTTTTTTGAGATATGGGAAAAATAAGAAGATCACAAATAATACCCCCACTTATTAAGGGAAAAAAGATTTTTCCTTATGGGACACAATATCTCCGAGGAGAGACCCCTGCTATGGATCAATGGGAAGACGATTTTAGAACCATGGCTTCAATGGGAGTAAACACTATCCGGGTGTGGTTGTTATGGAATAGACTTGAACCACAAGAAGGATTAATTGATACTTCTTATCTTGATATCCTTTTTGAGCTCGGAGATAGATATAAGATAGGAATTGGGTGCTTGTTTCATCTCCATGCTGCTCCTGAGTGGGCGGTTCGCAAATATCCTTCTTATTATTATAAAAATTCTCGAGGAATACCATTTTATCCTACTCCACGAAGCAATACTCCTTCAGGAGGTTGGCCAGGACTCTGTTATGACAATGACGAGGTGCAGGAGGTTACATTAGACTTTATCGACCGCGTGGTGAGATATTTACACACTAAAAAACCGCTTTTCTTTTGGGAGCCAATGAATGAACCTCATATTTTTTATGATTGGTTAAATAATGAAGAGTATTGTTACTGTGAAGCTACTGCGGAAAGGTTTAGAAAATGGCTTCAAGAAAAGTATCATTCTGTCTCGGATTTAAATAGAGCGTGGGGAAGAAGATTTAATGATTTTTCACAGGTGATGCCACCACATTGGAACTTAAGTTATAGTGATTGGATTGACTGGAGAAGCTTTATAAAAGATAACCTTGTTATTGAACTTCAACGTCGCATTGAGGTAATAAAAAGGTTGGATAATCGTCCTGTTGTAGGACATTCGTTTGGAGGAAGTCAAGTTCAAAATCCTCGTCTTCCTTCAATGGCTTTTGATGATTGGGATAATGCCCAGATTATGGATGGATGGGGATGTAGCGGATTTCCATCTGCTTGGTCTGATACAGTAGGTGTTGCGCTTGCAATGGATGTTACAAGAAGCGCAGGTAAAAACTGCGAAGTATGGCAATCTGAACTTGGATGTGGTCAGATAGGTACTGGAATGCATCCACGCGGCGAGATTTCTCGAGATCAGTTTGCTATGTGGACATGGCTTAGTATTGCGCATGGTGCAAAGGGAGTTTTATATTGGCAGTATAGAAAGGAACGTCATGGGGTGGAAGCCAATTCACATGGTTTGGTCTCTTTTAATGGCAAAGAACCAAACGAAAGCGGAAAAGAATTTATCCGCATTTCTCAGATCCTTCAAGAACATAAAGACCTTTTTTTGAATACTCACACCCCTTCTTCTGAGGTAGCGATTCTTTTTAGCCCAAGGTCCTATTCGGTTTTCTGGTGTGAAAACAATAAAAGTGCTCTTGTTCCAGCTCGAGCTCTTCTGGGATATTACCACTATTTTTGGCAGAAGAATATTCCTTGTGACATTATTCATGAAACTCACTTTCATGAAGAAGATCTCGCGAGATATAAATTGATTCTTCTTCCGTTTCCAGTTTCTCTTAATAATTCTTTAACAGATTCATTAAAGAAATATGTTGCAAAAGGTGGAGTTATTTTGTCTGATCCCTTTTTCTGCTCATTGGATCAGAATTTTCATCTCGATGCTAACAATATCCCTGGTCGAGGGTTTGACGCAGTATTTGGAGTTACTAGCAGGGATCTTTTTAGACCCGGAACTCGTAAAAATCCCTTAATTCTATTAAAGGGGCAGAGTTATCATGTGGATGAGACCTGGTTTTTTGAAACATATCATCTTTCACCCAATTCTCTTCTCTTAGCATCGTATAGTGATGGATCGCCAGCAATCGTTTCAAATCGCTATGGAGAGGGAACAGCCCTCCTTTCAGGAGTCAACCTTGGTTTACTTGATGGTACACAGGCTGACCTCGGTGATCCTGGAGAGAAAAAAATGTCTGCATCAAGGAAAGGACACCCGCTTCTTCTGGACTTGTTTAGAACGGTCTTTGAGATTGCAAAAATTTCTCCATCAATTCTTCAGGTGCCAGATGGAGTTCTTTTCAGACTACTTGAGGGTGCAGAAGAATACGCCCTACTCTTTCTCTTTAATAGTTTGCCCGATGAAGCACAGATAACGTTAAATTTCCTCGATAGATCAGGAGAAGCGGAAGATCTCCTCTGCTCTGGCTTGAAAAAAAAGCTTTCCAGAGATACGGTTTCTCTTAAAGGATACGAAACAAAGATCTTTAAGATACCTGCTAAAAAGTGGGACTAACACTCTCTTTTTCAAGGAGTTTTTCTTCCTTTCTTACAAAGTGTGTTTTCGAAAATCAAAATTTCCGCCCTACTCTTCTGAATAAAAATCCATAGAAAAATCTTGACCGTAATCCCCTGTTCTGGTATAGTGAACGTATGAAAATCTCTCTATGGAAACGGGGTTTTACCGCTGTGGAACTTCTTACGGTGGCGGCGGCGATTTCAGCCATGTCTGCAGGAGGTTATGCAGTCGTAAAAAAGGGTCATGATATGCGTTGTTTGAATAATCTCAAGCAAATAGGTCTTGCGGTTGAACTCTTTGTTGCAGATCATGGAACTCTTCCAAAGGCTAAATTCTTCGCCACTGAGAAGAACGATCCCCAAGCTATTACCTCTCTCTTGAAGCCATACATTACGGCATCTGAGCTCTTTTACTGTCCTGCTCTTGCTAGAGAATTTCAAAAATATCCTACTAATTATCTGTGGAACGATACCGTCAATGGAAAAAATCCCGATACTCTTCGTGCAGGCACATGGTTAATGACAGAGGCAACCAGCCTTAACAAAGAACTGGATTCTCCTCATACCGGCGGATTTGGAACACTTTTTGTGGATGGTTCCGCCAAAATAACGCGCGCGGTCCCTTTTCCCAAACTTTCTGTACAGAAAGAAACGCCGCTTGACCTTGCGCCTTCTAAACTGGTTCCGGTTCCTGTGGAACAACCAGCTCCTTTTATAGAAAAAAGTTCACCTACACTTTTATTTCAGTCCTACCAGATTCCCAAGATTCCTTCTTCGGTTGAAGCTGGTGCGAAGGCGACCTTCTCTTTCTATGCTTTTGGCGAAGAGAACAGGCTCTTTGAAAGCAATGCACTTCTTTCAATCTTTGATCTTACCGGTACTGTTTCTCCTAAAGAAGTAGCTCTTGTAAAGGGAGTTTGGGAAGGAGAGCTTACCTTTACTTCTACTCACCCTGAAAATACACTTTTTTTGTCTGATGAAGAAGGAAGGTGGGCAACATCCAAGAGTTTTTCCGTTATTTCCGGTCCTCCGGTTGAAATATACCTTTCGTCTCCTTCCTATATACAGGCAGGTTCTACTGTTAATTTTCTTTTTGAACTTCAAGATAGTTTCGGGAATCCTGTTACAAAGAGTAAAAACATTTCTCTTTTTCCCTCTATCGGAGATGAGGCTGAATTCCCCCCTACCCTTGTAGAGAAAGATGGAAAGTTTTCTTTGCCTGTTCTTTTCCATAAATCTGGCGAAACAGTGCTTTCCATACGCGATTCTAATAGCCTTAAAAAAGAATTTACTGTTCGGGTAAGTCCTGGTCCAATAGACCGATTTGAAATTTCAGGACTTCCTGACTCTCTTACCGCGGGTCTTCCTTATCAGATTACAGTACAGGCTTTGGACAAGTATGGAAACCGTGCTAAGGGATTTTCACCTGTAGATAGATCATCAGTTTCTTATACTAGAGAAGATACTTCATCTGGGATGTGGTTGGAAACAGTCTCTTTTACGAAATCTGCGCAGGATCTTTTCTTTACTATAGAAGATGGTATGGGCCATAGTGGAACCGCGGGTCCTTTTAATATTCTTCCTGGTCCGGTTTCTCGTATTCTTTTAGACCAGTCCTCCTATTTTCTACTACAAGGTCAGGAACTTACGATGCCTTTCTTTTTAGAAGATGCTTTTGGTAACCCTGTAGAGGGAATTGCATCTGATATTATTATTCAGGGCAAAGGCTCCTGGAAGGTTCAATCTAAAGAGAAAGGCGGTTATCTTTTACAGGGAGCTCCATTAGAAAAAGGCAAACAATCTGTAATGATTACAATAAAAAACATTCTTAACCTTTCTCAGAAGATTGAAATTCTCCATCTTCCACCTCAGCCTATTCTCAAAGAAGAATTTCTCAACCCTTAGCCAGTTCAACGAGGAAAAAAATATGAAAATTGTCGTGATAAGTGATACGCATGGTTCTTGTGCGGCCTTAAAAAAACTTGATCCTTTTCTTAAAGATGCGGATATGCTTGTACATTGTGGAGACATTCTTTACCATGGTCCCAGGAATTACTTTCCTGAAGAGTATGGTCCTGAAAATGTTATTTCCATTCTTTCAAATCTTTCATTTCCTGTTATTGCTGTACAGGGAAATTGCGATTCTGATATAGACAGGACGACCTGTCCGTTTCCTATTGTATCTCCCTTTTTCTTTTTTATGATAGATTCTCGGAGATTCTTTGCAACTCATGGAAACCTTTATACTCAAGAAGAGATAAAGGAGATTTCCCGGCGCTGGAATGTAAATGTGGTTCTTAGCGGTCATACCCATCTTGCTTCTCTTCACTCTTCTAACGGACAGATTTTCCTTAATCCCGGAAGTCTTGCGCTTCCGAAGAATTTCCCTGGCGTTGGGATTATTGAAGATCATTCGGTATCTCTTTACAATCTGGCAGAGGGTATCTTGTCGGATTCATTGCCACTGCCATGAGTTCACCAAAAGTTTTCTGTATCTGTATAGGAAGCGAACTTCTTTCCCATGGAATAAATACAAATGTTCATTCCTTAAACGCTTCTCTTCTTAGTGCCGGTTTTTCTGTTTCCGCGGAAATTACTGTTCCTGATAAGAAAGAGGATATTGCATCTGCTTTGCGATGGGCGCTTCAAGAGGCAGAAATCATTGTTTTTTCAGGAGGATTAGGCCCAACCTTTGATGACATTACCAGAGAGGCTGTCGCAGAAACGCTCGGAAAAAAAGTCTTTTTTTCTCCTGAAATATGGAAACGGATCTCTGATTATTTTCTTCATCGTTCTATTCCGGTTCCTGAAAGCAACAGGAAACAGGCCTTTCTGATAGAAGGCGGAGAAGAAATCATTAACCTTGTCGGAACCGCTCCCGGTATCTTTCTTGAAGAAGATTCCCGGCTTCTCTTTCTTCTTCCAGGTCCTCCTGTTGAGTTTCGTCCCATGGTAGAGAAATTCCTTCTTCCTAAAGTTCTTAACCGCTATTCGGATGCGAATAAGGCTGTAGAAATGGCTCGTTATCCGATTTCTGGTGTACCTGAATCCATTGTAGATGAAAAAAGTCGCGCAATAAGATCTTCTTTTGAAGAAAAAGGCGTGGAATGGACGATTCTCGCAAAACCTCATTTTGTAGAGCTTTGGGCATCTATTCCTTCTTGTAATCTTGCATGGAAGGATGAAATTTCTTTCTCTCTTCGTAATCTCTTCGGACTCGCCTTTCTTGGCGAAGGAAGGAATTCTCTTTCTCAAACTTTAGGCGATCTTCTTGTGGAACGAAAATTAACAATCGCACTTGCTGAATCTTGTACCGGCGGACTTCTTGGCCATCTTATTACAGAGATTCCCGGAAGTTCCCGTTATTTCACCTCTTCATGCGTTACCTATTCAAATAGTGCGAAACGAAGGATTCTTAAGGTTTCCCGTTCTCTTTTAAGGAAACATGGCGCTGTAAGCCGAGAAGCCGCGCTTGCAATGGCAAAAGGCGCGAAGAAAGTCGGGAAGGCAGATATTGGTGTAGCAATTACCGGTATAGCGGGTCCAAGCGCCGGAAGCTCGGATAAACCTGTTGGTCTTGTTTGGATAGCGGTGGCAATGAAAGGAAGAGATCCCGTGGTCCGAGAGTATTCTCTAGGAAGGGATCGGACAATTATTACTAGAAGAGCCGCCACTGCCGCGATGGATCTTGTAAGACGAACCTTATTGGAAGATACAGGACAGTCAATATGAAAAAGACCCCTCTTTTTCTTTCTTTTCTTTTAGGAGGAATTCTTCTTATATTTCTCTTATTCGGTCTTTTCCGTTATCGTGCCAGTCTTTACAGTTCTTTGCAATCCACGGGAGTGATGGTGGAAATTGCTCCTGAGATGATAGCAGTACAAATTGCGGACCTTCTTTTTGAGAAAGGAGTAATCAAAAACAAGCGTTGGTTCATTAAGACACTTCGTAAACGAGGAGTAGATGGCAAACTAAAGGCTGGAATTTACGAATTTCGCGGAACCCTTCATACTAGCCGAGTTATTACAATGATTGTCAAAGGAGAAATTGCGCGTATGAAGGTAGTAATCCCCGAGGGATATAACCTGCGGGAGATTGCGGGAGTTCTTGAATCTTACAAGATCTCTACCCGTGATGAATTTCTTGCCTTTGCGACACGGGAAGGATTGGAAGGATTTCTTTTTCCCGATACCTATCTTTTCCCTATTAACGTGAAAATGGAGACAGTTGCCAGAACCATGGTGGATCGTTTTTGGGAGGTCCTTAAAGAGATACGGAGTGATGTTGATTCTCTTTCAAAAGAAGAGTTGAAAAAAATTGTAACTATCGCATCTATTGTAGAGAAGGAAGCCTATTTGAAGAGCGAAAAACCAGTGATCGCCGCAATTTTTTATAATCGTCTCCGAAAGAGAATTCCTCTTCAGAGTTGTTCTAGTGTTATCTATGTTATTGGCCCAAGAAAAAAATTAACTCTTTCTGAAACCAGAATAAACTCTCCTTACAACACTTACCGTCATACTGGCCTTCCTCCTACTCCTATCTCTAATCCAGGAAAAGACGCGCTTTCTGCGGCCTTCTTCCCTGCAAAAACCAACTATCTTTTCTTTCTTGCCAAAGGTGATGGATCCCATTACTTCTCTACTACCTATCGGGAACACCTTGCGGCAAAAAATCGGTATCAAACACTCTCTTCTTCTGATAGCGGGTCAACTCAAGAAGTTCGGGAGTAAACAAGGGCCTTCATTTACTTTCTTTTGAGTTTTTCTCTTTTTGTAGGAATCACTGAAATTTGCGGAGGGCTTCCGGATTGATCTTTTTTTGCGAGATCTTCGGTAAGAAGAGCAATAACAGCGCCATTATCTCCACATAGCGACGGTTCTGGAATAAAGATCTTCATCTCTTTTTCTTTCTCAAAGGTATGAAGAAAAAGAGATCTAAGATAACTATTTTGAATAACTCCGCCGCCAAAAAGAAGCGATTTTACCTTATATTTGCGAAGAGCCGCCTTTGTTTGCCGGAGAAGAAATATGCCTACAGTTTTTTGAAAAGAGGCGGCGATATCCTTTGGGTTATGGGCTCCGTACTTAAGAATATGATAGCTGACAGCGGTCTTAAGTCCGCTGAAACTAAAATGAAGAGAATTTTTCATTGAAGGAACCGGGAACCTGATTGCATCAGGATCTCCTTCTTTGGCAATACGTTCTAAGTGAGGACCGCCGGGATAAGGAAGATTCAACATTCGTCCTACCTTATCAAAAGTCTCTCCGCACGCATCGTCTTGCGTGGTGCCAATAAGTGAAAAATCCGTATAGTCTTTTATTAGGTAAAGGGAGGTATGCCCGCCAGATACAAGAAGGCCGATTGCAGGAAAAGGAGGGGTATGGATAAAATTTGCCGCTAGATGGGCATGAAGATGATTTACAGGATAGAAAGGGATCTCTCTTTTCCATGAAAAGCCCGCTGCTACTGCTACTCCTACCAACAATGATCCTTTTAACCCTGGTCTGTTTGCAACACCGATTACATCAATATCATTTGCGCTAATTCCCGTATCTTTAAATCCCTGTGCAAGAAGTGGTCCGATTGTTTCTATATGGGCGCGGCTGGCAATTTCCGGCATAATACCGCCAAAGTCGCGATGAAGCTTTTCTTGAGAGAGGATAAGGTTGGCGAGGATATTTTTGTTGGAAACAATTCCTACCGAGGTTTCATCACAAGAGGTTTCTATTCCTAAACAAATCATAGGTTATCTTATTGTACAAGGTGAGACACAAAGTTAATGCGATACCCTTCTTCCGCAAGTTGCGGAAGATATTTTTTTAATGCCTGTATTGTAAGGGGACGGTCATGACCTATTGCGACAACTGATCCCTCTTTTGCGGCGATTTTCTTCATTTTTTCTATATTTTCACGGATCTCTTCTGCATCGTTTACATTATCTAAAAAGATATCTCGCGAGGTAAAAGGAATGCCTATTTGTTTGGCTTTTGTATATGCGCAAGATGCGGAATTGGTCAGACTGTCTACAAAGAAGAGGTCTCGTTTCTTCAACTCCTGAAGAAGTACTTGCATCTTTTCTTCTGAAACAGTAAAGGCTGATCCCATATGATTATTCACTCCGACGATATAAGGTTCAAGTTTTTTTAAATATCCATCCATCTTAATTCGTATTTCTTTTTCATCCATGGAAAGGCGAAGAAAATCTTCTTTCCCGATTTTTTTCGCATCAAGAGGTTCAAGAGGAATATGTAGAATTACTTGATGTTTTGGAGAATGATGCGCTTTTCGAGCAATTTCCTCGCCATAGGGAGTATTGGGAAGTACCGCAAGTGTAAGTGGAAATTGGACCGAGGAAAGTTGAGAAAGAAGGCCCCGGTTCCAGCCCACATCATCTATGATAATGGCAATATCTCCTGTAGAAAGGAGATTTTTCTGTTTAGGAAATATTTTTTGCGCCCTTTCTGCAAGAGTACGCGGAACTTTTGGTTGTACGGTTTCTTTCTTTTTCACAGGTTCCGGCAATTTAGAAACAGGTAGTGTTTTAAGCAGAAAAAGAGTGGTAACCAATACCGCAAAGAGAAGGAGAAGGATTGCTATTGTTCTTTTTGCCTCACCTGAATCGCCTTTTTTCATTGGATTACTGTTGTGCGGCTATCGGAATAGCTGGGTCGGGCAAAAAGTCTCCTGTCAGAGCTTCAAGGGCTTTTTGTAGCTGAATATCTTTTTCCAGAACTCCATATTCTGTTTCTTCGTTAGGTTCTATCGCAATATCCGGTTCAATACCCTTGCCATCAATACGTACACCTGAAGGAGTATAATAGTAGGCGATAGTCAGCTTAATAGAAGCGCCGTCCTCACCGATATTAATAAGGTTTTGAACAGATCCTTTTCCAAAGGATTTCTGCCCGACAGTTTTTACCGAAGGAACATTATCTTTTATCGCACCGGTAAGAATCTCTGAAGCGCTTGCGCTTCCGCCGTTTATTAGAATCACCGTTGGCTTTGCCCAGACAGGTTTCCGGTGAGAAAAGTAATATTTCTTATCATCGGCTTTTCTTCCTTGCGTATAGACAATAAGTTTTTTCGGCTCTAAGAAAATTTGCGAAATATCAATTGCCGATGAAAGAAGACCGCCGGGATTGTTCCGTAAATCAAGAATAAGAGAATCGCAGGTAGCGCTATTTGCGTTCAGGGCAGCTTCAAGATCAGCTGCGGATCGTTCTTGAAATTCAGAAAGCCGTACATAGAGAATATGGTTATCAAGAATTTTTGTTTTAACAGATTTTATCTTAATAGTGCCACGAGTAAGAGTAATTTTTAAGAGTTTCGGAGATTTCTCTCGGAATACGCTGATATTTACAGTAGTTCCCTTTTTACCTCGCAGTTTTTTTGCTGCCTCAAGGGTTGTCATTCCTTTGGTAGATTCTCCCTCAATATCTATAATTTTATCAAATGGTTTGATACCAGCTTTCCACGCAGGAGAATCCTCAATAGGACTTACCACCGTGATAATGCCGTCTTTCAAGATAATTTCCATTCCAACGCCTTCAAACTCTCCCTGTGTTTCAATCTGAAGTTCCTTGGCAACCTCAGGTTCAAGATAAGCACTATAAGGATCAAGAGAAGAGAGAAGCCCCTTGAGGGCGCCTGACATCAATTTTTTATCATCAATTGATGTAACATACTGATCTTTTACAATACCAATAACTTTTACAAATTGTTCAAGTTGGCGATAGAGTTCTTCTTCATTCTTTCGCGCTTGGGAAACTTCAAGATTAAATCCAAGAATAAAACTTAAAAAAAGAAATGCCACAAACCACAGAGTAACCTTTCGTTTCATTGCGGTTCACCTCTCAATAAGAAAATTCTTTATCCTTTCTATTATACCGCATCTATCAATTCTAACGCAATTTCTTTTGCAAGCCCTGGATTCGCCTTTCCTTTACTCACCTGCATTACTTTTCCTATTAAAAATCCCACTGCTTGAGTTTTTCCGTTTCTAATATCCTCTACTACTTTTGGGTTGGCCTGTATCACTTCTTTCACAATCTTTTTTAGATCATCGGGATCGCTGATTTGGATAAGGTTCATCTCTTTTACAAGTGTTGCCGGCATCTTCTCTGATTCCCACATTTTTTCAAGGAGTTTTTTTCCTGCGGCGCTGTTGATAGTTTTTGTTTCAACTAGTTCTACCAACTTTGCAAATCGCAATGGTTCTATTGGAGATTTTTCAATTGAAACACCGTGAAGATTTAGCATAGAAAGTAGAACAGTAAGCATCCAGTTGGAGAGGATACGGGGATTTGCATAGTGGGTGATAGATTCTTCAAAATAATCCGCAAGCTTCTTTTCTGATGTAAGAAGAGCGCTGTCGTAGGAAGAAAGCGCATAGTCTTGCATAAACCGTTCTTCTCTCACAGAGGGAAGTTCTGGCATTTCTCCGCGGATTTTTTCTATCATATCTCTATCAGCGAAAAGAATAGGAAGATCAGGATCAGGAAAATATCGGTAATCATGCGCTTCTTCTTTGAATCTCATTCCTGTAGTAATAGAGTTTTTTTCATCCCAGAGCCGGGTTTCTTGAATGACCTGTTTCCCTTCTGTAAGAATTTGTTTCTGGCGCTCTTCTTCGTATGCGAGCGCTCTTCTTACTGATTTGAAAGAATTCAGGTTTTTCATCTCGGTTTTAGTTCCCGGCGGATCTCCGGGATTTCTCTTTAGAGAGAGGTTGGCATCGCACCGAAGGGAACCCTCTTCCATAGAGCAATCGCTTACTTCAATAAATGTTAAGATCCGTTTAAGTTGCCGCAAAAATTCTTCTGCTTCTTCCGGGTTTTCTATATCGGGTTCAGTAACAATCTCCATTAAGGAGAGCCCTGACCGGTTAAAATCAATTCCAGTCCAGGCGTTTCGTGCATCGTCGTTATGAAGAAGTTTTCCGGTATCTTCTTCTAAATGAACGCGCCGTATACGGATAGAACGGGTAGAGAGTGAAAGCATACCGTGTATGGCGAGAGGATGTTTAAATTGAGATATTTGAAAGTTTCTAGAAAGATCCGGATAAAAATAGGATTTTCGCTCAAAATTACTCCATGGAGGAATTTCGCATCCAAGCGCAAGCGCGGTTTTAATACCAAGTTCTACAGCTTTCCCATTCAGTACAGGAAGGGTTCCGGGAAGACCAAGACATCCGGGACAGGTATGCGAATTGGGAGGCGCGCCAAATTTGGAGGAACAACGGCAGAACATCTTTGACTGAGTCAAAAGTTCCACATGTACTTCAAGACCGATCATAGGGAAGAAGTTTTTCATAGGAGCCTGTTTATATGGGAATAATTGAGGCCTTGCAGGTCGCAGAAAGTGTCTCTCCGGGATTAAGAGTCAACTGATCTTTTCTTTTGATTGCCTCAGTGAGATTAGGAAGGGAAGAGAAGGGTTCAAGAGCAAGGTTATAAGTTCTTCCAAACCATGGATAGTGAAAACTTCCTCGCGCAACCCTCCATATCCATATATATTGAAATATTTCTTTTGGAAACTCAAAGGCGAATCCAAGATTAATAGATGGATTAAGAATTTCAAATTTTCCCTCTGACAACCCAGAAAGAAACATTACATCCGAAACTTTTGCATGAGAAGGAGGCACTTTCCGAAGATCAACGAACGTGCCTTCTTTTTTTCCGGGAACTACAGGCCAATCATACTCTCCCAATAGAACATCTGAAACAGATTGCCCATCGCCGGGAAGAATTGAAACACGAGATGCATCTACTTCAATAAGACAATCTTCGCTTAAAAAGGGCTCTCCTAACGCGGGATGATGTCCCCAGAGGAAATCCATTATTTCTCCGGCTTCATTGGTGATGGTTTCTTCTATGTGAAGTTGCGAAGAGTTGCGTGAAAGAGAAAGAACTTTTTGCACCTGAAACGGAACTCTTCGCGTGTGCACAATAAATCGGACAGATATTTTTTCCGGAGTATCTTCCACTATTTCTACTTTCCACGGAAGGAGAGAAATTTCTCCGTGCAATCCTAACTGCGCTCCTTTATATTCACAGGGAGATCCTGCATTGGGAAAGATCTCTTGCCATCCTCCTGGATAATAATCAAGAAATCCGCCAAGTTTTGAAGAAATAGAGGAAGGTGTTCCAATAGGAACTGTAGGGAAAGGCCCGCGCCACATTACATCTATATCACAGGGTTTATAGAGAAATTCTACAATATCTGTACCTTTATCCGCAAGAATACCTACCCGTAGAACTTCATTTTCAAGGTAGACGATACGGCCTTGAATACTTTCAAAAAGTCCAATGCGGCATTGTTGATTACGGGAGAACATAAGAATCTCCGAAATAAGATTCGTTTTCAGCAAAATAGCTTCGCATTCCCGCGAAATGATTCTTATAATAAGATTCGTCAAGATTGCTTACTACCACCTTTCGGAGGTTGGTACTTGCATGGACAAACTTTCCATCTCCGAGATAAATACCAACATGGGAGATTCTTCCCGACTTCTTGAAAAAGACAAGATCGCCGGGTTTTGCTTTATCTATAGCAATGGCTTCGCCCTGTTGGAACTGTTCTCTTGACGAGCGAGGCACTGAAATCCCAGATTTATTGTAGACCTGTTTTACCAATCCCGAGCAATCGGTGCAAGATTCAGATGCAGCTCCGTAGCGATAGGGAGTATTAAGAAACTTTAATGCATTATCAACAATTTTCAGAGCGAGCTGTTTGGTAAAATCAGAAGAAGCCCCATCAAAAGGATCCATAGAAAGAGAGGTTTCACTTTCAGTTTTTAAACGATTTTTTTCAGCATATTCCGGTATTACTAAGGTTTGTCCCATTCTTAACCGGTTATCAAAAAGAAGGTTTGAAGATCTCAAAGTGTCAATACTAATACCGAAATTTCGTGCGATTGATTCAATCGTATCTCCGAATTTTACAGTATAATAGGTCTTTTGAGTTCCGCTAACAATAGGTGTGGGTTCAATCGCGGGAGTTACGGCCACGGTCTGTTTTACGCGACGGACCACCAGAACCTGTCCTGGCTGAATAGTCTTTGATTTTTTGATACGGTTCAATTGTAATAAAGAGGCAAGAGAAACCTTATATTTTTTTGCGATGGACGAGAGAGATTCTCCTCTTTTCACGGTATGGGTAGTAGTGCGCCATATTGTTTGCGTTGTTGCTAACGCAGAGGCTGGAGTGGAAGAAGGGCTCTTTTCTATTTCAGATTCTTGTTCTGAGTGCGATTCTTTTGCTACTTCAATGTGTGCGGGTTCCTCTTTCTCTTCACTTTTCTCAATCAGAAGTCTTTGTCCAATTGCTAATTGAGTGGAACGAAGAGAATTAAGTTCCATCAGTTCTGTTACCGATAGGCCAGTCTTTCGGCTTATGGCGCTAAGAGTCTCCCCTCGTTGCACAGTATAGATTTTTCCTAACTGAGAGACGGTAATATTACTTTTTTTCGTTTTCTCTGTTACACTTTTCTTCTGCACCACCTTTTTCACTATAAGACGTTCCCCGGGCAGAATCTTTGAAGAAGAACGATTGTTCCATTCAAGGATTTTTTTGACAGGCACCTGATATTTTTTGCTAATTATGCTAAGAGATTCTCCTTTTTTTACCGTGTGCGTCTGGGTAATGGTCTCTGCCTGGCACATAGTATAAAAAAGTCCTGTCAAAAGAAACAAAAGGGGTATAATTCTGCTCATGCTTTCTCCTTTTCAGTGGAAGCAGTAAGGTTGCTATATGTGCTTCCGATCTCTTCCTTTTTTTCTGGTAAAATTTCTTTTTTATCTATTTTTTTTTCAAGTTTTTTGATAGCGTTTTGTAATTGTTCCTGTTCATACATAACTGCTTTTAATGCGTCTGCGATAGGATCGGGAAGAGAGCCATGATCCAATGCGCGCCGAGTTTCTCCTGGTTTTCTGACTACTTTTCCCGGCACACCTACAACAGTGGCGCCAGAAGGAACAGACTCTATGACTACTGATCCTGCGCCGATTTTTGCGCGGTCTCCCACAGAAATCGCACCAAGTAAAATTGCGCCTGCTCCAATTACTACATCATTTCCAATGGTGGGATGCCGTTTCTTCTTTTCAAGTGAGGTCCCGCCAAGAACCACTCCTTGATAAAGAAGAACATCGTCACCGATTTCTGTTGTTTCTCCGATTACAACTCCCATGCCATGATCAATAAAAAAACGTCTGCCAATTATAGCAGCAGGATGAATTTCAATACCCGTAAGAAATCTTCCAAGATTTGAAAGAATTCTTGCAGGAGTTTTTACTCTTTTTCTCCAAAGAAAATGCGCGACCCTATAAATCCATAAAGCATGTAATCCAGGATAGCAGAGAATAACCTCTACATTGCTTCTCGCCGCAGGATCACGCTGAAATACTGTCTCTATATCTTCTTTCATAGGATCTTATGAAAAAATCAGCTCTGCCGGATTCTCCATTGCCTTTTTAAGCCGCTGTAAAAATATGCCTCCATAAGCTCCATCCACAACTCTGTGGTCAAGGGAGAGCGTAACCCACATTGTTTCTCCTATAACAATTTGTTTCCTTTTTACTATGGGTTCTTCTTCTACAGCGCCTACCGCAAGAATTGCCGTTGCAGGCGGATTAATAATCGCCGAGAAATTTTTTATTCCGTACATCCCGAGGTTTGACACAATAAACCTCGCATGTTCCACATCCTCTTTTGAAAGCCGATTTTCTTTTGCGGCTACAGCCATTTCTTTTACTTTTTTCGAAATACTGGAAAGATCGTCTTTCTCTAAATTTTGAAGTACTGGAACAATAAGCCCGTCGGGAACGCTTACCGCAAGACCGAGATCTATCGTAGTATACTCTCTAATTTCATCCTGTACAACCGTTGCATTAAGAAGGGGAAAATCCGAAAGAAGCCGAGAGCAGTACCAGAGAATAAAATCTGTCCAGGTAATTTTTTCTCCCTTAGCCTTTTTTTCGTTTCGGATAAGAGAAAGCGCATCCATACAGATACAGGTTGAGAGGTAATAATGAGGAATGGTTTGTTTGCTTTCCGTTAATTTGTCCGCGATAATCCTCCGAAGAGGAGACCATTTCCGTACGATATACGGAGGGGTTTTCTCCCCAAGATTTTCTTTATGATAAAGAAGAACATCACTTTTTTCTATTCTGTTCTTTCCTTTTGTCGGCTGTACCATCGCTATATCAACGCCAAGCTCTAAGGCTGTTTTTTTCGCAAGAGGAGATGCTTTTATCCGGTCTCCTTCTTTTTCCTTTTGGATGGTAGGCTGTAGTGGAGGAGGAGGTTCGGAAGAAGGCTGAGGAGTTTCTTCAGATTCTTTATCAATAGTGGTGGTATCGCTTTCTGGCAGAGCTTCATCCATACTATCTGCCAAATAGCCTATCACAGAGGTTACTTGCACGGGACGATCCGAGGGAGGTTCTATAATTTTTCTGAGGATTCCAGAATAGAGAGATTCTACCTCAAAATTGGTCTTATCGCTCATTACCTCAAAGAGGGGCTCTCCTTTTTCAACCTTTTCTCCTTCGGCTTTGAACCATTGGGAAATATACCCTTCTTCCATAGTTTCGCCAAGTTTTGGAAGAATAATTTCTCGGATCATACAACCACCTCCTTCACGCCGGCAATAATTGTTTCCACCGAGGGAATCGCAAGTTTTTCAAGAACAGGACTTTTGGGCATGGGAACATCGGCTCCCGCAATCCTATGCGGAGGTGCGTCAAGATAGTCAAAAGAGTCTTCCATAACCACCATTCCAATTTCCGCGCCTGCGCCGCCTGTTTTGCAATCTTCTTCCACAATGACTACGCGGTTTGTTTTTCTAACCGAGGCGCTAATTGTTTCTCTATCAAGAGGGGCTAATGTTTTCAGATCAATAACCTCTGCGTCAATACCTTCTTTTGCAAGAGCGTTAGCCGCCTCAAGAGAAAAGAGAAGCATTCTTGAGTAAGAAAGAATGGTTACATCTTTTCCTGTTCGTTTTACCTCGGCTTTTTCCAAAGGAACCGTATATTCACCTTCTGGTACAGGTCCTTTTGTGTTATAAAGCATTTTATGTTCAATGAAGACAATAGGATTATTTTCACGGATAGAACTTTTCAACAATCCTTTTGCATCATAGGGAGTAGCTGGCATAACCACCTTTAATCCCGGCACATGCATAAGCCAGGATTCAAGACTTTGCGAGTGATGAGCGCCGAGAGTTCTTCCTGCGCCTCCTTCGGTTCTAAGAGTAAAGGGAACTGTACATTTTCCGCCAAACATATAGCGTATTTTTGCGACCTGATTATTCAGTTGTTCCATACAGAGCCCGATAAAGTCAATATACATAATTTCCACAACCGGTTTAAGCCCCAGAAGAGAAGCTCCCAACCCTACACCGGTAATTGCGGGTTCTGAAATGGGTGCATCCATAACACGTTCGTCTCCATATTTTTCCCAAAGCCCTACTGTTACACCGTATGCGCCGCCGTAAATTGCGATATCTTCGCCAAGAAGAAAGACTCCGGAATCTCGGGCAAGTTCTTCATCAAGCGCTTCATTCAGGGCTTGGCGATAAGTAATTTCTCTCATTCGTTCACTCCTTTCATGCATAAAGATCGGTATAAAGTTCTTCAGGTTCAGGATAGGGGCTTGCAATAGCATACTCAACAGCTTCTTGAATTTCTTTTGCAACCTCTTTTTCTATTTCGTTTACCTCTTCTTCTCTCAGAACCTTCTTTTCAACACAGTGGCGAGAAAAAAGAGTGATAGGATCACGTTCTTTCCATGCCTTCTCTTCTTCTTTTGTTCGGTAGGCTCTCGGATCGCTTCTACTGTGGCCATAATAGCGGTAGGTATCGCAAACAAGAAAACAGGGACCCTCTCCTTTTCTGACCTTTTCCACCCAAGACGAAAGAGAAGTTGCAACAGCGAGAAGATCCATTCCATCTATAGTTTCCGCTGGCATATCATAGGCCAAAGCCCTTTTTTCAATACAATCCACACAGGTTGCTCTAGATACGGAAACACTCATTCCATACATATTATTTTCACAAAGATAGATAATGGGAAGCTTCCAGAGAGAGGCCATATTCATACATTCATGCAAAATTCCAGAATTAATAGCACCATCTCCGAAGAAACAGACCACGATTCTTCCATCATTGATTTTTTTCAATGCAAGCGCGGCTCCTGTGGCAATTCCAATACCGCCGGCAACAATGCCATTGGCGCCAAGGTTTCCCTTATCAAGATCCGCTAAATGAAGCGAGCCTCCCTTTCCTTTGCACACGCCTGTTTTTTTTCCAAGAATTTCTGCCATTAATGCTTTCAGATCTCCATCTTTCGCAACCGCATGACCATGGCCGCGATGGGTACTGGTAATTAAATCTGTCGGAGCGAGGGCTGACATTACACCTGTTGCTACTGCTTCCATTCCCGCATAAAGATGGGATCCTCCCTCCGCGATATTTTTTCCTAAAAGATCCATAATCGCATCTTCAAACTGCCGTATTTCCATCATTGTTTTAAGGAGTTTTTTTGCTTCTCCGGAACTCATCGTCTTCATATTCGTTCCTTTCTAAAATAAAGAGGTTCTTTCAGGGATTGATAATCACTTTCATTGCGGTTCGGTCTTCTACTGCCTTAAAACCCTGTAAAAGATCGGCAAGAGGAAACCGATGGGTGATAAATTTTGTTCCGTCTATTTTTCCCGAAGCAAGAAGATCAATAGCAATTCTGTTATGATAAGGGCTGGAACCATGGGTACCGGTAACAAACATTTCTCCATAGTGCACAATATTGCTGTTGAACTGAATAAAGGGAGTTTCTTTGGGAAGCCCTCCGAAAAAGTTAACCGAGCCGCGTTTCGCAACCAGTTCTAATCCGAGTTCCTGAGCTTTTGGGGATCCAGCCGCCACAATAACGCGTTCCGCCATTCTTCCCTTTGTTATTTTTCCGACAACCTTTTTAATATCCTCTTTACTCATATCAACCAGTGTTGCGCCTGTAAAGTCTGCCAGGGCTATTCTGTCCTGTGAAATATCTCCGAGGATTACAGTAGTGGCGCCAAAATAAGGAGCGGCCTGCGCGTGAAGACATCCAATCGGACCCGCTCCAAGGATCACAATGGTATCGCCCTGCTCTACTTTGCTTAAGCTTTGTCCGTTAATAACACAGGCTAATGGTTCCGCAAGAGCGGCAGTATCAAAATCAAGACTATCCGGAATAGGATTAACGCATCCATTTCTAACCGCGACAGCGGGAACGCGCATATATTCCGCGAATCCTCCGTTGTAAGCGTATCCTATTGCTTCTAAGTTATCGCACATTGCAGGCATTCCTCTGCGGCAGAAATGGCATTCTCCGCAAGGAATCGCGGGAGCGATGGCCACTCTATCTCCTTTTGAGAAAGATGTTACAGAAGGACCTGTTTCTTCAACAATACCGCTTAATTCATGTCCAGTAACGCGGGGAAAAGAGATAAGCCGATGTCCATGATGAAATACTTTAATATCCGTGCCACAGATAGCGCATGCCTTTACGCGGATAACTATCTCTCCGGGCCCGGCGGAAGGTTTTTCTATCTCTACAAATTCAAGCTTTTCTATATCTTGTAAAAGAGCCGCCTTCATACCTCCTCCTATCTTGTAATCTTCTCTTTTACCTTTAGAAGATTTTAAACTTTTTTTATCCTAAAAAATAATTGATATAGTATATCATATATTCTTCACAAAAGATGAATAAAGAGGCGTAAGAATACGGATTGTTTCCGCTATAGGATCTGCTGAATCAATTCCGCATACCTCTGAAAAAATCCAATCCAACCCTTTTTCTTCCAACATTCTTCCCAAATGAAGGCTTTCTGGGTCGGAACAATCGCGATAATAGATAGCTGACGCGGCAATCTCGCATACCGCATTAAACGCGCCTTTTGTTTCCTGACACAGAAGCGCGGCCCCTATAATACGGTCGTTCTTTCCCAATTTTCTTATGGGATCGCGGGCAACGCGTGCCACTGTATCTCCGAGCCGCTGATTTTGAAAACGGAGAAGAAGATCTTGATAATAAGCATTTAATTCTTCAATAGAAATGCGATGTTTTTTTGAAATAGCCTCTCGCACTTCTTTAAAGGCATCTTCTACCTTGCGCCGGGTATCTTTATCTTTTACCGATTCCCATAGATAAAGGCGGTTATATCTTTTTCCAAAATAGGCAAACCCTGCATGCGAAAGGTTATGGATAAAAAGTTTCATCTCTTCATAGGGCTTCAGGTTTTCCACAAAAGAAAAACCTGGAATTTCAGGCAATCCTCCGCGAAAACTCTTTTTTGCAACAGGAAGGGTTTTGTAAGGCTCTACCATAACTAAAAGAGGTTCTTTCGCCTTTACATCCTCGGGAACAACAGGTACCATTCTGCTTAAAACTGTTTCCACAAGTCCTACCTGTGAAAGAAGGTAGGGGTGAAGTTTTTCAGGAAGGTTTTCCTGAAGCCATCCGTGAAGCAGGAAGGAGCTGTGAAGAAGGTTTTCTCCTATAACGATATTGATTGTGGAGGAAGGGTCTTCGGAAGCTTTTCTGATAATAATATCTTTTAGCAGAGGCACTAATTTTTTCAGATTGTTCGCTCCTACCGCGGTACTTATTAAATCAGCGGAAAGAGCTTTTTGAATAATTGGTTCCCTTTCTTTCAGGGATATTCCCGAACATCTTTCAATTGTTAGATGTTCATCGTGGTCTCCCACAATCCATAAGGGGTAAGATTGATTTTTGTTCAGGGTGTGTATCAAAGATTCTGCTAAATCCGCAAAGATAATTTCCCATCCGGCTTCATAATAGATCTGACCAAAAAAACCCCTTCCAATATTTCCCGCTCCGAAATGAAGAACTTTTTTCATAAGAAGTATTATACCACAGCTTCTCTTTTCATCATTATCAGAGGGAATAATTTGATTTCTCAGGCGGTCTAATGTATACTCATACATTATTCTTGAATGTTCGGGGCAGTAGCTCAATTGGGAGAGCGCCAGAATCGCACTCTGGAGGTCGCCGGTTCAACTCCGGTCTGCTCCACGATTTTGGATAGATCAACTCCGAAGTGTGAATAGAGAAATGCGCCCTCTTATACTTGTATCAAACGATGATGGAATCGCCGCCGAAGGGCTTCGCGTCCTTGTGGAAGCGATGAAGAAGATTGGGAATGTGGCGGTAGTCGCTCCGGCACAGGAAAGAAGTGCGGTGGGTCATGCTATTACCCTCCACTCTCCTTTGCGCGTAAGATCTCATGCTTTTGGAGAAGGAGTGGTTGCGTGGAGTATAAACGGCATGCCTGCCGACTGTATTAAGATAGCGGTTTCTTCGCTTCTTCCCGTAAAACCGGATTTAGTGGTATCTGGTATTAATGTGGGGGCCAATATGGGAATGGATATTCTTTATTCTGGCACTATTTCTGCGGCAACCGAAGCGGTAATTTTAGGAATGAAAGCATTTGCGATATCAGTAGAAGAAAAGATAGAAAATGACTTTATTCCCGCAATGAAGACAGCGACACTTGTGGCAAAGGCGCTTTTGCGTCATTCGCTCTCTTCTGAGACAGTCTTAAATGTCAATGTACCCGGAGGAGGAATAGAGGAGATACGTGGGATTCTTATTACTTCGCAGAGCTCTGCCCGTTTTTCCGAAACTTATGAAGAGCGGAAAGATCCCCGCAATGAATCTTATTACTGGCTTACCGGTACGCCGGCATCCTCTTCAAACGAGGTAGGAACCGATGTGGACGCAGTAAACAGAGGGTATATTTCTATCACCCCTCTTTCGCTTCTTTTGACCCATATAGAAAGCATAAAGAGGGTGCGGCAATGGAACCTTACTTTTTAAATTGAAATGATTTAGACAGACCTTTTTTTTCGGACGTCTTATTTTTGACGTCCCCAATCGTTGGAGGATATATGTCTGTTACGTACCAACCGCATACACGGAGAGGAAAAGCAAATCACGGCTTCCGTAAACGCTCTGCCACAAAGGGAGGAAGAAAGATATTGAACCACAGGCGAAGAAAAGGAAGAAAACGTCTCTCACAATGAAGAAGAATATTTATCAACTGCAAAAGAGCGGAAGAAAGATAAAAACTTCTCATTTTCTTCTTTACTATCATGATTCAGAGAGAATGAAGATAGGTTTTTTGCTTTCTAAAGGGAATGGAAAGGCATCAATACGCAATAAGATCAAACGGATTGTAAGAGAATGGTGTTCCCTGCATTTGGGGCGCGGAGATCTTCTTTTTCGGCTCTTGGGTGATTGTACATTGTGTCATAGAACTCACATTGAAAAAGAACTCTTTTTTGCAAAGGAAAAACTTCAATGATTGCCCGTATTCTTCTTCTTCTCATCCGTTTTTATCGTATAACCCTCTCACCATTATTGGGTTCACGATGTAGGTTTTATCCCTCTTGTTCTTCCTATTGCAGTGAAGCGCTTACCCGTTTTCCTCTTAAGGAAGCGCTTAAACTCTCATTTATTCGGATTGCCCGTTGCAACCCGTTTTTTACCGGCGGCATTGATCCGCTCCCAGAAAGGAACCGACAATGAAAGACCAGAACCGTCTTCTCATCGCATTTGTACTTTCGCTTCTTGTTATCATCTTTTTTAGCACTCAGGGAAAGGATCCGAAACAAGCTCCGGTTTCTCCTGCGTCTCCTCCGGTTTCCTCTCCTTCCGCGGATCCCTCTGTTTCACCGCCTTCTTCTGCGATTCCGGCTCTGCCGCACTCTTCAGAAGATATGATAAGCGAAGTATGCGCCTATTCTGAGGAGCCCATTCCTTTTTCTACCGCGCTTTATACCGCTGAAATAGATCCAATTGGCGGAAAGATTGTTTCATTTGGATTACGTCATTTTCTACGAAGGGGAGAAGACCTCTTTATGCTCTTTGACCGCGGAATCACCCTTAGCGAGTTTTTCCCTTTTGCCAATGGCGAACCCTCTTACTGTCTTGATATTTCAAAATCTCCGGATCTTCTTACAATGGAAGGATCTTCCAACGGTGTTCTTCTGAAAAAAAAGATTGAAACCTCTGCCAACGGATATTCTTGGAATAGTTCCCTTTCGCTCTATAATAGTTCTTCCGCCCCTGTTGATCTTCGCGGAAGCAAAATAACGCTTGCTTCTATAAGTTCTCAGAGAAAAAGAAGCGATCTTGTGGCTCCTGAAATGACTATTTTTACAGGGAACGGAATTCATAAAGTAAATGTTCAGAAGATTTCTCGTGAACGTATTTCAGGTACTGCTTTAGTACTGAAAGGACGTTCTGAAATGTTCTATTTCAAAGTTATGAAACCAGTTGAATTTTTTGTAGAAAATTCTGCGGGAATGATTAATTGCGGATTTACCCTTCCTGAACATACTCTTCTTCCCGACAGCTCTTTAGAATGCGTGATTCGTGGCTATATTGGTCCTTCCGACTATTTTATCGCTCGTCAAGAAATTCATGACCCATGGGTCTTTGGAACAGGTGTTTTTGCCGGATTAGGAAGAATTCTCTTTTTCTGCCTTAGGACAATCCATACTGTTGCGCGAAACTGGGGGCTTGCCATTATCCTTCTTACTCTTTTGGTGAAGGTGCTCTTTTTCCCGCTTACTCGCACAAGTCTGCGTTCTATGAGACAGATGCAGAAACTTCGTCCCTATATGCAGGATATCCAGAAAAAATATAAAGGTGATTCTCAGATGATGCAGAAAGAAATGATGAATCTTTATAAAACTTATAAAATAAATCCTTTTGGAGGTTGTTTACCTGCTCTTGTGCAGTTTCCTATCTTCATCGGTTTTTTTCTCGCACTAAGAAATTCTCTTTATCTTCGTGGAAGCCGATTTTTATGGATTCAGGATCTTTCTGTTCCTGACACGATCTTTACCGCAGGTTCAATCCCCATAAACCTTCTTCCAATTCTTATGTTTGTAACCTCTTTTCTTCAGCAAAAAATGACCCCGCAAATGGATCAATCCCAAAAAATGATGAATTATCTCTTTCCTGTAATGATGCTCTTTCTCTTTTACAACTTTTCCGCAGGTCTACTTCTCTATTGGGTTACAATGAATATCGCGGGTATTGCCGAACAGTACTATAGCGGAAAAACTATCAAGTAAAGGGTGTGGCAGACTCTTATTTTTCGCGAGGAAGTTTTTGAAGAAGATCTTCTGCGGCCTTTCCTTCTGCCTCTTTTTTACTGGGCCCTTTCCCTTTACCTGTAAGATTAACTCCTTCTATCCGCGCCTCTACATGAAAGGTTTTTTTATGCGGGGGTCCAGATTCATTAATCAGCGAGAAAGAAATCTTGCCATGACATCTTCGTAACGCAAGAGACTTAAGAAGATTTTTAGGATCAAGAAGTGGTTTTATTTTCCGTGAAAGAATATATTTTTTGATAAAGCGTTCCGCGGCTTCAAATCCATTATCAAGAAAGATAGCCCCTATCAGAGATTCTATTCCCTGATCAAGCCGATACTCTGAAAGGCCAATTCCCTTTATTGCCTTATCAAGTTCCAATTTTTCTCCTACTTCCTGAAGAAAATGGCGGTTGACATATCCAGCCTTAAGATCAGTTAAAAACGCCTCGTCTTTTGAAGGATAGTTTTTATAAAGCTGTATTGCCACAATAGCGCTGAGAACCGCATCTCCAAGAAATTCAAGCCTTTGATAAGATTCAATATGTTTTAGATGAGCGTAGGAAGGGTGAGTAAGAGCAAGAGTAAGATAGTCGCGATTGGAAAAAGTATATCCGATTTTTCGTTCCAAACGGATAAGAGCGCCATCAACGGGAGGCAGTTTTTTTCCCTTTTTTCTCTCCCTCTTTTTAGAATCAATCGCAAGAGAGGCTTTTTTAGGTTGAGAAGAGTAGAATTTTCTTCTATTTCTTACAGGCTTTATATCCTTTTTTTGTTCAATTTTTTCAGAAGATTTCCGAGCAAGAACAGTATTATTTTTTGTCCGTATATTTGAAAGTGCCTTAAGAATTTTTTTTATCGGAGAATTTAGAATAGGAGGAGAAGTTTCATCTGCAACCCGCTTTTTTCTATAAGAACTTGATTTTTTCCTTTTGGCGCGTACCGCGCTATTTTTTTTCAATGCTTTTGTTTCCTGCACAACATACCTCCAGTAAGAAATAAGAGGAGAATAAAAAGGGAAAGATCTCCGAAGACTGTATAAGGAGTTTTGATTGAAAGAGGCAGAATTGATGTATAAAACAGTCCTTCTGTCTCCATGTGCTTCCCATTCTTCTCAAAAAGAAGAATATCTCCATTGGGAGTAGCAACGCCGGTAATACCGCTTGTGGACGATTGAATAACATACCGACCTGTTTCTATTGCACGAAAGAGATTGTGGGCAAAATGCTGGCGAGGTCCGTGAGAATCCCCATACCATGAATCATTGGTAAGAACCACAAAAAACTCCGCGCCTAATTTCGCATAGGCAGTTGATAATTCAGGAAAAATGTTTTCAAAACAGATAAGGGACGCAAACTTCCTGCCATTCAAAGAAAAGAGCGTATACTCTTTTCCAGGGGCTGTTTCAGGTATCATGGTAGTAATGCATTGATAGAGTTTTCGTATAACAGCATATCCTTTTCCCGGAAGAAACTCGCCATAAGGAACTAAATGAATCTTTTTATGGTGCTGAACTTTTTGATGGCGAATAAATGCGCTCACATTATACATCTTATCTTCTTCTATTAGCATGGTGCCGAGAAGAATCGGAGAAGGCAGAGCGGTCGTAAGGATTTTTTGAATCTCGGTATGAGTGGCAAAATCAAGAGGGACGCTACTTTCAGGCCATAGAATCAGATCTGTTTTTTCTGAAATATTCTTGCTTAACGCAAGATAGGTACCAAACGATTCATAGGGATCTCCTCCCCATTGTCCTTCGTTTCCTTGAACCGCACATATCTCAAGAGTAGGCGAATCTGGAATTTTTTGAGTTCCGGAATAGATACACGCAAAGACCCAAATCCCCGCGATAAAAAGGACGGGAAGATATTTTTTCTTCCATTGTGCCATAGTCGCCAAAGAAAGGTTTGCCGCGATAAGAAGGGCTGATATTCCTTTTACTCCTATAAGGGATCCCAATTGATGGATAGGAAACGTACGCCATTGTGAAAGTCCCAAAGGAAACCAGGGAATACCGGTAAAAAGATGTGTTTGAATTATTTCTAACGAAAACCATACCATTGTTCCTAAAATGATTCTATGTAAAAGAGAAGGAAAAGAAGAAATACTATATCCAAAAAACGCCCAGAAAAAGGCTAGATAAAAAGAGAGAAGGATATACCATATTCCTGTAACAGGTGTAAGCCAAAAAAAGCCTATGAGATAAAAGAGGAATCCCGCAAAATACCATTGTATGGCACTATTGCGCGGTTTTTCCGCTGTAGCGATTAGAAGAGGAAGAAAAGCGATCCATGCGATTATTCCTTTTCCATAGGGAGGAAAAGCGAGTATTGCAAGCAAGGCGGTTGCGATTGCACCAAAAGATCTAAAAAGAATTAAGAGCTTCAACAATCCTTCTTCGTAGAAGAAAAAGAGGGGCCGGAGAAAAAAATCATTTGAGTGAAAGTTTTGTGGCTATTTCGTCATCAATTGCGAAAAGGTTTTTTCCTTCTTGATAACGATTTTTCCAGATCGGATCCCATAACCGATGAATTTCTTTTGCATACTCATCAAGAAAAGGTCCTATTTCTCCGATAATTGATTCTGCGCCAGGATGGGTTGAATGTGCCCCTCCTTCCCGTACCACCGCGCGCAAGACTTCAGGATTATCAATAATCATACAAGGACACATCAGATTCGGCGAATAAGGCTGACGTTTTCGGATACTCTTAAAAAAAGTGCTGTTTAATGCTTTTCTCAATGAACTATCTTTTATCCTATCAACAGCAAAATGCGTAAAGACACAGGGCTCTATCTCGCCATTCACATTAATATGAAAATAAACTCTTCCTCCTGCGATACATCCTCCCGCAAGATGTCCATCGTTCCAGAAATCAGCTAAAACAATGGGTTTTGTTTCACGAATTTCTTCTATCCGTCTTCGCGCATATTCGCGCTGTTGCGGAGTAGCCATTAATGTTACGTCTGGATTTTTTCCAATGGGAATATATTGAAAATACCATCCGAACAGAGAGCCTTGCTCTATCATAAAATCAACAAACTCATCGCTATAAATTGTATGGTAATTCTCTCGGGTACAGGTGGCGGAAAAGCCAAAAAGCACGCCATTGTCATGAAGCTTTTTCCAGGTTTTTAGCACCTTTTCAAATACTCCGGTTCCTCGCCGTTGGTCGGTCATTTCTTGAAAGCCCTCTACACTTACCGCAGGAGCGACATTTCCAAGAGCTCCGAGAGTTTTTGCCATTGTATCATCAATTAAAAGCCCGTTTGTATAGACAAGAAAAAACATATCATTATGTTTCTTCCAGAGCTCCGGAAGATCTTTCCGCATAAATGGTTCGCCGCCGCTAATGGTAATAAAGTACATTCCCAAAGATTTTGCTTCGGAAAAGATGCGATCTATATCCTCTGTGGTAAGAAAATCTTTCTTACTATACTCTCCCGCATAACATCCTATACAGGAAAGATTACATCTCATCGTTGGGCTAAGCACAAGGAAAAAAGGCGGTTTCCACCCTTCTTTTTCAGCAATCTCAGTTCTGATTTTAGTTCCTGAAAACATAGCATTCACAAAGAGGTTCCGTACAATTTTATCTCTGGTTTTAGGAGAAACATTCTGCACGATACGTCGGGTTGCTTCAAGGGAAGGATGTCCTTCTTGGAATTTTTTCCGTACAATTTCAATCCGTTCTTTCTGTGCGGGATTAGCAACAATTTTTTCTGCAAGATTTGTCAATTTAAGAATATGATTATCTGAAAGGTGGGGAAGAAGTCCAGTCATTGCTTTGATTGCGTGTGTAACGCTATATTCTTTTAGGAAGCCGGGAAATTCCATCATACTATGCCTCCTTGTATATGATTCTATTCTCCTTATCCAGTGAGATTACCTTCATTGAGAATGAATTTCTTTCTTCCATAGAAACAAGAGCGGTTGCAAGAATAGTTACCGCATCTCCAACCTCAAAAAAACGGGCGGCCGGACCATTGGGAGATATCTCTCCGCTTCCAGCGGTTCCCTCAATAATATAGGTTGAAATTCTCGCGCCATTATGAAGATTCAGAACCTCAACCATATCTCCTCCGCGGATACCGGCTTCTTGAAGAATATCCAAATCTATAGAAATACTGCCATCGTAATAAAGTTCCTTCGCAGTAATAACTCCGCCTTTTATTTTTGCTCTACAAATTGAAACAAACATTTACTTACTCCCATATTATCGCATCTAACAGTCGGACCTTTCCACTTCGGACAGCGCCTATTATTCCTGTCATTCTACCGACTTTTTCTGCTTGCGTAAGGTCAAGAAGGTTAACTCCCTCTAAATATTCAATCTCTAATCCTGCGCGGCTCATTTCATCTTTTCCTTTTGCAATCAATGGTTTCATCCGCTCTTCTATACCTAATTCTACCATCCTGGCTATCTTCTGTAAAGCCATAGGAAAGGCTAATGCACGTTTTCGTTCTTCCGGAGAAAGATAGACATTTCTTGAACTTAACGCAAGTCCGTCGCTATCCCGTAAGATTGGAGAAGCCACTATTTTTACCGGTATATTTAAATCCTCCGCCATTTTTTTTACCACAACAACCTGTTGTGCATCTTTCCAGCCAAAAATCGCATAGTCAGCCTCTACAATAGCAAAAAGTTTTGCAACAATGGTACAAACACCTTGAAAATGGCCTGGTCTTGCAAATCCTTCAAACCGACGCGCTGGCCCTTCTGGAACAATCCAAGTAGAGAACCCCTTAGGATAGAGTTGAGCCGCGGTTGGAAAAAAAAGAAGATCTACTCCTTCCTTTTCAAGTTTTTCTATATCCAGATCTCTATTCCTTGGGTAATTCTCAAAATCCTCTGTAGGAGAAAATTGGGTTGGATTCACAAAAACACTTGCCACAACAATATCCGCAAGACTTTTCGCTCTTTTAACCAAAGAAAGATGTCCCTCGTGAATTGCTCCCATGGTAGGCACAAAAGAAATAGATCTAGCTTTTTTTTTCTCTTCCTGTACTCTTTTCTTCATCTCTTCTATGCCTTCTATGATAACCATTGGTGTTCTCCTGTAGCAAAGAAAGAAGGGTTGAGAAACTCTTCTTAAAAACCGGATGCTTTTCATTGGGAAGAAGCTCTGTCATTCCTTTTAGAACAAATATCCTAAGATGCATTTTAGGATGGGGAATCGTAAGTCCCGGAAGAGAGAGTATCCTATCTCCATAGATAAGAATATCCAAATCAATGGTTCTCGCCTCTCCCCGAGGATGGTTAGAAGCTCTTCCGAGAGTAGTTTCAATTGCAGACGTTCTTTCCAACAATCTTTCTGGCGATAAGAGAGTCTCTCCACAAAGAACCGCATTATAAAAAGCCCCGCCTTTTACTCCTTCCGCTGGTTCTGTCTCTATTACCTTTGAAAGACGGCAACAATCAATACTTTTTTCAAGCATTTCCGCCGCCTTTTTAATATATTCTCTCCTTGGCGAAATATTACTTCCAATCCCTATTGCGACTAAATATTTCCGTAACGATTTTTTTTTCATCTCTTCAGGGAAAAAGAAAGATTTTTTTTCTTAAGAATACAAAGAAGTTTCAGAGAAGAACTTTTCATACAAAAAACTTTTCTTCACATTGTATAGAGTTTTTTTTTGATCTTTTCTTATTGAAGTTTTTGAAAGATCGCCTTAAGATTTCTCAAAAACCAACTGACTTCAAAAGATTCTTTCAACTCTTCAGGAGAAAGTAGAGATGCAACAGTTGTATCAGAGGAGATCTCTTCCTTGAAATCACTTCCTTCCTGATAACTTTTCAGCGCATATTTCTGTACAATCTCGTAGGCTTTTTTTCTTGGAACTCCCTTATCGCAGAGAGCGAGAAGAATCCTTTGAGAAAAAAGAAGGTTCTGGGTAGATGCAAGATTTTTCGCGATATGGAGAGGAAAGACCTCAAGATTTTCAATAACACGTTTACTTATTTCCAAAAGGTAATCAAGCAAGATTGAACTTTCAGGAAGAAGAATCCTTTCCGCGGAAGAATGGCTGATATCGCGTTCATGCCACAACGCCACATTATCAAATCCAGCCGCTCCATTTTTCTTAATAATCCTTGCAAGTCCGCATATCCGTTCACAAAGGATGGGATTTCTTTTATGAGGCATTGCGGAAGATCCTTTTTGTCCTTTCCCGAAAGGTTCCGCTAACTCAGAGAGTTCAGTCTGTTGAAGAAGCCGTATCTGAAGAGCTATCCGTTCTAGTGAAGAAGCGATAATTGCCAAAATTGAAAGAAAGAAGCCATGGCGGTCGCGCGGAATAATTTGCGTGGAACAATCCTCACTTTTTAGCCCAAGCTCGTGGCAAACATCTTCTTCAAGGGAAGGATCAAGATGCGCATAGGTACCGACCGCACCGGAAATTTTCCCTACACGGACCTCTTCTACCGCATACTCAAGACGCCGAAGATTTCTCTTCATTTCAAAATACCATCCGGCAAATTTGAAGCCAAGCGTTATTGGTTCTGCATGAATGCCATGGGTTCTTCCCACAGAAGGAAGTTCCTTATACTCCAGGGCTTTTTTTCTAAGAGCTTCAGTAAGATTTTCCACTCCTTTAGAAAGAATTTTTCCCGTATGTACAAGTCGGATACTTTCTGCGGTATCTATAATATCGGAAGAGGTAAGCCCATAATGAAAATATCTACTCGCATTTCCAATTCTTTCACCCACCTGTTCTACAAAAGCGATTAAATCGTGGTGTGTTACTTCCTCAATTTCTTTTATCCTTTTTAGATCAATTTTTGCCTGTTGTTCTATGGTTCTCAAATCTTCGTCGGAAATAACTCCCCGTCTGTTCCAAGCTCTGCATACAGCGATCTCTACCTTGAGATAGGTTTCAAAGCGATGTTCGTCAGACCATACAGCCCCAATTTCTTCTCTTGTATAACGGGGAATCATTCTCTCTCCATTTTTTTTTTGCTTCTCTTTTTTTACAAGCTCATTATACCACAGACCGATATCTTCACAGAAGATAAAAAAAGCAAAAAAAAACGAAAGAAAAGGCTCTTATGATACAATCTTCTTCAACCGGAGCATAGATGAAAAAAGAAAAAAAAGCGATTGTTCTTCTTTCAGGAGGCCTTGACTCTTTTCTTGCCTGCCGCCTTATCCTTGACCAGAAGATTTCTCTTATCGCTTGCAGATTTTCCTCCTTTTTTTACCAATCAGACGAAAAAGAAGCGAAATATGCGGAAGAATTCGCTTCATTCTATCACCTTCCTTTTTACACCATTCTTCCTGATGACGAATATTTCGCTCTTCTTAAAAATCCAATATATGGCTATGGAAAAGGCGCGAACCCATGTATTGATTGCAAAATTTATCTTATGAAGCGTGCCGCATTTCTTATGAAAGAGACAGGATCCTCTTTTTTGGTAACAGGCGAAGTAGTGGGTCAGCGTCCTTTTTCTCAACAACTTCATCTCTTAAAACTCATTGAAAAAGCCTCTTCCCTTGAAGGAAAAATCGTCCGTCCACTTTCTGCTGGATTTCTCTCTCCTTCAGAACCAGAAAGAGACGGAACCCTTGACAGAACTAAATTCCCTGCTATTCGGGGACGAAGTCGTCGTGAACAACTAAAACTTGCCGCATTATATGGCATTACAAACTATACTTCTGCGGGCGGAGGATGTCTTCTCACAGAAAAAATCTTCGGAGCTCGTATAAAAGAGCTCTTTTTACGTTGGCCTCACTCTACCCGAGACGATATCTATCTTATTAAACACGGCAGGGTTTTCTGGAAAGGAAACACCCTACTTGTTATGGGAAGAGACCAAGAAGAAAACACCATCATCTCTTCTTGTGCTGATTCTAACGATATTCTTCTTGAATTAGAAGAGATCCCCTCTCCCCTTCTTTTGATTCGCGGCTCTTCTTCTTCAGAAACAGTGCAAGAAGCAAAATCCCTTCTTCTTCGGTATGCTCCGAAGGCGCGAGAGACAGAAAACCCTTCTTTTAGAATATGGAGAGGAAAGGAAGAGAAGAAAGAACCTTCTTAAAAGGTAAGAAAAAATCGCGCGATAAAGAGACCTACCAAGAGAAAAAGTATAAGAGCGGGAATAAGTGGAAGAAATAGAATCAGCATAACGACAAAAAGAATGAAACTCGCTATCACTGCTATTTTTTTCATTTCCGGAACACTTTTTTTAGCTGCTTCCCGAAGAGATATTCCTAATTTTGGTTCTCCGCAGTTTTTACAGATATTCTCTGTTTTGGAATTACAATAACTGCAAGAGGAACAGATCCATTTCTCGCCTTTTGCTATCTCTTCTTCTCGTGTAAGAATACGGATTTTTTCCGCAACCCACGGCATATCAAGGAGTTCTTCAGCTTTTTTATAACAGGCGCGGGCTCTTTGAAAATCTTGCTTCTCAAGATAAAAATCCCCTAAATAGAGCCATCCGTTTCCATCTTGCGGCAATAGTTCAGTTGCCTTTTTTAGCTGGGCGAATCGTTTCTTTTCCCAATCTATTGTCGTACTCTTTTCTTCTATGAATTTCAGAGCCCACCATAGAAGAAGAGGCAGAGGAACCGGAAGGAGCGAGAGGTTATGCGTAAAACTAATCCATACCGCAATAAGAAGAGAAATCCATAAAAAAATTGCTCGTACAAGAGTTATTTCTCCCTCTAAAGAAAGCGAAAGAAACCACCATGCTTGCATTCCGAAAGAAAGTGAGATTAATCCGATTAGGATACCGGTAAAAAAGCCGCCTCCCATCTATCACTCCTTGCGAGAAACATCCCGAAGAATCCTTTCCACCGCTTTTTCCCGGGAGATTTCAGAAAGCGAGATTCTTATACAATCACTCTCTTTACGGAACCATGTTTCCTGTTTTTTCGCATACTCTTTCGTTGCTTGTTTTACGGCAACGAGAGTCTCTTGATATGGAACCTTTCCTTCCAAATAGTCCAGTATTTCCTTATATCCTATCGGTGCCCGCACCTTAAGAAATTCAGAAAATCCTTCTGCCGCGACAGAGCGAACCTCCTCAATCCATCCCTTTTTTACCATCTCTTCAACCCTGGTTTCAATACGGGTATGGAGTTTTTTTCTTTCCATAGTAAAAACATAACAAAATTCCTTTGAACCCTGAAGAAAATCAGGGGCTATGGTCTCTTTTTTCCAGCAGGTAATTGTTTTTCCGGTCATCTTCCATATTTCAATGGCGCGTCTTATGCGTACTCTATCGTGGGGATGAATTTTTTGAGCGGCTTCCGGATCAATTCGCACAAGTTCTTGGTAAAGAGTAGGAGTAGAGAGTTTTTCCAATTCATTTCTGATATATTCCTGATTGATTTTGCTATTGTTTGGAATACGAAAAAAACCTTTGCGAAGCGCGCGGAAATAGAGTCCGCTTCCTCCGGTAATAATAGGAATAACTCCTCGTTCCCTTATCTCTGGAAGAATTTTTTCAACTCGCTGAAGCAAATCGTGCGCAGTAAAAGATTCTTCCAATGTAAGAAACCCAATACAGTGGTAGGGAATGGTTGCAAGTCTTTCAGGAAGAGGAGAATCGGTTCCTATAGGAATCTCTTTATAAAACTGGCGGGAATCTGCATTAATAATTTCTCCCGGAAGAATTCTTGCGAGTTCTTCCGCAATATCGCTTTTTCCTATTCCTGTCGGTCCTCCGATAAGAATAAGAGGCCTTTTTTTGTCAGCTTTTCTTCCGTTCATCCGCGAGCATTTGCCGTCCATAGAGAATCCCTTCTAAAACTGCCGGATCATCGCTTCGCATGGTTCGGCTTTTCAAACGGTCTATATGATAAAACTCGCGCCCTTGCTTCATTTTCAAGAACCTTTCAGTAAAATCAGGAAAACTTTCACCATAGATATGATAAGAATCTATCATATCCACATACTGTCCCGGTAAAAGAGATTTACCTGTTTCCTGAGAGATCATCGCGCAGATTTCCTTTTGAAGTTCTGTTAATCCATAGATATTCATATAGGCGGCACGATAAGCATCCCGCGAACGCCAATGGGTATGCATGGCGAGATATTCCTGTTTTTCCGCTCCCGGATAGATTCTACACCATACCCTTTGCAGACAGGGAGGATCAAAAGTATCAGGGTCATATTTCGGAACCCATGTAATTGCCTGAGCTCTTCTTGAACAGGATGCCTCTGAAAGTTTCTTTACAATATAACTGATTTGATTGATTTTCGGCTTATTGTTCCATGGAAGTCCATAAGAAAAGAGTCTCTGGTGGTAGGTATATGTCCATTTTCCCTCGTCAGGATTTATCCAGTGATCATGCACTCCTTCTAAAACTTCTTGCCGGTACTTTTCAAGATCTTCAATACCGCCCGCAAACCCAAGATGGATTCTTGGTTCAGCAAAAGGGTCATTTACCACCATTACCATAGAGGCGTCTTTGCTTGGCGATATACCGGGTCTATCATACTCTGTCGGCATATCAATACCCTCTTTCCACAGAGCAATAAGACTTTTTTCCCATGTTTCCGCGATTCCGGTTCCTTCTACCCGGATAACAGGAAGATTCATTCACCCTCCTCTTAGAAGCTTTTTACCACTATTTTTATGAGATTTTCTTAGAAAGATCCTATATGAAGGATAGTGTATCACATTTTTCAAAGCCAGCTATTTTTCTTATACCAAATCAAAGAAAGGAATGCCATTGCAGGAAGAAGAAAAGAAAAGTATCTAAGAAAAAAGGGGGATTATTTCAAAAGTTCGCTCATCATATAAGACTGATCTTCCTGCTTTAAGAGATGTACCACCTCTTTTAATTCTTCTTCCGGAAGGAAAAAATCAGGTTCAAGCCAATAGGGACGGTATGTTTCTACCGGTATTGTTGCGAAAGAAAGAGAAGTTTCTTGTTGAGGAGCTCTTCCGGCAAGAAGCGCGGCTATGGCAAGAAAGGTTATACCGGCCGCAAACCGAAAACCTCGTGAAAAATTTCTTCTTCTCATTTCTTCGGCACGTGTAAGAAGATCTTGATACCGGCTCCTCCAGAATGATTCCGGATACTCTGGGACCCTGGCATTCTCTTTTATACGAGAAATAGTCTCTTTATACTCATACAAGAGTTTTCTGCACTCATCGCATGATTCGCAATGCATACGGGCAAAATCGTTTAGAGTATCGGACAAAGATCCGTCTATTAAATCAGGTAACAGGTTCCTGAACTTCAGACATTCCATTTTCCACCTCCTTCGCCAGAATTTTCCGCACTTTTTCCACAGACTGAAAAAAAGTTGCTTTTGCGGTGCCGGTCTTTATGCGCAACGCACTGGCAATTTCCTTATAAGAAAGTTCTTCATAGACTTTAAGCGTAAAGACCATTTTTTGCCGCGGTGTAAGAGATAAAAGCGCTGTTTTTATTTTCTCCGCCTCGCGAGAGACTTGAAGATTCTCATTTTTTAAATATGATGGCCTAAAAAAGAGTCTTTCTGGAAGTTCAGCCATATATCTCAGCGGTTTTTTCCGGCGAAAATGGTCATAACAGGTATTGACTACAATCCTGTGAAGCCATGTTTGCACTTGAGAATCTCCGCGGAACGTTTTTCTTGCCCTATACGCCTTAAGAAAACTTTCCTGCACCACATCGTGCGCATCTGATTCATTCTGCATAATACCGCATGCGATCTTAAAGAATCTTGGGGCAAAGGCAAGATATATCTTCTCAAATTCTTTCTGATCCATTGTTTATTAGACGGTTTTTTCCATGAAAGGTTTATCATATCCTTTCTTTGGATCCTACAAAAATAGTGATATACTTTTTTTCTCAGGCTCTTTTTTTTCGCTTCTATCCTAGATTAAAATCCGCTTGCGTTTCTCCCTTTGGAATGATATACTTCTACTTTGTTTTGACTAACAGGAGGAAAACAAAATGTCGACATCACGTTCCGTGCTTAAGAGCCAACGTCAGGAAGTCAAGAGAACTGCCCGCAACCGTGCTATCCGTTCCGAAGTAAAAAGCTCTATTAAAAATGCAAAAACATCTATCTTTGAAAATAGTTCTGATTATGCCCTTTCTCTTGCCGAAGCCCTGAAAAAAATTGATAAAGCCTGTACAAAAGGGGTCTTGCATAAAAATAATGCCGCCAGAAAGAAAAGCCGACTGAACAAGCTTGCAAAAAAATTAACCGCGCAAATCAAGGATTCCTGAAAAAAGCAATTCCCATCCTGGATTTTTCGCAATCTTTCCTGATTTCATTCTATAGTCAAGATCTTGCAGAAGTACTATTTTCTTATTGTACTGCGGGTAAGAGATCGTTCTATTTCTAAGTAAGATCCTTAAACGCGCGGCACATGCACCGATTAATTCCGGGAACAGATAAGGATCTTTCTCTACCAGGGATCCAATCTCTCTATAAAATTCTTTTTCAGAAAGAGTAAAAAGAGTCCAGATATTTGAAGAAGATCGGCTTTCTATCCGCACCACGTCAAATTTTGTGGAAGGAAACGAACGCGAAGGTCTTCCCTCAATCACCACCTCTACCTCTTGGACTTTATGTGCCAAGGCTTTTAGAATAGCGTCCCACTCCTCTTTTCTAAAGAGTTCTACTTGACGCAGAATAAGAAATCTTCGCGGTGAAAAGAGGGAAGAGGAAGAGACCTCTTCATAGAATGCCTCCCTATCAAAATCACTGGCATAATAGATTCTTTTTTCAGAATCTCCGGGATTCTCATCTTTCCACTTTTTCCAGGCCTCTTCTACTTTCGCTTCTGTTTTAGAAGGGTCGGTTCCAAGAAAAGCGCGGATTTTATTAATTTTGGACATATTCTATAAGACGCATATATATTGAATTTGCAAGAGAATCCGCAAGATTACTCAGAAGAGAATAACGGTTAAACCCTGTTACAAGCGAAGCATGCCATACTCCTGTAAGAGTATCCGAGGTCTTATTTTCTCCTGAATGAAACGCATAGGCTATACTTACAGTATACCTTGCCATTTCAACCTCTTCATCTTTAGAGAAAAAATCCACTCCTCGGACACATTCTACAATAGTACCTTTAATAACAATATCCGCGTGCGTTTCATCTTGTGCAAGAGAAATCCCCGGACGTTCTAAAATAATCTTTTTTAATTGCCGAGTAAGAAACAGATCAAGCTGAGGCTCAAGGGTTTTATTAAGAAATGGATGTACATAGACCGTACTTTTGCTATCAGAGACAATAGAATATCCCGCACATCCTGCAAGAGAGAGAAGAGCAAAACTAAGGAGTGGCAGGGAAAGAAGGCGCAAGATCCTTGCCATACTTTGTATCCGGATAAAGAGAAACAATACGCTGATAATAATTTTTCGCCGCGCTTTTCTTTCCTGTTCTTTCATAGAATTTGGCAATAGCAAAGAGTTTTGCCGCGGCAGTTTCTCGGATATGCTGTTTACTTTGCCTCATTTCTTCTGCATGTGGAGAATTGGGAAAATCCCGAAGATATTCACTAATAAGATCTTCCAATTTATCAAACTCTTCCCTATCTGTCGCGGCCGGCGAAATAGAAGAAATACGTTTTTTGATTATTTCATACCTGGCGTCATCTTCCCATTTAGTCTGTGGAAAATCAGTAATCACTTTTTCAAGGATTGCTTCGGACTTTTCAAATTCCTTCTTTTGGGCATAGTATGTAGCCAATTTCATAGAAAGTTCGGCGGATTCTTGAGAATAAGGATCTGCCGCAAGCACGCTTTCCGCTTTTTCCGCGGCATTTCCTGTATCTGCAAGAAATCGTCTAATACCTTTATTCGCAGGCTGACGGCCCAGCATATTCGCAGAAACTTCACGCTGTTTTTTCAAAACCTCTGACAACTCAGGATAATTCGGATACCGAAGAACAATCTCCTGATACGCTTGGAACGATTCTTTTAATTTCTTCTTCTGAGCATAGATTTCTCCGGTTGCTTCCAAGGCTTTTGGAGCAAAGGAAGAGGTGCCATAGTAACGGAGAAGCTTTTTATATTCACGAAGGGCTTCTGTATATTTTCCGCTATCGCGATATTCCTGCGCGTACTCCCATTGGGCTTCGGGGCTCTCCTTAGGCGCGAATTTCGGATTAATCCATTTACGCGTTTGAGGAGTCCATTCCCAGTAAGCAAAAAGCGAAGAAGATCCTACAAGAAAGAGAAAGAAGAGAATCGCCTTTTTTTTCATATTCTTATTATGTCCGTATTTTGTGGTTTTTGCAAAAATTTTTTTATATTCTTTTTAGGAAGGCTCTTATCCACTATAGAAAGTATGAACCCTCATAGAACGCATTTTTTCTCTTTTTCTTATACTCTTTCTCCTGTTCAATCACTTTTTAAGAAAGAGATATGTGAAAAGAAAAAAAAGTTAGAATTCAACGGCTTTTTTACTTTCCGAGGAAGTATAGATTGCTTCAAGAATCCGTATCACCTCAAGAGATTCTTCAGGATCAACCGGCACAGGCGCATTGTTTTGTACTGCCTCAAAAAACTCTCTAATCTCGCGGCAATGAGGTTGTTCCGCACCCTTTAAATTCAGATGAAGCGTAACATCCTGTTGCACCTTATGCTCATCTCTGAAGAGAGTCATTTCCGGCCAGTGAATTCCCGCCTCTGTTCCAAAGAGTTTGGCAGAAAAATCCTCTTTTTCTTTTTGATTCGCAAGGAAACTGGTAGAAAGATTCAGTGCTCGGCCGTCTTGAAAGGCTACAAATCCCGCGGCAAAATCTTCCACATCATACTCTTCTCTCTTCCATATTCCGGCAATATCTTCTCGTTTCGCAAGTTTGGTATATGCAACACCAGAGACAGTTCTTGCCTTTGGAGCTCCCATCATCCAGAGGGTAAAATCAAGAATATGCACACCAATATCAAACATAGGTCCGCCGCCGGAAAGCGCTTTTGAAATAAAGGTGCTTCTTCCCGGCACTCCTCGTCTCCGCAAGGCATGGCACTCGGCAAAATAGATCTCTCCCAAGGCTCCCTCATCAACCATTTTTTTCAGTAAGATACTCTCTGGTATAAATCTTTGTTGTTGCGCCGCCATTATTTTCTTCTTTGCTTTATTTGCTTCTGCAATCATTTCTTCCACATTTTCTACAGAGATAGAGAGAGGTTTTTCGCAAAGAACATCTTTTCCAGCACGAAGTGCGGCAATAGATGCGGAATGATGCACAATGTTCGGTGCACAGATATCAATAATATCCAACTCCTCTATCTTAAGCATTTCATTATAATCGGAAAATCCCTGCTGAATTTCAAGCTCTTTCATTGTACGAGAAAGGTTTTGTGGATTTGGATCGGCAACCGCGGCGATCTCAACATCTTTCAGGGCATTCCATCCTATGATATGAATTCCCGCGATACTACCTGTTCCAATAATTCCAATCTGATATTTCCCGTTTTTCATTGTATTAGCTCCTTATCAGTAGAACTTCCCTATTTTTCCGCAAGTATAATACGCGCATCTACCATTACCAATCCCTTTCCTCTCTTCTTGACAATAAGAGGGTTCAGATCAAGTTCTTCAATAGAAGGAAAGTCCATACAAAGCTGGGAAACGCGAAGAATGGCCTCTGTTAGTGCTTCGGTATCAGCCGCAGGAGTTTTTCTATATCCCTGAAGAAGTTTCGCTCCCTTGATATCATTCAACATTCCCTCTGCTTCCTTTGCTCCAATAGGCACTATCCTAAAGGTAACATCTCCAAGAAGCTCCACAAAAATTCCTCCAAGCCCAAACATTAAAAGATGGCCAAACTGCGGATCTTTCTTCACTCCGATAATCGTTTCTTGAATTCCAGTTACCATCTCTTGTACTTCTACTCCCTCAATGATTGCATTCTTCTTATATGCTTTCGCAGAAGAGACAATCTTTTCAAAAGCCTTTTTCATCTCTGACGCATTGGAAATTCCTACTTGAACACCGCCGGCTTCTGTTTTATGAAGAATATCCGGGCTTGCGATCTTTGCTACCACAGGGTAATAAATACTCTCCGCAGCCGCAATTGCTTCTTCCGCACTCTTTGCAAGGGTACGTCGGGGCGCTCTAAAACCATACGCTTCAAAAACTTCTCGTGCTTCAAAATCTGTCAGAATATTTCTTCCAGATTTCTCTACTTTTTCAATCGCGGCCTGTGCCAGCGCTTTCTTTACCGGAAAGGCCTTTGAAGAAGGTTTTTCTGCTGTTGAAAGATTAGAAAAATCAACCATAGCTCTAAAAGCTCTAATTCCCCGTTCTGGGAAGGGATAATTCGGAATCTTCTCTTCCCGTAAAAGGTCGTAGGCTTGCATAAGGCTCGCGCCTCCCATAAAGGAAGCCATCACAGTTTTTCCCTTTTGTTTCGCGGCTTTTCCAATCTCGCGCGCGGTTTCGTTTACAGGAGTAACAACCTGCGGAGTAAGGATTGCGATAATACCGTCTACTCCCGGATCTTGGGCCACTGTTTCCACCGCAAATCCATACTCTTTTTCACTAGCATCTCCTAAAACATCCACAGGATTATGAATATTGGCGGCTGGCGGAAGTCCGGCCGCAAGATTTTTTTCTGTTTTTTTAAGGAGTTCCGCGGCAACAAGCCCTTCCTTTTCAATCATATCTGTCGCGAGAACAGAAGGTCCGCCTGCATTGGTAACAATGGCAATTCTGTTTCCCTGTAATATCGGCTGACAGGCAAAAAGCATTGAGATATCAAAAAGTTCTTCCATTGTTTCAACCTGAAGTACTCCCGACTTTTTAAATGCCGCCTGATATGCCTGAGACATTCCCGCAAGACTTCCAGTATGAGATGAAACCGCCCTTGACCCAGCTGCGGTCATCCCTGCTTTCAAGGCAATAATAGGTTTTTTTCTTGCTACCTTTGAAACCCGAGAGATGAAATCTCTTCCATCTTTTACTCCCTCCATATAAAGAAGAATAACCTTTGTATGGGGATCTGATGCACAATCTTCAATAACTTCGCTTTCACTTACATCAACCATATTCCCAAGGCTTATAATGCGAGAAAATCCCAGTTTTTCATTCTTTGCCCAGTCAAGAACCGCAGAAATAATAGCGCCGGATTGAGAAATAAAGGCAATAGGTCCTTTGTGAGGCATATAAGGAGCAAAAGAAGCATTTAAATTCTGATAGGTATCAGTAATGCCAAGACAGTTTGGTCCAATAATACGAATTCCATATTTTTGCGAAATTGTATAGAGTTTTTCTTCTCTTTCTTTTCCTTCCGCATTGCTTTCCTTAAATCCCGCGGTAATAATCACCGCTGCTTTTGTTCCCTGTTTTCCACACTCTTCCACTGCGTCGAGAGCCAATTTTGCGGGCACAACAATAACAGCAAGATCAGGTGTTTTCGGAAGAGATGAAACATTTTTATAACAGGGAAGGTCAAGAACTTCGTTTGCTTTTGGGTTTACAGGATATAAATTTCCTTTGAATCCGCCTAAAATAAGATTTTCAAGGATTCTATATCCAAGCTTATGGGGTTCGCGCGAAGCGCCAATAAGCGCGATTGATTCCGGCGAGAAAAACTTCTTAAACATTACAGGCCTCCCTTCGGTTGAACAGAAAAGAAAGAATGATTGAAAATACTCTATTTTTTTTCTTGATTTGGGGAGCGCTGAAAACACATTATCATAGCATTCTTAAAAAGAAAATCAAGATATTCATCTTTAGTAACCGAGAAATCGTTCTTTCTTTGTTACAAAGCATTTTTTTCGTCTTTCTGAAAAACGATCAACGCATATCCTTCTACTTCCTTCAATTCTGTCCAAAGATATTTATCTTCTCGCGTTGACTCTAATGGAATTCCTTCTGGCGCGAGAATAGCGCGAGAAAAAAGATGTTCAGGATCCCTTATACCGACCTTTACTCCCAGGGCAATGCCAGGCTCTTCAAGAACCATCATCTTTTCTCCTCTTGTTTCAGGCGAATAAAGGATCAGGTGCACACAGAGCTCTTTCTCAGATTTTGCGACGATTCCTTGACAGAACGAAGGAAGGTTTTTGCTTTTCAAAAGAGGTTCCTCAAGATATTCCTTCAGGCAAAGAGCAAGAAGTTTCTTATAAGAAAGTACAGTATTCTTGAAATAACCGCTAAAGATAGGAAAACTAAAATGTGCGATTTTGCTATTTCTCGCCAAACCAGGACGTCCTATTTTTCTATCCGGAGGCGTATAAAGATATTCATGCCTACCATCCCAGAACCCATCATTAAAATAAGGTTTGTGAAGATGAGCGATCACACTGCTTTCTTCAGAAGCTTTCATTGCGATTCCTTTTTGATAAATAGCTATCGGCATATTTGGAATTTCTTCTTCACTCTCCTCCTCTAATGTAAAAAAAGAGGGGCAAAATTCTTCTTCTCCTTCAAAAGAGACCGGATATTCTTTTATACAAAACTCCTCTTTTTCTCTATTGACTAAAGACCAGGAAGAAGCAATGATTTTTCCACCAGACTCAAGATAAGATTCAAGAGATTCTATCTGATTTTGATTAAGAGAGACCGTATCCGGAAGAATAAGAACCTTATACCGCGAAAGTTCTTCTGTATCTATCCGAACATCAAACTGATACTTTAATTCACTTAACATTCTGGCAGTTCCTTGTACTGCAAAGAGATCTTCCTGATTGGTAAGTTTCGCGGGCCATCGGCTAAGCCCCGGATGAATAATCGCAATATCCGCACAAGGTGTTGTATGCTCAACCCATGGTTCAATCTCTTTTATTTCATCAAATATCTCTCCAATAAGGCGATAGACAGGCGGTTCTAAGTTTCCCCTTGGATGAAGATGATCCCCCACCATACAAGACGCGCCGCCCGCAATTGATCCAAGGCAATCAAAACGAAGAGAATGGAATGTTCTAATTCCTCCAAAATCGCCCCAGCCTTTATGGAACCTTCCAGTCATTGTTAGCACAGGTTTTTTAAGGGTGCGCGCATAACGGTTTGCAAAGAAGAGAGATTCATATCCCCATCCGCCTGTGGGAAGAATTTCCAGTTCTATATGGGTTGGTTGCACTGCATAAGGCATCCCATTAAAATAAAGATTTATTCCCTTCCTTCTTTTTTCTACAAGATCCTCTATTTCTCGGCAGAAAGAGGTATTAGTCTCATACGCAAACTCTTCCGCTGATTTAATATTTTTTACATCAATACCCTTTTTTTGCATAATCCGAACACACTCATCACCAAAACAGGGAGAAGAAGTAAAACAATCAAGAAAAATTCCATCTACCGGATATAAGGAAAGAACCTCTTCAATCATAGAATAGAGATACTCCCTATATTCAGTATTAAGACACATTTTCCGAAAAAAATTCCCCATTTTCTCTATTTCAAAGACCTGTCCTCTTTGATTTACCTTGCACCAATCGCGATGCTGGACTGCATGTTCATGATCAAGTCCGGCATTCAAATAGGCGGCAACCTGAATATTTCTGCGATGGCATGCATTAATCACAGAACCAAGAAGATCCTTTTTTTGAAGCCCGGGATGAGGAATCCCGATTTTTGTCGGATAGTAAGCAAACCCAATATTGCATCTGGCAAAAAAAGTAATATATTGTACACCTGTTTTTTCAAGTGTTTCAGAAAATTTTTCCGCATCAAAATCTCTTCCTACATCAGGCACTGCCGGCATAGTGTGAAAATCAAAGTGAATCGCTCTTTTAGGAAAAAAAGATTTATTCCGAGATTTTTTCATACTCCTCCCTTTTTGGGAAACCCGCAATACAGTACGACGCTACCCTTCTTTTGTCAACAGAATATATAGTTCTTTCCTCTTCTATTCTTTGCAAAGTTCTGCTTCCACGGTACAATACTCTGCACACTTTTCAGGAGGAAGATGTGAATATCATCCAAGAAGAAGTAGAACGTCATTATGCTCTTATTACCCGTAATTGCGTGGATATTATTGAACCTGAAGAGCTAAAAACAAGGTTAAAAAGCTCTATTGAATCCAAAACACCCCTTAAGATCAAGTATGGCATTGATCCCACAAGCCCTCAACTTCATCTTGGTCATATGATTCTTGTTAAAAAACTCCGCGACTTCCAATTACTTGGTCATACCATACTCTTTTTAATCGGTGATTTTACCGCCCGTATCGGCGATCCTACGGGAAGAAACGAAACCCGTCCCATTCTTTCTTCTGAAGATATTCAGAAAAACCTTTCTTCTTACCGAGAACAGGTCGCAGGGATACTTGATCTAGAGAAGGTTTCCTTTCTCTATAATGCCACATGGTTAGAGAAGATTCCCTTAAAAGAATTTATCCATATCTCTTCTGCTTTTACCATTGCGCAGATCTTGGAACGGGACGATTTTTTTGCCCGTTATCGTCAAGGAAAACCCATCTATTTTCATGAATTTATGTATCCTCTTTTTCAGGGATACGACTCTGTCGCTCTTAAGGCGGATATTGAAATCGGCGCCACAGAACAGAAGTTCAACCTTCTTGCCGGAAGAACTCTTCAGCATCATTTCGGCCAGAAAAAACAGATTGTCCTTACCACACCTATTCTTGTGGGAACCGATGGAAAACTTAAAATGAGCAAATCGTACGAGAACCATATTCCCGTAAGCACCACTGCAGAAGATATGTACGGAAAACTTATGTCTATTCCCGATAGTATCATGGAAAATTATTTTCAGCTTCTTACATCCAAAGCTCCCCATGAATACCAATCTTTGATAAAAGAAGATCCCCGCAAAGCAAAAGATCTTCTTGCCCAGGAGGTGGTTTCCGATTTTTTCAGCGGAGAACAGGCTTTTTCAGCCTCTAAAGAATTTCAAAGAGTTTTTTCACAAAAAAAAGCTCCCTCCGAGATCCAGACCTGTCTTCTTCCCTCTAAATCTTTTGATTCTTCCGGAGAGATTTCTATTGTAGATCTTCTTTATATTTCAACCCTTGTTTCATCCCGTGCCGATGCAAAAAGATTAATCGCACAAAATGCCGTACAACTGAATGGAATGGTCATTTCCGATCCCCTTGCTCGTGTTTCGCCCCTTGGAAAAATTCTCAAAGTTGGAAAACGTCGTTTTGCGCGCATTGAAAAGGAGCAACTATGAAACCCTTATGCCGAGAACTCTCCAAATATGCTGGTCTTATTGTTCAAAAAGGGCTTGTGGCTGGTCCGGGCGGAAATATCAGCGCCCGCGATGGCGACGAAGTATACCTTTCTCCCAGCGGATTTTGCCTTGATGAAATTACTCCTCATCAATGGGTTGGAATAAACCTTGCCACAAAGAAGACCAATCACGATCTTCGTCCTACCTGTGAAACTCCAATGCACCTTGGATGTTACCTTACTCGTCCGGAAATTACTGCGGTAATTCATACTCACTCTCCTTATACGATTGGGATTGTGGCGGCAGGAATTCCCTTTAAACCCTTTTATCCCGATTTTGTCGCGGTTCTTGGATCAGAAATTCCTCTCTGTCCTTTTCTTCCGCCCGGAGGAGAAGAATTACGCGAAGCGGTTGTCGCAAAGATAGAGAAAGCAAACATAGTTCTTCTTGACCGCCATGGTGCAGTCTGTCTTGGAGAAAGCTTGAAAGAAGCTTTTCTTCGCGCCTGGGTTCTTGAAGAGACCGCAAAAATGCTTGCGGTTACCGCTTCCTGCGGAAAAGATATGAACTACTTTACTCAAGAAGAGATTCGCGGTATTGAAGAGATGGAAGCTGAAGATTACCGCAAACTCCTTATGAAAAGGATGGCCTAATGAAGGCAAGGCTTCTTTACTGTTCTTCTAAGGAACTAAAAGAAGAATTTCTCCGTATGGATGTCCATCCTGAAGGGATCCGTCTTATGCTTCCCAAAAGCGCTTCTCTTCCCATTAAAATTGATGATCTTTCTCCTCGTCAAGCAAATATCCTTAAACAAGAAATGCTTGCTTGCGGCGGTGATGCCGCGGTTCCCTATTCCGCACTTTCTTTAGAAGACCGTCGGATTTCCATCATCCTTCTCGGCACCTTAAAACAATATGAACGATTTCTTGAAAAACTTTCTCACCAGATGTGCCGACTTCCCGAACTTATTCCTTTTATTCGGACTGCCTTATATGCCGCGAAATCCATTGAATCGCCGCCTTTTCCTCGCATTATGGGAATTCTTAACATTACCCAAGATTCTTTTAGTGATCCTGGCGCCTTTTTTGATCCGGAAAAAGCATATACCCGCGCCTTAAAAATAGAGGAAGAAGGTGCAGATATCATAGATATTGGTGCGGAATCTACCCGTCCCGGCTCTGAACCCATCTCTGCCAAAGAAGAAATAGAGCGTTTACTCCCTTTGATGAAACGCCTCGTGAAAAAGCTTTCCATTCCTATCTCCTGCGACACGTACAAGCCCGAAGTTGCGGAGCGTATGCTTGATCTCGGTGTCTCCATTATAAACGATATTTACGCACTTCAATATCATCCGAAGATGGTTGAAATAGTGCGAAAAGCCCAATGTCCTGTTATTCTTATGCATATGAAGGGAACTCCCGCCACTATGCAAAAACAGGTATCTTATTCTGACCTTATCAGCGAAATTTACGCATTTTTCAAAGAAAGAATTACCTTTGCGGAATCCAACGGCATTTTATCTGATAAGATTATCCTTGACCCCGGTATAGGATTTGGAAAACGACCCGAAGATAATGCCACGCTTTTACGCAGACTTCCCGAATTTCTCTCTCTTCAAAAAACCCTACTTGTCGGCACTTCAAGAAAAGCTTTCTTAGGAATATTAGGAAATGGTTCATCGGTTACTGATCGCCTTGAAGAAAGTATTAGTGCCGCGGTATTCTCTTTTTTACGCGGAGCAAGCATAATCCGGGCACATGATGTTCGTCCCACCAAAAAAGCTCTTACCGCGATATACGGAATTATCCACGCCAATGAAAATACTCGCACTTGACCTTGGTGAACGAAAAATCGGAGTTGCTATCAGTGATCCCGGAGAAGAACTTGCCCGGGGAATAGGTACTATACAATGCAATGGAAAAGAAACGGAAAAAATTATAGAGATTGTTCAACTCCATAAAGCGGAAAAAATTGTCTATGGAGTTCCCATAAGAAACGATGGTTCTTTAAGCCCTAAAGGCGCAAAACTTCTCCATCTTATAGACAAACTTCGGCTTCTTATGCCAGAGATGGAATTTATCCCTTGGGACGAACGTTTCACTACCGTAGAGGCAGAAAAAATTCTCCTTAGCGCAAATTTAAGCAGAGCTAAACGCAAACGTCTTCGGGACAAATTAGCCGCTCAGATTATCCTTCAAAGCTATTTAGATTCCAAACGACCTATTGTTCCTGACGATTTTCTATAATTTCTTACGACTTCTTTCTTTTTTTCCAGCTTTTCCGTACTGCTTCTGCAACCACATCCGCAATATTTTTATCAAGTGCCGGAGGAATAATATTTCGGACAGAGAGCTTACTTTCAGGAACCATTGCCGCAATAGCTTTGCTTGCTTCTATCTTCATTTCTTCTGTAATCTTTTCCGCACGCACATCAAGCGCTCCTCGAAAAATTCCCGGAAAAGCAAGAAGGTTATTAATCTGATTGGGGAAATCGCTTCTTCCAGTTCCCACAATCGCGGCCCCTGCCTTTATCGCTATATCTGGCATAACTTCCGGATCAGGATTTGCCATCGCAAAAATAATAGGATCTTTCCGCATACATTTAATCATCTCAACAGTAAGAATTTTCGGACCTGATAATCCAATAAATACCTCTGCTTCTTTAAGGCCGTCATAAAGAGAACCTCCGCGGCTATCAGCAGAAAGTTTCCTTACAATCTTCTGTTTCGCGGCATTCATTCCCTTGCGTCTTCCTCTATAAAGAATACCTGTTCTATCGCACATAAGAATATTTCGCGCGCCGGCACGCAAAAGAAAGCGAGTTACCGCAATACCGGAGGCGCCCGCTCCATTTACTACAATCCGTACATCGCGAATATTTCTTCTTGTTAGTTTCAAAGCATTATAAAGGGCCGCAAGTACTACAATTGCCGTACCATGTTGGTCATCATGAAAAACAGGAATCTTTAATTTTCGTTTCAAACGTTCTTCAATCTCAAAACATCGCGGACTTGAAATATCTTCTAAATTGATTCCTCCAAACCCAGAAGAAATAGAAGAAACAGTTTCAACAATGGCATCAACATTCTTTGTATTAAGACAGATAGGATAAGCATCCACATTGCCAAATTGCTTAAAGAGAATCGCTTTTCCTTCCATCACAGGAAGCGCGGCAAGCGGTCCAATATCTCCGAGTCCGAGAACCGCTGTTCCGTCTGTTACCACGGCAACAGCATTTTTTTTAATCGTATAATCCCACGCATGTTCGGGAGAAGTATGAATATCCATACATACTCTTCCCACACCGGGCGTATATGCAATCGCAAGATCTCTTTGATTAGAGAGAGGAATATTGGGAGAAATATGAAGCTTTCCTCCTTTATGAAAGCGAAGAATTTCTTTATCAGAGAGTGAACTCGCCATATATTCTCCTTATTCAGGGCTACGAGTATTAAAGGCTGTCATTGCCCGTTCTATACCAGAACGCACAATTTCTATACAAGCTTGAGCGGCCTCATCGTATGCATTTAGAATAGATTCTTTTTCGCGACGCGAAAAATCAGAAAGAACAAAAGAAACAAGATCTTCTTCAGGATAATGCAGGGGACCTATTCCTACTTTTACACGAGGAAACTCATTGGTCCCAAGGGCTGATATAATAGATGCCAACCCATTGTGGCCTCCTGCGCTTCCCTTTTTCTTGATTTTAATAGTTCCCACAGGAATATTCAGATCATCTACCACCACAATGCAATCTTCGGGAGGCAGACCATTTTTTGCGAGAATATAAGAGACCGCTCTTCCGCTTTCATTCATAAAGGTAGCAGGTTTTACTAAAGATACCTGTTCCCCGAAAGATTCGCCTTTAGCGATCCAGTAGAGGTGTCTATAAAGACGCAAACGGATCTGTAAAATCTCCGCAAGCCGGTCTATAACCTTAAATCCTGCATTATGCCGGGTTTCCGCATACCTCTTTCCAGGATTGCCCAGACCTATAAAAATTTTCACAAGTATAGAGAGATTAAGAACCAGACTCTTCTGCTTTTTTAGCCTCTTTCTCTTTTCTCCGCTCTTCCGCGGCTTCCTGAGAAATAATTTCAGGTTCTTTCTGTTCCTCCACCTCGGCCATGATGACCTCTTCAGTCTCTTCCGGCTCTGGAGCGGATCTGGGAGCGATCACGTTTGCGACCAAATGTTCTTCATCTGTGATAAAACTTACCTCAGGAGGAAGTTTTAAATCCTTTACGAAAAATTTTGCTCCCATAGTAAAAAGAGAAAGATCCACCTCAAGTTCAGTGGGAATAGTGTCGGGAAATCCTTCTAAATCAACTTCCCAAAGCTCTTGTTCAAGAACTCCGCCTTCCTTTACTCCCGGAGATTCTCCGATAAATTTTAAAGGTACAGAAAGAGTAACCTTCTGTCCCGCAGGAATTAGATAAAAATCAATATGAAGGGCTTCTTGGGTAAGGGGATCGTATTGCACCTCTTTCACAATAGTTTTCAGATTTCGTACATTTCCATTATCGGTAATTTCAAGTTGCGCCATTACATTATGACCGTGAAAGGACTGTAATACTTTTGCGGCTTTTTTTCCATCCACAGAAAGCATTTCATTGATTTCCGTTCCATAAAGAATAGCGGGAATACCCTCTTTTTCTCGCATTCTATAGGCAGGTCCCTTTCCTCGTTCTTTTCGGGCAACCGCGTAAAAGGTCAATGTTTTTTTACTGCTTGTCATAATAGACTCCTGATAAAGAAATAGTGATTTTTTTCCCTAGATTCAACAATTCGTCTTAAGGCACAGAACCCTTTTATTAAATATATACTCGCACCCTACAACAGAATGCTCTTTTCTGCGAATGATCAGATAAAATGATCAAAGGAAAGAATAAAAAAAGCATACCATTTTCCTCTGGTTTGTCAATACTCTATCTCTCATGGTATAATGGCGGACAAATTTTTCACCCGCGCCATGAAACTCTTTTTTGACAAGCGCTTGCTTGAATATAGCGAATCAGGTTATGCAGAAACGCCTGAACGGCTTGAAGCGATTATTACTTTTCTCGTGCGAAAAGGTATAGGTCCTTTTTATCTCTTTCCTCCTGCCACAGAGGCAGAAATATTGGCGGTTCACGACATTCAACTTCTTCATGCGGTACAGAACAATACCTTCTTTAACCCTAACTGTCCCAATATCCAAGGGATCTATTCCTATGCGCTTCTTTCCGCGGGAGGCGCGCTTGCCGCGGCGAAAAATGCGCTTCAAGGAAAAAACTCTATGGCCTTTATCCGTCCTCCTGGCCATCACGCTTCTCGTCGGTCTGTGGGTGGGTTCTGCTATTTCAACAATATTGCGGTTGCCTCTCAACACCTTCTATCCTTAGGAAAACGTGTGGCTATTTTAGACCTTGACGGACATCATTGTAATGGTACCGAAGATATTTTTCGCGGTAGAAAAGATCTTCTTCTCCTTTCCATTCATCAAAGCCCTGTCTATCCCTTTACTGGTTTTCTCAATTTTGAAAACTGTAAAAACTATCCCTTAGCTTCTGGTTCGGGATGGAAAAAATATCGTGTCGCCCTAAAATCCGCTCTTTCTGATATTCACTCTTTTTCTCCTGACATTATTGCGATCTCTCTTGGATTTGACACCCATGAAAAAGATTATCTTCTTCACTTATCTTTGAAAGATTCTGATTATTTCTCTATGGCAAAGATGATTGCCGCATTAAAAAAACCTTCCTTTTTTCTCCTTGAAGGCGGCTATAATGCCGATACAATCGGCAATGCGTGCTACTCTTTCCTTGAAGGATTCAAAAGGAGCACATCCACTTGCGCAACAGCAGAGACATCTCTCAACAAACCCTAATTTTCCGGAGGATCTTTTTTTATGGCATTGATTACTCTTTTTATTGAACCTGATAATCTTTCTCTTACAGTTCCTGAAGGAACTCTTCTTTCCGACGCAATAGAAGAGAGCGGTATTTGGTTTCCTCTACCATGCGGCGGTGCGGGAATTTGCGGAAAATGCGAGATTCTTTTTCTTTCTTCTGCACCAGACCCCACTGAACGAGAATCCGAACTTCTTGGATCTCGCATTAAAGAAGGGTGGCGGCTTGCCTGTCAAACAAGACTCTTTTCTTCTTCTCGGATCCGCCTTAAAGAAGATAACCAAAATACCTACAAAATTCTTTCCGAAACAAAATCCTTCTCTACTTGCGGCTCTCCCCATATTACAAAAAAGAGTCTTACTCTCTCTCCCATTACTCTTCAGAATCCAATCTCCCTTCAGGAAGAAGTTGCGCGTGCTTTTCAATGCGATCTTCAAGATATTCCGCTCTCTGTTATAAAGGATGCTTCTTCCTTTGGATTTGGTTCTGTTACAGGACTTTTTTTACACAACAGACTCTTCGCAATTGAGAAAGGAGACACCTCCTCGGAACTTTTTGGAGCGGCTGTGGATCTTGGCACCACCACTTTGGCACTTACTCTATACGATCTTTCCTCTTCCAAAGAATTAATCACAATCGTACAGCCCAATCCGCAGATTCCATTCGGAGATGATATTGTAAGCAGAATTTCTCAATCACTGCATGGAAAATCTGAAACACTCCGAACCACCCTTCTCAACAGCCTTTCATCCATGCTTCTTGACGCTTGCTCTCAAATAGGTCTTTCTTCCTCTTCAATCTATCATATTGTTCTTTCCGGAAATAGTGTTATGGAAGAAATAATCCTTGACCTTCCTTTAGACTCTCTCGCAACCCTTCCCTTCTATCCTAGTGCGAAAGGTCCTTTTACCCTTTCTGCGAAAGAGATAGGTCTCTCTGCTTTTTCATCTGCAAAAATCACCCTTTTTCCAATTCTCGGAGGTTTTGTAGGCGGAGACACTGCTGGCATGATCTTCACCACTGGAATTCATCGGAAAGAAGAGATTTCATTGGGAATAGATATTGGCACCAATGGAGAAATCGTTCTTGGCAACAAAGAAAAGATACTCTCTGCCTCTACTGCGGCAGGACCTGCATTTGAAGGAGGCCGAATCTCTATGGGAATGCGTGCGCAAAAAGGCGCGGTTGAAGAATGCCATTATGATACAAAATCAAAAAAAATTTCTTACCGAGTAATTAATAAGACTGATCCTGTTGGTATCTGCGGTTCCGGACTTATAGATATCGTCGCTACTCTTTTACAACTTGGTTCTCTTTCTCCCTCTGGCCGGCTTACAAAAACCGAAGAAACCGCATCCCATTTTATACACCAAAACAGCCAACCCGCTTTTTTGCTTAATCCAGAGGCTGAATCTCCTATTATCCTTACACAAAAAGATATTCGCGAGTTTCAATCCGCAAAAGGCGCAATCCGTACAGGTATTGAACTTCTTATGCAAGAAACAGGGTTTCGTTCTTCTCAAATAAACAAAATCTATCTTGCGGGTGCGCTCGGCAATTATGTAACAATTAAAAACCTTCTTATAACCGGCCTTCTCCCTCAATTTGAGGAAGAGAAGATTATCCCCGCGGGGAACACCTCGCTTTCTGCCGCTCTTCAATTTCTCTGCAATGCCGACTCCTCTTTTGAACTTAACCATATTTCTTCCATCACCCGAGTAGTAGAACTCTCAACTCTTCCCAATTTTTTGGATACCTATACAGAAGCGCTTCTTTTTTAAGAGTGTGGAACCACCTTATTCAAGGTATTGATACTTTATGAAAACAGTACGTGTTGTCTTTGACCTTCCCGTGAGAAAATCCTTCTCTTATACGCTTCCCGAGAAGGAAGAAGTTCTTCCCGGTCAACGTGTTTTGGCGCCTTTCGGCCCCAGAAAACTTTTAGGCTGGGTAGTAGCCAATGAAGAAGAGACAGGAGAAATTCCTTTACGTTCCATCTTAAAAATAGTAGATGAACACCCTCTTTTTTCTCCCTCTCTTCTCGGCCTTTGTCAATGGGTCTCTTCTTACTATGGCGCTTCTCTTGGAAATGTGTTTGGTGCGGTAAGCGGAGGGTTATCCCGTACTTTCATCCCATCTGTTCCTTTAGAAACCTCTTCTATTTCTTCTTATCTCACACCAAAAGATATTATTCCTGATCTTATTGAATTCTCTTCTCCTAAAGAGAAAATAGATTTTTTACAGAGATTAGTTTCAAAAAGATCCTCAGGATCTCTACTAATACTTTTCAGCCATATCAGCCATTGCCTTCATACCTTTCAACAGTTGCGCTCTCAATACAATGACCGTATTCTTCTTTTTACCGGCGATCTAAACAAAACCACAAAAACCCAACATTGGGTAAGAATGCGTTCTCAAAAGAACCTTATTGTACTTGGTACAAGGATTGCGGCATTCTCTCCTCTTTCTGATATTGAAACCATTATCATAGATGAACCAGACCATTTCGGCCACAAAGAAAACTCTTCACCCCGATACGAAACAAAAGAGGTTGCTTGGTATTTGGCGCAACTCTTTTCTTCTTCTCTCTTCTTCCTTACTCTTCAGCGAGACCTTTCTCTCCATATTGCCGCGGAAAAAAAGCATATAACCTTTACACCTTCCCGATCGCGGGCTCTTCCCAAAACAGTGGTTCTTCACTTTCGCAAACGCGGGAAAAAGAGCCTTTTTCATCAAGACAGCATACATTTTCTTGAAAAAACTCTTTTTTCCGGTGACCGCGCGGCAATTATCCACGCGAGAAAAGGCTATGCTCGTTTTTTAGGATGCGCGGCATGTGGTTCGCGGCTCCTCTGTCCTGAATGCGAAACGCCTCTATTGGCACAAACCTCAAAAGTTCTCTTCTGTTCCCACGACCGAAAAACCTTTCCCCTTCCCTCCTCTTGCTCTGAATGCGGAGGAAAAAAATGGCGCTATTCCATGGAGGGTATAGAAAAATATAGCGAATTTCTTAATCGGCAATATCCTGGTTTCCGTATATCTTCCTTTGAGAGCCATTTTGCAAGGCCTCCTTCCTGCGACATTCTCCTCGGAACAATTGGAATGGAAGAAATTCTTTCTCAATTTTCTCCTGGTATCTTGTTAATACCCGATGGTGATAGTTTTGTGGCGCGAGCAGGATTTAAAAGTGAAGAACGTTTTTTTCTCGCCATACAACGGATGAGAAAACGTCTTCCGGAAAATGCCCTTCTTTTTATTCAAAGTTCCAATAATGAAATTGCCCTCTTTCACGCCCTTACAAAAGATAACCCTGACATTTTTTACACTGCCGAAAGCAGAATTCGCAAGAAACTTCATTTCCCTCCCTTCTCTCATTTCCTTAAGATTATTCCAGGACGAAAGATCAGCAAAGAAAAGGAAGAACTCTTAGAATCCTTTATTCCTTCCCTTGGCGATATTTATGACGCTTCTTTCTCTTTCTCTCGCGGTGGCAAAAAAGCCTTTCTTCTTAAGACAGATTTTCCGCAGAAACATATAGAAGAGATTATTTCTTTCTGCGACAGAAAAAAAATTCCTGTCTCCTTTGATGTTGATCCCTACGAATAACGAAAATCCAATACTTACCTCTCTTTTTTAGAAACTCTCCTTATCCATTTTTTCATGAGTACCTTCTTCTCTTTTCAAGGAAAGAAAAAAAAATTTGCATTTAAAAAAAAGGTATGATACTCTCCTACAATGATTATAAAATGCAGAAGAAAAGTGGCTGAAGTGCCGCCGGTGTCTCTTACCTCTTTACAGGGTCCTCGCGATGAAGACCCTGCCTGGGGCCCCCGAATTTCGGAAATTAGCAAAGAGACATGGATTGGTGCCTCTCTCTGTAGAGATCTCCTCAGATCTTGAAACACCTGTTAGCGCCTACCTTAAACTTTCTTCTGGCCTTGATACCTGTTATCTTCTTGAAAGCGTAGAACAAGGCGAAAAACTCGGACGTTACTCTATCATTGGTCTTACTCCCCTTTTTCTTATCCGTTCCTTGCAAGGTTCTGCGGAATCTTTAGATTCTTCAGGAAAGATAAGAAAAGAAAGATATTCCCGCGATCCTCTTGAAGTTCTTGAAACTTTTCTTGGCTCCTTTTCTCAGGCAGTTGTTCCAGAGCTTCCTCCATTTACAGGTGGAGCCGTGGGATTTGTTTCGTATGAATATGCGCGCTATCTTGAGCGCCTTCCCTTCTCTTCTGAAAAAGATTCTATTCCTTTCCCTGATTTTGTTTTTCAGATCTCCTGCGATGTGGCGGTCTTTGACCATCTGAAAAAAAAGATCTTTATCATATCCAACGCAATAACCAAAGGAACCGATCCTGAGATTGCCTATCAAAGAGCTCTTGGACGGATTAAATCCATGATAGATTCTCTTCAAAAACCTCTTATTTCTCCTGTTTCATTCCTTTCTCCCTCCACTCCTTTGAAAGACAATACCTTTACACCTATAATGAAAAAATCCCATTTCCTTAAAATGGTCTCTTCCGCAAAAGAATATATCTACTCCGGCGATATTATTCAGGTAGTTCTTTCACAACGCTGGGATCGGGTTCGCGATGTAGAACCTTTTACAATCTACCGGGCACTCCGTTCCATTAACCCTTCTCCCTATATGTTCTATCTAAAACAACCAGAGATTGAACTTATCGGTTCCTCTCCTGAAATTCTTGTAAAATTAGAAGGAAATCAGGCATTTATCCGTCCTATTGCCGGCACAAAACCTCGGGGAAAAACAGAGAAAGAAGATCTTCTTCTTGCCCAATTATTACAGAACGACCAGAAAGAAATTGCGGAACATATTATGTTGGTAGACCTCGGCCGCAACGATATAGGAAGGGTAGCTTCCTTTGGAACAGTCTCTGTTCCCGAACTTATGTCTGTGGAACGCTATTCTCATGTGATGCATCTTGTCTCTACTGTCCAAGGTTCTCTTTCTTCCGATAAAACTCCATTTGACCTTTTCAAAGCCTCTTTTCCTGCGGGAACCTTAAGCGGCGCTCCTAAAATCCGCGCCATGGAAATTATCGCGGAACTTGAAAAAAATCCGCGCGGCCCTTATGGCGGCGCTGTCGGCTACTTTGCTTTTAACGGCAACCTTGATTTTTGCATTACTATCCGCACCATTGTTGCGGAGAAGGCCTCTATCCACATACAGGCAGGTGCCGGCATTGTCGCTGATTCAGTTCCTTCCCGCGAATACCAAGAAACAATAGATAAATCCAATGCTTTAAGGAAAGCCTATGAACTCGCAAAAGAATTTTCTTCTTAAGAAGAGTAAAGAAAAGGGTCCTGTGCTAATTCTTGACAATTATGATTCATTTACCTATAACCTTGCGCAATATGTCGGAGAATTAGGATTTTTCCCACAGGTTGTACGCAACAACGAACGTTCTTTAGAAGAAATAGAGTCTCTTTTTCCTTCTCATATCATTATTTCCCCAGGTCCCGGAAGACCTCAAGACGCTGGTATTTCAAAAGATCTTATCAAATATTTTTCTAACAAGATTCCTATTCTCGGCATCTGTTTAGGTCATCAATGTATTGGCGAAACTTATGGAGGAAAGATTGTACGCGCACGGATTCTTATGCATGGGAAAAGTTCTCAAATCTTTCATAAAGAAAGCTCTCTTTTTCATACTATTCCGACCCCTTTTTCCGCAATCCGCTACCACTCTCTTATTATTGAAAAAGAATCTTTTCCCGACACATTGGAGATTACCGCCACAAGTGACGATGGTGAAATTATGGCAATTCAACACCGAACCTTTCCAATATATGGGCTTCAATTTCATCCAGAATCTATTCTTACTCCTTATGGAAAAGAGATTCTTCATACTTTTTTGGGACAGATATGATACGCAACGCATTAAGCCGTTTGCTTGACGGAAAAAGCATTTCGCGAGAAGATGCTTCTTTGGCATTTTCAGAGCTCTTTGACGGTACTATTTCGCCGGTCCTTGCCGGAAGTTTCCTTACTGCTTTACGTTTTTCCGGAGAGACAGAAGAAATCGTCGCGGGCGCCGCCTCTATTATGCGCGAGCGTGCAACCAAAGTTTCTCTCTCTTCCGACATTATTGCCGACACCTGCGGAACCGGCGGCGACCGATCCTTCTCTTTTAATATCTCAACAGCTTCAGCGATTCTTAGTGCGGCCTGTGGAATTCCTGTCGCAAAACATGGCAACCGTTCGGTTTCAAGCAATTGCGGAAGTGCGGATGTATTAGAAGCCCTTGGAATGAAGATAGAAATCTCTTCTGAGAAAGCTTCTAAAATGCTTGCCAAAGAAGGCTTTGCCTTTCTTTTTGCTCCTCTCTACCACCCTGCTATGAAACATATTGTTCCTGTCCGAAAAGAGCTGGGGTTTAGAACCCTCTTCAACCTTCTTGGACCTCTTACCAATCCTTGCGGAACCACTGTTCAGATCCTTGGAGTAGGAAGCCCATCTCTTCTTGATCTTATCCCAAAAGTTCTTTACGGCCTTGGCATGCGCCGCGCATGGATTTTCCATGGTTCCAGCGGTATTGACGAACTTTCTCCCTGTGGTACAACCACAGTTGTTGAAATAGGAGAAGGCATAGACCGATTCCAGATTTCCGCCCATGATTTTGGAATGCCTTCTGCCTCGCTTTCCGAGTTACGAGGAGAAAATCCAGCGGAAAATGCTCATATTCTTCGCTCGGTTTTAGAAGGCAAAGAAACTGGCGCCAAACGTAATGCGGTTCTTATGAATACAGCGGTACTTCTTTACCTTTCCCAAAAAGCAAAATCTCCTCTTCAAGGCGTGAAATTAGCATCTCGCGCTCTTGATTCAGGCATTGCCGCAGAGAAACTTCATCAAATTATCAAGGCATCTCAAAATGATTAAACATATTCTTATTCTTTTTTCTTTGCTTATGCTCTTATCTGCTCCTCTCGCTTTTTCTTCTTCTCATGCTCCTGCAATCTTTCTTGATCCTGCCTCTTTCGGCACGGGAATTCTCTCTATGCTTTGGAATCAGATAGACCTTTTCTGGCATCAGGGAGAGCACCAAAAAATATTTCCCTTGTTTTACCTTCTTACCCGGCTTGATCCTTCCGATGAAGAGGCGTGGGCAACCGGTGGATGGTTTTTAATCAATGTGATAACTCCGCAAGAAAAAGATCAAAAAGAAAAAACAGATCTTATTGAAAAAGGAGTTCTCTTTCTTCAAGAAGGAGCCGGTCTCTTACCATATTGCTACCGTCTTCACTGGGAACTTGGCTGGACCCTTTATAAACTTGAACGACTCTCCGAAGCCATCCGCTCTCTCACTTTAGCGTGTCAATTCCCTCACCCTTGGTATGTAAGAAGCACTCTGGCGCATGCTTTTGAAAAGAACAAGAAGATTAAAGAAGCCATTGAAACATGGAAAAAGGTAGAAGAGATTGAACCTGCTCAAGCAGAGCTTGCTCAGCGTCATATACAGAGGCTTACCATTGGAAATAATCAACCAAATCATTAAAAGAAAAGAAGAAGAACTCAAAAAGAGAAAACAGGGCTTTTTTCAATCTCCTTCTGCGGAGATAGAGAAAGCTCCTTTTAGAACTCTTCTTAAAAAAGTTCAAACGACTCCTTTTTCTATTATAGCAGAGACGAAAAGATCCTCTCCCTCCACAGGAATTCTCGCTCCCGACTATAATCCTGTTGCTATTGCGCGTCAATATCAAGCGGGCGGTGCCGCCGCAATCTCAGTCCTTACTGAAAGTTCTTTTTTTCTTGGCTCTTTACAAGACCTTACCTCGGTAAAAAATGCGGTCTCTCTTCCTGTACTCGCAAAAGATTTTTTTATAGATCCTCTTCAAATTGAAGATGCGGCCTCTGCAGGAGCAGATATTGTCCTTATTATTCTTCGTATTGCAGGTTCGCGTTTGCTTGATTTAATAGAAAGCGCAGAAAAAAATGGCATTGAAGCCCTTGTTGAAGTTCATACCCCTTTTGAACTTGAAACCGCCCTTTCCGCTATAACCGGAAAATCCCATTGTATTCTTGGTATTAACAACCGAAATCTTCACACTTTGCAAACAGATCTTTCCACAACATTTAATTTGATTTCACAGATAAAGAACGATACAATACCAGTGATAAGCGAGAGCGGAATTACAAATCCCGACACCATAGAAAGACTTTTTTCCGTCGGTATTCGCGGAGCGCTTATCGGAACCCATCTCATGCGTGCAAAGAACCCATCCGCAGAGATAAAAACCCTTTTACGGAGGATAGCATGAATAGAAAGATTTATCTGAGTGAAAAAGATATGCCCTGTGCATGGTATAACCTTATTCCCGACCTTCCGGAGCCAATGGCGCCTCCCAGGAACGGGAAGACCGGCGAACCCTGTGATCCCAAAGAATTGCTTGCGATCTTTCCTGAAAGTTTAGTACAGCAGGAAATGTCTCAAGAACCATGGATTGAGATTCCCTCTGAAGTCAAAGAAATTTACCGTTTGTGGAGACCTTCTCCTCTTCATCGCGCGGTTAATTTAGAGAAACTCCTTAAGACTCCGGCACGCATCTACTTCAAGAACGAAAGTGTTAGCCCTGCTGGCAGTCATAAACCGAATACTGCAATCGCACAGGCATACTACAACAAAAAAGAAGGTGTTACCCGCCTTGCCACCGAAACAGGAGCCGGTCAGTGGGGAAGCGCGCTATCTCTTGCCTGCAACCTTTTTGGACTTGAATGTATGGTCTATATGGTACGGGTAAGTTTTGATCAAAAACCCTATCGCAAAATGATCATGAAAGTATGGGGCGGAGAGGTCGTTCCTTCTCCGAGCGACCGCACAGAATTCGGCAGAAAACTTCTTCAAGAAAACCCTTCCCAGCCCGGAAGCCTCGGTATCGCCATCTCAGAAGCTATTGAAGATACTATTACGCACCCCGGCACAAAATATAGTCTTGGAAGTGTTCTCAACCATGTATGCCTTCACCAAACAATCGTAGGGTTAGAAACAAAACAACAGTTGGCATTGGTAGACGAAAAACCCGATATTCTTATTGGATGTGTTGGCGGAGGAAGCAACTTCGCGGGTTTTGTCTTTCCCTTTGTAAAAGATAAGATGGACGGAAAATCTTCCGCGGAATTTATCGGTGTTGAACCAAGCGCCTGTCCTACTATGACAAAAGGTCCTTACCTCTATGATTATGGTGATACCTCTGGTATGACCCCTCTTCTTTATATGTACACGCTCGGACATGATTTTACTCCGCCGGCGATTCATACCGGAGGTCTTCGCTACCATGGTATTGCGCCGATGTTAAGCATTCTCTTAAAACATAAACTTATGTCTGCTGTCTCATATACTCAGAATCAGGTCTTTGACTCCGCGATAAAGTTTGCCCGATGCGAAGGAATCGTACCCGCGCCAGAATCTGCTCACGCTATTCACGCCGCGGTCGTAGAGGCGGAAAAATGCCGCGCAACCGGCGAAGAAAAATGTATAGCCTTCAACCTAAGCGGCCATGGTTTCTTAGATCTTTCTGCCTATGACTCCTATCTTGACGGTAAACTTCAGGATTTCGCCTATCCTGAAAAGGAAATGTTAGAATCCATTGAACGGCTAAAAAAGCTCCTAAACAAAATAAACCTTTGAAAATACGTCTTAAAATATGCGGCTTTACTAGAAAGGAAGATGTAGAGATCTCCTCTCGGCTCGGAGTGGACTATTTTGGGTTTAATTTTATTCCCACAAGTCCTCGGTACATTTCACCCTGTACCGTCGGAGAAATAATGCAGGGATTGAACATTTCCGGAATTTCTGTTGCTCTCTTTGCCAACAGTTCTATGGAAGATATTCGGGAAGCGCTCTTTCTTTCAAAAGTACAGGCTATTCAGTTGCATGGCTCTGAAAGCCCTGAATTCTGCGAGAGGGTGCGGAGAGAATTTCCAAACCTTATTCTCATCCGCGCCCTCCATCCAGAGAGCGACCTTTCCCTTTGGAAAGATTCCAGTATAAACTTTCTTCTCTTTGATTCTGCTTCCGGCTCCCTTCCGGGAGGCACGGGAAGACCCTTTAACTGGAATATCCTTCCCTTTCTTTCCTCTTCCAGTCCACTTCCTTTCTTCATTGCTGGCGGGATTTCCTCTGAAACTCTTCCCCTTCTTCTTTCTCATATTCAACCCTATGGCATTGATGTAGCGACCGGCTCTGAAAGAACTCCGGGAATAAAAGATCCTGCAAAAATAGCTGAAATACTGAAAATTCTTGGAGAACCCCGCAATGAGACTTCCTAACTCAAAAGGAAAATTTGGCTATTTCGGCGGAACGTTCGCTCCTGAAACACTTATTACCGGCCTTGATTCTTTAGAGGTTTCATACCGCCGCATTACACGTACATCCTCATTCAAAAAGGAACTTTCAGAATATCTTTCCACCTATGCCGGCAGACCTACTCCTCTTTATTATGCTCGCAACCTTTCAAAAAAAGTTGGCTGTAAAATCTATTTAAAACGTGAGGATCTTGCATTTACCGGTTCTCATAAAATCAACAATACTATCGCGCAGGTTCTTCTTGCCAATAAGATGGGCAAAAAACGGATCATCGCGGAAACCGGCGCTGGCCAGCATGGTGTTGCCACTGCAACCGCTGCTGCGCTCTTTAAAATGCCCTGCGAAATTTATATGGGAGAAACCGATATTGCCCGGCAATCCCTTAATGTTTACCGAATGCGTATCTTAGGAGCAACTGTTACTCCTGTTCTTTCCGGAAGCTGCACCTTAAAAGATGCCATCAATGAAGCTATCCGCGACTGGGTCGCATCCTTTGATTCCACCCATTATGTCTTTGGTTCTGTGGTGGGTCCTCACCCCTACCCTCTTATTGTAAGAAATTTTCAATCTGTTATTGGAAAAGAAGCGCGTCGTCAAATTCTCGCCGCAGAAAAACGCCTTCCTGATTTTCTTATTGCTTGCGTGGGCGGAGGAAGTAACAGCATTGGCCTTTTTCACCCCTTCTACCGGGATTCTTCTGTTAAATTTATCGGCGTGGAAGCAGGAGGTAAAGGTTTGGATACCCCTTATCATTCCGCAACCCTTGGTTTAGGCACACCCGGTATACTCCATGGCTCCCTTTCCTATCTTCTCCAAAATAAAGAGGGACAAGTTCTCCCCACTCACTCGGTCTCCGCAGGATTAGATTACCCTTCTGTAGGCCCTGAACATAGTTTTTATAAAGATTCAGGAAGAGCTCTCTATGAGAGCGCCAACGATAAAGAAGTCCTGAATGCCTTTCATATTCTCAGCGAATGTGAAGGTATTATCCCTGCTCTTGAATCTTCCCATGCTGTTGCATGGCTTCTTAAGAACAGCTCTCAATTCTCTTCTAACACAATTATTATTCTCTCTCTTTCCGGACGGGGAGATAAAGATGTAAATGAAGTGGCGCGTATTGAGGAGAACTCTCTATGACTCTTTCCACCTATTTCACTCAGCTCCGAAAATCAGAAAAAAAGGCTCTTATTCTCTATCTTACAGCAGGATTTCCTGATTTAAAAAGTACAGAACGCCTCTGTTACGAATGCAGAGACCTTGGCGTTGATTGCATTGAATTAGGCATTCCCTTTTCCGATCCCATTGCCGATGGTCCGATTATCCAACACTCTTCTCAACAGGCGCTTTCTTCCGGAGTAACCCTTTCTCAGATTTTTGACCTTACTAGTCGCCTTACTTCCCGGCTTGGAATCCCACTTCTTTTTATGGGTTATTACAACCCCTTTTATCAACGCGGTTTTTCAACCTTTGCTCAGGAATGCGCTTCTTCGGGAGTATCGGGATTAATTATTCCCGACCTTCCTTTTGAAGAATCAAAACCCCTAAAAAAATTCCTAAACCCCTATAATATTCCCCTTATCTCCTTACTTACCTCTTCCACCTCTATTCCCCGGATGAAAAGAATCGCTAAATCAAGCAAAGGATTCATCTACTTTATCTCTTCTTCTGGAGTTACTGGCGCAAGACAAGCTCTTCCCGAACGTTTGAAAGAAGATATCCTTCTTGTAAAAACCCTTACCACCACACCAGTCGCAGTTGGATTTGGTATTTCAACCCCTTCTCAGGTAGAATCTCTGGCAGAATTTGCAGATGGCATTATTATAGGAAGCGCTGCCATTCAATTACTCTCAACCAACTCTTTCACAGAACTTCATAAACTTCTTCGCTCCTTTCGTTCTGCCCTTGATTGCTCTTAAATCCCTCTTGGTAATTTGGTATATAGATAAACTCCCTCTTGATACCATAGACGAGCCTTAAAAAATCCTTTTCATTAAGACTATTTCACTACCAAAAAAGAAAATGCTCTCTCCTTCCCATTTTTTTCCTAAAGGAAAACTCTTCCATTCTGTCTTTTGCACTTTTCATTCTTTATGTTATACTTTTTAAATGAACCTTTTTGCTAAAAAAAGAACCGTCTCGCCTGCTTCTCCTGCGGAAGACGCGCCAAACCCTTCCGGGAGAAAAAAAGGGAAAAACGGCAAACCCAATAAGAGGAAAAAACTTCTTCTTTCCCTTATTATCCTCCTTGTTCTTGCCGGAGGCGGCTATTTTTCCTTTACAAAATATGTTGCCTACAAAAAAGCCCTTGCAGAACAAATGCGGCTTGAGGAAGAAGAAAGAGCAAAACGTGCCGCAGAAGAAAAAGCTCGCAGGGAACTTGAAGAAGCCAGATCGCGTTTCAATCAGATTCTTCAGCAAATGCGTGTTGCCTTAAACAAAAATGATTGTGCCACTGTAAGAAAACTTGCCGCGGAAGCAACCAAGATCGCTAAAACCCATTCTTTCTCTCTAACCGAAGTAACTCGGATGCTCGGTATATGCTCTTTTCGCTCTGCATCTCGTTCTCTTTCATTGCTTGAATCTCAGGCAACTGATATTTACGCATACCAACGCATCCGCACCGGCCTTAGAAAAATCCCTCGTCTTTCTGGTATTGCCTCTCGTTGGGATAGCCTCATGCAAAAGACCTATCTCAACGAATACCTTGTACTTCTTGAACTCGCGGAACGTTCTGTTACTAAAGCCCTTGCCGGAGACGGTTCAGAAAGAAACTACTCATCCAGCAAACTATACCTTTCGCACGCGCGAACACTTGCGGCAAAACGCTCTATTCCTCGCAATATCTCGCAAGAAACAAGCATTGCGGAAACTCAGAATCGCGCCTTCTTCGCACACCTCCAAAAAACCACTCAGCCTGTAAGAATTTACCGGTAACCTCTTTTATGGAAAAAAAAATTCGTCTTGGTATCATTGGTTGTGGAACTGTAGGAAGCCATACAGGCCGTATCCTTACTGAAAAAAGAGAATTTTTCAGAAAAACAACAGGAGTAGACTTTGAAATTCTCCGTGTGTGCGATATTGCATGGAACAAAAAGAATCCTTGGCTTCCCGAAGAAAAAATCCGCACTGACAACCCTTATACCATTATCAATGATCCGGAGATTGATATTGTAGTTGAACTTATTGGCAACATTCACCCTGCACACGATATTATTACCTCTTCCCTCTCTTCTGGAAAATCTGTAGTAACTGCAAATAAACATCTCCTTTCTCTCCATCTTATTGATTTACTTACACACGCAAGAGAACATTCCAACCGTCTTAGATTTGAAGCAAGCGTAGCTGGCGCTATTCCTGTAATAAAAGCCTTGCGCGAAAGTTTTTCCGCAAACACCATAACCAAGATTGCTGGCATTCTTAACGGCACCACCAACCATATCCTCTCTTCTATGACCTCTCTCGGCTATTCCTTTAAGGAAGCCCTTGCCGACGCCCAATCACGCGGCTATGCGGAAGCCAACCCTTCCCTTGACTTGTCCGGGAATGACAGTGCTCAAAAGTTAGCGATTCTTTCCACCTATGCATTCCACAAAACTATTACTCCCGCTGATATCTTTATTGAAGGTATTGAATCCATTGAATATGATGATATTAACTTTGCAGGAAAACTCGGATACAAAATAAAACTTTTAGCTGTAGCTACTTTACACAATGGCTCTATTTCATTAACTGTTCAGCCCTCATGCGTTCCTCATACCCATCTTCTTTCCAATATAGAGGGTGTATACAATGCAATCTATTTTGAGGGAGATCTCTTTGGAAAAAGCCTTCTCTACGGCGAAGGCGCAGGCGGAGATGCCGCGGCAAGTGCGGTGGTTGCAGACATCATTGAAATCGGCATTACTCGCTCCCATAACGCTCCTGTTTCCGAATCTGTCTATACCGATCCCTCGCTCTCCATAGATAACCCATTAAAAACTTCATCACCCTTCTATTTTCGTTTTACTGCCCTTGATAAACCCGGAGTTCTTGCCGCTATCGCCAGAGTTCTCGGCGAACATACCATTAGTATTTCATCTGTTATTCAACAACGCCAAGATCCGCAGAAACCCGTTCCTATTGTTATGCTTACCCATTCTGCCAAGCTTGAGGATGTACAAAAAGCCCTTGCTATTATCAATACCATTCCTACAATCAAAGAACCCGCAAAAATGATCCGCGTTCAAGAATAACTAAGACATTCTATGGATACCCTTCTTTACAGAAGCACCAATAGATTATCGCCAACAGTATCCTTCAGGGAAGCGCTTCTTACCGGACAGCCCCCTGATTATGGTCTTTATATGCCCACTCGCATCCCTCGGCTCGCTCCTTCTCTGATTTCATCCTTCTCTTCCCTCTCTTATGCAGAAATTGCCTTTGAGGTCTGCCATTCCTTTTTACGTAATGATATCTCTGAAACAGACCTAAAAACTTACTGTACACAAGCATACAATTTTGATCTTCCAATAGAATCCCTTTCAGACCATCTCTATCTTCTTCGGCTTGATCAAGGCCCTACTGCTTCTTTCAAAGATTTTGCCGCCCGTCTTATGGCAAGAATAATGAACCATTTTGCTTCTCAGGAGGGAAAACACCTTACAGTATTAGTGGCAACCTCTGGAGATACCGGCGGCGCTATTGCAGATGCTTTTCACGGCCTACCCGGTATTTCTGTGGTAATCCTTCTTCCTGAACAGGAAGTAAGTATCCGTCAACGTTTACAAATGACCACTCTCGGCAAAAACATCACTACCTTTGCTGTATCTGGAAAATTTGACGATTGTCAAGCAATGGTAAAACGTGCATTCAACGATCCCAAACTCCGAAAGTTTCATCTTACCTCAGCCAATTCCATTAATATCGGAAGACTTATTCCTCAAACAGTATACTACTTTTATGCGGCCTCTCGTATTCCGGATTTCTATGCGTTTTCTGTTCCTTCAGGAAACTTCGGAAGTCTTATGGGAGGCGTATTCGCACGAGAAATGGGGCTTCCCACACACTCTTTCATCGCGGCAGTCAACGAAAACAATGAATTTCCGGAATTTCTCAAAACCGGCACTTACCATCCGGTAAGCCCTTCCCGAGAATGCAGTTCCAATGCTATGAATGTAGGACATCCGAGCAATCTTGCCCGATTAATAGATCACTACGGCGGAATGCTCATTGACGAACGTGATTCCAATGGTACTATCATCCGTTACGGCTTTTTGAAAGAGAGTCCTGATATGTCGGCGCTACGGAAAGATTTTCTCTCTTTCTCTATCACCGACAAAGAAACCAATGAAACCATTCTCAGATACTGGCAAGAAAAGAAGATTCTTATTGAACCCCATGGCGCAGTTGCTATACTCGCCGCAGAAAAAGCATCACTTCCTGGCCCCATTATTTGTCTTGAGACCGCGCATCCCGCAAAATTTCCTGAAACAATCCGTCATCTTCTTCATATAGATCCTGCTCTTCCCGCCTCCTTATCAGGACTGGAAGAAAAGAAAGAAGAATACCATACCATTTCTAATCGCTATGACGAATTTCTTCCTCACTTAAAGAACCTTTTACAACAAGTAGAATGAAATATATCCTTCTTATTCCCGATGGTGCCGCTGACTGGCCGATTCCCCAACTTCACGGAAAAACCCCATTACAGACAGCGTCAACTCCTGCAATGGATCACCTAGCGCTCCAAGGAAGATGCGGTCTTTATCACTCTATTCCTCCCGGCTGTCCAGCTGGTTCAGATGTAGCAAACCTTTCTATTCTCGGATACGACCCTGCGACAGAATATCAAGGACGGGCTGTTTTTGAAGCCGCCTCCCTCGGCATTCCTCTTTCTCCCGAAGATGTAGTACTTCGCTGTAACACAATTTCAATAGAAAACAATAGAATCAAAAATCATTCTTCTGGCCATATCTCTTCCGAAGAAGCACACGAACTTCTACAGGCAGTCTCTTCTTCTCTTACTAATTCTCCTATTACTCTTCATCCTGGATTCGGCTATCGCCATATCCTTACCCTTAAAGGAGATTTCTCTACTGACTTTGATGCCTCGCCGCCCCACGACCATGTCGGAAAAGCAGTAGATTCCCTTCTCCTAAAAGGAAAAAGCGCGCCAGGAAAAAAAACTGCCGATTTTCTCAATCGTTTTATGCTCCATACCCGCACCATACTTGAAAAACACCCTGTAAACCTTCGTCGGATTGCAAAAAAAGAGGATCCTGCCAATATGCTTTGGCTCTGGTCACCGGGAAGGAAACCATCGGTCATTCCCTTTTTTGAAAAGACCCGCATGAAAGGAGCAGTTATCTCAGCGGTAGATTTAATAAAAGGAATCGCTATCTGCGCAGAAATGGATGTTATTAATGTTCCAGGCGCAACTGGTCTCTATACCACCAATTACGAAGGAAAAGCCGATGCCTGTATAGAGGCGCTCCACACCTATGATTTTCTCTATGTACATGTAGAAGCAAGCGACGAGGCCTCTCATGAAGGAAACCTTCCATTAAAACTCCAATGTATAGAATACTTTGACCAGCGCCTTCTTGATAGAATTCTTTCCCAGATATCCCTTTCTGAAACAAGGATCGCTATTCTTCCCGACCACTATACTCCGATTAAAACCAAAGGACATACTTCCGACCCTGTTCCTTTCCTTATCGCTGGTTCTGGTGTAGAGCCAGATAGGGTTTCTACCTTTGACGAACCTTCCTGCTCTAAAGGCGGATATGGTACTCTTCAAGGAGATAGCCTGCTCCAAACCCTTTTTTCCAAATAAGAGCTGATTGTATCCTTCCTGCTATTTTTTTTTCTCTCTTATTCCATATCTTCAAGTATTTGCGCAGGAGTCCGTACCGCGTTATAGACCTTAAGATCGCTGATAATTCCTTCCATCCCATACGCACCAGGAATAGCGCCAATATAGAAATTGTTTCTTCCCTGAGATACTATAAGCGGCTTCTGGTACTCTTGATCTCGTTTTCCACCCTCTAACGCCAGAACTGGAAGTTCCTTTCCATCCACAAAGAGCCGTACCGCAGAGCCATCGTATGTGGCGGCAAGAAAATACCACACTCCCGGCTTAAATTGCGGAGGGGCAAAGACATCAATGAGATTTTGTTCGGGAATTTTTGAAGTTTCAAAATATAAAGCGTGCCACGAGTAATAAAATTGAAACCCTGTCTCTGTTCCTGTAGAACCATTGAAAAGAATCATAAATCGTGTAACCTTCGGACTATTAGCATCTGCGGTGGTAAACTTTACCCATGCCTCTATGGTCAATCCCTTGGAAAAATCGTATTTTCCAATAGGTATATTGATACAGCCTTTTTCCACAGGTACAAATCTATCGGGAATAAATTCAAGGGCTTTTCCTTCTCTTCCTTCTGTCCAAGCAGTATTATTTCCATCGCGAAGAATCGTCCCATGATACCCATTGCCGCTCTTATCTTTTATGACAAGTCCCTCTCCCTCATCAAGGGGCCAATGACCAATAAGCGGACTATCAGCGCCATAGAGAGCTACTGTACAAAAAAGAAGCACCAGAATAAGTGCGCGGCCTATGATACTAATCTTGCAATTACTTACAGAGGTAGTCATCTTTCCCCTCCTGTATGCACATATTTCTGCCAAACTTGGCTATATTTTCATCTATTTCTTAAGAGTAACCCCGAATATCTCTTAATAAACCTCAATTTCCCCAATCTTCGCATACGGTCCATTTGTCGCAGTAACCCAAATTCTGATTCTATCTGTTTTTACTGGTTTAAAGGTATGCACAATCTCTGCATCGCTTCTGTTAGAAACTTTATCCA
>Ga0265293_10000531_pt1 | contig 90713 bp, 89 predicted proteins | sample Munlanlewell138R_FD_192505 | JGI IMG/M metagenome (GOLD analysis project Ga0265293, IMG submission 192505) | Leachate microbial communities from a municipal landfill in Southern Ontario, Canada - Leachate well 138R | ecosystem: Engineered > Solid waste > Landfill > Unclassified | place: Canada... | reverse complement strand
GTGCCGTGCTCATCGTGAATCCCAATGCCACCTCCACCACGGCCGCCGGCCGCGACCTGCTGGCCCACGCGCTCGAGAGCCGCGTCCGCCTCACCGTCGAGCACACCAATCACGCCGGGCACGCCACCGAGATCGCGGCCCGGGCCACCGCCGACGGCGTCGACGTGGTGATCGTGCACGGCGGCGACGGGACGGTGAACGAGGTGGTCAACGGCCTGCTCGGCGCGCCCGGCGGTCGCCTGCCCGCCCACGCCCCGGCCGTGGCGGTGGTGCCCGGGGGGTCCGCCAACGTCTTCGCCCGCTCGCTGGGCATTTCCCCGGACCCCGTCGAGGCCACCAACCTGCTGGTCGACCTCCTGGATTCCGTTGGCCCGAAACGCAACTGGCGCCGGATCGGCCTGATGGACTGCGGCGAACGCTGGGGCGTGTTCACCGCGGGGATGGGCGTCGACGGCGAAGTGGTCGCCGCGGTGGAATCGCACCGCAACCGCGGCCGCAAGCAGAAGGGCGTCACCGCGTCGCGCTACATCCGGGTGGCCGTGCCGGCGGTGCTGCGCAGCGCGCGGCGTCAACCCCGTCTCACGCTGCGGCTGCCCGGCCAGGAGCCCGTGGCGGGTGTGCACTTCGTGTTCGTCTCCAACTCGAGCCCGTGGACCTACGCCAACAAGCGCCCGGTCTGGACCAATCCGGACACCAGCTTCGAGGCCGATCTCGGGGTTTTCGCCACCACGAGCATGAGTGTGTGGCGCAATCTCGGCCTGGTGCGACAGATGTTGTCCAAGCGACCGAAGTTGGCTGCGAAGCATCTGATTCGCTCCGATGATGTCCAATGGGTGACCGTGACGAGCGACACTCCGATCGCCACTCAGATCGACGGGGATTACCTCGGCGAGCGCGAAACCATGAGCTTCCGGTCGGTGCCGGATGCGTTGGACGTAGTTGCCCCACCGGCGAATACCGCGCGTGACCTGCAGTAACAGAAACTGGGCCAAAAATTTCGGGCGCAAGTGAGTGTAAGTGTAGTACAAACGGGTAGCCCAACCGCGAACGACCCCCAGCAGTGACATTGCCCACGTGTTAACTGAGTTCTATTGACATCTGTTCAGCCTCTGGAACTATCAGATGCAACAGTGCAGAAACATTCGGTGCACGTGTTAGCCCGAGACCAATAAATGGCGTGCCTCGCCGCGCGCCTCAGTTAGGAGTATTTGCCATGGATTGGCGGCACAAGGCGGTCTGTCGTGACGAGGATCCGGAACTGTTCTTCCCGGTGGGGAACAGCGGTCCCGCGCTCGCGCAGATTGCCGACGCGAAGCTCGTCTGCAACCGGTGTCCCGTGACCACCGAGTGCCTGAGCTGGGCGTTGGAGTCCGGTCAGGACGCCGGCGTGTGGGGCGGCATGAGCGAGGACGAGCGCCGCGCGCTCAAGCGTCGCAACGCCCGGACCCGGACTCGCACCGGAGTCTGACGAGGCGATCTTTCAGCGATGGCCCCGGCATCAGCCGGGGCCATCGCTGTGTCCGGGGCTGGCTACTGCGGCAGCCGCGGCCGTCGCCCGATGGGCACCCGCAGCACGACGTCGGTGCCGCCGTCGGGCGCATCGCGCATATCCAGTGAGCCGTCGAGTTCGGCCGACACCAGGGTGCGCACGATCTGCAGCCCCAGCCGATCGGATCTCTCCAGGCTGAACCCCGCCGGCAGGCCGCGCCCGTCGTCGTTGACGACGACGTCGAGCCACCGGGCGGAGCGCTCGGCGCGGATGGTGACCGACCCGCGCGGGGCGTCGGCATCGAAGGCGTGCTCGAGGGCGTTCTGCACCAGTTCGGTGACGACCATGATCAGCGCGGTCGCGCGGTCGGCGTCGAGGACCCCCAACGCACCCACCCGGCTGATCTTGATCGGCGCGTCCACCGAGGCCACGTCGTTCATGATCGGCAGGATCCGGTGATCACGTCGTCGAGGTTCACCTCTTCGTCCACCGACATCGACAGGGCGTCGTGCACGAGCGCGATCGAGGTCACCCGCCGGACCGACTCCATCAGCGCCTCACGGCTCTCCGAGTTGCTGCTGCGCCGCGCCTGCAGCCGCAGCAGCGCGGCCACCGTCTGCAGGTTGTTCTTCACCCGGTGGTGGATCTCGCGGATGGTGGCGTCCTTGCTGAGCAGGGCGCGATCGCGGCGCTTGATCTCGGTGACATCGCGCACCAGGACCGCCGCGCCCGCCGCCGCACCGTGCACCACCAGCGGGATGGTCCGCAGCAGCACCGCCGCTCCCCCGGCGTCGACCTCCATGCGCATGCTCGACCCGCCGGCCAGTGACGCGCGGATGTGCTCGGCGACCTCCTGGGCCTCGAACGGATCCGAGATCAGCGGCCCGGTCACCGCGACCAGGTTCTGGCCCTCCAACTCGGCGGTCAACCCCATCCGGTGATACGCCGAGAGCGCGTTCGGGCTGGCGAACAGCACGTCGCCGTTGCCGTCGAGGCGGATGAACCCGTCGCCCACCCGCGGGCTGGACCAGGACGCCGCCAGGTCCCCGACGTTGGGAAAGGTGCCCTCGGAGAGCATGTGCACCAGATCGTCGGCGCAATCCAGGTAGGCGCTCTCCAGCGGACTGGACTGGCGCAGCGCGGCCAGCGCGGTCTGATGCGTCAGCACCGCCACCACGGTGTCGCCGTGCCGGACCGGCACGGCCTCCACGTTGAGCCCGGTGCGGGCGGTCAGGGCGGGGTTGGGGTCGTCGTCGTGGCCGATGGCCCCGGACGAGAACGCGGCCGCCACCAGCGGGAGCTTCTCGGAGGCGGTGGTGGTGCCCACGGCGTCGGACAGCAGCACCGTGGCCGCCGTATTGGGGCGGCACTGCGCGACGCACACCAGGTCGCCGTCGTCGCGGCGGACCCACATCAGGTAGTCGGCAAAGGAAAGGTCGGCCAGCAGTTGCCATTCGCTGACCACGGCGTGCAAATGGTCGACGGCCTCGCCCGGCAGGACGGTGTGCTCGGCAAGTAGCTCACCGAGGGTCGCCATGGGCCGGCTAGCTGATCACGGCGATGAGATGGCCCGCCTGGATGACGTCACCGACGTTGACGTTCACCTTGGTGACGGTGCCTCCGGCCTCGGCGAGCACCGGGATCTCCATCTTCATCGACTCCAGCAGCACCACGGTGTCGCCCTCGCCGATCTGGTCACCCTCGCGGACAACCACCTCGAGCACGCTAGCCACGATCTCCGCGCGAACATCCTCGGCCATCTTCACCCCACTCTTCATTCCCACGGACGGCGGCGTCCACCGGTGCTATTGACGCTCTATCGAACCACAAGGGCCTGTCGCACCGCCTGACCCCCGCCGGTGCAACCGGCCCATCCCGGACAAGCTATGGCCGTTCCGCGGCGTATTGCAGGGCCGGCTCGGCGGAATCGACGCCGCGGTCGCTGAGGATGGTGAGGCCGTCGGGGCGGACCTGGTAGCGCGCGCCGTCGGCGGGGTTGACGGCGTCGAAACCGCCGCCCGAGGGCACCGCGTGGGCGAGTTCGAGGGCGGCGCCGTCGCGCAGCCGCTCGCCGCGGTAGTAGAAGTCGTCCGATCCGCTCTGGCAGATCACCGCCAGGGAGTGCGCGGTGCGGATCATCGCGGCCGGCGAGCTGCCGGAGTCGCAACGGGCCGAATGGCCGACGAAGCCCTGCGCGTCGGCGCCGGACATCCGGACCGGGCCCGGGCTCGTCGGGGTGGTGGGTGTCGTGGTGGTGGTCGTGGTGGTCGTGGTGGTCGCCGGAGTGCTGGGCGACGTGGCGGTCGGGCTCGGGGTGGTGCTCGTCGGCGGGGCCGCCAGCCGGCTCGGCGACGTCGAGCCGTCGCCCCCGTTGACCAACAGCACCGCCAGGACCGCGGCGGTGCCGAACAGCACGAGGGTCGCGGCCGCCAGCGCGATCTGGGCGGGGCCGAAGCGGGCCTTGCGCACCGGCGCGGGCGGGGGCGTGGGCCGCGCCGGCGGCGGCGGATACGGCGTGTAGCCGGTGGCCGCCGGGTTGGCGTACAGCGAGGTGAACTGCCGGGTGCTCGCGGGCCGGCCCGCCGCCGTCGGCCGCCCGTGCTGGGACATCAGCGGCGACGCCGTCGAGGCCGCGGCAGTGGCGGCCTTCGCCAGAGCGGCGGCCGACGGGAACCGGTCGGCGGGCTGCTTGGCCATGCCGCGGGCGATGACGTCGTCGAAGGCGCGGCCGACCTCCGGGCGCAGCACGCTGGGCCGCGGCGGTGCGGCGAACATGTGCGCCCCGAGCAGTTGCTGCAGGTCTTGGCTGTCGAACGGCGGGCGCCCCGTCAACGCCTCGAACAGCACGCAGGTCAGCGAGTAGATGTCGGAGGCCGGTCCGGGCGGGTTCGAGCCGCTGAACCGCTCGGCGGCCATGTAGGCCGACGAGCCGACCACCATGCCCGTCATCGTCACGCTCGCATCGCCGCCGGCGTGGGCGATGCCGAAGTCGACGAGGTAGGCGAAGTCGTCGTTGGTCAGCAGCACGTTTTCGGGCTTGATGTCGCGGTGCACCAGGCCGTCGGCGTGCGCGGCGTCCAGCGCGGAGGCCACCTGCGTGATGATCGACGCCGCCCGGCGGGGCTCGAGCGGGCCGCCGCTGTGCAGCAGGTCCCGCAGGCTCGGGCCCTCGACCAGACGCATCTCGATGTAGAGGACGCCGTCGATGTCGCCGAAGTCGTGGACCGGGATCACGTGCGGTTCCTGCAGGCGCGCCGCGACGCGCGATTCCCGCCGGAACCGCTCCTGGAACTTGGGGTCGGCGGCCAACTCGGCGCGCAGCAGCTTGACCGCGACCATCCGCTCCTTGCCGGTGTCATAGGCGCGGTAGACCTCGCCCATGCCGCCGACACCGATCACCGACCGCAGTTCGTAGGGACCGAATCGGGTCCCTACCCGCGAGCCGCCGTGGGCGGAAGACATTCGGCAGTCCTTTCGGTTCGGTCGACCTTCAACCTTACAAAGCTGAGTCGCCGCCGGAATCGGTGCAGCGCGCCCGCCCGGCACGCGGATTCTGATCCCGGCAGCCGCACATGCGACAATGGACGCACTGCTTCGCGGGCCCGGCCCTGCGGGCACCGCAGTCGAGTCCTCGACGACATCATCAACCTGGAGGTAGTCATGGCCAAGCGTGGCCGTAAGAAGCGCGATCGCAAGCACAGCAAGGCAAACCACGGCAAGCGGCCCAACTCCTAGGTCCGCCGCCGAAAAGACCGCCCGGGTTCAGTCGAACCGGGCGGTCTTTTGCGTCTGGGCCGGGTGCTAGGTGCGCCGGATGGTGGTCCGGCTGATCTCGATCTGCAGCCGCTGGCGCAGCCCCTCCGGGGCCTTCTCCCCGCTGCAACGGGTGGCGATCAGCCGCTTGATCCGCTCCTCGACGCCGTAGTGGCGCAGGCAGGCGGGGCATTCGTCCAGGTGCTGCTGCAGGCGCTCCCGCGAATCGGCGGTGCATTCGCCGTCGAGCAGCGTCCACACCTCGGCGATCACGGCCGAGCAGGCGGGATGCTGGACGTCGAGCGGGTCGATCTGCTCTTCGGCGCGCTTGTCCTCGTCGGGCGTCGAGCTCATGACGACACCTCCTCGGGCGTCGCGGCCTGGGCACCCCGGATGTAGCCGCGGTCCTTGGCCACGTCGGTCAGCAGGTCACGCAGCTGACGCCGGCCGCGGTGGAGCCGGGACATGACGGTCCCGATCGGCGTATCCATGATCTCGGCGATCTCCTTGTAGGGGAAACCTTCGACGTCGGCATAGTAGACCGCCATCCGAAAGTCCTCGGGCAGCTTCTGCAGCGCTTCCTTGATCTCAGTATCCGGCAGCGACTCCAGGGCCTCCACCTCCGCGGAGCGCAGACCGGTCGACGAGTGCTGCGCGTTGGCCGCCAACTGCCAGTCGGTGATCTCCTCGGTGGGGTACTCCGCGGGCTGGCGCTGCTTCTTGCGATAGCTGTTGATGTAGGTGTTGGTCAGGATGCGGTACAGCCACGCCTTGAGGTTGGTGCCCTCCCGGAACGAGCGGAACCCCGCATAGGCCTTGACCATGGTTTCCTGCAGTAGATCCTCGGCGTCGGCGGGGTTGCGGGTCATCCGCAGCGCGCCGCCGTACAGCTGGTCTACCAGCGGTATCGCATCCCGTTCGAACCGCGCCGTCAGTTCGGCGTCGGTCTCCTCGGGCTCCACCGCCGTGGCGGTCTTACCGTCGATGTCGGTCATTGTGGTTGACACAGTCCCTTCCGTCACCGAACACCCGAACACCGCTGCGAGTTCCGCCGCGGTGGGAGTTGCCAGGCATATCGTTGACACCAGACTCCCCTATCCGCCCCATCGTAGGGCCGCATCCTGACAAACCTCGACGCACGAGCGCCGACTGCATGGTCAAACGGATATCGACGCCAACCTATTTCCGAACGTGATTAATCTGGCCCGGTGGCCAGAGCAGCAACCCCGGCGATCAGCGCCCTGATCGCGGCCGGAATCGCCCACGAGGTACTCACCTACCAGCACGATCCGCGCAGCACCTCGTTCGGCGCCGAGGCCGCCGAACAACTCGCCCGCAGCCACGGGATCGTCGCCGAGCAGGTGTTCAAGACGCTGGTCCTGGCGCTGCCCAAGGGTCTGGCCGTCGCCGTCCTGCCGGTGCCGCGCACACTGTCGCTCAAGGCCGCCGCGGCCGCACTCGGCGTGCCGAAGGTCGCCATGGCCGCACCCGCCGACGCGCAGCGCTCCACCGGCTACGTGCTGGGCGGCATCTCGCCGCTGGGACAGCGCCGCGCCCTGCCGACCGTGATCGACGCGTCGGCCTGCGACTGGGACCGCATCCTGTGCAGCGGCGGCAAGCGTGGTCTGGACATCGCGCTGGCGCCGCGGGACCTGGTGGATCTCACCGATGCGGTGCTGGCCCCCATCACCGCTGATTAGGGTTCGGGTATGGCCACACCAAGCTCGCGAGAAGCACGCCCGCTCGAGGGCAAGACGATGTTCATTTCGGGCGCCAGCCGGGGCATCGGGCTGGCGATCGCCAAGCGGGTCGCCGCCGACGGGGCGAACGTCGCGCTGGTCGCCAAGACCGCCGAACCCCACCCCACGCTGCCGGGCACCATCTACACCGCGGCCGAGGAGATCGAGGCGGCCGGCGGCCGGGCGCTGCCGATCGTCGGCGACATCCGCGACGGCGACGTGGTGGCCGCCGCGGTCGCCAAGGCCGTCGAACAGTTCGGCGGCATCGACATCTGCGTCAACAACGCCTCGGCGATCAACCTCGGCTCCATCGAGGAGGTGCCGTTGAAACGCTTCGACCTGATGAACGGCATCCAGGTACGCGGCACCTACGCGGTGTCCCAGGCCTGCATTCCGCACCTCAAGGGCGGCGACAATCCGCACATCCTGACGTTGTCGCCGCCGATCCGGATGGAGCCGAAGTGGCTGCAACCCACGCCTTACATGATGGCCAAGTACGGGATGACGTTGTGCGCGTTGGGCATCGCCGAGGAGCTGCGGTCCGCCGGCGTCGCCTCCAACACGCTGTGGCCGCGCACCATGGTGGCCACCGCGGCGGTGCAGAACCTGCTCGGCGGCGACGAGTCGATGAAACGCTCCCGCAGGCCCGAGGTGTACTCGGATGCGGCCTACGCCATCCTGACCCGGCCCGCCCGGGAGTACACCGGCCACAGCGCGCTGTGCGAGGACGTGCTGCTCGAGTCCGGGGTCACCGACCTGTCGGTGTACAACTGCACCCCCGGCGAGGTCGAGTTGGGCGTGGACCTGTGGGTCGACTCCGCCAACCCGCCGGGTTACACCGGGCCGTGACTCACTGCGCCTGGTAGAGGATCCCGCGCCCGATCGCCTCGCGGACCACCGGCAGGGCGGCCTGCGCCAGCGCGTCGGCGTCGACGCCGTGGTGGTGGGCCAGCAGTTCCAGCAGCGTGCCCAGGGGCACCTCGCCGCGGCAGCCCGCCAGCAGCGCCCTGGACACCTCGTCGACGCCGAGCACCGCCGCCGGACCGCCCGGGCGGCGCACCGCGGCCGAAACCTGTTGCCAGCCCTCGGGGCCGGGTAGCGCGTGCTCCTCCAGGAACACCGGGGCGGTCGACAGCCGGGCCGCCAGCAGCGCCGCATCGCTGGTGTCGCGCAGGTAGGCCCGGCGGGCGAAGAACGCCTCGACCTCGGGGCCCGTGATGACCTCGTCGGCCTCGGTGATCTCCTCCAGGATGTGTTCGGGCGCACCGGTCTCGCCGACCGCCGGCGCGCGCAACGCGATGATGCCCATCCCGACGCCGGTGATGCCCTCCTCGGCGAACCAGTCCAGCCACTGCCCGCCGCGGCGCGCGCCGTCCTGGAGCGTCTCACCGGCGTCGGCGAGCCACAGCGAGACGTAGCTGACCGGGTCGGCGAGTTCGCGCTGCACCACCCAGGCGTGCAGGCCCGTGTCGGCCAGCCAGCCGCCGACCCGGGCGCGCCAGTCCTGCCCGTCCCGGACGATCCAGTTGGCCATGATGTGCGCCGTCCCGCCCGGGGTCAGGTGGTCGCCGACCCGCTCGATCAGCTGCCGGCACACCGCATCCCCGGCCATCCCGGAGTCGCGGTAGAGGTAGTCCGTGGCCCCCGCGCCCACCACGAACGGCGGGTTGCTCACGATCAGGTCGAAGCGCTCGCCGGCCACCGGCTCGAACAGGCTGCCGCGGCGCAGGTCCCAGCTCATCCCGTTGAGCCGGGCCGTGCCCGCGGCCAGCGCCAGGGCCCGGTCGTTGGTGTCGGTGGCCACGATCTGTTCGCAGTGTGCAGCCAGGTGCAGCGCCTGGATGCCGCAGCCGGTGCCCAGGTCCAGGGCGCGGGCCACCGGGGTGCGGATCACCGCGCGCGCCAGCGACACCGACGCGCCCCCGATGCCGAGCACGTGGTCGTGGCGTACCGGCGCGGCGCGCAGCACGGCGTCCTGATCGGAAATCACCAGGAAGTCCCGCGCCCCGTCGCTGTGCGGGCGGATGTCCAGGACGGCGCGCGCCGTCCCGGGTTCGGTCAGTTCGATGACGCCGTGAGCGGCCAGGGTCTGGGCCGGCACGGTGGGGAACGCCTGCGCGATCTGCTCGACGGGTTCCTCGGAGCCCAACAGGAACAGCCGCACCAGCACCGCCAGGGGTTGCCGGTCGGGCGGGCAGGTCCGGGTGACGCGCAGCGCGGGCCACCACACCCCGCGGGTGAGGGCGGCGTCGGCCTGCTCGCCGAGCAGTTCGGCCACCCCGGCGGTACTGAAGCCCGCGGCCCGCAGGTCGGCCCCGACGGCGTCGAGCAGCGCCGGATCCAGGCTGGTCGGGTTCAAAACAGCTCGGCCTGTTCGGGCTGCGGGGGCGCCGGGGCGATGAGTTCGGGCCCGTTGTTGCGGACGCTGTTGACCAGGGTCGAGACCTCCCGCACGACGATCCGGTCCAGGTCGCCGTGGCCGCGCAGCAGACCCTCGTCGGCCGGGGCGTCCGGATCCATCCAGCGGTCCCAATCCGCGCTGCTGATGGTCAGCGGCATCCGGTCGTGGATCTCGGCCAGCGGGCCGGCGGAGTCGGTGGTGATGATGGTGCAGCTCAGCAGCGGCGGGGTCGCCTTGTCCGCACCCTTGGGCCGCCAGGTGGTCCACAGTCCGGCGGCGAACAGCTGCTCACCGTCCTCGGCATACATGTAGAACGGGGTCTTGGGGCCCTTGGCCTTGCCCTCGCCCTGGTGCGGCATCCATTCGTACCAGCCGTCCATCGGGATCAGGCAGCGCTTGTTCTTGGCCGAGTTGCGGAAGGCCGGCGACTCGGTGACCGTCTCGGCGCGCGCGTTGATCAGCAGCGGACCCTTGTTCTCGGGCCCGCCGTCCGGTCCGGCCTTGACCCACGGCGGGACCAGGCCCCACCGCATCGAGCGCACCCGGCGCGTCGACTCGTCCTCGGGTTCGGTGTGCCGTTTGACGACGCTGCTGATGGTCGTGGTGGGGGCGACGTTGTAGTTCGGGGCGGAGTTCGGGGCGTTGCCCGCGGCACCGGGCCCGCTGCCGGCGGTCTCGTCGAGCGCCTGGATCTTCTGCGCCAGCAGCGCCGGGTCGGTGGTGACCGCAAACCGTCCACACATGGCCTCCATGCTTCCAGACGACGACGACAAGGCAGGATGGATCCGTGCCGCAACAGAGTTGGACGGCCCCGCAGACGGCCACGCCCGTCCATGCCACCGTCACCGTCCCCGGGTCGAAGTCGCTGACCAACCGCACGCTGCTGCTCTCGGCGCTGGCCGCCGCGCAGGGCGCGGGCCCCTCGACGATCAGCGGGGCGCTGCGCAGCCGCGACACCGACCTGATGATCGGCGCGCTGCGCACCCTGGGCCTCGACGTCGACGGCGACAACTCCGAACTGACCATCTCCGGGGCGGTGGCGCCGCCGCCGGATGCGCGGGTGGACTGCGGACTGGCGGGCACGGTGCTGCGGTTCGTGCCGGCGCTGGCGGCGCTCGGGACGGTCCCCGTCGAATTCGACGGCGACGAGCAGGCCCGCACGCGGCCCATCGCGCCGCTGCTGGCCGGCCTGCGCACCCTCGGCGTGCAGATCGACGGCGACGGCCTGCCGTTCAAGGTCATCGGTTCCGGTGCGGTGGCCGGCGGCCCGGTCGACATCGACGCCTCGGCGTCGTCGCAGTTCGTCTCGGGGCTGTTGCTGTGCGGCCCGTCGTTCACCGACGGGGTGACCGTCCGGCACACCGGGGCCACGGTGCCCTCGGCCCCGCACATCGCGATGACGGTGCAGATGCTGCGTCAGGCGGGGGTCCGCGTCGACGACAGCACCCCCGACCAGTGGCGGGTGGAGCCCGGCCCGGTCAGCGCCCGGCACTGGCAGGTCGAACCGGACCTGTCCAACGCCGTGCCGTTCCTGTCGGCCGCGGTGGTCACCGGCGGCGCCGTGCGCATCACCGGGTGGCCGTCGCCCAGCCTGCAGGCCTCCGACACCATCCTGCGGGTGCTCAGGCTCGCCGAGGCCACTGTGTCGCAGACGGATTCGCATCTGGAGGTACGCGGCGCGCTGTCCTACGACGGCTTCGACGTCGACCTCAACGAGGTCGGCGAGCTGACCCCGGCGGTGGCCGCGCTGGCCGCCCTGGCCGTCGAGGGCTCGGTGTCCCGGCTGCGCGGGATCGCGCACCTGCGCGGGCACGAGACCGACCGCCTGGCCGCGCTCAGCGCCGAGATCAACGGCCTCGGCGGGCAGTGCGAGGAGACCGCGGACGGTCTGACGATCACCGCGACACCGCTGCGCGCCGGCACCTGGCACTCCTATGCCGATCACCGAATGGCCATGGCGGGGGCCATCATCGGGCTCCGGGTGAGCGGTGTCGAGATCGATGACATCGACACCACCGCCAAGACCCTCCCGGAGTTTCCCGAACTGTGGGCCGACATGCTGGCGGGCCAGGGGTAGGGCCGCCGATGGCGGGGCGGACGCACCACTACGACGAATCCGATGTCCGGATCCGCCCGGGCAAGGGCTCGCGGCCGCGCACCAAGAACCGTCCCGACCATGCCGACGCCGAGTCGGCGATGGTGGTCACGGTGGACCGGGGCCGCTGGGGCTGCGTGCTCGGCGGGGATCCGCGCCGCCCGGTGACGGCGATGCGGGCGCGGGAGCTGGGCCGCACCCCCATCGTGGTGGGCGACGACGTCGACGTGGTCGGCGACCTGTCGGGCCGGCCGGACACGCTGGCGCGCATCGTGCGGCGCCGGGAACGCCGAACGGTGTTGCGCCGCACCGCCGATGACACCGACCCCACCGAGCGGGTGGTGGTGGCCAACGCCGATCAACTGCTGATCGTCGTCGCGCTGGCCGATCCCCCGCCGCGGGCGGGGCTGGTGCAGCGGGCGTTGATCGCCGCCTACGCCGGCGGGCTGCGGCCGATCCTGTGCCTGACGAAGTCGGATCTGGCTCCGCCGGAACCGTTCGCGGCGCAGTTCGCCGACCTGGACCTCACCGTGCTGACCGCCGGGCGTGATGATCCGCTGGACGCCGTGGAGCCGGTGCTGGCCGGCAAGCTGACCGTGCTGCTCGGACACTCCGGGGTCGGGAAATCCACGCTGGTGAATCGCATTGTGCCCGAGGCCGATCGCGCGATCGGTGAGGTGTCCGGCGTCGGCAAGGGCAAGCACACCTCCACGCAGTCCGTCGCGTTACCGCTGGCCGGGGGCGGCTGGGTGATCGACACCCCGGGCATCCGGTCGTTCGGGCTGGCGCACATCGAGACCGATGATGTGCTGTTGTCCGTCTCCGACCTGGCCGAGGCCATCGCCGATTGCCCGCGCGGGTGCGGCCACATGGGCCCGCCGGCCGACCCCGAATGTGCCCTCGATGAGCTGTCCGGGCCGGCCGTGGGTCGAGTTGCCGCCGCGCGCAACCTACTTCGCGCGCTGCGCGAGGGGGCCGAGAACTAGCCGGTGTAGTCCGGTGTGCACGTCACGTCGACGATCTTGGTGCCGGACTCGTCCGACGACACGCCCTCGACATCGCACTCGGTCAGCGGGCCGTTGCGCGCGCCGTGCACCTGCACCCCGAACCCTTGGCTGCGCAGTTCCTCGACCACCGCGGCGGCGTCGGCGTCCTCGTAGTCCTCGTACTCGTCCGCGGGTGCCGCGCTCGCACCGCCAGCGAAGATCAGTGCGGCGGTGAGCCAGGACGCGCCCGCTACGGCGGGCAGAAGCCGGTTCATGATTACCTTCCTCGATAGCTGCCAAGAACAGGGCCGCGCCGGTGGGTGCGGACCCTGTTCGTTGGTGTTCCCGAGGAGGTGGATCGCTAATCCGGTCTTCGCGCCGCAAGGGCGAGACCGCAGGTCATCAGGCCGCGCGATCGGTCCGATCGTCCTCGATCTGGTTGAGTCGACGGGCTTTTCGCGCCGCGCGCACGCGCTGGATGGCACTCTTGAGCCCGCGCCGACGCCCGGTGCGCTCGTCGGTGGCCGCGAAATCCGGCCCCAGGTCGGCAAACATCCACTCACTGCGCGTTTCCGGCGCGTCGTGGGCGGTGTCGCGCAAGAACTTGTCCGGCAGCGACAGTTTGGCGATGGTCCGCCACGTCTTGCCGTACTGCACCAGGAAAGACCCGGTGGTGTAGGGCAGATCGTACTTCTCGCACACCTCGCGCACCCGGATCGAGATCTCGTGCAACCGGTTGCTGGGCAGATCCGGGTACAGGTGATGCTCGATCTGATGGCACAGGTTGCCGCTCATGAAGCGCAGCAGCGGGCCACCCTCGAAGTTGGCGCTGCCGAGCATCTGCCGCAGGTACCAGTACCCCTGGGACTCGCCGACCATGTCGGTCTTGGTGAATTTCTCTGCGCCATCGGGGAAGTGGCCGCAGAAGATCACGGCGTTGGCCCAGATGTTGCGGATGATGTTGGCCACCGCGTTGGCCTTGGCGGTCGACTTGAACGTCGCCGCCGGCGACAGCGCCGTCAGCGCCGGGAAGGCCACGTAGTCCTTGAGCAGCTGCTGACCGGTCTTGACGCCGAACTCGCGCATCCGCACCAGCGTGGCGGCGCGGTCGTCGCGGCCCTTGAAGATCTTGCCGAGTTCGAGGTGCTGCAGGCCGACGCCCCACTCGAACAGCGCCGCCAACATGGTGTTGTAGACCAGGTTGAACAGGTTGCTCGGCGTCCACTTCTGGTCGCGGGTGACGCGGATCAGGCCGAAGCCCACGTCGTCGTCCATGCCCAGGATGTTGGTGTACTTGTGATGCATGAAGTTGTGGGTGAACCGCCAGTGCTTCGACGCCCCGGTCATGTCCCACTCCCAGCTCGAGGAGTGGATCTCGGGATCGTTCATCCAATCCCACTGACCGTGCATGACGTTGTGGCCGATCTCCATGTTCTCGATGATCTTGGCCACGCCCAATGTCGCGGTCCCGGCCCACCAGAACGACCGCTTGGAGCTGCCCAGCAGCAACAGCCGGCCGGCCACCTCGAGTCCACGCTGCGTGGCGATGGTGCGCCGGATGTACCGCGCATCTCGCTCACCACGGGAGTCTTCGATGTCCTGCCGAATGGCGTCCAACTCGAACGCCAGGCTCTCGATGTCGGCCTCAGTCAAGTGCGTGAATGCCGGAATGTCAGTGATTGCCATCGTCGACCTCCTCTCGTCGTACCTACGCTAGCGTAACCTACGGCTCCGTAGGTTACCAGGGAGTAATTGTCAGATGTCCAACACACAATCGCCGGACGCCGCCGACACACACGTCTGCACGCGGGTGCCCGGTTCGTGCTCGTCGCCGGTACGCAGGTCCCGGACGTGGCCGTCGACCAGGCCGACGACGCAGGTCTGACAGATACCCATCCGGCAGCCGAATGGCATCTGCACCCCCGCCTGCTCCCCCGCGTCCATCAGCGAGGTGGCGGCGTCCGCGTGGACGGTCTTGCCGCTGCGCTCGAAGGTGACGGTGCCACCGGCGCCGTGCGGGGCAGCCCGCGAGACGGCGAACCGCTCCAGATGAAGCTGGTCGTCCAGACCGCCGCCGGACCACAGGCGCTCGGCGTCCGCGAGCATAGCCTCCGGGCCGCAGGCCCAGGTCTGCCGCTCGCGCCAGTCCGAGACCTCGGCGTCGAGCTTGCCCAGATCCAGCCGACCCTCGGTCCGGGTGGCCCGCACCCGCAGCCGATAGCCCGGATGGGTCTCGGCCAGCGCGGCCAACTCGCCGGCGAACATCACGTCGGCCTCGGTGGGCGCCGAATGCAGATGCACGATGTCGAAGACCTGATCGCGGCGCGCCAGCGTGCGCAGCATCGACATCACCGGGGTGATCCCGGAGCCCGCGGTGAGGAACAACACCTTGCCGGGCGCGGGGTCGGGCATCACGAAATTGCCCTGCGGGGCGGCCAGTCGCACGATGGTGCCCGGGGCGACCCCGCCCACCAGATGGCTGGACAGGAACCCCTCCGGCATGGCCTTGACGGTGATCGTGATGGTGTTCGAACCCGCCACCGGCGCCGAGGTCAGCGAGTACGACCGCCAGCGCCACCGACCGTCCATCAGCACGCCGATGCCGATGTACTGCCCCGGTTCGTAGTCGAAGGTGAAGCCCCAGCCGGGCTTGATCACCAACGTCGCCGAATCCTCGGTCTCGCGGCGCACCTCCAGGATGCGACCCCGAAGTTCGCGCGCCGACCACAGCGGATTGGCCAGGTGCAGGTAGTCGTCGGGCAGCAGCGGCGTGGTGATCCGGGCGACCAGATTGCGCAGCGCATGCCAGCCCGGATGCTTGTCGGCGCCGGCCACGGTGGGACGGACGGTGTCACCCACCTTGGCGCTGACCTTGATGTAGTTCTTGGCCATGAGAGCTCCTGCCTCGGTGGCGGTGCATGAACATTCCCGAAGCCCGGGAGATAACCTACGGTACCGTAACTTACGGTACCGTATCCAGCGCTGGCCGCGGGAAATCCGCTACAGCAGTTCCAGCAGAAACGGCAGTTCCTGCGTCGCGTACCAGGCCAGATCGTGATCCAGCGCATCGCCGACGGTCAGTTCGGCATCCTCGTCGCCCAGGTCCGCCTCGTCGATGACGGCCATCGCCGCGCGGACCGCCGCCTCGGCGTCCGCGATGTCCACGTACACCGCCGCCACCGCATCGAGACGGCACGGCGCACCCACCCGCACCACCGCGTCGTCGAGGTCGGGACGGGCCGTCGCCGGCTCGATGTCGGCCACGATCACCGCGCGCCGCAGCGGCAGCGATCCCTGGGAGTCAGACGCCTGCGCCTCAGGCCCCTGCGCGTCCTCGCCGTCCTCGGGCGCCTCGGCGGCCAACAGCCGCAGCGACGCGCGCGCCGCCTCGCCGAGCGCCACCTCGGCCAACTCGTCGTCGTCGCCCTCGGCGTAGGCCTCCCGCAAGGTCGGGGTCACCGCGAACGCCGTGCCGCCGACCGGGAACAACTCGCCGTCGGAAACCAGTTGGCGCAGCATGCCCAGCGTCGCCGGGAGGTAGACCCGCATGCCCGCAGACTATCGGTCCAACAGGGTCGCGACGTGGTCGGGCACGTAGGTGGACAGCTCCCGGGGCAGCCGCTGGTAGTCGCGCGCCTGCTGCGGCCGGTCCGGCAGCTTCACCTTGGGCCGCTTGACCTCGTGGTAGTCGATGGTGGACAGCAGATGGCTCATCATGTTCAGCCGCGCGTGCTTCTTGACGTCGGATTCGACGACGTACCAGGGGCTTACCGGGGTGTCGGTGTGCGCCATCATCTCGTCCTTGGCCCGCGAATAGTCCTGCCAGCGGTACACCGAGTCCAGATCCATCGGCGAGAGCTTCCACTGCCGGACCGGATCCTTCAACCGCTTCCGGAAGCGGCGCAACTGCTCCACGTCCGACACCGAGAACCAGTACTTGCGCAACAGGATCCCGTCGTCGATGAGCATCTGCTCGAAGATCGGCGCCTGATGCAGGAACAGCGAATGTTCATGCGGGCTACAGAAACCCATGACCTTCTCCACTCCGGCCCGGTTGTACCAGGACCGGTCGAACAGGACGATCTCGCCGCGCGTCGGCAGCTGGGCGACGTAGCGCTGGAAGTACCACTCCCCGCGTTCCCGCTCGGTGGGGATGGGCAGCGCGGCGATCCGCGCCACCCGGGGGCTGAGGTATTCGGTGATGCGCTTGATGGTGCCGCCCTTGCCCGCGGCGTCGCGGCCCTCGAACACCACCACCAGCCGGGTCCCGGTGTGCTTGACCCACTCCTGCAACTTCACGAATTCGGTTTGCAGGCGGAACAATTCGGCGGTGTAGAGCTCGGCGGGGATCTTCTTGACCTTAGCCATTCTTACCCCTAGCCATGCCCTGCGTGGCGCGGGCGGGCCTGGTGCGTTCTCGTTTCCCTGATTCAGTTTTCGACATGGTGTACCCATCAGACCGCGTTCCGCGGGCCAGGTCAATCGCTTCGGCAAAGTTCGGTGGCCGACCTATTTGGCGGCTTCGAGCAGTTCTTCCAGCGATTCGCGCAGCAACGCGGGCAGCACGTCGACGTCGCTCATCGCCTCCCGGTCCGCGTTGATCCCGAAGTACACCCGCCCGCAGTAGGACGTCACCCCGATGGCCAACACCTGGTTGTGCAGCAACGGCGGCACCGCATAGGTCTCGAGCAGCTTGGCCCCCGCGACGTACATCTGGGTCTGCGCGCCCGGCACGTTGGTGATCAACAGGTTGAACATGCGCGCAGCAAAGCTGGTGGCCACCCGGATTCCCATGGCGTGCAGGGTCGGCGGCGCGAACCCCGACAGCGTCACGATGGTGCGCGCGTCGACCAGGCTGGTGGCCGTCGGGTGCGACTCGGTGGCGTGGGCGATCTGCGACAACCGGACCACCGCGTTGCCCTCCCCGACCGGCAGATCCACCAGGAACGGCGTCACCTCGCTGATCGCCTGACCCGGGCCGGCCGCGCCGTCGTCGTCCAGTTCCGGGTAGACCGACATCGGTGCCATGGCGCGCACCGTCGTCGTCGGCTTCACCGGCTCGCCGCGGGACAGCAGCCAGTTGCGCAGGGCCCCGGCGACGACGGCCAGGATCACGTCGTTGACATCGCAGTCGTAGCGCACCCGCAGCCGTCGGTAGTCCTCGAGGCTGCCGCTGGCCACCGTGAACCGCCGGTTGCGCGACACCCGGGTGTTCAACGGGCTGCTCGGCGCCGTGCCGCGCGCGACGATGCGCGCCGCATCGGCGAGCCGGCGCCCGGTCTCCACGAGCTGATCGGAACTCGAGACGATGCCGGTCACCGCCGACTGCACCGCGGCCAGCTGCTCGCGCGGACCGGAGAACCAGTCCCCCACCGCCCCGAGCACCAACTCGGCGGTGCCCGGTTCGCGCGCCGGGATCCAGATGTCCTCGCCGAAGACCGGCGGCTTCTGCGTGCGGTCGGCGATCACGTGCCCGATCTCGACCGCGCTCAAGTCGTTGACCAGCGCCTGATGGCTCTTGGTGTAGATCGCGATGCGGTCGTTGGCCAGGCCCTCGACCAGGTACATCTCCCACAGCGGGCGGGTCTTGTCCAGCGGCCGCGAGCCCAGCCGGGCCACCAGGTCGTGCAGCTGGGCGTCGTTGCCCGGGGACGGCAGCGCCGAGCGGCGGATGTGGTAGGTGATGTCGAAGTCGGGGTCGTCGATCCAGACCGGGCGCGCCAGCCCCAGCGTGATCTCCCGGACCTTCTGCCGGTACCGGGGCACCTGCGGCAGCCGCTGCTCGACGGTGGCCAGCAGCGTCTCGTAGCTCAGTCCGGAGCGCGGTCGGCGCAGAATGGACAGCGAACCCACGTACATCGGCGTCGAGCTGTTCTCGAGTTGATAGAACGACGCGTCCGATGCCGACAACCTGGTCACCATTGCCGGTGTCGTCCCCCCTTGCGTGTCAACCTGCTGCTGTCACGTTAACCGGCCCGGCGGTGGTTGTGCACAACGGGTGCACACGCGCCGGCGCCGTCTGTGCCAGGATCACTCTCGTCGTTCCTGCCACTCTCCAGCAGGTCGAGCGTATTTTCGCCGCGCAGACTGGAGGGTTCCGACGTGACCGTTGCGAGCAGCACCGCACCCGCTGTCCCCGCGATCGTGATCCCGGTCGTCGACTACGAACCGGCGATCGGCGCCGCGGCCCCCGCCTGGCCCGCCCCACCGGTCCGACGCCCGCCCGTGCGGCACCTCGAGGCGGTGCCGACCGGCCCTTCCCGCCGCGCGCCGTCGCCGCAGCTGGGCTCCGCCGCGGCCTTCGCCGACGCGGCGTTGCGCACGGTGCTCGAGGTCATCGACCGACGCCGGCCGCCCACCCAGTTGCGCGCGCTGATGTCCTCGGGGCTCGCCGACTCGGTGCTGGCGTTCGGCCGCACCGCGGGCGCGCGTCGCGGCGCGGCGGTGCTGCGCCGCGCGCGGGTGCAGCCCTGCGACCGCGACGAGCGCGCGTTCGAAGTGGCCGCCACCTACTCGCGGCAGCACCGCACGCATGCGATCGCGTGCCGCATCGAGTGGCGCGGTGCCGCGTCCGACCGCCGCTGGCAGATCGTGGCGCTGCACATCGGCTGACCCTTGGGGCTAGCCCTTGCGCGAGGCCTTCGCGGCCTTGCGGGCGGCCTCGCGACGCTCCCGACGGGTCCCGCCGGCGGCGGCCGCCGCGGGCTGGGGTCCACCGGAGCGCTGCACCGCGGCCTGGCCGTCCTCGGCGGGGCCGGAGTAGGTCAGCGCGGGCGCGGACTCGCCGTTGTCGATCCCCTTGGCGCGCAGGCCCACCGGGGCCGCGTGCCGCCCGCCGGTCGGCGCGGGCGCCGGGGTCTCCTCGGGTTCGGCCGGCGCGGCGGGCTCGGCCTGCTTGGCCGCCGCCTGCTCGGCGAACGCGGCCAGACCGCCGGGGGCTTGCACGGGTGCGACCGCCGGAGCCGGGGTCGCCTCGACCTGGACGTTGAACAGGAAGCCCACCGACTCTTCCTTGAGCGCGTCCAGCATCGCCCGGAACATGTCGTAGCCCTCGCGCTGGTACTCGACCAGCGGATCGCGCTGGGCCATCGCGCGCAGCCCGATGCCCTCCTTGAGGTAGTCCATCTCGTAGAGGTGCTCGCGCCACTTGCGATCGATCACGTTGAGCAACACGTTGCGTTCGAGCTGACGCATCGCGCCCTCGCCGGCGAGTTCCTCGAGTTCGGCCTCGCGTCGCGCGTAGGCCGCCTTGGCGTCGGTGAGCAGGGCGTCGAGCAACTCCTCGCGGGTCAGCTCGCCGGGCTCGCCCACCGCGTCGGAGTCCAGCAGCGTCCGGTGATCGACGCCCACCGGGTACAGCGTCTTGAGCGCCTCCCAGAGCTTCTCGAGGTCCCAGTCCTCGGAGTAGCCCTCGGCGGTGGCGCCGTCCACGTAGGCCGTGATGACATCGACCATCATGTCGTGGGCCTGCTGCTGCAGGTCCTCGCCCTCGAGGATCCGGCGGCGCTCGGCGTAGATGACCTTGCGCTGCTGATTCATCACCTCGTCGTACTTGAGGACGTTCTTGCGGACCTCGAAGTTCTGCTGCTCGACCTGCGTCTGGGCGCTCTTGATGGCCCGGGTGACCATCTTGGCCTCGATCGGCACGTCGTCGGGCAGGTTCAGCCGGGTCAGCAACGACTCCAGCGTCGCGCCGTTGAACCGCCGCATCAACTCGTCGCCCAGCGACAGGTAGAACCGGGATTCGCCGGGGTCACCCTGGCGGCCCGAGCGGCCGCGCAGCTGGTTGTCGATGCGGCGCGATTCGTGCCGTTCGGTGCCCAGCACGTAGAGCCCACCGGCCTCGCGCACCTTGTCGGCCTCCTCGGCAGCCTCGGCCTTGATGGTCTCGAGCACCTCGTCCCAGGCGGCCTCGTACTCGTCGGGCGTCTCGACCGGATCCAGGCCTCGATCCCGCAGCCGCTTGTCGGCCAGGAAGTCGGGGTTACCGCCGAGCACGATGTCGGTACCGCGGCCGGCCATGTTGGTGGCCACCGTGACCGCGCCGAGGCGGCCGGCCTCGGCGATGATGTTCGCCTCAGACTCGTGGTACTTCGCGTTCAGCACGTTGTGCGGGATGCGGCGCTTGGTGAACTGCCGCGACAGGTACTCCGAGCGCTCCACGCTGGTGGTGCCGATCAGGACCGGCTGGCCCTGCTCGTGGCGCTCGGTGACGTCGTCGACGACGGCGATGTACTTGGCTTCCTCGGTCTTGTAGATCAGGTCGGACTGGTCGGCCCGGACCATCGGCCGGTTGGTCGGGATCGGCACGACGCCCAGCTTGTAGATCTCGTGCAGCTCGGCGGCCTCGGTCTGGGCCGTACCGGTCATGCCGGAGAGCTTGTCGTAGAGCCGGAAGTAGTTCTGCAGCGTGATGGTGGCCAGGGTCTGGTTCTCGGCCTTGATCTCGACGTGCTCCTTGGCCTCGATGGCCTGGTGCATGCCCTCGTTGTAGCGCCGGCCGGTCAGCACGCGACCGGTGAACTCGTCGACGATGACGACGTCGCCGTTGCGGACGATGTAGTCCTTGTCCCGGTGGAACAGCTCCTTGGCCTTGATGGCGTTGTTCAGGTAGCTGACCAGCGGCGAGTTGGCGGCCTCGTACAGGTTGTCGATGCCCAGCTGATCCTCGACGAACTCGACGCCGAGTTCGTGCACGCCGATGGTGCGCTTGCGCAGGTCCACCTCGTAGTGGGTGTCCTTCTCCATCAGCGGGACGATGCGGGCGAACTCGGTGTACCAGTGCGCGGCGCCGCCGTCGGCGGGACCGGAGATGATCAGCGGGGTGCGCGCCTCGTCGATCAGGATGGAGTCGACCTCGTCGACCACCGCGAAGTTGTGGCCGCGCTGCACCATGTCGTCCACGGAGTGGGTCATGTTGTCGCGCAGGTAGTCGAACCCGAACTCGTTGTTGGTGCCGTAGGTGATGTCGGCGCCGTAGGCGGCCCGCCGCTCCGGCGGGGTCATCTGCGACAGAATGACGCCGACGTCCAGACCCAGGAACCGGTGCACCCGGCCCATCCACTCGGCGTCGCGCTTGGCCAGGTAGTCGTTGACCGTGACGACGTGCACGCCCTCGCCGCCCAACGCGTTGAGGTACGCCGGGAGCACACAGGTCAGGGTCTTGCCCTCACCGGTCTTCATCTCGGCGACGTTGCCGAAGTGCAGGGCCGCACCGCCCATGATCTGCACGTCGAACGGGCGCTGGGACAGCACCCGCCAGGCCGCCTCGCGGGCCACCGCGAACGCCTCGGGCAGCAGGTCGTCGAGGGTGGTACCGGCGGCGACCCGCCGCTTGAACTCATCGGTCTTGGCGCGCAGTTCGTCGTCGGTGAGCAACGCGGCATCGTCCGACAAGGTGTTGACGTAGTCAGCCACCCCCTTGAGGCGCTTGACCATGCGACCTTCACCAAGGCGCAGCAGCTTAGACAGCACTAGATGTATCCCCTACAGGATTGGAGTTTTATCTCGGCACCATCGTAGGTGACGCGCGAATATACCCCGGCGAAGTCGGCCTCGAACCGACGTGGCGGCCCGGGCGGATTCCGCCCGGGCCGCACGCGCGCGGATGTCGGCTCCGGATCAGGCCAGCCGGATCAGGCCGTAATCGAAGGCGTGCCGGCGGTAGACCACCGACGGTTTGTCGGTCTCCTTGTCGTGGAACAGGAAGAAGTCGTGGCCGACGAGCTCCATCTCGTAGAGCGCGTCGTCGACGGTCATCGGTTTGGCCGGGTGCTCCTTGACCCGGACCACCTGACCCGGTTCGTGCGGTTCCGCCGCGGCCTCCGGGGTCTCGATGGGGGCGGACGGGCGCTCGAAGGCCTCCGGCACGATGGCGGTCGCCTCGGCGAGCGACAGCGGCGTCTTGTCGCCGTAATGAATTTTGCGGCGGTCCTTGTGTCGCCGTAGCCGGGCCTCGAGTTTGGCGGCCGCGGATTCCAGCGCGGCATAGAAGCTGTCGGCGCAGGCCTCACCGCGCACGACCGGGCCGCGACCCCGCGCGGTGATCTCGACGTGCTGACAGTTCTTGCGCTGACGACGGTTGCGTTCGTGGTCGAGTTCGACGTCGAACATGTAGATGGTGCGGTCGAACCGCTCCAAGCGGGCGAGTTTCTCCGAGACATAGATCCGGAAGTGGTCGGGCACCTCGACGTTGCGCCCCTTGACCACCACTTCGGCGTTCGGTCCAGACGGCTTGGTCTCCGACTTCTCGGAGACCAGGGTCTGGGCAGAATTCACGGATTGGCTTGACATGCTTGACAACTCGATTCTGTGTCGCTTTGCACGCGAGCGCGTGCCTGGCTGATACACAACATGCGCGGTGAGGGTGTCCGACGCTCGATCCACCGGCGCCTGGGGTCGAGAACTCACCTCCTCACGCATCGGCTCCACACAGCTGTGTGGGCCTCGGGTCAGAAGCCCCGCCGCAAGGCTCTTGCGGTCGTTGCACCCGAAGGTAGTCGCAGTTCACCCAAACGTGCCACCCTTTTGGTGCACGCGTTGCCGGAACTTTCGACCGGCGTCACATCCGGCCCGATTCGACGCCGAAAACCCGGCGCCGGGTCACGCGTGCGCCAGCGTGAGAACACCCGTCACGCGCGCCCCGGAAGTTTGCAGGACGCGCACCGATTCCCGCGCGGTGGCGCCCGTGGTGACGATGTCGTCGACGACCAGAACCTCCGCCCCGGCGGGGACGCGGCGGGTCAGCAGGACGCGCCCGGCGACGTTGCGTTCGCGGCCCCGGCTGTTGAGTCCGACCGAGTCCCGCGCGCCCGCCCGCATCCGCAACGCGGGCACGACGGCGATCCCGGGGTGTGCGGCCACGGCCGCGGCGGCCGTCCGCAGCACCGGGTCGCCGCCGCGGCGGCGCGCCGAGGATCGCCGGGTGGGCGCGGGCACGAGCACCAGCGGCAGGCTCACCAGTCCCCACCGCAGCAGCCGGTGCACGCCGAGGGCCAGCGCACCCGCCAGCGGGGCGGTCAGGTCGGTGCGTCGATGTTCCTTGAGCGCGACGATCGCCGCGCGCCGCGCCCCCGCGTAGCGGCCCAGCGCGAACACCGGGACGCCGGGGTCCTGGCGCGGGGCCACCAGGTGCGGCTGGTCGACGCCGACCCGCCACGCCGACGCGCAGGCGGAGCACCAACGCGTCCCCGGGGCGCCGCAGCCGCCGCACTCCAACGGCAGGATCAGGTCCAGCACACCGCGAGTGTGCGGCCACCCACCGACACCGCTCAGCCCGGCAGCACCGGCACCGCACCCGGGATCATGAAGGCGCGCACGCCCGACCACGCCTGCTGGTTGTCGGCACCGGACCCGGACAGCTGCTGCACGCCCTGCCGGTCGGCCACATAGACCGTCGACGGGTTGGCCGCCACCGTGCCGACCGGCATGGTCAGCCCCTGGCTCGGGCCGTCGGAGTTGACCCCGTCGAGGTTCACATACGACACCGGGTGCGCGGGATCGTCGCGGCTGACCACGATGTCGTCGCCGGTCCGCCAGGACAGCGACACCACCGAGGAGCCCAGCCCGAAACCGAGCCGGCGCGGATAGGTCAGGGCGAACTGTCCGCCCGGGGTCTCCTCGACGCCGGACAGGATCACCTGCCCCTCGATCACCAGCGCGGCACGGGTGCCGTCGCGGGACAGCTGCAGTTCGGTGACGGCGCCGGGGAACTTCGTGGCCACCGCGATCGAGTCGACCGGGACGCGCGCCGGCGCGCCGGTGGCCGCCTCCTGGGTCACCCGCACCACGTTGTTGCCGTCCACCACGACCCACACCGCCCCGTCGAGGCCCCAGGTGGGCCGGGTGATGGTGCGGCCCTTGATGGCCTCGACGGCGTCCTGGCCGTTGTTGTCGATCCACAGCGTCGAGGCGACCTCGGGCGTGTTCACCCGCACGGCCACCACCGAGGCCACCCCGTTGCCGTCCCGGGACAGCGCCGCGGACCGTTGGTCGGGCATCGCCCCGAACGCACCGTCGACGCGGGTGCCGCTCGGCCCGTCGAGGAACATCAGCGACCCGCCCACCAGGGCGTGCAGCCCGGCCGAGGCCCCGGCGGCGGCGCCCGGGTCGGTCGCCGCGACATCGGAGGTCTCCCAGCCGTCGGCGAAGCGGTCGTCCAGCGGCAGACCGTCGACGTTGATCACGTACGGGCCCCGGATGTCGGCGCGGGCCAGTGTCCAGATGATCTGTGCGGCAAGCAGAGCCCGGCTCTGCGGATCGGAGCTCGGCAGGTTCTCCAGCTCGATCCGCGCGCCGCCGTAGCCGCGGCCGATCCCGGTCTTGCCGCCGTCGGCGCGGGTGATGGGCCCGCGCAGTTGCAGCGGTGAGCCGAGCATGTTGCGCACCGAGTTGGCGATCTCCGGCCGCGGCCCCGAGATCAGCTTGGACACCAGTTCGGTGGCCAACTGATCGCGATCGGAGACCGCGACGTAGCGGGGATCGGGCACCGTGGTGTCGCCCGTCGGGTCGACGAAGTACAGCGGGTGGCGCTTGTAGGTCTCCTGAAACTGCTTCCAGTCCAAGAAGACACCGTTGGGCAGCTTGTCGATGCGCCAGCCGTCGGGGGTGTTCACCAACTCGATGGGGCCGGGGTCGGGCAGCGGTCCCGCGGCGGTCTCGAAGACCCCCATGTCCGACAGCGACCCCAGGATGTCGGCCTTCATCTGCACCGAGATCTTGCCCGCGGTGCGGGTCTCGGTGAGCACCACGCGGTCGATCAGCAGCGCGCTGCCCGCGTCGTCCCATTCCCGGGAGGCGGATTCGGTGAGGAACTGCCGGGCCGCGAGGTGCCGGTTGGCGGGATCGGCGGTGGCCTTGAGGAATTCCCGCAGCAACTGATCCGGGGCCATTCCGGGGGTCGGCTTGGGCAGATCCTGCGGGGCCGGCCGCTCGACGGTGCCGATGGCTTGCGGCGCAGAGGAATTGGGCACGCCGGCGCAGCCCGCGAGCAACGCGACGGCGGCGCCCAGGGCGACCAGCACAGCCAGGAGGCGATTCACACGCCTTCTCCGGCGTGCTCGCGGGTCCGGGCCTGCTGCTGCCGGTCCCGGCTCTCGGCGCCGACCGGCTTCATCGGCAGCGGGCTCGTCGTCACCTTGTGGCCGCGCACCAGCGGCAGCGTCAGCCGGAAGCAGGAGCCGTTGCCGGGTTCGCCCCAGGCCTCCAACCGGCCCTGGTGCAGCCGGGCGTCCTCGATGCTGATCGCCAGTCCCAGCCCGGTGCCGCCGGAGCGCCGCACCCGCGCCGGGTCCGACCGCCAGAACCGACTGAACACCAGCTTCTCCTCACCGGGCCGCAAACCCACACCATAGTCACGCACCGTCACCGCGACCGTGTCCTCGTCGGCGGCCATCCGGATGCGCACCGGCTTGTGTTCGGCATGGTCGATGGCGTTGGCGATCAGGTTGCGCAGGATGCGCTCCACCCGGCGCGGGTCCACCTCGGCGATGACGTCCTCGCCGGGCATGTCGACCAGCAACTCGATGCCGGCGTCGTCGGCGAGGTGCCCGACGTTGTCCAGCGCGCTGTTGACCGTCGAACGCAGGTCGACGGCCTCCACCGACAACTCGGCCACGCCGGCGTCGTGCCGGGAGATCTCCAGCAGGTCGTTGAGCAGGGACTCGAACCGGTCGAGTTCGTTGACCATCAACTCGGTGGAGCGCCGCAGCGACGGATCCAGTTCGTCGCGCTGGTCGTGGATCAGGTCGGCGGCCATCCGCACCGTCGTCAGCGGGGTACGCAACTCGTGGCTGACGTCGGAGGTGAACCGGCGCTGCAGGTTGCCGAACTCCTCGAGCTGGGTGATCTGGCGGCTCAGACTCTCGGCCATGTCGTTGAACGACACCGCCAGCCGGGCCATGTCGTCCTCGCCGCGCACGGGCATCCGCTCGGTGAGGTGCCCCTCGGCGAAGCGCTCGGCGATCTGCGAGGCCGACCGCACCGGCTGCACCACCTGCCGCGACACCAGCCACGCGATGCCGGCCAGCAGCACCAGCAGCACCAGGCCGCCGGTGACCATGGTCCCGCGCACCAGCGCGATGGTGCGTTCCTCACCGGAGAGCGGGAAGATCAGGTACAGCTCGAGGTTGGTCACCCGCGAGGCCGTCGGCGAGCCGATGACCAACGCCGATCCCGAGAAACCCTCGGTGTTCACGGTGGCGTACTGGTAGCTGACCTGACCGGCCTTGACGAATTCGCGCAGCGCCTCGGGCACCTCGTCGATGGGCCCGGCGGCCGTCGCGGCCCGCGGCCCGTCCCCCGGCACCACCAGCACGGCGTCGAACGTGCCCGCCAGCCCGGTGCCCCAGGTGGGCGCCGCCCGCGAGGTCAAGGTGTTGCGCGCGAGTTGCAGGCTGCTGTCCAGGGAGCGGGTCTCCTCGCCGCCGACGATCCCGGCGACCGCGGTGCTGGCCCGCTCGATCTCCTCGGTGGCCGCGCGCACCTTCACGTCGAGCACCCGGTCGGTGATCTGGCTGGTGAGCACGAAGCCCAGCACCAGGATGACCGTCAGCGACAACCCGAGGGTCAGGACCACCACGCGCAGTTGCAGGGAACGCCGCCAGGCCACCCCGACGGCACGACCCAGGGCGTTCAGCCCGCGCAGCAGCGGACCCGATCGCCCCCAGCGGCCCCGGCTTCGCCGCTTAGAGCGCCCGATGATCATCCGCGGCGCTCACATCCGTCGCCGCCGGCTGGAATCACGGAGGTCCGGCCTTGTATCCCACTCCTCGAACGGTCAGCACCACCTGCGGGTTCTCCGGGTCCTTCTCGACCTTGGCCCGCAACCGCTGCACATGCACGTTCACCAGCCGGGTGTCGGCGGGATGCCGGTAGCCCCAAACCTGTTCGAGCAGCACATCCCGAGTAAACACCTGGCGGGGTTTGCGCGCCAACGCCACCAGCAGGTCGAACTCGAGCGGCGTCAGCGAGATCTGCTCGCCCTGGCGGGTGACCTTGTGCGCGGGCACGTCGATCTCGACGTCGCCGATCGAGAGCAGTTCGGCCGGCTCGTCCTCGTTGCGGCGCAACCGCGCGCGGACCCGGGCCACCAGTTCCTTGGGCTTGAACGGCTTCATGACGTAGTCGTCGGCGCCCGACTCGAGCCCCAGCACCACGTCGACGGTGTCGGTCTTGGCCGTGAGCATCACGATCGGCACCCCGGAGTCGGCCCGCAGCACGCGGCAGACGTCGATGCCGTTCATCCCGGGCAGCATGAGGTCCAGCAGGACCAGATCCGGGCGGAGCTCCCGCACCGCGGTGAGCGCCTGGGTGCCATCGCCGATCACGGCAGTGTCGAAACCCTCGTTCCGCAGGACGATGGTCAGCATCTCGGCCAACGATGCGTCGTCATCGACGACCAGGATTCTTTGCCTCATGACTGTCCATGGTGTCACCAAACCGTGACAAAACTCTGCTACCACACGCCGCGGACCACAAACAATCTCACCGCGGGCTCCCCCGGCGCCCGCACCCGGGACAAATTGCGTCACCCCGCGGTCGGCGCGGCGCTTAGGATCTCCACGGAGTTGTTGCGCTCGGCAGCAAATGGCTCAAGGCATCGGGGAGGATGCATGGCAGATCCCGACTCGTTGTCGATGACCCCGTCCGACGTCATCTATTCGGCCGACTACCTGGACTCCATCGGTGGGGCCGCCGGGGCCGAACGCCGCGCGCTGGCCGTCGAGCTGTCCGCGCACGACGCGGCCTGGCAAGACCGCGCCCGGCCGGGATTCGCCGCCTTCGGAGACACCGTGCACCGGCAGGGCCGGCGCACCGAGACCGAGCTGGCCGACGTGGCCGACAAGCTGCGGTTGGCCGCCCGCGAGTACGTGGCCACCGCCCTGGCCGGCGCCGCGGCGCTGCGCTATCACCGCGGCCCGTCCCCGCTCTGAGCCATGCTGCTCAGCGAGATCGAGAGCTGGGACGTCGCGGCCCTGAAGACCGTGGCCACCGAGCTGGGCGCCGAACTCGAGGCCGCCCAGCGCGCCGCGACCGAACTGGGCAACCTGGCCGGCCTACCCGGGTGGGAATCGCCGGCCGCCGACGTGGCCCGCGAGCGGATCGCCACGGCGCGCGCGCATGTGCTCGACGACGCCGCGGTCCTCGGCGCGGTGGAACGCCTCGCCGAGGAGACCGCCCAGGCCGTCAGCACCCTGCAGCAGCAGCTGACGGCGCTGCGCGCGGAGGTGGCCGGCAGCGAAGGCCACCTGAGCCTGTCCGACGGCGGCGAGGTGACGATCAGCGGCACCGCGGAGGAGATCCGCGACCTGCAGGACGAGGCCGACGACATCGAGGCGCGCGCCAAGGCCCTGATCCGGCAGGCCGACGACATCGACGCCGACTGCGCCGAGGTGTTCACCAACATCGCCGACGGAAAGGTGACCGGCGGCCGCGCCACCGATTTCGAGGGCGCGCGGCAGGCCGGGGGGCTGCAGTCCGGGTTGTCGGCGCCGTATCCGCCCGACGGTCCCGGGGTGACGCCGCACGAGGTCACCGCGTGGTGGGACGCGCTGTCGCCCGAGGAGCAGCGCAAGGTCGTCGAGGAACATCCCGACTGGATCGGCAACCGGGACGGCGTCCCGGTGCCGCCGCGCCACGACGCCAACATCGACGCGCTCGAACGCGAGATCGCCGCGGCGCGCGCCGAGGTGGCCTCGATTCCCAGCCGCGAGGAGTACCGCCGCGACCATCCGGGCCGCAACGCCGCCGCGCTGAACTCCGGCTACACCGCGATGGTCGGCGACCGGCGCCGGCGCCTCGACGAGGCGCTCGGTGTGCAGCGGGCGTTGTCGGTGGACGGCGACCCCGGTCAGGGCTACGACAAGGACCGCTACCTGATGATGTTCGAGCCCACCGACACCGAACTGCTGGCCGCCGTCGCGATCGGCAACCCGGACGAGGCCCAGCACGTCGCGGTCACCACACCCGGCATGACCACGCATGCCACGTCGCTGCCGTCGATGGCCGACGAGGCCGTCGCGCTGCGCCGGGAGGCCGAACTCCAGTTGGAGCGCGCCGGTTTCGGGGGCGAACGGGTGGCGGCGGTGGCCTGGTTCGGCTACGACCCGCCCGATGTCGACGGGACCGTGGGCGGGGCGGTGCTGGAGAACCGGGCCAACGCCGGGGCCGTGGACCTCGCCGACTTCTACCGCGGCATCAACGCCACCAACGCCCACGGCTCCGAGGTGCACCTGTCGGCGCTCGGGCACTCCTACGGTTCGACCACCACGGCCCAGGCGCTCAACGAACTCGGCGAGACCGGCGTCGTCGACGACGCGGTGTTCTACGGCTCGCCGGGCCTGGGCTACGCGAACGAGACCATCCTGGGCATGCCGGCGCTGATCGTGGACGAATCGCAGCTGTTCTTGCCCGACGGGCACGCGTTCGTGATGTCCGCCGACCGCGACCCGGTGTCCGAGGAGGTCTCCAAGTGGGGCATCGACCTGCCGGTGTCCATCGCCGACCTCGGCGCGCACGGACCCAACCCGACGTCGTTGCCGTTCGAGCGGCTGGCCACCGACGCCTCGGAGCCCACCTACGGCCCGCCGCGCGAGGGCGCCAGCGGACATTCGGAGTACCCGCGGCTGGGATCCAACGCCGTGCTGCGCACCCCCGGCTACAACCTGGCGATCGTCGCCGCCGGCCTGGCGGATCGCCGCCCGGAGTTGTTGATCCGCGAGGAAGGATGAGATGAAACCCCGCCTGCCGATGTTGGTGACCGCGCTCGCGCTGGTCGGCCTGCTCACGGCCTGCCAGCAGCCCGAGTCCCCCATCCTCAACGAGGAGGCCACCCCGATGGACCTTGCCGCCCTGCCGACGCTCAGGCAGACCCAGCAGCAGATGCTCGGCCTGATCGACGATGTGCGACAACGCATCTCGGAACAGGTGCCGGCTGCCGCGGCCTGGCACTGGAACCGGGAATGGGCGACCTCGGGCTGTCCGGGCGAGGCCGACGAGGGGCTCATGCTGTACTTCCCCAACCTGGTGACCACGCACAATCTGAGCACCGCGGAGTGGGACCGGGTGTTCCCGCTGGTCGAACGGCTCAGCGCGGCGGCCGGCCTGACCGAGGTGTCGCTGCCCGGCAACGCCGAGAACAACCACGACGCGCGCTTTTCCAGCGCCGACGGCCGCCAGTTGCTGCTGGGCGCCGCCGGCGCGACGGTGATCAGCGCGCGGATCTCCTGCCGCGAGATCCGCGACGAACCGATCCGGGTGGACGGCGAGATCCCGATGCCGCCGGATCCGCCGGCGCGGTGAGCGCTCAGCCCTCGGCGAGCGCGCTCAGCACGTCGGCGGGGCGGGTCTGCGGTCCCAGCGTCAACCACCGGCCGGCCCAGTCGGCCGCGGCCAGTTCGGCATACACCGCGCCGGTGCGCTGCTGGAGTTCGTCGTCGCGCTCGTAGGCGTCGCGCTCCCGGCCCTGCTCGTTGCGGGCCCGATGCCGGGCGCGTTCACCGGCCAGCTCCACCGAAACATCCAGCAGCAGTTGGAAATCCGGACGGGGTAGCCCGAATCGCTCGAACTCGAGCCGGTACACCCAGTCCGCGGCCGCGCCGTCGGCGCCCTGGCGCAGCCGCGCGGCGCTGTAGGCGGCGTTGGAGGCCACGTAGCGATCCAGCAGCACCACGTCATGGGTGCGGGTCAGCTCGGCGATGTGTTCGGCGGCGCCCGCGCGGTCGAGAGCGAACAGCATCGCCATCGCATACACCGAGTCGGCGAGGTCGCCGTGTTCGCCGTGCAGGGCCTCGGCGGCGACGTCGGCGTGCACGGACTGGCCGTAGCGGGGAAACGCCAACGTGGACACCGTTTTCCCGGCGGCCTGCCAGGCGCCGCGCAACCCTTCGGTCAGCGTGCGTTTGCCGGCACCGTCGAGACCCTCGATCACAATGAGCACGCCGCCGAGCCTAACCGGCCCCGGCTCAGCCCCCGGCGATGGCGCCGCTGCGCGCGTCGACGTCGATCTCGGCCTCCGAGCCGTCGGGCCGGACCAGTTCGATCTGCCAGACGATCACGTCGCGTTCGGTGTCGATCTGGATCTCGTCGACGGTGGCCCCCGGTTCGCGTTCCAGCGCGGTCTGCAGGGCGCGCGTCGCGTCGACCTGGGCGGCCTCGGCCTTGGCGACGTCGTCACCCGGATCGCCGGCCTGGCGCTGCCCGACCACCTCGGTGCCCGCCTCGTTGACGCGCACCTCGAACTCGTTGCCGTCGGAGGCCACCTCGATGTCGAAAACCCGTCGGCCGTCCTCGGTTTCGAGCTCCAGGTCGAAGGGCCGGCCGTTGGGCACGGCGCCGGCGGCGGTCTGCAGGGCCCGCTCGACCGCGTCGACCGGCGCCCCCTTGCCGGCCGGCGCGGCGACCGGCGAGGTGGTCTCGGCGGTGGTCATCTCGGCGGTGGCCATCCCCGGCGGCGAGGTGGTCTCGGCGGCGGGCGCGGTGGTGTTGGTCTGCTCCGGTGCCGCGTCCTCGGAACAGCCGCTCATCACAAGTGCGGCCGCGAGCAGGCTCAGCGCGGCCGGTCGTCCCCAGTGCCTCATCGTGTCCTGGTACCCACATTTGGCCCCGCAGACGCAGAATCGCCCAGATCCGGGCGGATCTGGGCGATTCTGTGTCTGCTCGGGGCGGATCAGTAGCGGTAGTGATCCGGCTTGTACGGGCCCTCGACGTCGACGCCGATGTACTCGGCCTGCTCCTTGGTGAGCTTGGTCAGTTCCCCGCCGAGCGCCTCGACGTGGATGCGGGCGACCTTCTCGTCGAGGTGCTTGGCCAGCCGGTACACCTCGTTGTCGTACTCGTCGTTCTTGGTCCACAGCTCGATCTGGGCGATCACCTGGTTCGAGAAGCTGTTGCTCATCACGAACGACGGGTGGCCGGTGGCGTTGCCCAGGTTGAGCAGCCGGCCCTCGGACAGCACGATGATCGACTTGTCGCCGTCGAACTGCCACTCGTCGACCTGCGGCTTGATGTTGACCCGCACGGCGCCGGAGCGCTCCAGGGCGGCCATGTCGATCTCGTTGTCGAAGTGGCCGATGTTGCCCAGGATGGCCTTGTTCTTCATCGCCTTCATGTGGTCGAGGGTGATGATGTCCTTGTTGCCGGTCGAGGTGACGACGATGTCGGCGTCGCCGATCGCGCCCTCCACGGTGACCACGTCGAAGCCGTCCATCAGCGCCTGCAGGGCGTTGATCGGGTCGATCTCGGTGACCTGGACGCGGGCGCCCTGGCCGGCCAGCGATTCGGCGCAGCCCTTGCCGACATCGCCGTAGCCGCAGATCAGCACCTTCTTGCCGCCGATCAGCACGTCGGTGCCGCGGTTGATGCCGTCGATCAGGGAGTGCCGGGTGCCGTACTTGTTGTCGAACTTGCTCTTGGTGACCGAGTCGTTGACGTTGATCGCCGGGAAGGACAGCTCACCGGCGGCGGCGAACTGGTAGAGCCGCAGCACACCGGTGGTGGTCTCCTCGGTGACGCCCTTGACCGACTCGGCGATGGTGGTCCACTTCGTCTTGTCGGCCTCGAAGCGCTCCCGCAGGACGCCGAGGAACACCTTCCACTCGGCCGGGTCGTCGTCCTCGGCGGGCGGCACCACACCGGCCTTCTCGTACTGCGCACCGCGCAGCACCATCATGGTGGCGTCGCCGCCGTCGTCGAGGATCATGTTCGCCGGCTCGCCGGGCCAGGTCAGCATCTGCTCGGCCGCCCACCAGTACTCCTCGAGCGTCTCGCCCTTCCAGGCGAACACCGGGGTGCCCTCGGGCTTCTCGGGGGTGCCGTGCGGGCCGACGACCACGGCCGCGGCGGCGTGGTCCTGGGTGGAGAAGATGTTGCAGGACGCCCAGCGCACCTCGGCGCCCAGGGCCACCAGGGTCTCGATCAGCACCGCGGTCTGCACGGTCATGTGCAGCGAACCCGAGATCCGCGCGCCCTTGAGCGGCGCCACCTCGGCGTACTCGCGACGCAGCGCCATCAGGCCGGGCATCTCGTGTTCGGCCAGTCGGATCTCCTTGCGGCCGAACTCGGCCAGGGACAGGTCTGCGACCTTGTAGTCGATCCCGTTGCTGCTATCGGCGGTCAGCGTCATTCGAAATAGCTTCCTTCGCGGTCCAGTGACTTGGCTCGTTTACACGGTAGACGGCCAGCGGGGCGGTCGCCCGGGCGGATCAGTCGGTCTGGATCACACCGTACCGCTCGCCGAACGGCGTCATCAGCCTTGCCAGATCTCCCGCGACGTCGTGGTCGGCCTCCGGCGGCATCGACACGTAGCTCATGGCCAGCCGGACGATCGCGCGGGCCAGTACCCCGGCGTCCTCCTCGCTGCACGCCACCCAGCTGTTCATCAACGAGTCGGTGAGTTTGGTCGAGGCCCGCGAGATGATCGGGGCGCTGTCGGTGGTGATCAGCTGCAGCAGGTCCGGTTTTGCGACACCGGTCAGCAGCGAGATCACCAGCGGGTCGGCGGCCGATTCGGTGAAGAAGGACCGGAATCCCTCCAGGAACGCCGAATACATCTGGCCGACGTTGTTGTCCATCGCGTCGCCGACGGCGTCGACGAGGCGGTCGGCCAGCCGCAGCGCGTAGCCCTGGGCCAGGCCCTGCCGCGATCCGAACTCGTTGTAGATGGTCTGCCGGCTGACCCCGGCCGCCTTGGCGACATCGGAGAGCGTGATCGACGACCAGTCCTTGGCCAGCAGCAGGTCGCGCATGGCGTCGAGCACCATTTCGCGTAGCAGTCCGCGGGAGGCCTCGGCGTAGGAGGCGGCCCGGCGGCCCGGCTGCTGCGTGCTACTCACACGCGCGACAATAACGCCTCCGGCGACCGCGTTCGGTGCGGCCGCGGTCACGGCCGGACGACTTCCACCATTTCGAAGTCGGATTTGGCCGCGCCGCAGTCCGGGCAGCTCCAGTCCTCGGGGATGTCGTCCCAGCGGGTGCCCGGGGCGATACCGTCCTCCGGCCAGCCCTTGGCCTCGTCGTACTCGAATCCGCACTGCACGCAGACGAACAGCTTGTACGCGTCGCTCATGAGGGGGCTCCTACCGGTTCGAAGTCGATCTTCTCGCGCACCCCGCAGTCCGGGCAGGTCCAGTCGTCGGGCACCTGGTCCCAGCCGGTGCCGGGCGGGAATCCTTCCCGCGCAGCGCCTTTGGTCTCGTCGTAGATGTAGTCGCAGATCGGACAGCGGTAGCTGCTCACTGGTCCACCGCCGGGGAGCCGTACCGGGCCAGCACCTTGTCGCGCACCCGCGGGGCGATGTTCACCCGGCTGATGTCGCCGTCGTAGTGCTCGAGCACCCGGTGGTCCATCAGCCTGCGCCACAGGGGCGGGAAGTAGGTCAACCCGATCAGGGATGCATAGCCGCTGGGCAGATTCGGCGCGCCGTCCATGCTGCGCAGCGTCTGGTAACGCCGGGTGGGGTTGGCGTGGTGGTCGCTGTGCCGCTGCAGGTGGTACAGGAACAGGTTGGTGACGATGTGGTCGGAGTTCCAGCTGTGCGCGGGTGTGCAGCGCTCGTAGCGGCCGCTGGCGGTCTTCTGCCGCATCAGGCCGTAGTGCTCGAGGTAGTTGACCGCCTCGAGCAGGCTGAAGCCGAACACCGCCGAGATCAGCATGTACGGAACCAGCGCCAGGCCGAACACCGCGATCAGCACGCCCCAGAACAGCACCGACATGGCCCACGCGTTGAGTACGTCGTTGGACGGGTACGTTCTCGGATCCCACGGGCTGCGCCCGCTGCGCCGCAGCCGGGCGGCCTCAAGTTGCCAGGACGACTTCAGGCCACCCCACACGCTGCGCGGCAGGAACTCCCAGAACGTCTCGCCGAACCGGCCCGACGCCGGATCCTCAGGCGTGGCGACCCGGACGTGGTGGCCGCGGTTGTGCTCGATGTAGAAGTGGCCGTACCAGGTCTGCGCCAGGGTGATCTTGGACAGCCAGCGTTCCAGGGCGGCCTTCTTGTGGCCCAATTCGTGCGCGGTGTTGATGCCCACCCCGCCGAGTACGCCGACCGACAGCGCCAGGCCGATCTTGGCCGGCCAGCCCAGCCCGCCGTCGAAGCCCAGCCAGCTCAGGTCGGACGCAGTGAACAGGTAGGCGCCGACGATCACGCTGGCGTACTGGAACGGGATGTACAGGTAGGTGCAGTACCGGTAGTACTTGTCGTTCTCCAGGTCCGCCATCGCCTCGTCGGGTGCGTTCTGGCCGTCCGGGCCGAACCGCAGGTCCAGCAGCGGCAGCACGATGTAGAGCAGGATCGGGCCGATCCAGAACGGGATCTGCGCCGCGAGGTGCCAACCGAGGTTGTTGAGCGCCCACACCACCGGCAGCATCACGAACAGCGCGGTGGGCACGATCAGCCCCATCAGCCACAGGTAGCGCTTCCTGTCGCGCCACTGCTCGCCGCTGGTGGGGGTTGTTGCCTCCAGTGAAGTCACCGTCTACCTCCAAGTGAGTGCGATCACGTCGATGACTTGACTATAAAGCCAGATTTGTCGCCTGTCTAGACATGGCGGTGTGTTTTGTAAAGCGATTACGGAAGCTTGGCCTCCTGCGCCTGCAAGCGCCGCCCCATCACCGAGTGCCGCCGGCTGTAGACGAAGTAGATGACGACGCCGAGGACCATCCAGATCAGGAACCGGATCCAGGTCAACGCCGTGAGGTTGAGCATCAGCCACACGCAGGCCACGATCGACGCGATCGGCAGCAGCGGCACCCACGGCACCCGGAAGCCCCGCTCGAGGTCCGGCCGGGTCCGGCGCAGCACCAGCACGCCCGCCGAAACCAGCACGAACGCGAACAGCGTGCCGACGTTGACCATCTCCTCGAGCTTGTCGATCGGGAACAGCGAGGCCGCCAGCGCGATCAGGACCGCCACGATCACGGTGATCCGCACCGGGGTCCCCCGGTCACTGGTCTTGGCCAGCGACCGCGGCAGCAGGCCGTCGCGGGACATCGCGAAGATCACCCGGGACTGCCCCAGCACCAGGACCATCACCACGGTGGTCAGACCGGCCAGCGCGCCGATCGAGATGATCTGGGCCGCCCAGTCGATCCCGTTGGCCGAGAAGGCCGTCGCCAGGTTCGCGGCCTTGCCGTCCGGGCCGGTCTTCAACTCGGTGTAGGACACCATCCCCGTGAGCACCACGGAAACCGCCACGTAGAGGACGGTCACGATGGCCAGCGCCGCCAGGATGCCCTTGGCGACGTCGCGCTGCGGGTTCTTGGTCTCCTCGGCGGTGGTCGCCACGACGTCGAAGCCGATGAACGCGAAGAACACGATGGACGCGCCGGCCAGCAGGCCGTAGACGCCGTAGTGGCTGCCCTCGGCACCGGTCAACAGCGAGAACAGGGACTGGTCGACCCCGGTGCCGCCCGCCTCGCCGGGCTCCGAGGGCGGGATGAACGGCGTGTAGTTGACGGCCTTGATGTAGAACGCGCCGACGATGACCACCAGCAGCACCACCGCGACCTTGATGGCGGTGATGGTGGCCGAAAAGTTGGCCGAAAGCTTCGTGCCCATCGCCAACAAAACCGCCACCACCGCTACGATCAACAGGGCGCCCCAGTCCAATTGCAGGGCACCGACATCGGCGACACCGCCGGAAAATCCGAATACGGTGCCCAGGTAGGACGACCATCCCTTGGCCACCACCGCCGCACCGATGGAAAACTCCAGAATCAGGTCCCAGCCGATGATCCAGGCCATGAACTCCCCGAAGGTCGCATACGAGAAGGTGTATGCGCTCCCGGCGACCGGCACCGTCGATGCGAACTCGGCGTAGCACAGGGCGGCCAGGCCACAGGTGAACGCGGCGATGAGGAACGACACCGAGATCGCCGGGCCGGTGATGTTGCCGGCCGTCGTGGCGGTCACGGTGAAGATGCCCGCGCCGACCACCACCGAGACCCCGAAGATGGTCAGATCCCACCAGGTCAAGTCCTTGCGCAGCCGGGTCCCGGGTTCGTCGGTGTCGGCGATCGATTGTTCGACCGATTTGGTGCGCCATCTGCTGATCACAGTTTTGTCACCTTTCAAGTTGTCCCGGTTTCGGCAATCTACCCATTACGGTGGCCCTCAATGAGCAGGACACATAATCTCCCGCGCGATCATGTCGTGGTGATCGGCAGCAGCGTCGCCGGTCTCTGTGCGGCCAAGCTGCTTTCCGAGCATTTCGAGCGGGTGACGCTGTACGAACGCGACCGGTTGCCCGACACCCCGGTCAATCGCAGCGCCATCCCGCAGGGCGACCACGTGCACCTGCTGATGGCCCGCGGGGCCGAGGAACTCGAGAAGGTGTTCCCCGGGCTGCTCTCGGCCATGACCGCCGAAGGCGTGCCGGTGGTGCGCAACCAGCCGGAGTCCATTCACTTCACCGCCGGCGGGCACGTGCTGGGCACCGGCCAGGTCCTCGAATCGAACTTCACCGCCTACGTCCCGAGCCGGGCGCAGCTCGAGTGGCAGATCCGCTCGCGGGTCAGCGCGCTGCCCAAGGTGCACATCATCGAGCGCGGGGTCACCGAACCGGTCTACGACCCGGTGGCCGGCCGAATCACCGGGGTGGTGCTCGACGACGGCGAAACGGTACCCGCCGACCTGGTCGTCGACGCCTCCGGGCGCGGCAGTCGGCTCCCGACGTGGTTGGAGCAGTGGGGATTCGGGCGTCCGCGCGAGGATTCGGTCAAGATCGGCGTCACCTACGCATCGCAGCGCGTGCGCATCCCCGCGGGCCTGATGGCCGAGAAGATGGTCCTGGTCAGCGCGCCGCACGACCGGCCGCTGGGCATGGGCATGCTCTTCCACGAGGACGCCATCTGGACGGTGACGGCGTTCGGCGTCGCCAAGGCCGAACCGCCCGGCGACTTCACCGGCATCTGCGACTTGGCCGACACGGTCCTCCCGCCGCACATCAGCGCGGCGCTGCGGGCCGGAGAACCGGTGGGGCAGATGAACTTTCACCGCTACCCCACCAGCAAGTGGCGGCGCTACGACAAGATGGATCGGCTACCCGAGGGCATCTTCCCGTTCGGCGACGCCGTCGCGAGCCTGAACCCGACCTTCGGTCAGGGTGTGACCATGACCGCGCTGCAGGCCGCCAACCTGCGCGAAGCGCTATCCCCCGGAGTCGACGGATTCGTGCAGCGACTGATCCGACGCACCGCACGCACGACGCTGCCGGTGTGGCTGATGAACTCGGTGGCCGACATCGAGGCCCACGGCGCCCAGGGGCCGCGGCCCAAGTGGTACGGGCCGATGTTCGGGTTGTTCGATCAGTTCCTCGGCGCGGCCGAGACCGATCCCGTTCTGGCCGAATGGTTCCTGCGCCGCACCAGCCTGCTCGACAGCGTCTGGATGACACCGCCGCCGCGGATCATCGGGCGCGCGGTCCGCACCAACATGCGGCAGTGGATGGCCGAGCATGGTCGCCGCCGCGACGACGTCGGCGAGGAAGCCGTCGCGAGTTCCTAAATCCCGACGGTCGCCCGGAACAGGGTGGCGGGCTGCTCGGCGACCAGGCGGATCCGGCCGTCGTCGGCGGAAACCCATGCGGCACTGCCTCGTTCGAGCTGCACCTCACCGGCCTTGCCGAGCACCGTCACGGCCCCGTCGGCGCAGATCAGCACCTGCGGCCCCTCGTGCCGGCAGGGCGCGTCGACCTCGTGGCCCAGGTGCTCGCCGTCGAGGTGCAGGATCGACACCGCGAACTCCGCGGCCGGGGTGCGGTAGCTGCGCTCGAAGCCGTCCTGCTGCACCTCCGGATGCAGATCCTTGTCGGTTGCCGGGGTGAAGTTCAGCACCCGCAACAGCTCGGGCACGTCGACGTGCTTCGGGGTCAACCCGCCGCGAAGCACGTTGTCCGAGTTGGCCATCACCTCGAGGCCGACGCCGTGCAGATAGGTGTGCAGGTTGCCGGCCGGCAGATAGATCGCCTCGCCGGGCTGCAGGTGGACCCGGTTGAGCAGCAGCGCGGCCAGCACCCCGGCGTCGCCGGGATAGCGCTCCCCCAGCTCCAGCGCCGTGCGGGCCACCGCGGCGAACTCGGTGTCCTCTGAACGCAGATAGTTGATGGCGCCGTCGAGCACCGCGGGCACCAGGACGTCCAGGTCGGGCTGCGGCAAGGTGATCCAGGTGGTGAACAGCGCACGCAGCCCGTCGGCGTCGGACTGATCCGAGAGCAGGTTGACGTAGGGGTCCAGGTCGGAGACCGCCAGCGCGCGCAGCAACTCGACCGTCCGGGCCGCCGGGCGGAATCCGGCCAGGGCCTCGAACGGCTGCAGCGCCACCAGGATCTCGGGCTTGTGGCTGCGGTCGCGGTAGTTGCGCTCCGGGGAGCTCAGCGGCACCCCCAGGCGGTCCTCGCGGGCGTAGCCCTCGACGGCCTGCTCGGAGCTGGGATGGGCCTGCAGCGACAGCGGTTCGTCGGCGGCCAGGATCTTCACCAGGAACGGCAGGGCATCGCCGAACCGCGCGCGTACCGCCGGGCCGAGCTGCCCCTCCGGGTCGGCCTTCACCAGATCCAGCAGCGGGCGTTCGCCGTCGGGGGTCTGCACCCACGCCGGGTCGGCCGGGTGCGCGCCGAGCCACAACTCCGCCTCGGGGTGCGCGGTCGGCACCGGCCGACCGGTGAAGTCCGCGATAGCGGTCCTCGAACCCCAGGCGTACGTGCGTATCGCCCCGCGTAGCAGCTCCACTACCTGATCCCCTGTGTCATGCCGTCCCCACGCCGTCAGCCTCGGACCAGACGCAGGTACACCGCGGCCATCGCGAGCCGAACAGCGAGCGTAGCCAATTGCTGTTCAGGACGGTCGACTCCCATCGGGGCGGCGGCCTCGTCGGCGTCGGGGACATCCTGAACACCCACCATATCGACGTCCGGGAAGCCGGCCAGCCGTGCTGTCAGCGTCGGCCGCTCGGCGCTGAGCGTCAGCGCGAGCACCCGCAGCGGCGCCGGGGCGGGCCCGTCGATCTCCTCGTCGTGGAACAGCGCGTCGACGCCGGCACCGGCGCCGAGCACGCCGGAGCGCAGCACGGCCATCGCGTCGGCCAGGCCGGCCGCGGCCACCGGTTGCCCGGCGATCCGCAAGAACAGCACCGCGGCGTGGCGGGCCAGGGCCAGCGTCGCGGCGCAGTCCCCGGTGAGCGCCACATCGCGGCCGGCGATGCGCTCGGCCAACCCCTTGGCGGAGTTGGTGAACACCTCGCGGGCCGCGCTGTTGCGCAAGGCCTCGACGTCCAGCTCATCGGCCAGTGCGCCCAGGTCGGCGGGCACCGCCGAGTCGACGGCGGCCAGCACGGCCAGACCCGCGGCCAGGTAGCGGCAGAACGCGAACTCGTCGGGCACCGTCAGCCGGGGGGCCAGATCGGCCGAGTGGCCCGCCGCCGCGTCGCGCAGCGGACCCTCGATCGGCGCGGCCACCACCAGCTGGCTGCCGCGGCGGACCGCGGTCGCCGCCGCGGTCACCAGCGTCGGGTCGGCCGGGTCGTCACCGGCCACCACCAACACGTCGAGCGGACCGATCCAGGGCGGCACTTCGGCGGCCACCACGATCGGTTCGACGGCCGTGCCGCCCAGCGTCGCCGCCAGCACCGCGCCCGCGGATTCGGCGGTCCCGCGCCCAGCCACCCAGACCACCGAACGCGGCCGCTGCGCGCCGCGCAGCGCGTCGAGTGCGCCCTCGTCGACCGCCGCGGCGGTGGCCCGGACCTGCGCCCCGGCCATCGAGGCGGACCGCAACAGTCCGTCGCGGTCCGCCTCGATCAGGCCCTCGGTGTCGTCGATGTCGACGACTGCGCGCACCGCGTTCACGGGACCGCCTGCGGACCGGTCAGCGCCGCGCTGGCCACCGCGTCGATCTGTGCGGTGACCTGTTCGACGATGTCGCGGACGTCCTCGGTGGTGCGGGCCTCGACGTTGAGCCGCAGCAGCGGTTCGGTGTTGGAGGTGCGCAGGTTGAACCAACTGTCGTCGCCGAGGTCCACCGTCACCCCGTCGAGGTGGTCGAGGGACTGCACGCGGTTGCCGAACCACTTCAGCACCGCCTCGACGCACGCGGGCGCGTCCTCGACGGTGTAGTTGAGCTCGCCGGAGGCCTCGTAGCGCTGGTAGTCGGCCGTCAGCTCGGAGAGCGGCCGGTCCGAATGGCCCAGCGCGGCAAGCACATACAGCGCCGCGAGCATCCCGGAGTCGGCACCCCAGAAGTCGCGGAAGTAGTAGTGCGCCGAATGTTCGCCGCCGAAGATCGCGCCGGTCTCGGCCATCAGACCCTTGATGTAGGAGTGCCCGACCCGGGACCGCACCGGTGTGCCGCCGCGCTCGATGATCAGTTCGGGCACCGCCCGCGAGGTGATCAGGTTGTGGATGACGGTGGCGCCGATCTCCCGGGACAGCTCGCGCGCGGCGACCAGCGCGGTGACCGCCGACGGTGACACCGGGCGGCCCTGCTCGTCGACCACGAAGCACCGGTCGGCGTCGCCGTCGAAGGCCAGGCCGATGTCGGCGCCGCTGTCCAGCACGAAGTTCTGCAGGTCCACCAGGTTGGCCGGGTCCAGCGGATTGGCCTCGTGGTTGGGGAAGGTGCCGTCGAGTTCGAAGTACAGCGGCAGCACCTGCAGCGCCTCGACCGGGCCGAGCACCGCCGGGGTGGTGTGCCCGGCCATGCCGTTACCCGCGTCGACGGCGACCTTCAACGGCCGCAGGCCGGCGAGGTCGACGAGGGAGCGCAGGAACTCGCCGTAGTCGGCGAGCACGTCCCGGTCGGTGACGGTGCCGGCCGGGCCGTCGTGGTCGGGAACGCCGTCGATGACCTCGTCGCGGATGGTGGCCAGACCGCTGTCCTGGCCGACGGGCTTGGCGCCGGCGCGGCACAGCTTGATGCCGTTGTAGGCCGCGGGGTTGTGGCTGGCGGTGAACATCGCGCCCGCGCAGTCCAGCAGGCCGGAGGCAAAGTAGAGCTGGTCGGTGGAGGCCAGCCCGATCCGCACCACGTCGAGCCCCTGGGCGGTGACACCGGCGGCGAACGCCGCGGCCAATTCCGGCGAGCTGGCCCGCATGTCGTAGCCGACCACGACCGTCGAGCTGTTCGCACGCACCAGCCGGGCGAACGCGGCGCCGACGGCGGTGACGAAGTCGGCGTTGATCTCCTCGCCGACCAGACCGCGCACATCGTATGCCTTGATCACGCGGTGCACCGCTTCGGCGGCAAACCCGGCGGAACGCGACATGCTCGAGACTCCTGACGGCACAAGGGGGTGCATCGAATGGATGGAAATGTCGGTGCCAGCCTAGCGGTTACCGTCTCGTGACTAGGCCGTCGATTTCACATCACTCGAGTTATGGCCTCAGTTCGGGCAATGCCCGCCCAGCCACAGCTCAGTCGCTGGGGTCCGGCAACACCCGAAGATGCCCGCGCCGGCGGCCGGATCCGGACCCGCTCGGGGCCGACGGGGCCAGCACCGCCCCGGCGTGCGACGCGCCGTGGGCGCCGGACGGCTCCGAAAAACCGTGCGCGGGCGCCTTCGGCGGCTCGCGGCCCTCGCGCACCGCGTCGGCCAGGGCCACCAGGTCGTCGTCGTCGGTGTGGGTCGGCAACGGGCCGGCGTGCCGGACCAGCTCCCAGCCGCGCGGTGCGGTGATGCGGCCGGCGTGCGAAACACACAGGTCCCAGGAGTGCGGCTCGGCCACGGTGGCCAGCGGCCCCACGACGGCGGTCGAATCCGAATAGACGAACGTCAACGTCGCCACCGCATAATGGGGGCACCCAGGCCTGCAGCAGCGACGCGGAACATTCACTCCGTGAGGCTATCGCGAGGACTCGATTCGGCTGCGCGGGACACGCGCACACCGCGCCGCGCAGCCGAACCGTTACCTTGCCCGGTCCCGCCCAGGTCGCCGGATACCATCTGCGGGTGGCCGATTCCCGCAGTTTCCGAGGCGGCCCGGCCCGCCGCGGCAGCCGACGGCACGGCCGGGAGTTCCGCGGTCCGCTGTTGCCACCGACCGTGCCGGGCTGGCGCAGCCGCGCCGAGCGGTTCGACATGGCCGTACTCGAGGCCTACGAACCCATCGAACGGCGCTGGCACGACCGGCTCACCACGCTGGACATCGCAGTCGACGAGATCCCGCGGATCTCGCCGCGGGATCCGGACAACGTGCAGTTCCCCCCGGAGGTCATCGCCGACGGCCCGATTGCGCTTGCGCGGCTGATCCCGGCCGGCGTGGATGTGCGGGGGAATTCGACCAGGGCGCGAATCGTGTTGTTCCGCAAGCCGATCGAGCGGCGCGCCAAAGACGCCCTGGATCTCGGTGATCTGCTGCATGACATCTTGGTGGCGCAGGTGGCCACGCATCTGGGCGTCGAGCCCTCGGTCATCGACCCGTCGATCGAGGACGACTGACCGAGTTTGCTAGATGATGCCGCGCTTGAGCCGGCGGCGCTCCCGCTCGGAGAGCCCACCCCAGATGCCGAAGCGCTCATCGTTGGCCAGGGCGTACTCGAGGCACTTGTCGCGCACCTCGCAGCCCAGGCAGATCCGTTTGGCCTCGCGGGTCGAGCCACCCTTCTCCGGGAAGAATGCCTCGGGGTCGGTTTGCGCGCACAGCGCGTTTTCTTGCCAGTCGTCATCTTCGGTTGCCGGGCCGGCATCGAAAATGTCCGGCACCACACTCAAATGCGACCGCCCCGCCGCTGCCCCCGTTGCCGAGTCCATATTGGTGTGCGGTGCACTGCCAATTGAGCCAAGAAAATGCTCAAAGGACATGTTCCGCCTCCTCACCTTGGTTTCGTCAATTCAAAAAATGTCGCCCACTATTGTTCTGTGGTCATCCCAATTCGAACAGGTGATCGAATCTCGGTCTGCGACACCGGAACCGGCCGGCCAACCGGGAAATGACACTGATGTGATTAGACACGGGTTAGCTGCCAGGGTCAAGCGGTAGGGTCGAAATTCATACCACCAACCGCCGAAATTGCGGCGCGTCGCAACCTTGGCGTGTCGTGTGAGTAATCGCACTGCGATTTCTGCGTGTCGATCACAGTGCGACCGGCTGACCGGCGCGGCAGCACCTACGCCTAGTCTCGTTCGGTGTGAAGGTCACCGTACTGGTCGGCGGAGTGGGCGGAGCCCGCTTCCTCTTGGGCGTGCAGCAGTTGTTGGGGTTGGGACAGTTTGCGGGCGCCCAGCCTACCGACTCCGGCGAGCACGAACTGACGGCCGTGGTCAACGTCGGTGACGACGCCTGGATGCACGGCGTACGGATCTGCCCGGACCTGGACACCTGCATGTACACCCTCGGCGGCGGCATCGATCCCGAACGCGGCTGGGGCCACCGGGACGAGACCTGGCACGCCAAGGAAGAGCTGGCCCGCTACGGCGTCCAACCCGACTGGTTCGGCCTGGGCGACCGCGACCTGGCCACGCATCTGGTGCGCAGCCAGATGCTGCGCGCGGGCTATCCGCTCTCCGCGGTCACCGAGGCGCTGTGCAAGCGGTGGGCGCCCGGGGCGCGGCTGCTGCCGGCCTCCGACGACCGCAGCGAGACCCACGTGGTCGTCACCGATCCCGACACCGACGAGCGGCGCGCCATCCACTTCCAGGAATGGTGGGTGCGCTACCGCGCCAAGATCCCCACCCACAGCTTCGCGTTCGTCGGCGCCGAGAAGGCCGCCGCCGGCGAGGGGGTCACCGAGGCGATCGCCGAGGCCGACGTGGTGTTCCTGGCGCCGTCCAATCCCGTCGTCAGTATCGGCGCCATCCTGGCCATCCCCGGCATCCGCGGCGCGCTGCGCTCCACCTCGGCCCCGGTGGTCGGGTACTCGCCGATCATCGGCGGTCGCCCGCTGCGGGGCATGGCCGACGAGTGCCTGACCGTCATCGGCGTCGAATCCACCTCGCAGGCCGTCGGCGAGCACTACGGCGCCCGCTCGGGCACCGGCATCCTCGACGGCTGGCTGGTGCACGACGGCGACACCGCCGCCATCGACGGCGTGGCGGTGCGGTCGGTCCCGCTGCTGATGACCGATCCGCCGGCCACCGCCGAGATGGTGCGCGCCGGGCTGGATCTGGTCGGCGTGGCGGCGCCGTGAGCGCGACGCCCGAACACGGCGCGGCCGGGGCCATCGAGGTGCTGCCCGTGCCGGGCCTGCCGGACTTCCGGCCCGGCGACGACCTGGTCGGCGCGTTGGCCGCGGCCGCACCGTGGCTGCGCGACAACGACATCGTGGTGATCACCAGCAAGGTGCTCTCCAAGGTCGAGGGCCGGGTGGTGCCGGCCCCCACCGATCCCGAGGAGCGGGACGCCCTGCGGCGCAAGCTCATCGACCGGGAGGCGGTGCGGGTGCTGGCGCGCAAGGGCCGCACGCTGATCACCGAGAACAGCTACGGGCTGGTGCAGGCCGCCGCCGGGGTGGACGGCTCGAACATCGGCAGCGACGAATTGGCGCTGCTGCCCACCGATCCCGACGCCAGCGCGGCCGGGGTCCGCGCCGGGCTGCGGGCCGCCCTCGGGGTGTCGGTCGCCGTCGTCGTCACCGACACCATGGGCCGCGCCTGGCGCAACGGGCAGACCGACGTCGCGATCGGCGCCGCCGGCCTGCCGGTGCTCTACGGATACGCCGGTGCCGCCGACACTTTCGGCAACGAGCTGTTCGTCACCGAGATCGCCGTCGCCGACGAGCTGGCCGCCGCGGCCGATCTGGTCAAGGGCAAGCTCACCGCCATCCCGGTCGCGGTGGTGCGCGGGCTGGACCTGCCCGACGACGGCTCGGCCGGGCGCAACCTGGTCCGCGGCGGCGAGGAGGACCTGTTCTGGCTGGGCACCGCCGAGGCCATCGAGCTGGGCCGCACCCAGGCGCAGTTGCTGCGTCGCTCGGTGCGCCGGTTCTCCCCCGATCCCGTCGACCCGGCGGTCATCGAGGCCGCCGTCGCCGAGGCGCTGACCGCGCCCGCCCCGCACCACACCCGGCCGGTGCGCTTCGTGTGGCTGCGCGATGCGGACCGCCGCAGCGCGCTGCTGGACCGGATGAGGGACAAATGGCGCGCCGACCTGGCCGCCGACGGCAAACCGGCCGACGCGATCGAGCGCCGGGTGGCCCGCGGCCAGATCCTGTACGACGCCCCGGAAGTCCTGATCCCGTTCCTGGTTCCCGAAGGCGCACACAGTTTTACGGACGCGGCGCGCACCGCCGCCGAACGGACGATGTTCACCGTGGCCGTCGGCGCCGCGGTGCAGGCCCTGCTGGTCGCGCTGGCGGTCCGCGGCGTGGGCAGCTGTTGGATCGGCTCGACGATCTTCGCCGCCGACCTGGTGCGCGCCGGGCTCGATCTGCCCGCCGACTGGGAACCGTTGGGCGCCATCGCCATCGGCCACCACCCCGGCGATCCCCCGGGCCCGCGCGACCCGGCCGACCCCGACGGCCTGCTGGTGCTGCGATGACGCTGCGCGATTCGGTGATCCGGGCCCTGACCGACTGGGTGGCCCCCGACCCCGAGCAGGACACGCTGCGGCACGCGGTGCTGTCGTTCGTGCTGGCCCGCGAGGACGCCTGCGAGCGCGCCTGCGTGCCCGGCCACATCACGGCCTCGGTGGCGGTGCTCGACCACACCGGCACCCAGGTGTTGCTCACGCTGCATCCGCGGCTGGGCCGGTGGGTGCAACTCGGCGGTCACTGCGAGGCCGAGGACGCCGACATCGTGGCCGCGGCGCTGCGCGAGGGCCACGAGGAGTCGGGCGTCGCCGGGCTGCGCATGGACCCGAATCTGGTTGCCGTGCACGTGCATCCGGTGACCTGCTCGCTGGGTGTCCCCACCCGGCATCTCGATCTGCAGTTCGTCGCCCACGCCCCGGCGGACGCCAGGATCGCCCTCAGCGACGAGTCCCTGGATCTGCGCTGGTGGCCCTGCGCGGCGCTGCCGCCGGACACCGACCACGCCCTGGCGTACCTGGTGTCGCAGGCCACCGCCCGCGGCTAGCGCGCGCAGGAAGCTCAGACGTCGCTGGAGTACCGGATCCCGCAATCCGGCAGCTCGACTCCCGGCCACACCCGCGCCCCGCGGAGCAGCTCGCAGCGCGCCCCGATGTTCGCCCCGTCGCCGATCACGCCGTCGCGGATCAGCGCCCGCGGCCCGACGTGCGCGCCGAAGCCGATGATCGAACGCTCGATCACCGAACCGGCGTCCACCCTGGCCCCGTCGAAGATCACCGCGCCGTCCAGCCGCGAGCCCGGGCCGATCTCGGCGCCGCGGCCCACCACCGTGCCGCCGATCAGCACCGCGCCCGGGGCCACCGAGGCGCCGTCGTGCACCAGGGCCTCACCGCGGTCGCCCGGCAGCGCCGGCGACGGCGCGATCCCGCGCACCAGATCCGAGGACCCGCGCACGAAGTCCTCCGGGGTGCCCATGTCGCGCCAGTACGTCGCGTCGACGTAGCCGCACACCTTCACCCCGTCGGACAGCAGCGCCGGGAACACCTCGCGCTCCACCGACACCGGCCGCCCGCGCGGGATGCGGTCGATGATCTTGCGGTCGAACACGTAGCAGCCCGCGTTGATCTGATCGGTCGGCGGGTCCTGGGTCTTCTCCAGAAAGGCTGTGACGCGGCCGTTCTCGTCGGTGGGTACCGACCCGAACGCGCGCGGGTCGGCCACCCGCACCAGGTGCAGCGTCAGATCCGCGGAGTGGCCGTGATGGAACTCCAGCAGCGAACCGAGGTCCGCGCCGGACAGCACGTCGCCGTTGAACACGACGACGGTGTCATGGCGCAGCCGCGGCGCGACGTTGGCGATGCCGCCGCCGGTGCCCAGCGGATCGGATTCGAAGACGTACTCGATCTGCAGGCCCAGCTTGGAGCCGTCGCCGAACTCCTCCTCGAACACCTCGGCCTTGTAGGACGTGCCCAGCAGGACCCGCTCGATGCCCGTGGCGGCGATGCGCGAGAGCAGGTGGGTCAAAAACGGCAGACCGGCGGTGGGCAGCATCGGCTTGGGCATCGACAGCGTCAACGGCCGCAGGCGGGTGCCCTTGCCCCCGACCAGTACGACGGCATCGACCTTCTTCGGATCGAATCCGCTCATCGGTCCTGTCTCCTCATCTCGCGCCGTGACCGCCGGACCACCAGCCGCGACCGGACCACCAGCGCGCCGCGCATGGTCCACCGCAGCGGGCTGCGCCGCCACCCCGAATGTCGATCCGACAAGTATGTCCAGGTGCTCTCGTGGTGCGCGGCCAGATTACGGGCCGGATCTCGCCCAGTGGCATGCCCCTTGTCGTGCAGGATCTCCGCCGACGGCGCGTAGACGTTCTGCCAGCCCGCCCGGCCCAGCCGGTCACCGAGGTCCACGTCCTCCATGTACATGAAGTACCGCTCGTCGAACCCGCCGATCTGCTCGAACGCCTCGCGCCGGACCAGCAGGCACGCCCCCGACAGCCACCCCACCGCACGCTCGGACGGCGCCTCGCGGTCCTGCCGGTAGGCCGCCGTCCACGGGTTCTTCCGCCAGAACGGGCCCACCACGGCGTGCATACCGCCGCGGATGATGCTGGGCAGATGCCGCGCCGACGGGTACACCGCGCCGTCGGGATCGCGGATCAGCGGGCCCACGGCCCCGGCGCGCGGCCAGCGCGCGGCCACCTCGAGCAGCGCGTCGATGCTGCCCGGCGCCCACACCACGTCGGGGTTGGCGATCACCACGAAATCAGAGCACTCGGGGTCGATCTCCCGCACCCCGCGGTTGACCGCGCGCCCGTAGCCCACGTTGGCCTCGTTGTGGATCAGCCGGGCGTTCGGGTAGCGCTCGACGGCCTCCTCCGGGCTGCCGTCCTGCGAACCGTTGTCCGCGATGACCACGCTGACCGGCCGGTCGGTGGCCACCGTCAGCGACGACAGGAACCGCTCGAGGTGCGGGCCCGGTGAATACGTCACCGTCACCACGGGCAGTTCGTCACTCACGGCGTAGAGGGTATCGGGCGAACCCTCAGGCCCCGGCGAGTGCCCGAGCCACCGCATCCTGCCAGGGCGGCAGCGGCCGCAGCCCGGCCCGTTCGGACTGCCCGTGGGCCAGCGCCGAGTACGACGGGCGCGCGGCCGGGCGCGGATGGGCCCCGGACCCGACGGGGCGCACCAGGTCGGGGTCGGCACCGACGGCGGCGTACACCGCGCGGGCCTGATCGAACCGGCTGGCCTCGCCGCCGTTGCCGGCGTGCAGCAGCGGCGCCGCCGGCCGCTCGTCGACGATCTGCAGCAACGCGGCCACCAGGTCGCCGGTGTAGGTGGGCGAGCCGACCTGGTCGTCGACGACGTCGACGGCCTGGCCCGCCCGCGCCTTGCCGGCCATCACGGCCACGAAGTCGTTGCCGGAGCCGCCGGTGTAGACCCACGAGGTGCGGACCACGGTGGCCGTCGGCAGCGCCTCGGCCACGGCCCGCTCGCCGTCGAGCTTGCTGGCGCCGTACACGTTGACCGGGTCGGCCGGGTCGTCGAGTTCGTAGGGCCGTCCCGGGCCGCGGTCGGTGTCGCCGCCGAACACGTAATCGGTGGAAATGTGAATCAGTCGCGCCCCGGCGGCCGCGCAGGCGCGCGCCACATTCGCCGGCCCGGTTGCGTTGACCGCCCGGGCGTCGGCGGGGGCCGCCTCCGCGCCGTCGACGTTGGTGTAGGCCGCGCAGTTGACGACGACGTCGTCGCTGCTCAGCGCGGGCGCGGCGGCCGGGTCGGCGATGTTCCACTGCGCGGAGTTCAGGGCCAGCACGGCCCGGCCCTCCGCCGTTGCGCGGGCGGTCAGGAACCGCCCCACCTGACCCGCTGCACCCGTGATGACGATTCTGTTGGACACGGATCGAAGTCTGGCACGCCGGGTCCGGCTAACGGGATCCCGGCGGTTGCGCAAGTAGCCTTGCGGGGTGCCGGTCCAGGTCTTCCGCGTCATCTCCAGTGTGATTGCCGTTGCGATCGTGCTCGGAACCGGCGTGGCCTGGGCCAAGATCCGGTCCTTCGAGGGCGGCATCCACCACATCAGCACCGCCGCGCTCGGCGGCGACGGCGACGACGGCGCCATCGACATCCTGCTGGTGGGCTCCGACAGCCGCACCGACGCGCACGGCAACCCGCTGTCGCCCGAGGAATTGGCCATCCTGCACGCGGGCAACGACGTGGCCACCAACACCGACACCATCATCCTGGTGCGCATCCCGAACAACGGCCGCTCGGCCACGGCCATCTCGATCCCCCGCGACACCTACGTCGAACTGCCCGACAACGAGGGCAAGATGAAGATCAACGGCGTCTACGGCGACGCCAAGCTCGCGGTGATGAAGGATCTCATCGAGGTCCAGAAGATGGATCCGCTCGAGGGTGAGAAGCGCGGTATCGAGGCCGGTCGCGAATCGCTGATCAAGACCGTGGCCAAGCTGACCGGCGTCACGGTCGACCACTACGCCGAGATCGGCCTGCTGGGCTTCTCGCTGATCACCGACGCGCTCGGCGGTGTCGACGTCTGCCTCAAAGACGCGGTGTACGAGCCCCTTTCGGGCGCCGATTTCCCCGCGGGCTGGCAGAAACTGGACGGCCCCCGCGCGTTGAGCTTCGTGCGGCAGCGCCACGACCTGCCGCGCGGCGACCTCGACCGGGTGGTGCGCCAGCAGGTGGTGATGGCCTCCCTCGCCCACCAGGTGATCTCCAGCCAGACGCTGTCCAGCCCGGCCACGCTGAACCGGCTCGAGGAAGCCGTGCAGCGCTCGGTGGTGCTCTCCGAGGGCTGGGACATCATGAGTTTCATCGATCAGCTGCAGAAGCTGGCGGCGGGCAACGTGGTGTTCGCCACCATCCCGGTGCTCGACGAGGCCGGCTGGAGCGACGACGGCATGCAGAGCGTGGTGCGGGTCGACGAGGCCGCGGTCGAGGAATGGGTGGAAGGCCTGCTGCACAACCAGGACGAGGGCAACACCGAAGAGGTCGCCTACTCGCGGGACCAGACCACCGTCGACGTCATCAACGACTCCGATGTGGGCGGTCTGGCCGCGGCCGTGTCAACGATCCTGGGCACCAAGGGATTCACCGGCGGCAACGTCGGCAACAACGACCGCGAGCCCGTCGACAAGAGCCAGATCCAGGCCGCCGATTCCGAGGATCTGGGCGCCAAGGCCGTCGCCGAGGAACTGGGCCTGCCCGTCGTCGCCGACGAGGCCGTCCCGGCCGGCACGGTGCGGGTGGTGCTGTCCTACGACTACACCGGCCCGGGCTCCGGCCTGGACGGCTACGAGCCCGAGCTGGCGGGCGGCTCCCCCGACTCCGGCACCTTCGAGGTGAACTCGGCGCCGGCCCCGTCGCCGATCATCACCGCCGGATCCGACGACCCCAAGTGCGTCAACTAGCCTGAGGCCCGTGCTGAACCTGGCCTCGGCGGTGCTCGATCCGCTCCTCGACGACAACGCCGCGGGTCCGCGCATCACCTATTACGACGACGCGACCGGGGAGCGCATCGAGCTGTCCACCGCGACGCTGGCCAACTGGGCGGCCAAGACCGGCAACCTGCTGCGCGACGAACTCGGGGCGCAGCCGGGCACCACGGTGGCCGTGCTGCTGCCCGCGCACTGGCAGACCGCGGCCGTGCTGTTCGGCATCTGGTGGATCGGCGCCGAGGTGACGCTGTCCGGACCCGCCGACATCGCGCTGTGCACCGCAGATCGGCTCGACGAGGCCGACGAGGCGGTCGGCATGGGTGAGATCGCGATGCTGTCGCTGGACCCGTTCGGCAAGCCCGTCGCGGACCTGCCGGTGGGCCTCACCGATTACGCGACCGCGGTGCGCGCCCAGGGCGATCAAATCTTCCCCGAGGCCCAGCCCGGCCCCGCGCTGGGCGGCCGCTCCGCCGAAGAGGTGCTGGCCGAGGCCCGAAGCGCTGCGACGGCAAGGGATCTCGGATCCGGCGACCGGGTGCTGACCTCGCTGGGCTGGTCCACGCCCGAGGACCTGCTGGCCAACGTCGTGGGCGTGTTCGCCGTCGGCGCCTCGCTGGTGCAGGTCGCCAACCCAGACGCGGACGTCGCGGCGCGGCGCATCGAAACCGAGAAGGTGACCCGGGTCCTGGACTGAGGGCCGGTTACGCTGGCGGCCATGGCAACCGAGGCCCCGCGACCCGAACTGAACCTATCGGCGCTGCGCGAGGCCGTGATCGGCGGCGATTCACCCTGGCGCCAGGTCGACGTCGTGCCCGAAACCGGTTCCACCAACGCCGATCTGCTGGCCCGCGCCGCCCAGGGCGCCGACATCGCCGGCGCGGTGCTGCTGGCCGAGCATCAAACGGCCGGCCGCGGCCGCCACGGCCGCAGCTGGTCGGCCCCGCCGCGGTCGCAGCTGTCCTGTTCGGTCGCCGTCAGCGCGGCGGGGGTGCCCACCGAAGCGTGGGGCTGGCTGCCGCTGTTGACCGGCGTCGCCGTGGTCGACGCGCTCGAGCAGGTCTGCGGGCTGCCGGCCGGGCTGAAGTGGCCCAACGACGTGCTGGCCGGCGGGGGCAAGCTGGCGGGCATCCTGGCCGAGGTCGCGAGCCCTGGGCCCACGATCGTGGTCGGGCTGGGCCTCAACGTCACGCTGACCGCCGAGGAGGCACCCGACCCGCGGGCCACCTCGCTGCTGCAGCTCGGGCACGGCGACGTTGACCGGACCGCGCTCGCCGCGGCCTGGCTGGCCCACCTGGGCGCCCGCATCACCGCGTGGCAGACCGCCGGCGGTCCGGACGCGGCGCTGCGCGACGACTACCGCCGACACAGCCTGACGCTGGGCACACCGGTGCGGGCGCTGCTGCCCGGCGGTGACGAGATCACCGGCACCGCAACGCATGTCGACGAGCTGGGCCGCCTCGGGATCGACGACGGCGGCGCGGGCGCGACGGTGTCCGCGGGCGACATCACCCACCTGCGCTGAGGTTCAGCGCAGTAGTGCGCGGCTCATGACGACGCGTTGGATCTGGTTGGTGCCCTCGTAGATCTGGGTGATCTTGGCGTCGCGCATCATCCGTTCAACGGGGAAGTCGACGGTGTAGCCGGCGCCGCCGAACAACTGCACGGCATCGGTGGTGACCTCCATGGCCACATCGGAGGCCAGGCACTTGCTGGCCGCGGAGATGAACCCGAGGTTCCCCTCGCCGCGTTCGGCGCGCGCGGCGGCGGTGTAGACCATCAGCCGGGCGGCCTCGACCTTCATCGCCATGTCGGCGATCATGAACTGCACGGCCTGAAAATCGCTGATCGACTTGCCGAATTGCTTGCGGTCCTTGGTGTAGTCGATCGCCGCGTCCAACGCACCCTGGGCAATCCCGACGGCCTGCGCACCGATGGTCGGGCGGGTGTGATCCAGGGTCGCCAACGCGGTCTTGAACCCGGTGCCGGGCTCCCCGATGATCCGATCCCCGGGGATGCGACAGTTCTCGAAGTACAACTCGGTCGTCGGTGAGCCCTTGATACCCAGCTTGCGTTCCTTGGGCCCGACGACGAACCCCTCGTCGTCGGCGTGCACCATGAACGCCGAGATGCCGTTGGCGCCCTTGTCGGCATCGGTCACCGCCATCACCGTGTACCAGGTCGACTTGCCGCCGTTGGTGATCCAACACTTGGCGCCGTTGAGGATCCAATCATCGCCGTCGGCCTTGGCCCGGGTCCGCATCGCAGCCGCATCCGAGCCCGCCTCGCGTTCGGACAACGCATAAGAGGCCATCGCCGACCCGTCGGCCAGCGACGGCAGCACCTGGGCCTTGAGTTCCTCAGAACCGCGCAGGATCAACCCCATTGTGCCCAGCTTGTTGACCGCCGGGATCAACGACGCCGAGGCATCGACGCGGGCGACCTCCTCGATGACGATGCAGGCGGCCACCGAGTCCGCACCCTGCCCGCCGTAGGACTCGGGCACATGGATCGCGCTGAAACCCGAGGCGTTCAGCGCCGCCAACGCCTCCTCGGGGAACCGCGCGTTCTCGTCGACATCGGCCGCGTGCGGAGCGATCTCCTTCTCACACAACGCCCGAATCGCCGCCCGCAGCTCCCGATGCTCCTCGGGCAGCTGGAACAAATCGAAGGATGGGTTGCCGGTCCAGTCAGCCATCGTGATCTCCTTGCTACTCGCCGGTAACTTTACTCGCCCAGCAGCTTCTGCCGCAGCGCCGCGTCCTTCTCCAGCACCATGGCCTCCAAATCGGCCTGGAAGCGCGCCATCCGGTCTCGCAGCGCGCGGTCGGCGGCGCCGAGGATGCGCACCGCCAGCAGACCCGCGTTGCGGGCCCCGCCGATCGACACCGTCGCCACCGGGACCCCGCCGGGCATCTGCACGATCGACAGCAGCGAATCCAGGCCGTCCAGGCGTGCCAGCGGCACCGGCACCCCGATCACCGGCAGCGGCGTCGCGGCGGCGACCATGCCGGGCAGGTGCGCCGCTCCGCCGGCCCCGGCGATGATCACCTCGAGGCCGCGCTCGGCGGCCGAGCGGGCGTAGTCGAGCATCCGCCCGGGTGTCCGATGCGCGGAGACGACGCCCACCTCGAAGGGCACCTCGAACTCCGCGAGCGCCTCGGCGGCATCGGCCATCACCGACCAGTCGCTGTCGCTGCCCATGATCAGCCCCACCCGGGGATCAGTCGTCATCGATTGTCCGTTCCGTGCTCGTCGTGCCCATGCTCGTCGTATCCGTCGGTCCACTGCGCGTGCGACAACCAGTGCGCGGCCCGGTTGGCCCGTTCCCGCACGGCTTTGGCCGCCTCGCCGGGCTTGGCCACCAGGTTGACGTGGCCCAGCTTGCGGCCGGCCCGCTCGCCCTTGCCGTACAGGTGCACTTTGGCGTCGGGCATGCGGGCGAACAGGTGGTGCACCCGCTCGTCGACGCTCATCTGCGGGGTCTGCGGGGCGCCCAGCACGTTGGCCATGACCACCAGCGGGGCGCGCGCGCTGGTGTCGCCCAGCGGATAGTCCAGCACGGCCCGCAGGTGCTGCTCGAACTGGCTGGTGACCGAGCCGTCCATGGTCCAGTGCCCGGAATTGTGCGGCCGCATCGCCAGCTCGTTGACCAGGATCTCGCCGTCGACCGTCTCGAACAGTTCCACCGCCAGCACGCCCACCACGCCGAGCTCGGCGGCCAGGCGCAGACCCAGCTGCTGGGCCGCGGCCGCGGTGTCCTCGTCGAGGTCGGGCGCCGGGGCCAGCACCTCGACGCAGATGCCGTCGCGCTGCACGGTCTGCACCACCGGCCAGGCCGCGCCCTGCCCGAAGGTCGAGCGGGCCACCAGGGCCGCCAGTTCGCGGCGCATGGCGACGCGTTCCTCGATCATGATCGGCACACCGTCGGCCAGGTACTCCGCGGCCACGCGGTGCGCCTGCTCGGGGTCGTCGAGCAGCACCACGCCGCGGCCGTCGTAGCCGCCCCGGATGGTCTTGATCACCGCGCGCCCGCCGGCCTCGGCGGCGAACCGCTGCGCCACCTCGGCGGAGGTGACCTCGGCGAACCGCGGGACCGGCGCGCCCAGGTCGGCCAGTTTGGTGCGCATCAGCAGCTTGTCCTGCGCGTGCACCAGCGCCTCGGGCGGCGGGGCCACCGTCACCCCGTCGGCCACCAGCTTGGCCAGGTGCTCGGGGGGTACGTGCTCGTGGTCGAACGTCAGCACCGTCGCGCCCTTGGCGACCTGGCGCAGCGCATCGAGGTCGGTGTGCGAACCCACCACGACATCGGGGCTGACCTGCGCGGCCGACTCGGCCGGATCGACCGCGAGCACCCGCAGCGTCTGGCCCAGGGCCACGGCGGCCTGATGGGTCATCCGGGCCAGTTGACCACCGCCGACCATGGCCACCACGGGCATGGTTCGAGCGGAACGCTTAGGAGAGGGTTCAGGCACGTCATCCATCGTGTCATGGCCGATATTCGGTGGACGATTAAGCGTCTCTCACGCAAGTTCCGTACACTGGCTATTCGTGTCCTTTGCCGATGCCACGATCGCGCGCCTGCCGCGCCCGGTCCGACCGTTCGCCGAGCGGCACCATGAGCTGATCAAGTTCGCCATTGTCGGGGCGACCACTTTCATCATCGACTCGGCGATCTTCTACACGTTGAAGCTCACCATCCTCGAGCCCAAGCCGGTGACGGCCAAGATCATCGCCGGCATCGTCGCGGTGATCGCGTCCTACATTCTGAACCGCGAATGGAGCTTCCGGGACCGCGGCGGCCGCGAACGCCACCACGAGGCGCTGCTGTTCTTCGGGGTCAGCGGGGTCGGCGTGCTGCTGTCCATGGCGCCGCTGTGGGTGTCGAGTTACGTGTTGATGCTGCGCGTTCCGATGGTGTCGCTGACCACCGAGAACATCGCCGACTTCATCTCGGCCTACATCATCGGCAATTTGCTGCAGATGATGTTCCGGTTCTGGGCATTTCGCCGTTTCGTCTTTCCCGACGAATTCGCCCGCAACCCCGACAAGGCCCTGGAATCCACCTTCACCGGTGGCGGGTTGGCCGAGGCGCTCGAGGATCACTACGAACTGCATCAGCCCGTGGGCGCGCAGGATCCCAACAGCGTGGGTGCTGCCCGGCCTCTTCCTCGCGGAACTACACCGCTCGCCGAACCGGACAGCGTCGTGACCCCGCTGCGGCGGTCACGCCGTCGCGCGGCCCGTCAGTTGGGGAATTCCTCGGATCCCACGGTGTCGAAGACCTCATGATACAGCAGCGCGTGGACCTTCTCCACGCGCGGAATGTCGTAGAACTCCAACGGATCCTGGCTCGCTGATTCGATGATCAGCGTGCCGGTGCGCAGCATCCGATCGACGATCCCGTGCCGGAACTCCACGCTGTTGATGCGCGCCAGGGGGATGTCGATGCCCGCGCGGGTCAGCAGGCCGTGGCGGAACATCACCCGGCGGTCGGTGATGACGAAGTGCGTCGACCACCACGTCAGGAACGGCCACAGCGACAGCCAGCCGACGATCACCACCCAGATGGCCAGGATCACCAGCGAGACCACCATGGTGGCGTTGCCGTCCCAGTCCAGCGAGTTGACGTACGCCGCGCCGAAGGACGCCAGCGCCGTCATCACCAACAGGATGAGCACCGGGCCCACCAGCCGCTTCCAGTGCGGGTGCCGGTGCAGCACCACCTGCTCGTCGCGGGCCAGGACGTTGTCGGGGTATCCCACCGACGGGAGTTTACTCAGGCGCGGCGGGCGCGCAGACTCGAATTTCCAGGGTTCTTAAGGGACTAGTAAGGGCCGAGCGTCACCGCGCGACACGTCGCCGTTAGCATCTACGCCATGACGAGCGTTACCGAGCCCGAGAACGAGACCGCCGACATCCACACCACCGCCGGCAAGCTGGCGGAGCTGCGCAAGCGCGCCGCGGAGGCCCTGCACCCGGTCGGCGAAGCCGCCGTGGAGAAGGTGCACGCCAAGGGCAAGCTGACCGCTCGCGAGCGGGTGCTGGCGCTGCTGGACGAGGGTTCGTTCGTCGAGCTCGACGCGCTGGCCAAGCACCGCAGCAAGAACTTCGGCCTGGAGAAGAACCGACCCACCGGCGACGGCGTGGTGACCGGCTACGGCACCATCGACGGCCGCGATGTGTGCGTGTTCAGCCAGGACGCCACGGTGTTCGGCGGCAGCCTCGGTGAGGTCTACGGCGAGAAGATCGTCAAGGTCCAGGAGCTCGCGATCAAGACCGGTCGCCCGCTGATCGGCATCAACGACGGCGCCGGCGCCCGCATCCAGGAGGGTGTGGTCTCGCTGGGCCTCTACAGCCGCATCTTCCACAACAACATCAAGGCCTCGGGCGTCATCCCGCAGATCTCGCTGATCATGGGCGCCGCGGCCGGCGGGCACGTGTACTCCCCCGCCCTGACCGACTTCGTCATCATGGTCGACCAGACCAGCCAGATGTTCATCACCGGACCCGACGTCATCAAGACCGTCACCGGCGAGGACGTCACCATGGAGGCCCTCGGCGGCGCCCACACCCACATGTCGAAGTCCGGCACCGTGCACTACGTGGCCTCCGGCGAGCAGGACGCGCTCGAGTACGTCCGCGATCTGCTGAGCTACCTGCCGCCCAACAACTACGCCGAGCCGCCGCGCTACCCCGCGCCGGCGCACCCGGGTGCCATCGAGGACAACCTCACCGACACCGACCTCGAACTCGACACGCTGATCCCGGATTCGCCGAACCAGCCGTACGACATGCACGAGGTGATCACCCGGATCCTCGACGACGACGAGTTCCTGGAGGTCCAGGCCAACTACGCGCAGAACATCGTCGTCGGCTTCGGTCGCATCGACGGGCGCCCGGTGGGCATCGTGGCCAACCAGCCCACCCAGTTCGCGGGTTGCCTGGACATCAACGCCTCGGAGAAGGCCGCCCGGTTCATCCGGACCTGCGACTGCTTCAACATCCCGATCGTCATGCTCGTCGACGTTCCCGGCTTCCTGCCCGGCACCGACCAGGAGTACAACGGCATCATCCGTCGCGGCGCCAAGCTGCTGTACGCCTACGGCGAGGCCACCGTCGCCAAGATCACCGTCATCACCCGCAAGGCCTACGGCGGCGCGTACTGCGTGATGGGGTCCAAGGACATGGGTTGCGACGTGAACGTCGCCTGGCCGACGGCGCAGATCGCCGTGATGGGCGCCTCGGGCGCGGTGGGCTTCGTGTACCGCTCCGAGCTCAAGGAGGCCGCCAAGGACGGCCGCGACGTCGACGCGCTGCGCCTCGAACTGCAGCAGTCCTACGAGGACACCCTGGTGAACCCGTATGTGGCCGCCGAGCGCGGTTACCTCGACGCGGTGATCCCGCCGTCGCACACCCGCGGCTACATCTCGACCGCGCTGCGACTGCTGGAGCGCAAGATCGTCCAGACCCCGCCGAAGAAGCACGGCAACATCCCCCTGTGACCGGAGTGATTTCGGTGCGCCCGGTGGCGCCTGCCGCAACCCAGCGCACCGAAATCGGAAGGAAAAGATGGACAGCGACATCATCGAGGTCAGCGACCCGCGGGACATGACGATCGACGACCCGGCCCCGCCGGTGCCGCAGATCCAGGTCCTCAAGGGCAACCCGAGCGTGGAGGAGATCGCCGCGCTGGCGACCGTGCTGGCCGCGGCCGGCGGGGGCCAGCAGGCTCCCGGCCCGCAGGAGCTCAATCCGTGGGGCCACCCCGTGGACAAGCTGCGCTACGCGGTCACCAGCTGGCAGCGGGTCACGCTGCTGGAACGCACCCACATGCGGCGTTGATGAGCCGCTTGCGCGAAGAACGGCACTGATGACCCGGGTCGTTCTGGGTTCGGCGTCCACGGGACGGCTCTCGGTGCTGCGCGGCGCCGGGGTCGACCCGCTCGTCATCGTCTCCGACGTCGACGAGGATGCGCTGCTGGCCGCCCACGCCGACGCCCCGGCCGCCGAGCGGGTGCGCGTGCTGGCCGAGGCCAAGGCCGACGCGGTGACCGCGGCCCTGCCCGCCGAGGTGGCCGCGGATTGCGTTGTCATCGGCTGTGATTCGATGCTGCTGCTCGACGGCACGCTGTGCGGCAAGCCCGGTGACCCCGCGGCCGCGCGGGCGCAGTGGCAGTCGATGGCCGGTCGCGCCGGTCAGCTGTTGACCGGGCATTGCGTGGTGCGGGTGCAGGCCGGCCGGGCGATCGACAAGGTCGACGAAACCGGCAGCACCACGGTGCATTTCGATACCCCCACCGAGGCCGATCTGACGGCCTACATCGCCCGCGGCGAACCGCTGGGCGTGGCGGGCGGTTTCACCCTGGACGGCCTCGGCGGCTGGTTCGTCAGGGGCATCGAGGGCGATCCGTCCAACGTGATCGGCCTGAGCCTGCCGCTGACCCGCAGGCTGTTCGAGCGCCTCGGGGTGTCGATCGACGGGCTGTGGGCATAGCTCACCACGGCACCACCGGGCTGGTGGTGATGATCCGGGTCCACGGCCCTGCGGGTAGCGGGAAAGATGGGCGCCAGCGCGATCATCGCGGGCCGGCGCAGCGCGATCGCGGCGAAAACCGTGAGCGCCACGTCGGGCAGCAGGAAGCCGAACAGTGCATGCCAGGGCCCCCAGGTACCCACCAGCTCGTAGCCCATCAGCTCCGGATGACCGAAGCTCTCGGCCAGCGTCATGCTGTACAGCGCGAACAACGTCAGCGGGAGCATCACCACCACCAGGAAGCTGCTGGAGACCAGCTCGAGAACCAGCAGCGTGAGCGCGATCCGGAACTTGCCGGCCCCCAGCCGGTGCCGGCGAGCCGTCTGCCAGAAGCCCAGCGCCCAGCGTCGGAGCTGGCGAGTGTAGTCGTGCAGCGTATCGGGATCCTGGGTATAGGCGACGGCGACGCCGGGCCGAAAGACTATGCGGCCGAGCCGGTTTGCGTGGACTTCGAAGGTCATGTTGAAGTCCTCGATCACCAGGCCGGGCGCAGCGATGTCGATGTGCGCCAACACGTCGGTGCGGTACATGCTCGCGAAGCCCGGCACGATCGACACCACGTTTGCAGATCGGGCCGCCTGCCCGTACTTGACCAGCAGCTGGACCACGGCATACACCCGGGCCCGGTAGGCCACGAGGACCCTGCCCACCCGAGTCCGCGGAGGAGGATCGAGCAGACATTCGACCTGTCCGGCGACGGCAACCACGTCGGGGTCGTCGAACTCCGCCAGGCCGGTGGTGAAGTAGTCCGGCGCCAACCGGGTGTCCGCATCCAGCAGCAGGACCACTCGGTAATTCTGTTCGATCTGGAAGTGCCGGATTCCGGCGAGCAGCGCGCCGGCCTTTCCGCGGTTCGGCGACAACTCGAGAACGTTCGCCCCGAAATCCCGCGCAATGACCGTGGTGTCGTCCGTGGAGCCGTCCGAGAGGACATGGATGTTCGCCTTCGGCAACAGGGCCGCGGCCGCGGCCAGCGAGTTCTCGATGACCGCTTCCTCGTTGTGCGCAGGGATGAGGACAGCCACGTCCACTGGACGCAACCGCGATGCGACGGCGCCCGCGGTGGACCGCCGGTGGACCGCGTCGACCTGGTGCCGGCCCGCGCGCCGAGAGCGCGTGAGCCGTTCCGTCGCCCAGCGTCCCAGCCCGACCGTCCCCCAGAGCAACGTGTTGATCCCGAAGACCACCACGAACAGCAGGATCGCGAGAACCGTCTCCATCAGCCGAGGCAATCCAGCGGCGGCCCCGAGTACCCCGGCCGACGACGGACGTGCGGGGTCATAGGAGGTGACGTTCCGCTACTGCGGCAAGCCGATACGTGGTGTCCAGGACCGCGGATTGTCCCGTCAGCCAGTCATGGTCTTGGTCCGGATGCACGGTGTGGACGACCACCAGGTCCCAGTGCTGCTCGTCGGGCGCAGGTTGGTGCGTCAAGCGACCGACACCGCGCACCGAGATCTCGGCGACGTGCGGATCGCTATAGGCGACTTCGGCGCCCTGGCCGTTGAGCATGCTGATGATCGCCAGCGCCGGCGACTCACGCACGTCGGCAAGCCCGGGCTTGTAGCTGACGCCCAGCACCAGCACCCGCGCCCCTTTGAGGCTTCTGCCCCGGTCGGCGAGGATTCGCGCTGCCTGGGTGACGACATCGCGCGGTCTCGCGGCGATGGCGCTCATCGCGGCCTCCACCAGCGGCGAGTTCGTCCGCCTGGCCCGCAGTTGCCACAGCAGGTAATGCGGATCGCACGGAATGCAGTGCCCACCGACCCCGGCGCCCGGATAGAACGGCATGTACCCATAGGGCTTGGTCGACGCCGCGGCGATGACCTCCATGACGTCGACCTTGAGTTCCCTGGCGGCGTTGGCGAACTCGTTGGCTAGCGCGATGTTGACGGCCCGGAACGTGTTCTCCAGGAGCTTGGTCATCTCGGCGACCTCCGGCGACGACACGACGTGCAGTTCGCAGGCGGTATGCGTCAGGAACCTCATGGCGTTCTCGACGCAAGCCTCGGTGCAACCGCCGAGCACCCGCGGGGTCTGCTCGGGGGCGTGATCGACCACACCCGGGTCTATCCGTTCCGGACTGAACGCCACGAAGACGTCGGTGCCGACCCGAAAGCCGCGGTCCTGCAGTGGCTTTACCAAGAGGTCCTGCGTGCATCCCGCATATGTGGTCGAGGTGAGGACGATGGTCTGGCCTGGCCGGGCGTGTTCGACGACGGTGGCACACGCCGCCGACAGCGGACCGAGATCAGGGGTCGAATGCTCGTCGATGGGCGTCGGTACGCACACGATCACCGCGTCCGCGGCCGTCAGTTCGGCCGAATCCGACGTCAGTCGTAGCGCCGACTGCTGCAGTGCGCGCACCGATCGGGGCCAGTCCCGCGGGGAGAGGTCCACCTGGACGTCGTTGATCGCGGCCAATCGCGCCTCGTTGACGTCGATCCCCACGACGTCGGCGTCCTCGTCGGCGAACGACAAGGCGGTGGGCAGACCGACGTAGCCCATCCCCACCACAGCGATCCGCCAACCCTGCAAAACACCGCCGGCGGACAGTAATTCTCCGCCCTCGACGGACACCTCAATCGCCCCGGACTCCACCGGCCCCCCAATGAATATTTCCCCACCCGAATTTTTAGGCCGTTCGACCGCGCGGCACTGGTTGCAACTTCACAAAACTTCGCTGTGATCGCCGGATTGCGCCGCGCGGTTGATCGACGACGGAAACTTAACAGAACCTGAAAGCGCCGACAATGGCGCGAAACCAATATGATACAGATCACATATTGACGCACGCAACAGCAGGTAAAAGGGTGTTTCTGATGTCAAGAAAACGGTCGCCCCGCACAGCCTGGCGGCTGTGCCGCTGCGGCCCGGCCGCCGGAACCACATCTGCACCGCGAATCAGATAAATGACTTAACAAGTTTGCCATCCTCTGGACGGCAACGGCCCGACCGCGACGCTGCCCGAGGCGGCCGAACCCCACCCGCCGACAGGAGATCCGCAGACCGGACCAGGAGGCCGCGTGGACGAACCGACGGATCGCCCGAAATGGTTGCACCCCAATAGGATTCATCGCACCAGGCGAATCATGGCGTCGCGCAGCCGGTTCCTGCACGCGCAAACCGCTGCGAGCAGCCGGCCGATCACGGGCCCCGACCGAATCGGGAGCCCTATCCCCAAGATCCCGATCGCAGCCCGACACCGCGCGGCGCGGGAACCGTGCCCGGTAGGCTCAACACCGTGCCGCTTCCCGCAGATCCCAGCCCCGCCCTGAAGGCCTACGCCCACCCCGAGCGCCTGGTGACCGCCGACTGGTTGTCGGCCCACCTGGGTTCCAAGGGTTTGGCCATCGTCGAATCCGATGAGGACGTCCTGCTTTACGACGTCGGCCACATTCCCGGTGCCGTCAAGATCGACTGGCACACCGACCTCAACGACGGGCGCGTGCGCGACTACATCACCGGCGAGCAGTTCGCGGCGCTGATGGACCGCAAGGGCATCGCCCGCGACGACACCGTGGTGATCTACGGGGACAAGAGCAACTGGTGGGCCGCGTACGCGCTGTGGGTGTTCACGCTGTTCGGCCACGAGGACGTCCGCCTGCTCGACGGCGGCCGCGATCTGTGGATCTCCGACGGCCGCGACACCACGCTGGACGTGCCGACCCGGACCTCCACCGGCTACCCCGTCGTCGAACGCAACGACGCGCCCATCCGCGCCTTCAAGGACGACGTGCTGGACACCCTGGGCACCGAGGTGCTCATCGACGTGCGCTCGCCGCAGGAGTACACCGGCGAGCGCACCCACATGCCCGACTACCCCGAGGAAGGCGCGCTGCGCGGCGGCCACATCCCCACCGCCGTCTCGGTGCCGTGGGCCAAGGCCGCCGACGACCACGGCCGGTTCCGCAACCGGGCCGAACTCGACGAGATCTACGCGTTCGCCCGCGACGCCGAGACGCCCGTCATCGCCTACTGCCGCATCGGCGAGCGGTCCAGCCATACCTGGTTCGTGCTCACGCATTTGCTGGGAATGGACAACGTGCGCAACTACGACGGTTCGTGGACCGAGTGGGGCAACACCGTGCGGGTGCCGATCGTCACCGGCGAGGAGCCCGGAGCGGTGCCCGGGTGAGCATGCCCGCGCCGCTGGCCGAGGTGGTCTCCGACTTCACCGAGGTCGAGGGGCAGGACAAGCTGCGGCTGCTACTGGAGTTCGCCGAGGAGTTGCCGCCGCTGCCGGCCGACCTCGAGGAGGCGGCCATGGAACCGGTACCCGAATGCCAGTCGCCGCTGTTCCTGCACGTCGACGCCGCCGATCCCGAGCACGTCCGGCTGTTCTTCTCCGCCCCGCCCGAGGCGCCGACCACGCGGGGCTTCGCCGGGATCCTGGCGACCGGACTCGACGGGCAGACCAAGGTCGACATTCTCGCGGTGCCCGACGACTTCTACACCGAGTTGGGCCTGGCGGCGCTGATCAGCCCGCTGCGTCTGCGCGGCATGTCGGCCATGCTGGCGCGGATCAAGCGGCGTTTGCGGTAGGCCGCCCAGGGCGCGCAGTTGCTGCTAGGGTGCTAGCACTCAGCAGGTGAACGCCAGCACACTGACAGGCAACAGCCAGGGGGACAGACTTTCATGCTCAAGCCCATCGTCGGCCTCTCCACCGCGCGCAAGCTGACCGTCGCCGGGGCGGTCGCGGCCGCGGCCCTGCTCGGCGTCGTCGCACCGGGTGGCCCCCTGGCGCACGCCGATGTCGTCGAGATCGGACCGGATCCGGGCGTCAGCAGCAGGCAGGCCGACGCGGTGGCGGGTAACTCGACCCACGGCGGGGTGCGCTACTCGCCCAGGGGCAGCGTCCGCGGTCAGGGCGACTCCCGCGGCGGCTCGGTCAAGGCCGTGCCGCATCCGGGCAGTCGCGCCAACGGGTTCTCGCGCGGCCGCTACAGCTACCCGGGTCTGGGCAGCTGGTAAGACCGGTGCGGGTTCCGACACGAGGGGCGGCGCGAACAATTTTCGCCGCCCCGTTTTCGGGCGGCCACCAGCGCAACTCTCGAACTTACCCGCGGGTAACGGGCACCGCCTGACCACCGGCAACTCGCGCCGCATAAACTTCCCCCGATACATTCTTAAAGACGTTTCTTAGACATGCCCAGCAGTAGGAGGCACAGGTGCCCAGTCACGCCAGCTCGACCATCACCAAGGTCCTGGTAGCCAACCGTGGCGAGATCGCCGTCCGGGTGATCCGGGCGGCCAAGGATGCGGGCCTGGAGAGCGTGGCGGTCTACGCCGAGCCCGACGCCGACGCGCCCCATGTGCGGCTGGCCGACGAGGCCTTCGCGCTGGGTGGTCAGACCTCGGCGGAGTCCTACCTGGACTTCGGCAAGCTGCTCAACGCCGCCGAGCAGTCCGGCGCCAACGCCATCCACCCCGGTTACGGATTCCTTTCCGAGAACGCCGAATTCGCGCAGGCCGTGCTCGACGCGGGCCTGATCTGGATCGGGCCGTCCCCGCAGTCCATCCGCGACCTCGGTGACAAGGTCACCGCGCGCCACATCGCCGCGCGCGCCGAGGCCCCGCTGGTCCCGGGTACCCCGGATCCGGTCAAGGACGCCGACGAGGTCGTCGCCTTCGCCAAGGAGTACGGCGTGCCGATCGCCATCAAGGCCGCCTTCGGCGGTGGCGGCCGCGGGATGAAGGTGGCCCGCACCATCGAGGAGATCCCCGAGCTGTTCGAGTCCGCCACCCGTGAGGCCGTCGCGGCCTTCGGTCGCGGCGAGTGCTTCGTCGAGCGCTACCTGGACAAGCCCCGCCACGTGGAGGCCCAGGTGATCGCCGACCAGCACGGCAACGTCATCGTCGCCGGCACCCGCGACTGCTCGCTGCAGCGTCGCTTCCAGAAGCTGGTGGAAGAGGCCCCGGCGCCGTTCCTCACCGACGCGCAGCGCAAGGAGATCCACGAGTCCGCCAAGCGCATCTGCAAGGAGGCCGGTTACTACGGCGCCGGCACCGTCGAGTACCTGGTCGGCCAGGACGGCCTGATCAGCTTCCTCGAGGTGAACACCCGCCTGCAGGTCGAGCACCCGGTCACCGAGGAGACCGCGGGCATCGACCTGGTGCGCCAGCAGTTCCTCATCGCCAACGGCGAGAAGCTGGACATCACCGAGGATCCCACCCCGCGCGGGCACTCCTTCGAGTTCCGCATCAACGGCGAGGACGCCGGCCGCGGGTTCCTGCCCGCCCCCGGACCGGTCAACAAGTTCACCCCGCCGACGGGCCCGGGCGTGCGCCTGGATTCCGGCGTGGAGAGTGGCTCGGTGATCGGCGGCCAGTTCGACTCGATGCTGGCCAAGCTGATCGTCACCGGCGCCAACCGCACCGAGGCGCTGGAGCGTTCGCGCCGCGCGCTGGCCGAGTTCGAGATCGAGGGTCTGGCCACCGTGATCCCGTTCCACCGCGCCGTGGTCTCCGACCCGGCCTTCATCGGTGACGACAACGGCTTCTCGGTGCACACCCGCTGGATCGAGACCGAGTGGGAGAACACCGTCGAGCCGTTCACCGGCGGCGGCGAGGTCGACGCCGAGGAAGAGCAGCCGCGGCAGAAGGTGGTCGTCGAGGTCGGCGGCCGCCGTCTCGAGGTGTCGCTGCCCGGCGACATGGCCATCGGCAACGGCGGCGCGCCCGCCCACGGCGCCCTCCGCAAGAAGCCCAAGGCGCGCAAGCGCGGTGGGCACGGCGGCGCCGCGGCCTCCGGCGATTCGGTGACCGCGCCCATGCAGGGCACCGTCGTCAAGGTCGCCGTCGAGGAGGGCCAGCAGGTTTCGGCCGGCGACCTGGTGGTGGTGCTCGAGGCCATGAAGATGGAGAACCCCGTCACCGCGCACAAGGACGGCACCGTCACGGGCCTGTCCGTCGAGGCCGGCGCCGCGGTCACCCAGGGCACCGTGGTCTGCGAACTCAAGGACTGACGCCCGAGCTGTTCGCGATGGAACCCGTCGAGATCAACGCCGGCAACTGGTATCTGCGGGCGGTGCGGGCCGACGAGCGAATGGACGACCGGCCCTCGCTGGCCCAACTCGGCGAGACCGACGACGGCTACGTCGGCCGGGTCGAACAGCAGTGGGCCGACGACACCCGGTACGCCTGGGCGGTGTGCGAACCCACCACCGGGGAGATGCTCGCCGAGGTGGCGCTGTGCCCCCGCACCGGCGCCATCGACACCCGCGCCCGCCCCGAGCACGACGAGGCGGCCCACGCCGCGGCCGAGGCCGTGACCCGATTCGCCGCCTCCTGCGGGATCGCCGACGCGCACCTAAGGTCGTAGGGGTGTCCACGCCGCAGATCGTCACCGTCACCGGGGCCGCCGGCCAGATCGGCTACGCCGCGCTGTTCCGCATCGCCGCCGGGGCCATGCTGGGGCATGACACCCCGGTGGTCCTGCGCCTGTTGGAACTGCCCGCCTCCGTCCGCGCCGCCGAGGGCGTGGTGATGGAACTCGACGACGGCGCCTTTCCGCTGTTGGCGGGCACCGAGATCCACGACGATCCGACCAAGGCGTTCGACGGGGTGGACGTCGCGCTGCTGATCGGGGCCAAGCCGCGTAGCAAGGGCATGGAACGCGCCGACCTGTTGTCCGCCAACGCGCAGATCTTCGCCAACGCGGGCAAGGCGCTCAACGACGGCGCCGGCTCGCAGGTGCGAATCCTGGTGGTGGGCAACCCGGCCAACACCAACACGCTGGTGGCCGCCGCGCACGCCCCGGACATCCCCGCCGACCGGTTCACCGCCCTGACCCGGCTGGACCACAATCGCGCGGTGGCCGCGCTGGCCCGGCACGCGCAGGTGCCGGTCACCGAGATCACCCGCATGTCGATCTGGGGGAATCACTCCCCCACCCAGTACCCGGACATCTTCCACGCCACCGTGGCCGGCCGGTCCGGCGCCGACTATGCCGCCGACACCCATTGGCTCAGCGACGATTTCATCCCCACCGTGGCGCGCCGCGGCACCGCGATCATCGAGGCGCGCGGCGCGAGTTCGGCCGCCTCGGCGGCCAACGGTGCCATCGACCACATCGACGACTGGGTCCACGGCACCCCCGAGGACGACTGGACCTCGGTGGCGTTGCCGTCGCCCGGCATCTATGGGGTCGACGAGGGATTGGTGTGTTCGTTCCCGTGCCGTTCGGTCGACGGGCGCTGGGCGATTGTCGAGGGCCTCGACATCAACTCGTTCTCCCGGGCCCGCATCGACGCCTCGGTCGCCGAATTGCGTTCCGAGCGTGACGCTGTGGCCGCGCTGGGCCTGCTGCCGTCCTGATACTCAGGGGGTGTCTACTCAGGGGTGTCTACTCAGGGGTGTCGATGTCCCGGCCGTCGGCCAGGTCGGAACACTCGACGGCGACCACATCGGAGCGGGCGGCCAGGAAGTCGCGGGCGCCGTGGTCGCCGCGCAGGCTCGCGAGAACCGCGGGCCAGTGCGCGGCCGCGATGACCACGGGATGACCCGGTCGGCCCGCGAAGACCGCTCGGGCCACGCCGGATTCGGCTCCGCGCGCCGCCGCCAGCAGGCGGGCCACCACCTCGGCGCCCACATCCGGGGTGTCCACGACGTGCAGCACCGCGTACTCGCCGTCGGCGGCGGTCAGCCCCGCGCGCACCGAGGCGCTCATCCCGTAGGCCCAGTCCTCCGCGAGCACCGCGCGCGCCGGGGGCGGCACCTCGACCACGGCCGCGCCCAGCACTACCAGCACGTCGTCACAGCCGCCGTCGGCCAGCGCGGTCACCGCGCGACGCAGCCAATCCCCCTGCTCGGCAAGGACTTTCGGCATGCCATAGCGCGATCCAGCGCCGGCCGCCAACACGATGCCCACGGCCGAGTGCGGTGCGGACACGGCCGGCTATTCCAGCTGATCGCGCAGCCGGCCCAGGGCCCGGGCCAGCAGCCGCGACACGTGCATCTGCGACACCCCGACCCGCTCGGCGATCTGGGTCTGGGTCATCGATTCGAAGAAGCGCAGCACCACCACGACCCGCTCGCGCTCGGGCAGCGATTCCAGCAGCGGCCGCAACGCCTCCCGGTTCTCGATCTGGTCGAGCGTGGTGTCCACATCGCCCAGGCTGTCGGCGATCGCGGGGGCGTCCTCGTCCCCACCGCCGCCGCCGCTGTCGATCGACAAGGTGTTGTAGGAGCTGCCGGCGACCAGGCCTTCGACCACTTCGTTGCGGTCCATCTCCAGCTCGGTGGCCAACTCGCTGGGTGTGGGCGCCCGGCCGAGGCGTTGGGACAGTTCCGCGGTGGCGGTGCCCAGCCGCAGGTGCAGTTCCTTGAGCCGCCGCGGCACCTTCACCGACCAGCTGTTGTCCCGGAAGTGGCGGCGGACCTCGCCCATTATCGTCGGGACGGCGAACGACACGAAGTCCGATCCGGCGTTCACGTCGAACCGGATGACGGCGTTGACCAGGCCGACGCGCGCCACCTGCACCAGGTCGTCGCGCGGTTCCCCGCGCCCGTCGAACCGGCGGGCAATGTGGTCGGCCAGCGGCAGGCACCGTTCCACGATCCTGTCGCGCTGGCGCCGGAACGGCGGCGAGTCCGGTTCCAGCTTCGCCAGCTCCCGGAACATGTCCGGGACGTCGGCGTACTCAGAGCTCGATCGCGTCCGCGACCGGCGGGCAGAGGAAGTCACCTCGCGGGGCTCACTCGCCTCGTGGTCAGTGCGATGCCGAACACCGGCACTGCCCCCTCGACATCGGCGCCGTCGCGGAACGTCCGCACGTCGTCGGTCAGCGAGGTCAGCACATGCCAGCTGAAGCTGCCCGAGGGGAGAATGTCGTCGGTCGCGGTCGTTTCGGTGGAGACCTCGACGACGACCTCGTTGGGCCGCGGGTCGATCACCACCACCAGCGACGCATCCGGGCCGGCCGACCGGATCAGCCGGGTGCAGGCCTCGTCGACGGCGAGCCTGAGGTCGGCCACCGTGTCGAGGTCGAGGTCCTCGAAGGTGCTCACCGCTCCGATGATGGTGCGCAACACCGCAAGGCTCTCCAGCTGTGCGGTCACTCGCACTTCGACCGCGTTGACGGTCCGAGCGGAGCGGGAGTGGACGCGCGAGTCCGCGCTTTCGGCATTCGACATGTGGTGGCCTCCCGGCGATATCGAACCGAGACTACCGCAGCCCGGTGATCTGTTACGCACGCCGACGACCCCGCGCCGACATGCCGTTTCGGTCATCAATTCGTGTACAAGTCATCGTGGCAGCGAGTACCCCAAGGTGGCCGCGAACCAAACTGCCGCGGAGCAACGAGTTGATGACGAGTTGGCGTCGGCCAATGCGCCTGCCGCCGAATGTCCTTCGCGCCCCGGCGTCGGCCTCAGTCACCGAGGATCGGCCCGATCATCGCCGGAATCCCCATCAGGGTGATCAGCATGACCATCATGAGGAACCACCCCGCGCCCTGCCAGCCCCACCAGGTGCCCCTGGCGCGCCACACCCGGTAGGTGCGGTAGAACGCCCACAGTCCCGAGGCCATCAGGATCGCCGGTGCACCGAGTCCCAGCACCGTGCGCTGCGGCGCACCGCAGGCGAACGAGTCGGCGTCGGCCGTGGCACCGTCGCAGCCACCCACCCACACCGCGGCGATGACCAGGAACACCACGCCGATCACCGCGGCGATCGCGGCAAACCGGATGGCCGAGCGGACCTCGTCGTCTTCCTGGCCCAGTCGATCGCCGCCGCGCCGCTGTGGGGTGCTCATGGTTCTCCGTATCCTCTTCGTCTCGTTCGCCCTCGACGTATGCGTCGCACGCGCGAACCCCGCCGAGGCGGGGTGATTGCCGGGTTCCCGCCGGGCCACACCGGTAAACCTCGGAGTTGTCGGGGCCCACCTCTACGATCTCCAGGCGTGGTGCGGCGCAACATCCTCCGGCTGACGAAGCTCTACGTCGCCGTGGCCGTCGCGATCGCGGCGGGCGCCTACCTGTGCGGGCTCGACGCGAAGCTCAGCGTGGGGATCGGCGCCGCGGTTCCGGTGGCCGTGTACGCCGCGCCGCGCTTCCTGCGCGGCACGCTGACCGGGGTCCGCACGCCGGGGCGACGGGAGCACCCGGCCGAAGCGATGTCCGGCCTGGAGTTCGAGGATCACGTCGCCCGGGTCGCGCGCAGCTGCGGCGTCCCGGTGATCATGACCCCGCTCTCGGGCGACTGGGGGGTCGACCTCATCGTCGGCGCCCGTCCCAATCGAGTTGCCATCCAATGCAAACGGCAGTCGCGTCCGGTGGGTCCCGCGGCGGTGCAGGAGGTGGTGGCCGGCGCCCCGATGCAGGACTGCGTCGCGACCATGGTGGTGTCCAACCAGAGCTTCACCCCGGCCGCCGTCCAACTGGCCGAGTTGCACGGCTGCGTCCTGGTCGGCGGCGCCGATCTGCGGTATCTGCGGGCCACCATCCGGCGGCTGACCGCCCCGGGTGCGCGCACCGATTAGAGCGCGGCGCGGACCGCCTCGACGGCGGTGTCGAGTTCCTGGCGGCCCACCGTCAACGCGGGCCGGAACCGCACCGAATCCACGCCGCTGCCCAGCATGACCACGCCGCGGTCCCATAGTCGGCGCAGCAACTCGTCGCGGTCCTCGGGCGAGGGCAGGCTGAACGCACACATCAGGCCGCGGCCGCGCGGATCGAGCACGGTGTCGGGGAGTTCCCGGGACAGTTCCTGCAGCCGGCCCAGCAGGTGGGCGCCCATGCGGGCCGCGTTGTCGAAAAGGGATTCGGCTTCGATGGTTTCCAGGATGCGCCGGCTGCGCACCATGTCGACGAGGTTGCCACCCCAGGTGGAGTTGATCCGCGAGCTGACCCGAAAGACGTTGTCGGCCACGGCGTCGATCCGACCGCCGGCCATCACCCCGCACACCTGGGTCTTCTTGCCGAATGCCACCAGATCGGGCTGCACCCCCAATTGCTGGTAGGCCCAGGCGGTTCCGGTGATCCCGCAGCCGGTCTGCACCTCGTCGAAGACCAGCAGCGCGTCGAACTCGTCGCACAACGCCCGCATCGCGGCGAAGAACTGCGGCCGGAAGTGTCGGTCGCCGCCCTCGCCCTGGATGGGTTCGGCGATGAAACACGCGATGTCGTGCGGGTGGGCCTCGAAGGCGGCGCGCGCCTGCCGCACCGCCTCGGCCTCGGCTGCGGCGACGTCGGTGTCCGGGCGCAGATATGGCGCGTCGATGCGCGGCCAGTCGAACTTCGGGAACCGCGCGACCTTGGCCGGATCGGTGTTGGTCAGCGACATCGTGTAGCCGGAGCGACCATGGAAGGCCCCGCGCAGATGCAGCACCTTCGTGCCCAGGGCCGGGTCGATCCCGCGGGCCTCGTTGAACCGGCTCTTCCAGTCGAAGGCGGCCTTGAGCGCGTTCTCGACGGCCAGGGCGCCGCCGTCGATGAAGAACAGGTGCGGCAGGGCGGGGTCCCCGAGCACCCGGGCGAAGGTGTCGACGAAGCGGGCCATCGGCACGGTGTAGATGTCGGAGTTCGACGGCTTGTTGATCGCGACGGCGGCCAGTTCGGCCCGGAACCCGGGGTCGTCGGCGAGCGCGGGATGGTTCATGCCCAGCGCGGACGAGGCGAAGAAGGTGAACATGTCCAGATGGCGTCGGCCGGTGCGTTCATCGACCAGGTAGGAGCCGGACGACCGTTCCAGATCGAGGACCATGTCCATACCATCTGCCAACATCCGCCGGCCTACCACCGTCGGGACCGCGCTCGCGTCTATCCGCATGGCCCCACGGTCACACCGACTCGTAAAAAGTTCGGTCATACGCCCGATAGTACCGTAATTTTTCCAGCATGATGCGAACTTAAGGGCAGGACCACCGGCTGCGACCGTCGCACACGTCGCCCCAGGGTCGCCGCGTTTAGCCGGCCCACATCTGCGCATACGTAGACTCACGTCCATCAGAAAGAGAATCCGGATGGAAATCCCGACCGCGGGTCTGCGAATCCCCCCGCCGCTCCCCGCCGCCGCCACTGGACGCCGGAGAAAGAGCCGGTGCGGCAATGATTTCCACGCCCGGTGCCGCCCCGTCGAGACGGCGGCAGGGCGGCCGAACGAGGCCGGGGTACGACGACCCGCCCCCGAGACGGAAGCGCTCAGTCGTCGGTGGCGTCGTCGATGGCAAGGACACCGATCCGGACCAGGACGGCGTAGAAGTGCTCGACCGCGGGGGTCAACAGTCGGACGCCGGACTCGACGAAGGTGTCGGAGTGGACGTTGCGCAGGACATCGGACACGAACGCGAGGGTAAACAGCGAATAGGCCGGAGCAGGGTCGCCCGAGTTAACGGAGAGAGAAATGTTGGATTCAGTTCGTAACTATGTTTCGTCCCACCTGTCATCCCACTCCGACGTGTCGGAATTGGTACGCGACGCGCGGCGGTTCTCGGTGAAGATCCCGGTGGTGGGCAAGGTTTCGGTGCCACCCCCCGATCACCTGGCGTTCTACGGGGTGCTGGGCGCGCTGGGCGTCACCGAACTGATCCCGTGGCCGGTGGCGCTCGGCCTGGGCGTCGGGCACGCGCTGACCACCCGCCACGCGGCCGAGACGGCGGTGGAGGCGGCCATCGAGGCCACCGACGACAACAGCGGTGTCGCGGCCGAGACCCCGGCCAAGAAGTCCCCCGCCAAAAAAGCCCCGGCCAAGAAAGCCGCCGCCAAGATCCCGGCGAAGAAAACACCCGCCAAGAAGTCCACCGCTCGCAAGGCTCCGGCGAAGAAGACGTCCCCCACCAAGGCCACCAAGCGTTCATAACGTCGGCGCTACATCTTTATGGCGAGAGCGCACCAGCAGCGGAACTATTCCGGTATGAAGTGCCGGTCGCTGTAGAACGTCTGTAGGATGATCGTGCTGCGCGTCTTGACGTTGGCCGCGGTGCGGATCCGCTGAAGCAACCCCTCCAGCGCCCGCGCGGACTCCACGTGGACCAACAACACGTAGCTGTCCTCACCGGCCACCGAATAACACGACTCGATTTCTGGGAGGTGCTCCAACCGTGCGGGTGCATCGTCGGGTTGGGAAGGGTCCAGCGGCGTGATGGCCACGAACGCCGACAACTGCTTGCCCACCGCGTCGGGCGCCACGCGCGCCGCGTACCCCGCGATCACCCCGCGCGACTCCAGCCGGCGCACCCGCGACTGCACCGCCGACACCGACAGCCCCGCCGTGGAGGCCAGATGCGCCAGGGTGGTGCGGCCGTCGGCAACGAGTTCACGCAGCAGGGCCCGGTCGATGTCGTCGAGCTCGTCTGCGGCCATTGCCGGAGACTATCGCAGCGGGGCCACAGGATGAGCCCATCGCTCCACATCCCGACCTGGCAACTGCGCGCCCGGTTCGCCGCGGCACTGTCGGCGATGTACGGGGCCGAGGTGCCCGCCTACACGACGTTGGTGGCGGTCAGCGCCGAGGTCAACGCCGCCTACGTGGCGTCGCATCCGCAGGCGTACCGCCTGGGTTCGCTGGACCGGGTCACTGCCGAGCGCCACGGCGCGATCCGGGTCGGCACGGCCCGCGAGATCGGCGAGGTGGCAACCCTGTTCGCCGCCTTCGGCATGTATCCGGTGGGGTTCTACGACCTGCGCGACGCGGCCTCCCCGGTCCCCGTGATCTCCACCGCGTTTCGGCCCACCACGCCCGACGAGTTGGCGCGCAACCCGTTTCGCGTCTTCACCTCCGTGCTGGCCACCGCCGACCGTCGCTTCTTCGACGACGATCTTCGTGCGCGGGTGCAGAACTTCCTGGTCCGGCGCACCCTGTTCGATCCGGACCTGATCGCCCGCGCGGCCCGCGTCGGCGCCGACGGCGGGTGTCCGGCCGAGACGGCCGAGGAGTTCGTCGCCGACGCGGTGGCGGCCTTCGCCCTGTCCCGGGAACCGATCGACAAGGCGTGGTACACCGAACTCGCGGCGGTCTCCGTGGTCGCCGCCGACATCGCCGGGGTCACCACCACGCACATCAACCACCTGACCCCGCGGGTGCTCGACATCGACGAGTTGTACCGACGGATGACCGCGCGCGGGGTCGCGATGATCGACGCCATCCAGGGGCCGCCTCGCACCGAGGGGCCCGCGGTCCTGTTGCGCCAGACGTCGTTTCGGGCGCTGGCCGAGCCGCGCCGGCTCCGACACCCCGACGGCGTGGTGCGCGACGGCAGCCTGCGGGTGCGCTTCGGAGAGGTGGAGGCCCGCGGCGTCGCACTGACCCCGGCCGGGCGACAGCGCTACGACGCGGCGATGGCCGCCCCCGACCCGGCGGCCACCTGGGACCAGCACTTCCCCGCCACCGACCGCGAGTTCGCCGACCAGCAACTCGCCTACTACGTCGGCGGTGACCCCGCCAAACCGGTTGTCTACGAGGACTTTCTGCCCGCCTCTGCGGCCGGCATCTTCCGGTCCAATCTGGACGGCGAAACCCGCCGCACCGCGGCCGACGACGACGTTGACGACGATGACTCGGACTACTCGGAGCACTGGCTGGCCGACGCGCTCGGCCGTGACCTGCTCGACCCGTACGCCCTCTACCAGAAAGCGGCCGCATGTCCACCGTGAAATTCCCCGCCCTCACCCTCCCCGACATCGCCGACCTGCGCGACCGGGCCCGCGCCGCACTGCGCTCCGTCGGCGCCGACCCGGTCCTCGGCGATCTCGACGCGCCGGGCCTGCCGGCGAGCACCCCGATCACCGGCGAGATCCTGTTCCGGGTGGCCGAGTCCACACCCGCGGACGCCGAGGCCGCGATAGCCCAAGCGGCGCAGGCCTTCACCGTCTGGCGCAGCACGCCGGCCCCGGTCCGCGGCGCGCTGGTGGGCCGGCTCGGCGAGTTGCTCACCGAGCACAAGAGCGCGCTGGCCGACCTGGTGACCATCGAGGTCGGCAAGATCGGCTCCGAGGCGCTCGGCGAGGTCCAGGAGATGATCGACGTCTGTCAGTTCGCGGTGGGACTGTCCCGGCAGCTCTACGGCAAGACCATCGCCTCCGAGCGCCCCGGCCACCGCCTGATGGAGACCTGGCATCCGCTGGGCGTCGTCGGGGTCATCACGGCCTTCAACTTCCCGGTGGCGGTGTGGGCCTGGAACACCGCGGTGGCCCTGGTCTGCGGCGACACCGTGGTCTGGAAACCCTCCGAACTGACGCCCCTGACCGCCATCGCCTGCCAGGCCCTGCTCGCGCGCGCCGCCGCCGAGGTCGGCGCCCCCGCGGAGGTCAGTCGGCTCCTGCTGGGTGGTCGCGACCTCGGCGAGGTCCTCGTCGACGACCCGCGCGTCGCGCTGCTCAGCGCCACCGGATCGGTGCGGATGGGCCGCGAGGTCGGCCCGCGCGTGGCGCGGCGCTTCGGGCGCTCCCTGCTCGAACTCGGCGGCAACAACGCCGCGGTGGTGACCCCGGCCGCGGATCTGGATCTCGCGGTGCGCGGCATCGTGTTCGCCGCGGCCGGCACCGCGGGTCAACGGTGCACCACGCTGCGCCGCTTGATCGCGCACCGGTCGGTGGCCGACAGCTTGGTCGAACGCATCGCCACCGCGTATCGCAGTCTGCCGGTGGGTGATCCGTTCTCGTCGGACACGTTGGTGGGGCCGCTGATCCACGAGACGGCCTACCGGTCCATGGTGGGCGCGCTGGAACAGGCCGCCGCCGACGGCGGTGAGGTGCTCGGCGGGGAGCGGCACGCCTCCCCCGAGGCGTGCTACTACGTCTCGCCCGCGCTGGTGCGGATGCCCGCGCAGACCGCGGTGGTGCACGACGAGACGTTCGCCCCGCTGCTGTACGTGCTGACCTACGACACCTTGGACGAGGCGATCGCGCTGAACAACGCGGTGCCCCAGGGCCTCTCCTCGGCGATCTTCACCACCGACGTCCGCGAGGCCGAGCGGTTCCTGGCCGCCGACGGCTCCGACTGCGGCATCGCCAACGTCAACATCGGCACCTCGGGCGCCGAGATCGGCGGGGCCTTCGGCGGCGAGAAGCAGACCGGCGGCGGGCGGGAATCCGGATCCGATTCGTGGAAGGCCTACATGCGCCGCGCCACCAACACCGTGAACTACTCCTCGGAACTCCCCCTGGCCCAAGGTGTGCAGTTCGGCTAGCTGCGCCGGCGCAATCCCAGCCGGAACCCCTTGGACAGCACCGTGAGCCGCTCCGAGACCGCCAGCTGATGACCGCAGTTTGGCGATCTGTTCGAACTCCGGGCGTTGCGCCTCACCCCACACCTGGTCGACCTCGGCGCGCGCCCGCGCGAACACCTCGGGATGGGTGGACAGGAAGTACAGCGCGAAAGACAAGGCCCCGGAGGTGGTTTCATGGCCAGCGATCAGGAAGTTGATCAGCTGGTAGCGGATGTTGGCCTCGCCGAGGCGGGGCCGACCGTCGGCGTCGGGGGTCAGCATGAGCTCCAACAGGTCGTCGTGGTGACCCGGCCCCTCGGCGCGGCGCGCCGCGATGATGTCGTCGGCGATGGCATGCAGATTGGCCGCGTACCGGCGGACCCGTCGTTCATAGGCGTTGGCGACGAAGCGCGGTAGATAGGTCTGCCAGAGCACCCCGACCTTGTCCGAACCCCGCAGCGCGGCCACCATGTTGTCGACGAACGGGTGCATGCCCTCGGAGGCGAACGCGTCGAAGGAGTAACCGGCCGCGCAGCGTCCGATGGTTTCCAACGTGACCCGGGTGGTGTCGGCCGAGACCTCGACGGTGGTCCCGTTGTCCGCGTGGATGTCCCAGGAAGCGGTGAGCTCGGTGCCCACGTCGACCATGGTCGGGTGGTAGCGCCGCATCGCCGCCTGGGTGAAGGCGGGCATCAGCAGTTCGTGCGCACGACGCCAGTTCGGTTCGTCGTTGTAGGCGGTGAACAGGCCGTCGCCGCCGACGATCCGCAGCGCGACGATCTCCGGGCCCAGGTGCTTGCAGAACCGCTTCTCGTCGTTGAGGTCGGTGACGACCTCAGCGCCGGCGGCCACCACATAACGCGCGCCCATGAACGTGAACTCGAAGATCGGCCCCAGCTGGGCCGCGTAGTCGATCGCCGAGCCGGTGGGCTCGTTGCCGCGAAAAGTCAGGATGTCGCCGAGCAGCGGAACCCGCTTGGGCGGGCGCGGAATCCGCACATCCCGCAGGGCCTGGCCCGCAGCACGCCGGTCGGTTTCGGAGGCAACGGCGATCATGGGTCCAGCCTCCGGCGTTGTTGTACATGTGTCAAGTAGTATCCCTGACATGTCCGGAAAGGCCCGCCGTCGGTTGTCCCCCGACGATCGTCGCACCGAACTGCTCGCGCTGGGCGCACAGGCCTTCGGACAACGCCCCTACGACGAGGTGCGCATCGACGAGATCGCCGCGCGCGCCGGCGTCTCCCGCGCGCTGATGTACCACTACTTCCCCGACAAGCGGGCGTTCTTCGCCGAGGTGATCCGCAACGAGGGCGAACGGCTCTTCGAGGCCACCAGCACCCCGCCGCGGCCCGGCCAGACATTGTTCGAGCGGTTGCGCACCGGCGTGCTGGCCTACCTCGACTATCACGAGCGCAATCCGCACGGGTCGTGGGCGGCCCACGTCGGACTGGGTCGCACCGACCCGGTGCTCGTCGGCGTCGACAGCGCCGACAACGAGCGGCAGATGCAGCGCATCATGGCCGCCGTGGTCGAGGTGGCCGGCGACCTGGACGACAAGGTCGAGCGCGATCTTCAGGTCATCGTCTACGGCTGGCTGGCCTTCACCCTCGAGATCTGCCGGCAGCGGATCATCGACCCCTCACTCGATGCCCACCAGCTCGCCGACTCGGCGGCACACAGCCTGCTGGATGCGGTGGCGCGGGTACCCGGCATTCCCGACACCTTGCGCGAACACTGCTGAGGGCCGCTCAGCGCCGGCCGCCGCGTCCGCCGCCGCCGCGCCCTGGCAGGTCGTTGTTCGGCCGGTTCGGACGGGAGATCCCGCCGTCGAAATCCGGGTCCAACACAATGCCGTAGTCGAATCCGTCGTAGTCGCAGTACCAATCGAAGTCGCACGGGTGGGACACCGAGCCCGGCCCTTGGCCGGTGTTGCTGCCGCGGGTATCGCCCTGGGAACACAACACCGTTCCGCCCGAGGTGACACAGTCCGCCGAGGCCGACGGGCTGGTGACGAGCCCGACCACCGACGCGACCGCAACCGCGGCCACCGCCGCGGCCGCCGTCTTTGGGTCAGTCGGTGAGCGGAACACCGCACCTGGCTCGGAAATCCATCATGGGCTGCCTAATGGCCGTGAGTTCGTTGCGCACTTGCGGATTGGCGTCCAGGTACGACGAGATCTGCTCGGTCCGTTGTTCCTTCGGCTGGCCCTTGAGGCTGGTGAAGAACGCATTGACGGGCGGATGAGTGAACATGTAGGCCGACATCGACGCCGAGACCCCCGACATGATCCCGGTCATGTCCCCCACCGAGCAGTTCGGCGGTGGGGGTGGCGGCGGCGGATCGTCGGCGAACGCTGCCGGCGCCGCGGTGAGCATCGCGCCGGCGGCGAGGGCCGCGGCAACTGCAGATCGAACGAAAACGGACATACCCGCTCCTTTACGTAGTCGGCTCTGGCGCAAGTTGGAGACCACGGCCGTCACCTCCGGCCGCCGCGGTCACGGTCGCGGTCTGGTCGGTCGCGGTCGGGGCGTTCGCGATCCGGTAGGTCGTTGTCCACGTGGGGGCGGCCCGGCCCCTCGTCGAGCAGCACGCCCAGATCGTCGTCGTTGCAGTACCAATCGAAATCGCACCACGGGTAGGTGCTCTCGGCGGTCCCCGGCAGGGGACCGTCGCTCGGACTCGCCACCGCCGGGCCGGATACCAGCAGCGCGGCCGTGACGCCGGCGGCCAATACCGCGAGGGGGAACGCCTTGCGCATCGCCTGTCTCCTGCCCGAGAGGTCGGATCTGTCCGCCAAGTGCAGGAACTGATGGCCACGAGCGCTTTGCACCCGTGGCCTACCCCGACTTTGCTGTGAGCAATGTAAACCGCCGGTGGCGCCTCGACATCACCCAGAATGGGGGAAAAGACCGCCCTCCCCCGATGAAGGGGACGACGGTGGCCCTGTCCGGCAATAGAATTCGGGTGGTCATTAGCATCGAGGGGGTGCCCATGGCAGTGTCCGGCGGAGACTGGTCCCGGCCCGCGGCGGTCGCGATACCGCCCGAGGGCTATTTCGAACTCGAACGCGGGCGCTACGGCCCGATCTTCCCGCGGACCCCGGCGTGTTACGGCTTCTCGATCATCGCCAAGGTCAAGGCCGGGCGCGAAGCGGCGGTGCGCGCCTACGGCAAGCAGATCGAGGCGGCCGTGGCAGCCCAGCCCGACGTGTTGGCACCGCTGCGCCTGCACTACCTGCGCTGGCTGTTGTTCGATGTGGGCTCCGGACTGCACTTCCAGTATCAGGGCATCTTCGACACCGATTTCGACAAGTACACCGAGGACGCGGTCCAGCTGTTCAGCCAGACGGGCATCACCACCGTTTTCACCAATCTCGAAGGATTCCCGGAAGATTGGCAGACCAATCCCGCGGCGTTCATCGAGTTCGTGCGCGCCCACCAGGTGCCCAGCTTCCTGGAGTACGGCGAGTACCCGTACGTCACCGCCGACGAGATCAAGAAGGCGTTGCGGGTGAAGAGCGCCTTCTCGGACATGCTCGACCACATGCAATGACACTCGAGCTCGACGACATCCAGCACATCCTGGTCACCCGCACGCCGGCATTGACCGGACGCTACGAGTTCCTGTCCTTCGGCGACGCCGCCGGTGGTCGACGCTGGCTGACCGAACTGGTGGGCCGGGTGCAATCTGCCGCCGAGGCGGAGGCCACCCTGGGCGCTTCGAAGCGTTGGATCACGCTGGCCTTCACCTACTCCGGCCTGCGCGCCCTCGGGGTGCCCGACGCCGCGCTGACGAGCTTCCCCGTCGAATTCCAGGAGGGCATGGCGGCGCGAGCCGATGTCCTGGGCGACACCGGGGACAACGCCCCGGAACACTGGGCGGGGGGCCTGGACGGTGACGATGTCCACGCCATCGCAATCCTGTTCGCCCGGGATGCCGCCGAACACGCCCGGTGCACCACGGAACACGACGCGCTGGTGGCCCGGTGCCAGGGGGTGCGGACCGTCTCGCACCTCGACCTCAACGCGAACCCGCCGTTCAACTACGCCCACGACCACTTCGGATTCCGTGACCGACTGTCCCAACCGGTGATGAAGGGCACCGGCGAGGTTCCCACCCCCGGATCCGGGGATGCGCTGGAACCCGGGGAGTTCGTCCTCGGGTATCCGGACGAGGTCGGACCGCCGACCGACCTACCCCAGCCCGAGGTGCTCTCCCGCAACGGAAGCTTCATGGCCTACCGACGCCTGCAGGAGCATGTCGGACGCTTCCGCGCCTTCCTGGCCGACAATGCGGACACGCCCGGCGAACAGGAGTTGCTGGCCGCGAAGTTCATGGGGCGTTGGCGCAGCGGCGCCCCGTTGGTCCTTGCCCCGGATGCCGACGATCCGGAATTGGGAGCCGACGCCCTGCGCAACAACGACTTCAATTACGGCGAAATGGATCCGTTCGGCTACGCCTGCCCGCTGGGGTCCCATGCTCGCCGGCTCAATCCCCGCGACACCGCGCACAACATGAATCGGCGGCGAATGATTCGACGAGGCGCCACGTATGGCCCGGCGCTGCCGGACGGGGCGCCCGAGGACGGTGTCGAACGCGGGATCGCAGCATTCATCATCTGCGCAAGTCTGGTGCGCCAGTTCGAGTTCGCGCAGAATGTGTGGATCAACGACCGGTCCTTCCATGAGTTGAGCAACGAGCACGATCCGATCTGTGGGGCACAAGACGGGCGGCTGGATTTCACCGTGCCACGCCGGCCGATCCGCAAGGTGTATAAGGGAATTCCCGCCTTCACCACGCTGCGCGGCGGCGGCTACTTTTTCCTGCCCGGCCTGCGTGCGCTGCGCTACCTGGCGGGCCTGACCGGCGGGGAGCCGGCATGAGGGCGCCCCGCCCGGCGCGAACCTACAACCAGGGCCACCGCGCCCGAGCGCACAACGGCCGGCGGCGCATCAGCATCTACTGGACCTGGAGCTATCCGTGGGAGGCCCAACGCGATCCGGCGGCCATGTCGAACCGCTTCTCCACGCTCACCGAGGTGCGCAACGCGGTCTACCCGGCCTATGAGACGCCGGAGTTCGGGGTGGATTCCTTCCTGCAGGGTATCGCCGGGACGCTGGAACTCTTCCACCGTTCGACGTTGTCGTTCCAGGACCTCGTCGAAGAGGAGACCGACCATCCCGTCGCGGTGTTCCAGCGGGTCGACCAGGCCGGCTACCCGCAGCCCATCGACGAGCGCGTACTGGCCGACGCCGACACCCTGATGGTGTTCGGCCTGGATCATCTGGAGTCCGGGCTCGAGGCCGCCGGTGCGGAGGTCGAGGCCATCCGGGACTGGTTGGGTCGGGAGGGCACCTGCCTGCTGCTGGCCCCGCACCACGACGTGGGCTTCACCGACAACCTGGCCGAGAGACAGGTGGAGTACGCCCATCACGGCGATCCGCTGGTGCCGCGGCAACAGCGGTTCAGCCATTACACCCGCTCGCTGCTGCGCGGCCTCGGGGTACCCGTGCACAACATCTGGGGCCTCCGCCCGGCGGTCGTCGACGGAACCCGCGACGTCGTGCCGCTGAACGTGTCGCACGACCTGGACGATCTGAGGCTACTGGCCGGTGTGCCGACGCTGAGCTTCCATCAGCACCTGCCCCATTACGAACTCACCGCTCCGGAGAGTTCGGCGCTGCGTGTGCTCGCCCGGCAACGGGTGGATCCGCATCGGCCGCATCCGTTCACCGCCGCGGGCAACATCGAGTTCAACGCCGTGGTCTGGCTGCCGCCGGCCGGGCGGCAAGCCGGGCAGGTGGTGCTGATCGACTCGACCCACTTCACCACGCTGTTCGGCGGAACCGCCAGCCTGCACCAGCTTTGGCGGAATCTGGCGGCCATGGCATAGAGAGATCAGCTCGCCAGCAACCCGACCCTTCTGGCCTCGGCCACCGCCTCGGCGCGCGAGGCCACCGCCAGCTTCCGGTAGATCGCCGTCGCCTGACTCTTCACGGTCTCGCGGCCGATCATCAACTCCTCGGCGATGCGCTGCAACGAAAGATGCGTTGCCAGGTACGGCAACAGCCGCAACTCGGCCGCGGTCAACGGTTTGCGGTCGCCGCCGACGGCCAGCACCCGGACCCGCTCGAGCCGGCGAAGCAGTGCCACCGCCGCCGGTTCGCGTCGCCCGGCCCGGTCCCCCTCCTCGAGATGCCGCGTCATCACCTCGCGGTCCCCGAGCACCGCCGCCGACCAGGCCAGCAGTCCGTGTCCGAGCAGTGCCGTGCGCGCCGCGAGATTCCCCAGCTTGCCCAGGAGACGCTCCGTGAGCACGATCGACTCCCGTGCCGCCGTGACCTTGCCGGTGCGTGCCTCGATGAGGGCGCTGACCCCGTAGGTGACGATGAGCGGGACGACATCGCTGAGGTCGTAGGCGTCGGCGATAACGCGCGCCGCGGTTCCGCGCGCCACGCAGCCGGCCTCGTCGCCCTCACCGAGATCCAACAGGGCCAGGTGCGACAACGCGGCGGCCTGGAAGCCGGGCAGCTCGTCGAGCAGGGGCAGCGTGGACTCCAGCAACACCCGCGCCCGATCGGCGTTGCCGAGCATCGATTCCGCGGCACCCAGCATGACCGTCGCCGCACCCCACCACGGGTTCACCGTGCAGTCGCCCGCCGCGCGCACCGTCTCGGCGTGCCGAACCACGTCGTGCACCCCGCCGGTGCCGACCAACGAACTCAGCAGCGCCACAGCGACTTCGACCGACGGCGTGCCGTCGGCCAGCGCGGCGCCGCGGTCGGCGCGCGCCGCCCACATCAGCGAGCGCTGGATCGACGCCGCATCGCCGGTGGTGACGGCCAACCACGCACTGGCGATGGCCGCGTCGGGGTGCTCGGTCACGGTGCGCTCGTCCAGCATCCCCACCCGGCGGGCCAGGAGTCCGCCGCGGCCGTCGAAGCCCAACCGCACCGCCTCGCGGCCCACCAGGGCCGCGGCGTACCGGCGGTCCCCGGCGCGCAGGGCACACTCCATCGCGGCATCGAGATCGCCCTGCCGGTCCAGCATCCGGGCGGCCCGCCCGGCCAGCACCCGAAGCCGGGCCGGGTCGGTCGAGTGCAGCCGATGCCGCAGAAAGTCGCCGAGCAGGCTGTGGTGGCGGTACCAAACCCCCTCGGCATCAAGGGAAATCACGAAGAGGTTGCCCGAACCGCGAATCTGTTCCAGCCGTCGCGCCGAATCGGTACGGGCGAGCACCTCGTCCAGGGCTGCACCGGAAAATCGCTCCAGGACCGCAGATTCCGTCAAGAACGTCACCGTGGCCGGATCGAACTGGCCGAGTACCTCCTCCAGGAGGTAGTCGGCCAGCAACGGGTGGCTGCCGGTCAACGCGACGGGGTCGGCGCCGTCCCGCGTCGCCAGCGCGACGAGCGCCACCGCCGCCGCCCAGCCCTCGCACCTGTCCAGAACCGACGAGCAGACGGCGTCGTCGCACCGCCCACCGAGGCCGGAAAAGACCTGCGTCGCCTCGTCTTCGGACAACGCCAGATCGGTGATGTCCACCTCGACCAGTTTGCCGCCCAGCCGGCGCCGGGCCGCGTGCACCGCCGGTACGTGGCGACCCACCAGGACCACGGTCAGTGAAATCGGCGCCTCGGTGATCAACGCCGCCAACACGTCACGGGCCGGCGGAGCGGACACTTCGTGGACGTCATCGATCACCAAAACCAGAGGCTCGCACTCCTCCAACGCCCCGACGAGTGCCGGTACCAACTGCGTCAGCGGATTGCGGCCGGGTCCGCGCAGGTAGCGCAGCGCGGCGCGGTCCAGCGGCCGGACCCGGTCGAGCGCCGTCGCAACGTGCAACAGCAGGTGCACCGGATCGTCGTCGAGGCGGTCGAGGCGCAGCCAGGCGAACAGCCTGGGATCGGCGTCATCCCACTGATTGACGGCGGTGGTCTTGCCGTAACCCGCCGGCGCCAGCACCGTGACCAGATCGCCGCCCCGGGTGCTCAGCAACGCCTTGACGATGGCGGTCCGCGGCACGCATTGACCGGGCGTACCGGGCCGCCCGATCGTGGCCGCCGGAATGAGCGGCTGCCAGTCCCCCGCCACCACGGACGAATCGTATACACGGTGCGGTGACCTGCGCGCGGCTACGACCAGGTGAGGACAATGCAACTTTGTCGGCCCCGGTTGGCACCATGGAGGGGTGGCCCGTCGAAGTGATCCGCTGGCTCGCTTCGGCGAGCTCACCCGGGATTGGTTCGCGGGCACCTTCTCCGCCCCCACCGCGGCGCAGTCCCAGGCCTGGGCCGCGATCGCCGACGGTGAGAACACCCTGGTCATCGCGCCGACCGGCTCCGGTAAGACGCTGGCGGCGTTCCTGTGGGCCATCGACCGACTGGCCCAGGATCCCCAGCCCACGCCCAGCACCCGGGTGCTCTACATCTCCCCGCTCAAGGCCCTGGCCGTCGACGTCGAACGCAACCTGCGGACCCCGCTGACCGGGATCGCGCGGATCGCCGAGCGCAATAATCGGCCCGCCCCGGCCATCACGGTCGGCGTCCGGTCCGGGGACACCCCGCCCAACCGTCGCCGCGAACTGATCGCCAAGCCGCCCGACATCCTGATCACCACCCCCGAGTCGCTGTTCCTGATGCTGACCTCGGCCGCGCGCGAGTCGCTGACCGGCGTGCAGACCGTGATCATCGACGAGGTGCACGCGGTGGCCGGCACCAAGCGCGGCGCCCACCTGGCGCTGTCGCTGGAACGCCTCGACGCCCTGCTGGCGACACCGGCGCAGCGGATCGGCCTGTCGGCCACCGTGCGGCCGGCCGAGGAGGTGGCCCGGTTCCTGTCGGGCTCGGCTGCCGGCCCGACCACCATCGTCGCGCCGCCGGCGACCAAGACCTTCGACCTCAGCGTGCAGGTGCCCGTGCCGGATATGGCCAATCTGGCCGAGGGCTCCATCTGGCCCGATGTCGAGGAACGCATCGTCGATCTCATCGAGGCGCACAACTCCTCGATCGTGTTCGCCAACTCGCGTCGGCTGGCCGAGCGGCTCACGGCCCGGCTCAACGAGATTCACGCCGAACGCCTGGGCCCCGGCGTCAACAGCCCGAACGACGGTCCGAGCCCGCGCAACCCCACGGTGGCCGGCGGTGCCCCGGCCTACGTCATGGCCAGCGGGCAGACCTTCGGCGCCGAACCGGTGCTGGCCCGCGCCCACCACGGCTCGGTGTCCAAGGAGTCGCGCGCCGAGGTCGAAAACGCGCTCAAGAGCGGCCAACTCAAGGCCGTGGTGGCCACCTCGAGCCTGGAGCTGGGCATCGACATGGGCGCGGTGGACCTGGTGATCCAGGTCGAGACCCCGCCCTCGGTGGCCAGCGGCCTGCAGCGGATCGGCCGCGCGGGCCATCAGGTCGGCGAGATCAGCCAGGGCGTGCTGTTCCCCAAGCACCGCACCGACCTGATCGGGTGCGCGGTGACGGTGCAACGCATGCTGGGCGGGGCCATCGAGGCCATGCGGGTGCCCACCAACCCACTCGACGTGCTGGCCCAGCACACAGTGGCCGCCAGCGCGCTGGAACCCCTCGACGCCGACGTGTGGTTCGACACGGTGCGCCGCAGCGCCCCGTTCGCGACGTTGCCGCGCAGCGCCTTCGAGGCCACCCTGGACCTGCTCAGCGGCAAGTACCCGTCCACCGAGTTCGCCGAGCTGCGACCGCGGGTGGTCTACGACCGCGACACCGGCACCCTGACGGCGCGGCCCGGCGCCCAGCGCCTGGCCGTCACCTCCGGCGGCGCCATCCCGGACCGCGGCCTGTTCACGGTGTACCTGGCCAGCAGCGCCGACACCGAAAAACCCTCCCGGGTGGGTGAACTCGACGAGGAGATGGTGTACGAGTCGCGCCCCGGCGATGTGATCTCACTCGGCGCCACCAGCTGGCGGATCACCGAGATCACCCACGACCGGGTGCTGGTGGTCCCCGCCCCCGGTGAGCCGGCCCGGCTGCCGTTCTGGCGCGGCGACGGGGTGGGCCGGCCGGCCGAACTCGGGGCCGCGATCGGCGAGTTCACCGGCGAACTGGCGCGCCTTGACCGCGAGGCGTTCACCCAGCGCTGTCAGACGATCGGCTTCGACGACTACGCAGGAGACAACCTGTGGCAGCTGCTGGACGAGCAGAAGACCGCCACCGGCACCGTGCCGTCGGACAGCGCGCTGCTGGTCGAGCGGTTCCGCGACGAACTCGGCGACTGGCGGGTCATCCTGCACTCGCCGTACGGGCTGCGGGTGCACGGGCCGCTGGCGCTGGCGGTCGGCAAGCGGATCTACGAGCGCTACGGCATCGACGAGAAGCCCACCGCCTCCGACGACGGCATCATCGTGCGCCTGCCCGACACCCTCAACGGACCCGAAACCGCGCCCGGGGCAGACATTTTCGTCTTCGAGCCCGACGAGATCGAGCCGCTGGTCACCGCCGAGGTCGGCGGCTCGGCGCTGTTCGCGTCCCGCTTCCGGGAGTGCGCGGCGCGGGCGTTGCTGCTGCCGCGCCGCCACCCCGGCAAGCGGTCCCCGCTGTGGCATCAGCGCCAGCGCGCTGCGCAACTGCTCGACGTGGCCCGGCACTACCCCGACTTCCCCATCGTCCTCGAGGCCGTGCGGGAATGCCTGCAGGACGTCTACGACGTGCCGAGCCTGGTCGAGCTGATGGCCCGGATCGCGCAGCGCCGGGTGCGCGTCACCGAGGTCGAGACCACCACCCCGTCGCCGTTTGCGGCGTCGCTGCTGTTCGGCTACGTCGGGGCGTTCATGTACGAGGGCGACAGCCCGCTGGCCGAACGGCGCGCGGCCGCACTGGCGTTGGACCCCACCCTGCTGGCCGAGTTGTTGGGCCGCATCGAGTTGCGGGAACTGCTCGACGCCGACGTCATCGCCGCGACCACCCGTCAGCTGCAGCACCTCAGCACCGAGCGGGCCGCACGGGACGCCGAGGGCGTCGCCGACCTGCTGCGGCTGCTCGGGCCGCTGACGAGCGAGGAGATCGCGGCGCGCGCCGACGGCGCCGAGGTCGACGAGTGGCTGGCGGGGCTGCGGGCGGCCAAGCGGGCGCTGCCGGTCTCCTACGCCGACAAGCAGTGGTGGGCCGCGGTGGAGGACATCGCCCGGCTGCGTGACGGGGTCGGGGTGGCGGTGCCGGTGGGCGTGGCCACGGCGTTCCTCGAACCCGTCGTCGACCCGCTCGGCGAGCTGCTGGGCCGCTACGCGCGCACCCGCGGACCGTTCACCACCGCCGAGGCCGCGGCGCGGTTCGGGCTGGGCCTGCGGGTGGCCGCCGACGTGCTGGGCCGCCTCGCGGTCGACGGCAAGTTGGTGCGCGGCGAATTCACCGACGTCCCCACCGATACCGGCCACGGCGACCAATGGTGCGACGCGGAGGTGCTGCGCATCCTGCGGCGGCGCTCCCTGGCGGCGCTGCGCGCCCAGATCGAGCCGGTCAGCACCGCCGCCTATGCCCGCTTCCTGCCGGCCTGGCAGCAGGTGGGCGGTGAGGCGACCGCCGGTGTCGACGGCCTGGCCACCGTGATCGATCAACTGGCCGGCGTGCCGATGCCGGCCTCCGCGATCGAACCGCTGATCTTCGGGCAACGGGTGCGCGACTATCAACCGGCGATGCTGGACGAACTGCTGGCCTCCGGCGAGGTGATCTGGTCCGGCGCCGGCCCGCTGGCCACCGGCGACGGCTGGATCGCGTTCCACGGCGCGGACGCAGCCCCGCTGTCGTTGGCGCCCCCGACCGAGCTCGAGCACACCGACGCCCACCGCGCCATCCTGGCGGCGCTCGACGGCGGGGGCGCGTACTTCTTCCGTCAGCTCAGCACCGACGGGATCGGCACCGGTGAGCTCAAAGAGGCGCTGTGGCAGCTGATCTGGGGCGGCCACGTCACCGGCGACACGTTCGCCCCGGTCCGGGCGCTGCTGACCGGCGGCCGGCGCACCGGCGCCCGCCGGTCGAGCGCCCCGGCGCATCGGCACCGCCGCGCCCCCCGGATGCGCAACTACCGCGTCGACACCAACCTCGGCGCGCATGCGCGGGACAGCGACCCGACGGTGGCCGGGCGCTGGTCGCTGCTGCCGGAAGTGGAGCTGGATTCGACTGTGCGCGCGCACTTCCAGGCCGATCAGCTGCTGGCCCGCCACGGCGTGCTGACCCGCGGCGCGGTCGCCGCCGAGAACACCCCGGGCGGGTTCGCCACGCTCTACAAGGTGCTCGCCGCGCTGGAGGAGGCCGGCCGCTGCCAGCGCGGCTATTTCGTCGAATCCCTGGGTGGGGCGCAGTTCGCCACGGCCGCCACCGTGGATCGGTTGCGCGGCTTCGCCGACACCATCGACGACGAGCAGCGCGCCGGTGCCGCGCAGGTGCTCGCCGCGACCGACCCTGCCAACCCCTACGGCGCCGCGCTGCCCTGGCCCGCCCGGGCCGTCGACACCGACAGCGCGCACCGCCCGGGCCGCAAGGCCGGTGCCCTGGTGGCCCTCGTCGACGGCGAGCCGGCCTGGTACCTCGAACGCGGCGGGCGTTCGCTGCTGAGCTTCACCACCGACGTCGGCGTGCAGAACGCGGCGGCCGCGGCGCTAGCGGATCTGGTTGCGCAGCGCCGGATCCCGGGCCTGGTGGTGGAGCGCATCGACGGCGTGCCGGTGCTCACCGGCCGCGACTCGGCCGCCGCCGCGGCGCTACTGGCCGCCGGGTTCGCCCGCACCCCGCGTGGACTGCGGTTGCGCTGATGCCGGAGGGCGACACCGTCTACCGGACGGCCGAGAAACTGCGCGAGGCGTTGGTGGGCAAGACCCTGACCCGCTGCGAGGTCCGGGTCCCTCGCTACGCCACGGTCGACCTGAGCGGTCAGGTGGTCGACGAGGTCCTCTGCCGCGGCAAGCATTTGTTCATCCGCGCCGGGACCGCCAGCATCCACTCGCACCTGAAGATGGACGGCAGCTGGCAGACCGGGCGGATGCGGGTGCCGGCCCACAAGGTCCGGATCATCCTCGAGACGGCCGATTCCCGTGCCGTCGGCGTCGATCTCGGGGTCCTGGAGATCCTGGAGCGGGCCCGCGATCTCGACGTCGTCGCGCACCTGGGCCCGCTCCAGGATCT
>Ga0265293_10000530_pt1 | contig 90727 bp, 73 predicted proteins | sample Munlanlewell138R_FD_192505 | JGI IMG/M metagenome (GOLD analysis project Ga0265293, IMG submission 192505) | Leachate microbial communities from a municipal landfill in Southern Ontario, Canada - Leachate well 138R | ecosystem: Engineered > Solid waste > Landfill > Unclassified | place: Canada... | reverse complement strand
CATTGTTTATTGCGTCGGGCAAGTCGTTTCCTAAAGCTGTTACACCAAGAACCCTTCCTCCGTTTGTCGAATACTTATCGTCTTTTTTAACTGTCCCTGCATGAAATATCGTAATATCAGGGTGAGCTGCTGCTTCTTCAAGGCCTGTTATCTCATAACCTTTTTCATACTTTTTGGGATATCCTCCAGATGCTGCCACCACGCAAACTGCAGACCTTCTATCCCATTCTATCTTTATTTTATCCAGTCTTTCATCAATAACTGCTTCAAAAATATCTATTAAATCGTTTTTCAAAAGTGGAATTACTACCTGAGCTTCAGGATCTCCAAATCTCGCATTATATTCTATAACCTTCACGCCATCATTAGTTAAAATGAGTCCAAAATATAAAACGCCCTTAAACATTCTGCCTTCTTTATTCAATGCATCAATAGTAGGCTTGAATATTTTCTCCATACAATAATCCGCAACCTCGTTGGTATAATGTCTGCTAGGTGCAAAAGTACCCATACCACCTGTATTAAGTCCCATATCATTATCAAGCACACGTTTATGATCTTGTGAGCTGAGCATAGGAATAATAGTTTTTCCATCGGTAAATACCATAACGGTAATTTCCGTTCCAGTCAGAAATTCTTCAAGTACAACTCGCTCCCCAGAACTTCCGAAAACTTTTTTAAACATCATATTATTAATGGCTTCCTGTGCTTTATCAAACCCCGGTGCAATTATTACGCCTTTCCCAAGTGCAAGCCCATCAGCTTTAACCACTATGGGATACTGCTGATGCCGCAAGTATTCAATCGCATGGTCATAATTATCAAAGGTTTCATATCGCGCTGTTGGTATCCCATACTTTTTCATAAGATTTTTGGAAAATATCTTACTAGACTCTATAATCGCAGCTTCCCTATTAGGACCAAAAGCCGTGATTCCAGCCGCCCCAAGGCAATCAACCATCCCTGCTGCCAATGGGTCATCCGGAGCAACTATTACAAGATCTATACCCTTCTCTTTTGAAAATTTAACAATTCCATCGATATCCATAGCACTGTAAGGTAGGCATTCTGCATATTCAGATATACCTCCATTTCCGGGAGTACAGTAAATTTTCTGAACTTTAGAACTTTGAGCGATTTTCCAAACCAGTGTATGCTCCCGTCCTCCACTACCAACTACCAATACTTTCATTTACAATCCTCCTTGCGATTTCTACTTAATTAGCGCTATTTCTCATATTCACAAGTTTTTTTACAACCTGATTTCTTCTATCTTTAATCTAATATGTGAACCTTTCTTCCTTCAACAACCAACTTATTTTCAGAAAAGAGCTTTATTGCCTCCGGCAGTATTATTTGCTCGCATTCTTCCATAACACGTTTTTGGAGCGATTCCGGGGTCTCTTCTTCTTTAATCTGTATTGCTTTTTGCAGTATAATCGGACCTGTATCAGTCTCAAGTTCAGCAAAATGAACAGTAGCACCGGTAACCTTTACACCGTATTCCAGAGCTTTAATATGTGGGGTTAAACCATAATACCCTTTTCCGCAAAAGGAAGGTATAAGTGCAGGATGCACATTCAAAATTCGGTTCCTGTATTTTTCATTAAACCTCTTTCCTAAAATAGTAAGAAAACCTGCCATAACTACAAGCTCCACCTTATGTTCCTCAAAACGGTCAATTATGGCTTGGTCATAGTCGTCTAGTGTTCCAAATTTCTTTCTTTGTATGTAAACAGCTGGAATTTCATGCTGTCTAGCCCTTTCCAATGCATATGCACTTTTTTTGCTTGACACTACTGTAGCAATACGACAATTCTTAAGGTATCCATCATTTATTCTGTCAATTATTACCTGAAGGTTCGTCCCTCCTCCTGACACTAGCACTCCGATATTCAGCATATGTCCACTCCTGAATCTCCTTTAACGATTTCTCCAATAATATATGCATTTTCCCCAGTTTCTTTAAGATATGCAATCACATCTTCGCAAATATTATTACTCACTGCTATAACCATTCCTATACCCATATTAAACGTACCAAACATATCATCATCACTAATTTTTCCTATTTCCTGAAGCAATTTAAAGATAGGAAGTATCGCCCATGAATCATTATTTATTTTTACTCTTAATCCTTCGGGAACCATTCTTGGTATGTTCTCAACAAAACCTCCACCGGTTATATGAGAAATCCCTTTTAGATTAAACTTATTTTTTAGATTCAATATTGTTTTAACATAAATCTTCGTAGGTTTTAATAATTCTGTTCCAAGATCACTTTCAAAACCTTTTACATATTCGGACATCTTTTCACGAGAAGGATTTAAAAGCTTCCTTACCAATGAATAGCCATTGCTATGAAGTCCGGATGAAGCAATCCCGATTAAACGGTCACCTTCTTTTATAGTACTTCCATCAATTATTTGTGCTTTATCAACTATACCTACAGCAAAGCCTGCAATATCATACTCATCCTTTGAATAAAACCCAGGCATCTCGGCTGTTTCGCCACCAATCAATGCACATCCTGCCTTTAAGCAGCCATCAGCAACGCCCTTTACAATCTCGGCAACCTTTTCTGGCTCGTTTTTCCCTACTGCTATATAGTCGAGAAAAAACAATGGCTCAGCACCGCTGCAGACAATATCATTGACGGACATGGCAACACAGTCTATACCAACTGTGTCATGCTTATCCATTAAAAAAGCAATCTTAAGTTTGGTACCCACACCATCAGTACCTGAAACTAAAATCGGCTCTTTATACTTTTTGTTGGCAATAGAAAACAAACCTCCAAACCCGCCTATATCAGTTAGAACTTGTGGACTGTGAGTTTTTTTCACATGTTCTTTCATCAGTTCAACTGCCTTATAACCTGCTTCAACATCAACACCTGCATCTCTATAAGATGTCATTTTACATCCTCCTTGTTAACCACATGAAAAGTTATTACAAACACCAAGTACTTCCATTGGATATTTCCCATTAAAACACCCACTGCAAAATCCACATTTAGACCCAATAGGAGTTTTTAAAACCCCTTCCAGACTTAAATACCCAAGTGTATCGGTCCCAACCAATTTATTTATTTCTTCAACTGAATGCTCACTTGCGACCAGTTCTTTTCCTGACGAAACATCAACACCAAAATAGCAAGGAAATTTGAATGGAGGTGAGCTCACCCGCATGTGTACTTCCTTAGCTCCTGCATTCTTCAACATTTGCACAATCCTTTTTGTGGTAGTTCCCCTGACAATTGAATCATCTATCATAACTATTCTCTTGCCCTCAATTTCATCACGGATTACGTTATATTTTATCTTTGCCCCCATTTCTCTTAGACCCTGATTAGGCTGTATAAAAGTTCTTCCCACATACTTATTTTTAAGAAGACCATGCCCATAAGGTATTCCACTTTCTCTAGAATAACCAAGAGCCGCATCTGTTCCGCCATCCGGCACTCCAATAACCAGATCAGCTTCCACTGGATGCTCCATTGCAAGCCTTCTTCCTGCTTCTACTCTTGCACGGTGAACACTTACTCCATCAATTACACTGTCAGGTCTTGCAAAATAAATATATTCAAATATACAAAGCTTTGTTTGTTTGGGTGCCTTGGTTTGGATTGACTCTAATCCTTTCTTATTTATAACTACAATCTCACCAGGTCTGACATCTCGAACAAGCTCTCCCCCTATAGCATCAATTGCGCAGGATTCTGAAGCTAATATATAGGAGTTGTTTAATTTCCCAAGGCATAGGGGTCTTATCCCATTTGGATCCCTTATACCAAATACCTTATTTGATGTAACTATAACAATTGCATAGGATCCTTTTATTTCTTTCATCATCTTGCTTATTGCTTCTTCAGTGCTGTCACTAGATACTCTGTGTCTGGAAATCAAATTGGCCATAATTTCGGTATCATTGGAAGTCTGGAAAACAGCACCACTTTCCTCAAGCTTGTGCCTTAATTCTGACGCGTTAATGAGATTACCATTATGCGCTAGTGCCATTTGTCCACTTTTATATTTGATAACTGTAGGCTGTGAATTTTCTCGGTTATTTGCACCAATAGATGAATAACGCACATGACCTATTGACATACGACCTTTAAGGCGCGCAAGTATGTCTTTGTTGAATACCTCGGGGGCAAGTCCCATATCTTTATGATACGAAATTGTACCATTGTCATTAACAGCAATGCCGGCACTTTCCTGTCCTCGGTGCTGAAGAGCATACAAACTATAATATGTCAGTTCTGCCACATCAATGTCATCTTGGCTGAACAGTGCAAAAACACCACATTCTTCTCTTAAAGTACCATCGTCGCTATCAAATTCATCAATTGAATATCCTTTATTATTATACTTTACATTATTATCCATCAATAGCATGCAAACATCTCCCAAATTTAAAAATACCCTTCTATTATACAACATCCACCGACATTTTCAATAAAAAAATCGCTTTGCACTATCAAGTATGATCCACTTATGATAATGTCTCATTGTACCACATGTGAATTGCTTGTGCTCACTTAAGTAGTAGTGCACTCATTCATAAGCTCTGCTGTAACTAGCTGTATTATAGATAATTGCTCATTCATCCACTCCGCTTTTTCAGCTTCTTTTGGAGCGCTTCATCTTTTTCTTCAACCTTTACTTCCATCTGTTTTTTATATTCTCTCATTTTTTCTCTTAGTCCGGGATAACCACATGATAGTACCTGCACTGCCAAAAGTGCTGCGTTCTCCGAACCGTTAATGGCTACTGTTGCAACGGGAACTCCCGCTGGCATCTGGACAATTGACAATAAAGAATCTAGACCATCCATGGTTGATGATTTTATTGGTAAACCGATTACAGGCAGTACAGTATAAGCTGCCAAAACACCAGGAAGATGAGCGGCTTTGCCTGCGGCGGCTATTATTACACCAAAACCATTTGCCTCAGCTTCTTTTGCAAGCCGAGATGCTTTGTCTGGTGTTCTATGTGCTGAACAAACCATTACATTAGTTTCAACACCAAAATCATGCAGTATTTTGATACAGCTTTCCACAATCGGAAAATCCGAATCGCTTCCCATTATAATTGCTGCTTTGGGTTTGTTATTCATTTTGTAAATATCCTTTCATTTAACTCCATATAATCCTACTTTTTTATTTTATCTTACTTGCATTCCATGAACAATTTGAAAAATTTTGCTTAGTTTTATGGTTACAGTCCACAGGCAGCTGAAGAGATATAACTGTGCAATATTAGGAAACATTAGCGAAATGCAGCTTAGAGATGTATAGTCAGAGTGAGGAAAAGCAAGCCGACTGTTTGAGCAAAAATACAACAAAGTTACATTTCAAAACGCATTTTTGCGAGTTTCGGCTTGCCCGAACTGAACTATACAGCTCTTGCAAATGAAGCGTAGTTTCCGTTATTGCACAGTTATATCTCAAGTTATAGAGTTTCTGAACAGTAACGTTTTATGCTTTCTCAATATTTTAGTCAAATCAGTTGTCCACATCTTCTTATGCACTCTAATTACCTGTTTGTCACAATATATCTCTCGTAAAAAATCAACCTGTTTTTCTTGATTATTTTAACATATAGCTTGTGTTTTTACAATAAGATGTGTTTTTTCAACCCTATCGTCAAAATAATTTTATTTTTCATTAGATTTTACAAGAAACTATCTTTGCTTATATGTTAACTTAAAATAAATACTAACAAAAGGTAGGTCGGTATAAAATATGAATATGTCAAATTGGTTTTCTCAAATGATAGCATCTCAAGCAAAAAAAGCAATGCCTGTTTTATCTTTTCCTTCAATTCAGCTTCTTGATATAAGTGTTACTGATCTTATATCAGATAGCAAAAACCAAGCTCTGGGTATGAAGTTAATTGCAGATAAAGTTAATTCCGCAGCTGCAGTGAGTATGATGGATTTATCGGTTGAAGCCGAATGTTTTGGTTCAAACATTAAGTTTTCAGATGATGAAGTTCCTACAGTTATAGGTGGAATTATTACAACCAAAGAGGAAGCTGAAGCTTTAAAAGTTCCCGAAGTAGGTAGTAAAAGAACTGGCATTTATATTGAAGCAATTAAGCAAGCAGTGGATTTAATTAAAGACAAACCTGTATTTGCTGGTATTATAGGCCCTTTTTCTTTAGCAGGTCGTTTAATGGATGTATCTGAAGCAATGATTTATTGCTACGATGATCCTGATATGGTACACACTGTTTTAGAAAAGGTTACTGAGTTTATTATAGAATACTGTAAGGCTTATAAGGCAGTTGGTGCTCATGGTGTGTTTATGGCAGAACCACTTGCAGGACTTTTATCTCCCACTTTAGCAGAGGAATTTTCTTCTGCTTATGTCAAGAGAATTGTTGATGCAGTCAAAGATGATTATTTTGCTGTTGTCTATCATAATTGCGGCGGTGCTACAATCCAAATGATAAAGTCTATTTTAGGTACAAATAGCTCTGCTTATCACTTTGGAGATGCTATTGATATGTGTGAAATGATGCCACACATTCCAAAAAGCGTGGTTACAATGGGCAATATATCTCCTGCAAAGCAATTTAGGAACGGAACAATTGCGTCTATAAGTGAGGAAACTTTAAGCTTGCTAAAGAGCTGTTCAAAATATCCAAACTTTGTGATTTCATCCGGTTGTGACATTCCCCCTCTTTCCAAATGGGAAAACATTGAAGCATTTTTCAACACTGTAGATGAGTTTTACAAAGAAAAATAAAAAAGTGGGCTTCGCCACTTTTTTTGCTAGGCAGGTATAGACGCATGAAATTTCTCTGTATTTATACGCTGTATAAATTGTATTCAAAAAGTGCAAATAAACCTCGGAGGCCCTTTAATCTCTAAGCTCCGAGGTTTTTTCCTACTCCCATTCGATCGATGCCGGTGGTTTGCTGGTTATATCATAGACAACTCTGTTAATATGACTAACTTCAGAAACCATCCGATTTGAGATTTTCTCCAAAATATCATAGGGTATCCTTGCCCAGTCGCCTGTCATAAAGTCTGATGTTAAGACAGCTCTTATTGCTACTGTATAATCATATGTTCTTTCATCCTTCAAAACCCCTACTGTTCGCATATTTGTAAGCACTGTAAAGTATTGACTGATGGATCTTTCTAAACCTGCAGCTTTAATCTCCTCTCGGAGTATAAAGTCAGAATCCTTAAGTATTTGAAGCTTCTCCCGGGTAATTTCTCCAATGACCCGAATTGCTAGTCCCGGTCCTGGAAATGGTTGCCTCCATACTATATGGGCAGGTATTCCCAGTTCTTCTCCAACCTTTCTTACTTCATCTTTATAAAGATATCTAAGAGGCTCAATAATTTCTTTAAAATCTACATTATCCGGCAGACCTCCAACATTGTGGTGACTCTTCACTAGCGTTGCATTACCCACGCCACTTTCAACCACATCGGGGTAAATCGTTCCCTGTGCAAGAAAATCAACCTTGCCTATTTTCTTTGCTTCTTCCTCAAACACCCTAATAAACTCTTCACCTATGATCTTGCGTTTTCTCTCAGGGTCACTTACGCCCTCCAATTGCTTAAGAAATCTTTCTTTTGCATCTACCTTTTTTAGATTGATATCAAACTGGTCTTTAAAAACAAGCTCCACTTCATCGGCTTCATATTTTCTTAGTAAACCATGATCTACAAATATGCATTCAAGCTGCTTACCAATTGCTTTATTAATAAGTACTGCTGCAACAGATGAATCCACTCCTCCGGATAAAGCCAGAAGAACTTTTCTGTCTGCTACCTTTTCTTTTATTTTTTTTATGGAATCTTCAATAAATGAAGTAGGGTTCTTGTGTCCTCCGAAGTCCATTGAAAGAGCCTTTTCCTTTTTCATACTCCCACTCCTGTCTTAAATATTGTTACTGAATAATTATACTCTATATATAGGTAATTCCTCAAGCAGTTTTGCACAGTAACATGCAATATTTCACTTAATTTACAAGTCAGTTACATATGTTGAATAGCGGGGTAAACTCTGATAATATGATTATAGTAATTATCGGTATAGAAAATGATTATTAACCAAAAAGTTTATACTTTGGGATGTACTTTTAAGGTGACAATCATTATATCTTTTCTTAAAAGGCTAATGCACATATTATGGGGGATAGAATGAAACATTTTACAAAAATATTAGTCTGTTTTTTAGTTATTTTGGTTTTACCTTTGTTAATTTGCATGGAAGGTATCACCGATGGCAGCGAAACGAAAGTGTTTTATAACGCTGAAGTTTATACTCTTGTGCACCCACTTTTAAATGACGATGACCGTTACTATTTCTATGCTCCAGAAATATCTGAAATTCTAAATTTAAAATATCATGTTGACAGCAAGAGACGAATTGTTTTTATTGAATATGGAGATTATCAAAATATTTTTATAATAGACAATCTACTTAACTCACCAAAATACATTAATGGTGAGTTTTATATACCAATGGACTTTTTTAAGGATACATACGGATTATCTATAAAAACTTCTGATGATATGAGTGTAATATACATACTGCCTGAAAACACCGTTGACAGTTCTATGTTTTCGGTCCTTAATAATTTGTCATGCAACTACAAAATAAATATCCCTTCTCATGTGACCATAAATTTTGATGACAGTGACATTATCAAGGATGAAGTTCTTTATCTAAAAGATAAAAACAATTTTTATGAATCTTTTATTTCCTGTGAAATTATGGACGAAACATCCCTTATGGCTATGAGAAGCTATCTTAACGATTATAAATCTGATGAGAAAACAATATTTGGCGAACTGGTAGAATATAAGAAAAGCTACTTTCGAGCAATGCAGGAGTATTATAAAACTTCCTTTCTTTACGGAGGAAACCCTCCTGATTACGAAGAATCAAACATGAAAATTTTCGCAGAGTACGATGAAACTTTATTTGGTCAAAATGCAACAATTACTCTATATAATACAATTCATTCTGGCAAGGAGCAATCACAAGAAAGCACACATATAAGCATATCTGTACCGGTATATTCAACAAATTCTATTTACACCATAGATTTTGTAACAGAGAATAAAAATTTAAATCCTACTGCCTTGAAAAGAATGTCTGAACTAGTATTATCAATTGAAATTGAAGGTCAGAAGCTAGGGAAAAACGAACTTGAGATTTTTTCTGACTGGGCAAGCATGAATGATGCAAAACTTGGCATTTATCCTGATCTTTCGGATGTTAATATTGGTTACACAGCGCTGCTTAATCAGCAATCAGGATATAGAATATTATACCCTTCGTCAGCCATCCCATATATGCAAAACAATATTATAGAGCCCTATGATTATAAGAGCTTTAAAATAAGCTACGCTGATTACTTTTCTATTTCTGTAGAACCTGCGCAAAAATATGACACAATAAAAAACAAAATTAATCTTATGAAGCTTTCATTAGAAGACAGTATTCAAGATATTGAGTATTCTGAAGTGAATCTTTCGGGGAAAAAATATGAGCGGCTTAAATATACTGTATTTTCCGAAGATATTCCTGAATACATTGATTCGTTTCTAACTGTTCATAATGATAAGCTCTTTATTATTCAGCTTAATAGCAGATTTAAAGAGCCTTCTAGAAATGTGAGAGAGGAGTTTGCAAAAATTGCTGCTTCCCTTGAGTTTTTAAAGAATGAGCGCAGAACTGATGTTAACAGTTTTTCGTTCATAAAATATGTCAATCCAAAGAAGGGCTATACCATTTCCTACCCCAACAAATGGCTTTTACAGCAATCCAGCGAAGACAGCTTACAAAAAACTAGGATAAATAATCCAGATTATTCTGGTCCACTCAATATAGTGATATCCGAAGCTAAGATTAATCCTGAACTTTCGACAGATGATATTATGGGGTTTATTACAAGCACAACAAAAAAAGATATCGAACACTATTTATATGGATATAATGCACCCTATTTGGATAACTGCAGTAGACTTCTTCGGAGCAGTATTAAAGAATATGATGAGGTTTTATTTGTTTACAGGTTGATCAACTTTATGGATTCAGGAAAGCAAAACAAGTTGTGCTATGCAGTTGATATTATTAAAGATAACGATATTTACTCAATGTTTATTTCCGTCAGCCAATATATGACAATAAATGGTGCCCTTTATGACATTAACCTTGGAGAGATTTTGAAAACTATAAGCGGCACGTTTGGGCTTGTTGATCCTGAAACTCTAATAAAAGATGAACTGATTGGTGAATCTGCAAAAAGAGTAATTGACGCAGTTAAATCATATTTTAAATCAAGTTTTCGTCTTGATGTTGAAGTTAAAAACCCTGCTTATATGGATCCTTCAAGGAAAAGTATTATGGTTTTGGTGGAAGGCATACCTGACAGTGGTTATTATATTATTTCTACCGAATTAAAGAACGATAACCTGCAGCTTCTGCAAAGAATATTAAATCGGGATATTCTTAGAGAAGCAGTTTCACTACTTGAATCAAGATACAGTGAAAAAAAGGTAAGAGATATTGAAACAAACGAAAAAGATATGACGCTTAAAATTGAGTACCGCAATAATCAAGATTTACAATACATTGAAAAAAATTATTGTATAGCTGTAGACAGAAGTAACAACAATTTTAATTGGAAACTTGAAAGAATTGATCATTCGAAGACAATAATGGACTATTGCGAGATATTTCTTGAAAACTTCGTATCAAAATCAGTTGACATATATTTTAGAAATTCTGATATAGATTTCAGTAAATCTACTTATACCGAAGCCAAGAAACAATATATCCCTGTATTTGCCGAATTCGGCAACACCTCAGGCTATTTTATATTAGAAATTAATCCTGAAACTGAAACGGGCAAAATCAATGCTTTATCATATACTCCGCTTAATTTCCTCAGTGATAGGCTTAGATCAATATATAACGAGCAGTATCCTGATTATGAAATTGTAAATTACACAGCTAGTGATGAAGACAAGTTTAAAATTAATGTGTTTATGTTAGCTCAGCCTAGTAGAACAGTAAGCATGTTTCGAATGAATCAGGCAAAGGTGGTCTTTGATGAAAATAAATTAGTCTTCACATTAGTAGATGAACCCACTAGATGAGTGACATAGCAATGTTTTTTATTGTCTAGGAAAGTATGCTTTACTAGACAATGGGATTGCAAAGGGGAATCCCCTTTGCTACTTTATATTATTTAAAATTCACTTACTTGGATGAGTTTGCAACAAGATATGCATTTATAAAACCATCTAGGTCTCCATCCATTACTCCGTTAACATTACCTTGCTCATAATTTGTTCTATGATCCTTAACTAGGGTATAAGGGCAGAAAACATACGATCTTATCTGACTTCCCCAGGCAATTTCCATTTGTAGACCTTTTAAATCCTCAATTTTCTCTTTATGCTCCTGTTCTTTTAGATGAATCAGCTTTGATTTTAACATTTTCATTGCAGTATCCCTGTTTTGATGCTGTGATCTTTCAGTTTGGCAGGAAACAACTATTCCAGTGGGTATATGTGTTATCCTGATAGCTGACTCAGTTTTGTTAACATGCTGCCCACCAGCACCACTAGAACGAAATGTGTCAACTCGAAGATCATCTGGGTTTATATCTATGTTAATATCATTATCAATTACAGGCATCACATCCATGGATGCAAAGGAAGTATGTCTTCTTCCCGATGAATCAAAAGGTGATATTCTTACAAGCCTGTGAACGCCCTTCTCTGACTTCAAATATCCATATGCATTCTGACCATTAACTTCAATAGTAACGCTCTTAATGCCCGCTTCATCACCCTCAAGAATATCAAGAATTCTAGTTGAATATCCCTTACTCTCAGCCCAGCGGGTATACATTCTTAAAAGCATCTGGGTCCAATCCTGCGCTTCTGTTCCTCCAGCTCCAGCATGTAGTGTTAATATAGCGTCTTTTTTATCATATGATCCAGAGAGTAGAGTTTCAATTTTAAAGGCTGATATATCTTTTTTCAGCCTTTCAAGCCCTTCGCCAACTTCATTTTTAACACTTCCATCCTGCTCTTCAAGTCCCAGCTCGATCAAAACCTCCAAATCCTGTAAGGACGCATCAATCTTTTTGTATCTTTCAAGTTTATCTTTTAGCATCTTTGTATGCTGCAGGACCTTTTGCGAATTTTCAATGTCTTCCCAGAAAGCTGGGTTACTTGCTTTTTGCTCCAATTCATCAATTTTATTTTTCAGCCCAGCTGTGTCAAAGTGAATTCCCCATTTCGTTGAATACTTCCTTTAAGTCTTTCACTTCTGATTTATACTGTTCAAGTTCAAGCATTTTCTCAACTCCTTCTACATAATTATATCAAATCTTAATTACTTTATGTGTCTTGCTACAAAACTTTTAACCCTTTTCATTGCCTCAGTGATGTTCTCCACCGAAGCTGCATAGCAAGCTCTTATATATCCTTCTCCGCATTCTCCGAAGGCTGTTCCCGGTATTACAGCCACCTTCTCCTCCATAAGAAGCCTTTCACAAAACTCGTTTGAATTCATTCCTGTAGACTTAATACTAGGGAATACATAAAATGCGCCCAACGGTTCAAAACAATCCAAGCCTGCATTCCTAAACCCATCCAACATAAGTCTTCTTCTTCTGTTATACTCCTCCGCCATCATCATAATATCATCATCACAATTTTTAAGCGCCTCAATAGCAGCATATTGCGCAGTGGTCGGTGCACACATTATTCCATACTGATGAATTTTATACATTGCTGCTATCAGATCAGGGTGACCACATGCATATCCAAGTCTCCAACCTGTCATAGCATAAGCTTTCGAGAATCCATTTATAAGTAGCGTTTTATCTTTCATTCCAGGAAACGAAGCTATTGAAGTATGCTTTTTCTCATAAGTTAATTCTGCGTATATCTCATCTGATATTACTATAATATCTCTATCTTTAATTACATCAACAATCTTTTCAATATCTTCATAATTCATTATAGCACCAGTAGGGTTGTTTGGAAACGCTAGGATAAGTACCTTGGTTCTTGGGGTTATATGCTGTTCTAAAAGTTCTGGAGTTAGTCTGAACTGATCTTCAACCCGTAGGCTTACAGTAACCGGCTTTGCTCCTGTTAACATAGTAAGAGGTTTATAAGCTACAAAGCTAGGCTCAGGAATTATAACCTCATCCTGCGGACCCACAAGAGCTCTTAGTGCAAGATCTATTCCTTCACTACCTCCTACAGTTACTATTATCTGGTTTTTGGAGTCATATTGAATGCCAAACCGCTTTTTTAGATAATTCGAAATTTCCTGCCTCAACTCCATAAAACCTGCATTAGGTGAATAATGGGTGCGCCCCTTCTCAAGTGAGTATATACCTTCCTCTCTGACATTCCAAGGCGTAACAAAGCTCGGCTCGCCAATGCTTAATGAAATTACATCTTTGATTTCATTAGCTAGATCAAAAAACTTTCTTATACCCGACGGAGGCAGATTCTTTACTGAACTTGACACCATGTCAAACATCTTCATAGTACAATAACCTCCCTGTCATCCTGTTCTTCCTCAGCAAATTCCATACCATAATCTTTATATTTTTTCAACACAAAATGGGTAGATGTGCTAAGCACAGAATCTAAAATTGAAAGCTTTTCTGCAACAAACAAAGCTACTTCTTTCATGCTTTTACCTTCTACAATAACTGTGAGATCAAACCCGCCCGACATAAGATAACAAGATTTCACCTGAGGATATCTACTGATTCTTTCTGCGATTTTGTCAAACCCTTCTCCTCTTTGAGGTGTCACTTTAACCTCAATTAATGCGGTAACAAGCTCTCTGTCGGTTTTTTCCCAATCCACAAGTGTTTTGTACCCAATAATAACTTTATCGTCCTCCAGCTTCTTTATAGCAGTTATAATATCTTCAACACTCCTATTAAGCATTACTGCAAGCTGCTCCACATTGTAATTACCATTCTTCTCCAAAACATCAAGTAATTCGCGCATTAAAAAATACCTCCTTTTATTACAAAAATAAAACTCCTTTCGTCAATTAAAGGGACGAAGGAGTTTGTTTTCCGCGGTACCACCCTGATTAGCACCTATTAAAGTGCCCACTTTTACCAGTACATTCATACTATCCCCCTATAACGAAGGGTAAACGTCCATCCCCTACTATCAACCTTATTCAAGGTTAATGTTCTCAGGGAGGAAACTCCGAGGGCTGCCTTCCATATTTTTTACTTACGGGATTCCACCACTTCCCGATTCTCTAAAAAGGTTCCAATATGTACTCTTCCCCATCAATGTTTTTAATATTTTTTATTAAATTAAAAAGTCGGCTACGCCACTTTTTTTCGCTAGGAAACCTTATGGTTCCCTTCGACGGATGCTCCGCATCCAAAAAAACCCTCTTTAAAGCAGCAAAGGGGTTTCCCCTTTGCAATCCCCATTGCCTCAAAAAGTATAACTTCCTAGGCAATTAAAAATATTATACTTTACTATTATATTATTTGCAAGAACTCTTTAAGCATACAGCAAAAAAATTTCCTTTGTTCTTGTTCACACCCCATTGCTTTTTTCGAAAACAGTTTCAGCAAGGAAAACATTTTTTTTCCCTAAGCTTTTGCTGTAACTAGCTGCGTTTTAAGATGCTTATTCACTTAATTTTGTAAGGCATGTGAACATTAATTTTCCTTTTTAAAGCATTTCGCCTGTAAAAGCAGCGGCTTCTTCTTTAGATTCTTCTTCTGTGATGGCCTTGAAAGCTTCATGCTCAATCAGCACCTCAAGCTTGCTGTCAAAATCTTTAAGAACGTTAGAAACCAAACCTTTTAGATTCTTAACCTGCTCTCTTATATCTACTAGTTTCTCCTTCTCATGCTCTATGATGCTCTCTAAGCTCTTCTTTTCCTCATTAGCCTGTAATTTTGCCTCTTCGACAATATTCATAGCCTTTTCTTGAGCTTTGATTAATGCATCTGCAATTTTCTCTCTCTCACGTGAAACTTCTTCAGCTTTTTCAGATAATTGAACATATTTTACATTAATCTGCTTGTACTGCTCTTTTAATGCCAGTCTTTCATTATCCTTTTCCTTAAGCTTTTCTTCAAACTCCTGTAATATCTTTTCTATGTACACATTTACATCAGTCTTGTTAAATCCACCTAGGAAACAAGTCCTAAATCTTTTTTCTCCAGCCATTTTCTAAAACCTCCAAACACTCTTATTAAGTGTATATATTCAATATTTTTATTAAAAATCCTTCTTATAACTAATAAAAATCATTTACTATGCTTTAAAAAAATAATAATTACTGTATAATAAGTATTAAACAAATTGCTTTATAAAGGGATGGTCAATAATAGTGAAGGTTTCAGAAAAAAATAAACAACATAGAAAAAACAGTCGAAGGCGATCTTCTCATAGCCCAAAAGCAGCAAATAAGGCTCCAAGAAAGACTAAAAACCGAGCAAAAAGAAAAAGTATGAAAAAAGCTCTTTTTGACCTTAAGAGAAAGATCCCATGGATGGCTATTGTAAAATTCGTTGCTTTTCAGTTGGTATTTGCCGCTATTACAATGCCACTTTTAATTTTCTATGGACCCTTTGGAAATATAAAAAATACAATTGTTGGGACCTCATGGGCAACTTGGAAGCACCAATATATCGCTAAATTTTTCTTGTCAGACAGTGCTATTGAGCGGATTGTAGGAAGTGAATTCGCTGAGGATCTTGGTGAAGACATAATAGATATCAATATTGATCCTAATCCTATAAATAAAATTGAGGTTATAAATATAGAGGGTGGTATTCTTTCGGGTAAACTTATTAAAGTGTATGACCCGACTAGAGTCAAGGTTGGATATTCAAGTCAGCTGCCTTCTGAAGGTGAACCAACAAGTACTATTGCACAGCGGTATGGTGCTGTCGCAGCCATTAATGCTGGTGGGCTAGTTGATAAAAACTGGACAGGGGTAGGTGAGCCTTATGGAGTAATAATTCACAATGGTAATATTATATATAACGATACTCAACTAGGTGAAAGGGTTGAGATAATAGGCTTTAGGGACAACGGTATGCTTGTTGTCGGCAAATACACTCTTGAGGTTCTTAAAGAAATGAGTGTTAATGAAGCTATAACCTTCGGACCAACTCTTATATTAAATGGCAAACCAGCTATAACAGGAAATAATGATGGTGGTTGGGGTATCGCACCACGAACTGCCATAGGGCAGACTATAGATGGCGTTGTACTCTTACTTGTAATCGATGGAAGGTCGGTAACATCCGGATTTGGGGCTACACTAAGAGATGTGCAGGATATATTACTTGAAAATGGAGCATATAATGCTGCAAATCTTGACGGTGGTTCTTCCACTACTATGTATTATAATGGGAAAGTAATAAACGAGCCAAGTGACAGTCTAGGAGAACGAAGTGTTCCGTCCATATTTATGGTATTACCTGATGGAAGGGAGAGTAGTAGAGAATGAACAATTTTTTTAGAAAATCAGCTAAAATTTATAAATGGATTCTGATATCTGTTATTATACAGTTTTTAGTCCTCCTTTTTATCAATAATGTTTTTCTTGTTAAAAAAGTCGATAGAGATTCGATGAACATGAGCGAATATGAAGAAAGCAACAAAAGCCACGACTTACGAAAAGGTGAAATAATTAAACTAGCGCTCCCCGATGGAGCAACAGAGTGCAAAGTGTCCTTTGATGGGAGTCACACAGCATTTCTCAAGGATAATAAGATAGAAATAATTAACTTAGAAAGCAAAGTTAACGTTTATACTATGGATAACAGCTTTCTAGCTGTTGACCGCATTAGAGACAGACAATCCTTTGATGCTGTCATCTCATACTTTGAATGGCTAAACGACAGAAACACCCTGATTTATTCTGTACATGCTCCAGACACAGAAGATGGTGTAGTACAGCTTGCCACCTATAATATTGAAACTGATAGGCTTCATGGTTTTCCTCCTGCTATGTACAAGCTACCATCAGGAAGTAAAGCTGTAGATATTAAGTATTCTACAAAAACAAACGTCATATATATGAAAGTTAAAACAAATGCTAATGTTGCTGATATATACAGGTATAACATATTAGATCAGATTTCTTATGTTTTTAGTACTGATAGCTCCATATCCTTCTTTAAATTTAGTCTGACAGACCATTTTGTTTTTCAGGATAAAAAGAACAATCTATCAGTATGGGATGGGGAAATTTCAGAAATAATACCTTTATCTATAGAAAAAAGCATTATGCTTTTAGGTGTGGGAGACAATGACTATATTTTTGTGGGAGAGATCGACGCAGACTCTGTTATTAAGATATACTATGGTAAGTTTGATCAACCTTTTTTAGAATGGAACTCTATGGATCCCGGTAAACCAATTTCAAAAGATAACATTCTTACGACTGACAGCGGAAAAATATTTGAGTTAAATCGGAACTTGCATTGCCTTTATGAAATTCCTTCAAATAAAAAAATCGAATTCACAGGTGAGTTTTTGTATGTTACCGATAAATTCATAATTAGCACCGAAAATAATGAGCTTTTAGCTTATCAATATAAATAACTGAAAGAAAGACAGTGTAATGGCCTTCTCCTTGCATAGCTAAAATCATAATGTCCCGAACACCGGACTTAACAAATGTGTTTTTCATGAGTGTTCTTAAAAATAGTTTGTGTTTCAGGTTTTTTTATTTGGGTAAATATATTTTAAATATTAATATATACTAAAAGTACAGTAAAAAATATAAGCATTCGATACCTTTTTCAGCAATAACCAGTTTATATTTTTCACTATGATACTTAATAGTATGATTATAACCCGGAATAATCACCAAGTGACTTTCTATGGGAAGCAATTATAATAAGTAATTTTACAAACAATACTGGAGGTTTTAAAAATGGCAAGTGATAAAGTTGAAATTTTTACTACAGATAATTTTGACAGTGAAGTGCTAAATTCGGATAAACCTGTTCTCGTGGATTTTTGGGCTGAATGGTGTGGTCCTTGCAGAGCAGTTACTCCAATAATTGAAGAATTGGCTTCAGATTTTGATGGAAGAGCTAAAATCGGGAAGGTAAATATTGAAGAGCAAGGTGATCTGGCGACCAAGTTCAGAATAATGAGTATTCCTACTATTATACTATTTAAAAATGGGCAAATTGCAGAAAAAGTCATAGGTGCAAGACCAAAAGCTGAGCTTACTAAAATTATTGAGAACAACCTTTAGAAAATTAATTTAGTGCTCTAGAACTTTTTTAATGAATAATGATATGTGTAGTAGCAGCTCAAATTGATTTGCTACACCATATCATTATAGTTTTTTGACCAAATAGTTTTGACCAACTTGATCATAAAATTAAAAGCCAATGACCCCAAAATGCAAAGGAAAGTAATGACGCTAGGAAAACCCAAGTTATATGATTTTTTGAAAAAATTATATGATAGATTTATTTTTGATGAAGTTCCAGCTTTGTCCTCACAACTTAGCTATTCGCTTGTTCTCGCATTCTTTCCCTTTCTGATATTTGTCCTTACTCTTGTCGGGTATACTCCGCTTACCAATGAAAGAGTTTTAAGCGGACTTGTTGGTATTCTGCCTGATGCAACCTATCACATGGTAATAGACATTACAAAGGATATTCTAATCAAAAGAAGTAGTACGCTTTTGTCAATAAGCATGCTGGGTACATTGTGGGCCTCATCCAATGGAATTTCAGCTTTGATAATAGCATTCAACAAAGCATACAACCATGCTGAAAGCCGACATTTTATTATGGTTAAGTCAATGACAATCTTTTATACAATAGGACTAGCACTTGTTATAATTATAATTTTCTTCCTTATAATCTTTGGAGAAGTGATTGGGAAATATATATTCGAGGCAGCAGGCTATTCATATTACTTTAGAAGAATCTGGAACATAGTCCGGTACATCGTATCACTGCTTTTTGTTTTTATTGTTATTTTGATGTTGTATTATTTTTTACCTAATAAAAAACTCTGTTTCAAGGAGGTAATACCTGGATCTATTTTTTCTACAATCGCATGGGTTGGAATTTCACTGGCATTTTCTTTTTATATAAACAACTTTACCGGATATACTGCTACTTATGGGAGCATAGGTGGGATACTTATACTTTTGTTATGGTTGTACTGGAGCAGTGTTATTTTAATCATGGGTGTAGAGCTAAATGCTGTGCTGGTGGAAAAATAGTTAAGTATTATTACCGGTAGAGTATTTCCCTATGGCATATAAAATCTAAGTTGGATCCATTAAGTGAACAATCATTTCTAATACAGCTAGTTACAGCGAAGCTTAGGAAAACACAGTTTAAAATGACTTAGAGTTTAGTAATGTCCGTGCTGTCTGAACAAAGTGAGTTCACGGAATTACTTAACGAGAAGGCATTTTAAACTGAATGTTTTCCTTGCTGAAGCTGTATTGCAGTATTAGAGATGTTGTTCACAAAACAATTGGGTGTGAACAGCAACAAAAAAGAACAATTAGCTTTTTAAAAGCTCTTTTGTGTTGCGTATAATATTTCTTTTATTATATAATATGATTATTACATTAAAGGTCGGAGGTTTCATGTTTATAAACTACTTAAAATCCCAGATCCTAAAATGCTTTCCGAACCGTAAAGCATTTTTCTCAAAAGTAAAAATAGAAATTATGGCTGTCTATGCACTAGTCATAGCTGTTATTCTGACCGGTTTTGATTTGAGTGCTTGTGCAACTCCAAAAAAGATCGAAATTGCAGCTGAATCTGCCATACTTATTGAATCCCGTAGAGGGCAAATAATGTACGAAAAAGAACCTGATAAAAAACTACATATATCAAGTGCAAATAAAATAATGACAGCGCTGCTTACTATTGAACATGGGAATCTTGATTCAGATGTGACTGTCAGCAAGGAAGCTGCCAATGCAGAAGGTTCTCTACTTTGGCTTAAAGTAGGCGAAAAGTATAATGTGCGTCAATTGGTAAGTACAATATTACTAACATCAGCTAATGATGCCTCTCAGGCATTAGCTGAGCATGTTGGTGGAGACACTGTAAAATTTACTGAATTAATGAATAAAAAGGCAGCTGACCTCGGACTTAATAATACACATTTTGAAAATCCAACAGGACTACTAAATGAAAATCAATATACAACTGCACGGGATCTTGCAGCACTTGTAAAGTATGCAATCACTAATCCAACCTTCAACTCTATGTTTGCATATAGAGGTATGACATGGATTGATGGAGATAAATATGATTATTTTATTAACGGCAACGAAATGTTTCGACTTTATGACTCTACCGATGGTGGTAAAACAGGATTTAATCATCCTTCAAAGCATACCGCAATTACAACTGCAAGAGAAAACGCACAAAGACTTATTTGTATAGTTTTAGATACACCACAGCAAAGCTTGTATGATGATTCGATAAAGCTTCTTGATTATGGTTTTGAATATTACACATCAGATATACTGGTTTTTAGAAATCAAACAATCAATAAATCATTAATGGTAGGCAATACTGAGGTTAACCTTGTAAGCAATCAGGATATACTTTACACCCATCCTATTGATGATAGCATAGATGTAATAAAAGAGATTAAGTTCAATGTTCCTGAAAAAATTACTCCCCCTGTAACTAGGGAAACTGTTATCGGGACGGCCAGTTATACATTATATGATGATACTCAAATCAATGTGCCTCTTTATCCAGACAAAGCAGTTCACTTGCAGGAGACACCGTCATCCCTATTTTTAAACAGGCTTAAGGAAAATAAGGATCTATATTATCTTCTCCTAATTCTTATTGCCATGGAAGCTCTAATTTTGATTTATCACTTCATTCGGTTAATAAGAAAATTGATAATGAATTTAAAGCATCAGGTAAAAGGATAATCAAACACATAAAGCTCTCTTCCTATTATATGTGAAAGCCTAAAATCCATTTTTTTTTTGAAAAGTAATAATGGTACAGTGTAGCAAAAAGAACAACTTTATTCTGATAGAAAACTGAGATCTAGGAATGCAAAAATGTGTAAAAGCATGTTATTATTTTAGCTTTTATGCACCACGGATGGTGCATAAAAGCGTTAGTATTTTTATATTCCGAGATCCGTTGGGTTTTCCTAAATAGTCAGCCTGTTGATCTGTTGCTACCGCACATAACTCTTCACAAAAAGCAGATTGAAATTTTATGCCTCATTGCTAATGTTAAAGATTTCTCCCTTCCAATTTCGGAAAACAGCTTTATCTTGTCCCATATATAACATATAATTTGGCAAAATAGGCGTTTTGCCCAGCCCCTGAGGTCCGTTTACTATATATGAGGGTATGGCCATTCCTGATGTCCTGCCCCGGAGGCTTTCCATAATTTCCATTCCCTCCTGTATATTGCACCAAAAGTGGCTTGTTCCCTTTACATTTTTGGGATGAAAAATATAGTAGGGCTTAACCCTAATTTTCAAAAGTGCTTGGTTTAGCTTTCTAACAACATATTTATTATTGTTAACTCCATTCAAAAGAACCATCTGGTTTCCTAAGGGAATTCCAGCATCTGTAAGCATTTCACAAGCCCTTTTAGCCTCAGATGAAATCTCCCGGGGATGGTTGAAATGTACATTAACATAGATGGGATGATACTTCTTAAGAATTCTTACTAGGTCGGAAGTTATCCTTTGTGGCAGTGTTACTGGTGTTCTGGTTCCAAAACGGATAATTTCAACATGCTTTATTTTTCTAAGCTCTGAAAGTAGCCATTCGATCATATCATCGGGTATCATAAATGCATCCCCTCCGGTTATCAGAACATCTCTTATTTCCTGGTTGTTTCTTATATAGTTTATTGCACGAATAATTTTTTCTTTAGAAACATTTGTATCAAATTCACCAATCATCCGTCTTCTCTGGCAGAATCTGCAGAACATACCACATGCATTTGTCACCTTTATTATTAATCTATCCGGATATCTTCTTGTTATTATTTCCTCCACAGATGAAATTTTTTCATTCATGGGATCCATTTCGCCCTTATCATTAATTTCCTCTATGGAAGGTATTGATTGCCTCATTATTGGACAGTTTTTATCACCCGGGGTAATAAGTGACAGGTAATAAGGTGATACGGCAAACCTGTACATTTTTGAAATTGTTTTAATATTATCCATTTGCTCAGCAGATAAATCGATTATCTGGGCAATTTCAGACGGATCGGTAAATCTGTTTTTAAGCTGCCAGATATAATCATTCCAATCTTCTGCTGACGCTCCAAGATACTTCAATATTTTCTTTCTCTGAATCTTAATTGTATCAGCATCTTCAATGCCTGTTTTTATATCATCTTTAACTTCCAAATAATCAGTAATATTATCCTTAATATGTCTGAACCTTTCACCGTAATCATTATTCATTGTTTTATTTATCAAATAACAACACCTCCAAAAAAATTTGACTGCCCTAAATTAAGAGCCTAGCGGTATCCTTTATTCGCATACTTTTAAGTGCGGGCTTCGCATAACGTTCCAAACTAAAAAGCGGCTAAAAATTGTTAATCAGTTTTAATATCAACCTGTTTCCGGATTGAAATAAACTGAACAGCAATTTTTAGCCGCTTAGTATTCAGCTGTTATAAAAAAAGGCATATTTATTAATCCCTTTTCCTAAAGCTTTCGAGGTTAGCTGATGGGTTCGGGCTAAAAAGGATTCGCCCTACTGAATACTTCAGATTCACCCCTGATCTATATAACAAAAACCTGGATACATCATTATTTGATAACTTTTTTATACAGGCTCCGTCCTAACACGTTAAAAATAGATCGCCCGGGAAATATTCCCGGTGGTTCCCCCGTATTTTGCTCAAGCAAAAATTCAGCTTATTAATTCCAATCGCCTCTTTATAGGTCTTGCTTTTTATGCGCAAGATCCATAAGAGTAAGAGGTCTTCTACTCATTGTTTTTAATAATCCAGCAAGTTTTAACAATTAAAATAAAGCTAAATAACTAAACTGCCAGACACTTCACAAGAAAAGAAATAATCTTTTATTTCTTTAAAATAGGTACCTTTGTTAATAATAGTATCAAAATTAAAAAAGTATGTCAATGACTAGCGGAAATTTTTCTCTGACCACTTCCCACACTAGGCCCATGTTTTTATCATTCAGAAGTAATTATTTATTTGGCGTGCGATTTTTTTTGCCAAGGCAAAAAACGCACATGCGCAACTTCAATCCGTCTTTTTCTTAGTTATGATGATATAGTGTAGCATAAAGAACAATTGGCTTTATTTTGACAGAAAACTCGGTGAGTGGAATATAAAAATGCGTGAAAAAAACAGGATGTTTTTTTAGCTTTATGCGCCACGGATGGCGCATATAAAGCGCTAGTATTTTTATATTCCAAGAGCCGTTAGTTTTCAAAAAAATAATTAGCCTGTTCTGTTGCTACACTATATCATTCATTACAATCAAAAAAGCAGATTAAAACATGCGCAATTATATCATGCAATTTCTTCGAAATTCATGATATAATAACCTCATCATCCTCATTACGAGGGTATAATAATCGTTTATGCAAAGGAGAGGTTTCTTTGGGTGATATATTGGATAGTTATGTTTATAGATCTGGCATTGGAAACAATGTTTTACCTACTCTTATCAATCCAACAGGCATGTTTCTGATTGTTAGGGTAGTTATTTGGTGGACGCTTTTACTATTTGGGTCGAGTGCTTTATTAATGTGGCTTTGGAATATAACTATAACAAAAATTTTTAGTTTAAGACAAATCAAGTTCTGGGAATCCGTAAGGTTAGTAATAATCGTATGGCTTCTATTGGGTAAGGCTTTTGATTTGCTTCCTTTAGGAGCTTTTTTTGCTTTATTTTGACCATTGGGAGAATTAATAAAGTGCTAAAAAAAACAATAATCATCGGAGCTGTAATTGCGCTAATATTCACACTTGCTGGCTGCTTTAGAAAAAACGCAAATAAACACGACAATAATAGTATAAAGAGTACTCAACCTACACACTCACCAAATCTGTCGCAATCAGTCAATCCATCTTTTGATGAGGTTGACTATATAAAAAAGCAGGTTGACAGTATGACTTTGGAGGAAAAAATCGGTCAAATGCTGATAGTTGGCTTTAACAGCTATACTTACAGCGATGATGCAAGAGAAATGATTGAGAAGTATAAGGTTGGGGGCTTCATTTTATTTAGTCGCAATATTAAAAATACTAATCAGCTTCTTGACTTAACCAACTCATTAAAAAATGCAAACTCCAAAAGTAAAATTCCTTTATTTATATCTGTGGATGAAGAAGGTGGCAGAGTAAGCCGGGTTACCGATGAACTTTTAAATATACCCGCAGGTAAGATAATCGGTGAAATTAACAGCACGGATTTTGCTTTTAAAATCGGTGACCTTCTTGCAAAGAAGATAAAAGCCTTTGGATTTAATATAAACTTCGCTCCTGTTCTGGATGTAAACAGCAATCCCGAAAATTCCGTAATAGGTGACAGATCACTGGGTTCCAATGCTGAAACGGTTAGCAAACTTGGCAGCCAAATCATGAAGGGTATTGTCTCTAACAATGTAATTTCTGTTGTAAAACACTTTCCAGGGCATGGTGATACTTTGGTGGATTCTCATATAGGATTGCCATTAATTAATCATGACATTGAAAGGCTACAAGAAATTGAGCTTGTCCCGTTTAAAAAAGCAATTAAAAACGGAGCTGATTCAATAATGATAGCTCATATTCTTTTGACAAAACTTGATAATGAAAACCCGGCATCATTTTCAAAAGTAATAATTACCGAGCTTTTAAGGAAGGAAATGGGATTTGATGGTCTCATATTTACCGACGATATGACCATGGGTGCTATAATTAAGAATTATGATATAGAAAAGGCAGCTATAAAATCTATAAATACAGGCTGTGACATAATACTGGTTTGTCATGGCTACCAGAATCAAAAAAAAGTAATTGATGCTCTTATAAAGGCAGCACAGGATAGAATTATATCCGAAGAAAGAATAGATGAGAGTGTTTATAGAATATTGGATTTTAAGAAGCGGTATCAGATATCAAACGATCCAGTTGACTCTGTCGATATTGATGAAATAAACAGACAAATAGAATCTGTGCTGGAAGAATATTTGAATAATTGAAAACAGCCTATCAAGAGTATTTTATCGCGGAGTTCCGCTAAAAATAACCCTTACTTCTTGCTATCAATGGAATTGAGTATGCTGGGATATATAAAAATAGCAGCATTTTGGGAGCTAGGCGGAGCTAGCCTTTAATAGCTGAATATCTCCGATACTTTCATTTCCAAGCCTTCAAAAAAGCTCGATTTTACGGTATCTCCCTTCTTATAGGTAGCTAAGTTATCTACCTTATACTCCTTGAAGCTGTAAACAAGCACAGTCTCATTCTTGCGGTCTACAACCCAAAATTCCTTCACTCCTGAAAGCATATATGTGTTTAACTTATCCACCATGTCCTTTGAGCGAGTGCTACGGGAGAGTATTTCTACAACAAGGGATGGGGTTCCCATATACCGCCCATTCTCATTGATCTTTTCATCTGTATCACAAGCTATTAAAAGGTCGGGTTGCATCACATCAGGTTCCTTAAAACCTATTTTATAAAAGTGTACATCAAATGGGGCATAAAAAGCCTTGCATTTTTTCCCCGTAAGATATTCCCTAAATCTTATATACATACTACCTGATATGTCCTGGTGAAAGGAGCTTGGTGATGCTAGCAGCACAATTTCACCATTAATAAACTCCATTCTCAGCTCGCTGTTTTCATAAATCTCCATAAACTCTTCATAGGAAACCTTCTTTCCACCATAAATATAATCAACTGCTTTTTCTTTTATTGCAAAATATCGGTCATAATCTGTAATATATGGTGAAAGCCTAATCGCTTTCTTTCCGTTTTTTGTAACAATCACCTCATTATCATTCTGAACATACTCTAGGTATTTGCCAAGGTTTTTCTTTAAATCCGTTGCAGTAATTATGTTTTTGTAACCTTCATCTTTTTTCATAATCTTGAGGTTCGTTGATCCGTGACTTTAGTCATCGGAGAAGAACCGTGATACACCACCTTTTTAATATTCCTTTTTTAGAATAGCATAAATATATTACCAAGACCATTTCGTACGATTATATCGTACGATTATTTTATCATGCCGCACGATATAGGTCAACATGTTTATTATATCGTACGAATAATGGAATGTAGACGCAAAAAGACCGGTCGTTAAAGCTTTTACACTTATGCTGACCGGTCTTCTTTTTTACTACTTGAAATAGATTTACTGCGCTTACCTTTAAACTAAACTTAAATCTTATTATCGCAACCTAAAACATTCTTAATCTTATGTCCAACAACCTCTTTTATAGCTGACCTTGCAGGTCCAAGATACTGTCTGGGATCGAAATCTTCTGGTTTTTCATAAAAATGTTTTCTAACCGAAGCTGTAAGTGCAAGCCTTAAGTCTGTGTCAATGTTAATTTTGCAAACTGCCAGTGAAGCAGCTCTTCTTAGCATATCCTCCGGAACTCCTTTTGCTCCAGGCATTTTCCCACCATATTTATTGCAGATCTCCACATATTCGGGCATAACTGATGAAGCGCCATGTAACACAATAGGGAATCCAGGCAGCCTCTTTTGAATATCTTCAAGAATGTCGAATCTGAGTTTTGCTTCACCTTTAAATTTGTATGCACCATGACTTGTTCCTATAGCTATTGCTAATGAGTCCACACCAGTTCTTTGCACGAACTCCTCAACCTGATCAGGATCGGTAAAGGCAGCATCTTGCTCAGATACGTTAACATCATCTTCTATTCCAGCAAGCTTGCCAAGTTCACCTTCAACAACAACACCTTTTGAATGGGCATAGTCAACAACCTCTTTTGTGACGCGAATGTTTTCTTCGAAAGGATGCTTTGAACCATCAATCATAACAGATGTAAATCCGCCGTCTATACATGATTTGCAGATTTCAAAGTCTTCTCCATGATCAAGATGAACACAGATAGGCAGTCCTGTATCTTCAACAGCAGCTTCAATAAGCTTCATTAAGTATACATGCTTTGCATACTTTCTGGCTCCTGCAGAAACCTGCAGTATAAGCGGTGCGTTTAATTCCTTAGCAGCCTCTGTTATCCCCTGAACGATCTCCATATTATTGACGTTAAAAGCACCAACTGCATATCCGCCTTCATATGCTTTTTTAAACATTTCTTTTGTAGTAACTAATGGCATATTCTCCAACTCCTTATTTATTTTTAAGAGAACCATTTTTCGGTAATAATAAATAATATGGTTCCCAAATTAGCATAATAAAATTAATAAAAATAACGTACACCGTAATTATTAAACTCTATCAAATATCTCCTGAGATTATAATCACAATGTGAATTATGTGTTAATATTTTGTCATTATTAATTTTACCAGATTAGTCCTACAAATCAAGTTTATTTTAAAATATTGTTGAAAATTTAACAATAAAAATTGCATTTTAATAAACCTTATGCTATATTTTTATCTATGTTATATTTTTTGTGCTGATAAATTCTCCTAAAGGTGAATGACTCTACATATAAAGATATGCTTAATATAAAAAAGCAAGTCTTTAAGATATAAAAACTAAATGGAAAGAAGGTTTTATGAATGTCAGAATTAAGAGGTAATTGCATATTTGGTCAGTCCGGTGGTCCAACATCAGTAATAAACTCCAGTGCATCAGGAGTTATTCAGGAAGCCTTAAAGCAAAACGCAATAGATAAAGTATACGGAGCTGCTCATGGAATTAAGGGTATTCTTGAAGAAGAATTTTATGATATGAGTTTCGAAGATTTAGAAGAGCTTAATCTGTTAAAAACCACACCTTCGTCTGCATTGGGATCTGTTCGATACAAACTGGCTGATCCTGATAAGGATGATACCGATTTTAAAAGAATATTAGAAGTATTTAAAAAGTATAACATCAGGTACTTCTTTTATAATGGCGGAAACGACTCTATGGACACCTGCAATAAGATAAGTAAATTTATGCAAAAGTCGGGATATGAATGTAGAGTTATGGGTGTACCAAAAACAATTGATAATGACCTTTTTGGCACTGATCATTGTCCTGGATACGGAAGTGCTGCCAAATATATTGCAACTTCCACAATGGAAATTTACCATGACGCTGTTGTATATGACAAAGGTCAAATTACCATTTTAGAGGTTATGGGAAGAAATGCAGGTTGGCTTACTGCAGCAACCGCTCTTGCCACTTATGGCGGCTTTGGCCCTGATTTAATTTATCTTCCTGAACTTCCATTTTGTCTTGATAAGTTCTTTTCAGATGTTGAAAGAGTTTATAAACAAAACGGTAAAGTAATCGTAGCTGTTTCAGAAGGCATAAAGGATAGTGCTGGAAAATACATTTCAGAATATGGCTCTAACCTTGCTGATTCAAAAGATTCTTTTGGTCATTCACAGCTTGGTGGTCTGGCATATACACTGGCAGATCTTGTTAAACAAAAAATGAGTGGCGTTAAGGTGCGTGGTATTGAATTTAGCCTTCTCCAAAGGTGTGCAGCCCATCTAGCTTCAAAAACCGATGTAGAAGAAGCATTTATGGCCGGACAGGCTGCCGTTATAAACGCAGTAAATGGAATTACCGACAAAATGGTCGCATTTGAAAGAGCTGAAGGTGCTGAATATAAATGCAATATCAAGCTGATTGACTTAACTGATGTTGCAAATACTGAAAAGAGAGTACCAAAAGAATGGATCAACGATGAAGGAAACGGATTGAATGAACAATTTATTAAGTATGCTCTTCCCCTTATCCAAGGCGAATCCTGTCCTCCTATTGTGAATGGACTTCCAAGATTCGCTAACTTAAAAAAGGTTAGAGCACAGTAGAAGCTGAATCAACGTTTTCTATAGAAAAAAGAAAAAGGTATAATTTAAAAGGAGACATTATCACCTAAGACAATGTCTCCTTTATTGCTTTTTTTATTTAATACCTATACACTTTGCAATGCTTTTACCGTTTCAAATTCCTCCTGTATTTCCCTGGAAGGTTCTTTAGACAGAAGTGATACTACATAAATCACAGCAGCCGATATCACAAACGCAGGAAGTAATTCATAAATACCAAATATACCACCTAAAGGCTTTATAAGTAACTTCCAGATAAACACCATCCCGCCACCTGCTATCATACCAGCAATCGCACCGCTTCTAGTAGTTCTCTTCCAAAACAGGGAAAAGAGCATTATAGGTCCGAATGTAGCTCCAAAACCAGCCCACGCAAAGGAAACTACCGTAAATATAACACTGTTCTCATCTATCGCAATAATCATAGCGATAATTGCTATAACTATCAAGGTAACTCTTGATGCAACCAAAACCTGCCTATCCGTTGCTTCTTTTTTCATGATACCTTGGTAGATGTTTTTCGAAAAAGCTGATGCAGCAATAAGAAGATATGAATCAGAAGAGCTTATAGTTGCGGCCAATATACCTGCCATAACAATTCCTGCAATAAACGGCAAGAAGAAGTTAGTAGACATTAGAATAAATATGCTTTCAGAATCGCTCTGTGTAAGCAATGCATTAGGATAAAGCACTCTTCCTATCATACCTATTGCAACTGCTGCTGTAAGTGAAATAACAACCCATATTACCGCAATTCTCCTTGACAACTTAATGTTTTCTAATTTATTTATTGCCATGAATTTTAACAAAACATGAGGCATACCAAAATACCCCAGTCCCCATGATAATGTTGATATAATAGTTAAAAGCCCATATGCTCCTGCTTCACCAAATAAAGGACTACCATTTGCTCCAATTTGCTGAACTCCATCTTTAACCACTGGCTGGGCTATACCAAAGAAGTCAAAAAAGCCTGGTATTGCTCTGGCATTTTCAACTACTGCCACAATGCCTCCTGCATTAGATATTCCAACCACAAAAACAACGGTCAGTGCAAAAACCATTACAATCCCTTGCATAAAGTCCGATGCACTTTCTGCAAGAAAGCCCCCAATAAAAGTATAAAGTACGACAAACAGAGCACCGGCAATCATCATGTATAAATATTTAATCCCAAAAAGAGTACTAAATAACTTTCCTACTGTAACAAAGCAGCTTGCAGCATAAACACTGAAAAAAACCAATATAAATAGTGCAGCTATTGTCAATATAATCTTTTTATCTTCTCTAAACCTGTTACTAAAAAAATCAGGAATTGTTATTGCATCTCCAGCAGTATAAGAGTATGCGCGCAGCCTTTTTGCAACAAAAAGCCAGTTTAAATATGTACCAATTCCCAGACCGATTGCTGTCCATGCCGCATCACTAAATCCAAACCAATAAGCAACGCCTGGAAGACCCATAAGTAGCCACCCACTCATGTCTGAAGCCTCTGCTCCCATGGCTGTCACCCAAGGACCTAACGACCGTCCCCCTATAAGAAAGTTGTCGCTGCTTTCATTGGCGCGTTTTGCATAATATACACCAATTCCAATAACTACTGCGATATATAAAAGCATCGCAATAAAAATCTGCACACTTCCATCCATTTTTTTTACCCCCTTAAAAGAATATGAAATTTAATTATCACTACAGCGAAACAAGCATTAAATTATCGGCATTTATGCGCCTTTTTAAAATATTACGAATTCTTCAACGTGCTATTTAAAAAAGGATAAAATGAATGTTTCACTGTCGTATTTATACAGAACATATTATTGTGCTATACACCATGATTTTTTTAAACTCACTTAAAGAGTTGTGCCTTAAAGTCATAGTGCAATAATTTTCAATGTCCCATATAGCCTATGAATAAGCCTATTGAATGTTTTAATGTATTATCATGCAAAAGTACAGAACTAGTTTAACTCTTTATCACTTTTGTGCAACAAAATAAACTCCTACTTTTCGTGTTAACGCACAAAAGTAGGAGTTTTGCTAATATTAAATAATCCTTGTCTTAGTAATTGCTGATAAAATTAGTGCTTAGAATATCTCTATTCTCCAGACTTCAATGATTTATGTTCAACTTTTTTATCAATCACACCTACAAACCGTAAGAGATTTTCAGAATATATCTTCTTTCTAGTTTCGCAGCTTATTTCCAATTTGTCATAAATACTGTTGTCTCGCAAAATCCAGTCTTTTGCCCAATTAACATTATATTCATTGGTATTACAGTCAGTCCCAAATATTATATTATCGTCGATGTCATATCCTATAGTGAAAAGTTTGGTTAGCACCTCTTCTCTGTAAATTTGAGGTGTTCCTGGTGTAACATCAATAAACATCTCAACAGACAAATCCGGTCTTTTGGAATATGCGTTTAAAAATTTTCCATATACTGCAATATTTTCATCATACCATGGCCACGACACATGAGCAAGTGTAAATTTAAGTCCGTCTATCATAAGAAGTGTTTCAAAGTTAGATGGTCTGTTATATATCCCTGATGGCATGCCATCCCATAAGATTCCCGAATGAAATAAAATAGGTTTTCCTACATCAGCAATTCTCTTAAAAACTTTCATAGCGATAGGATCGTAAGGATAAAAATTATTGCAAATAACCTTAAATCCCATTACGCCCCTTTCAACTGCCATGTCAACCTGTGAAAGTGCATCATCTTCAAGTGGGTCAATCCAAAAAAACGGAAATAAATTTTCATTGCCATAAGTCCACTGGATCAGATTATCAAGGCGTTCAATTGTATTTGGATATGATCTGGCTTGTTGGGTAAACGATTGTGGTCTTAATGATATGAGCAACCCACCGTCAATTCCAGCTTTAGATAACCTCTTGTTTAATTCTTCTGTGTCTACATCTTGTCTATTAACATGTATATGTCCGTCGAGAATCATAACTATCTCCTCCTTAAATTGTTCAGATATAATAAATTCTTCACCTTAAGTATTCGATACCAACTCATCTTTCATCTTATAGTCTTAGAAGGCATCTTAATAGCTAAGTTGAAAATAAAACTATACGTATTATTAAGTATTTTTCCATTCCTAAAGTTAAAGAGCAAAATTTTATCTAAACTATAAATTTGCCTGATTTAATGAGTTGTTCCACCTCATCAATACTTGGGCATGAAGAAGCTCCACCAAGTTTTGTAATACTGATAGATCCGCATGCGTTTCCATAGGTCATGCAATCTTTAATGTCAAGCTCCTTTAAAAAAGCATATATAAAACCTGCATTAAAGGAGTCACCTGCTCCCGTTTTGTCAACTGCCTTTAAATCAAAGGGTTTTTGTTTGTAAACCTTATCTCCCCATTTAGCTATTGCACCGTCAGGTCCACACTTTATCACGCTTATTCTACAAAATTGAGATAGATGGTCAAGGGCTTCATCAAGATCATCTTTTTTTGTAATACGTGGTGCTTCTTCCTCATTTGGAAAGAAAATATCAGTATACTTAAGTACATCATAAATACCATAGTCCCAATTACCTGTGTCGTCCCAGCCCGAATCAAGAGAAGTGGTGACACCCAGTTCTCTTGCAGATTTAAACAGCTTTGAAAGCCCAGGTCGTAGATTATTCTGAAGAAAGAACGAGCCTACATGAATATGCCTTGTGCTTTTTAGTAAATCCATATTAATATCTTGCAGCTTAAGACTCTCAATTGAACCCAAATAGGTAACCAGTGCTCTGTCTGATGCGGAGCTTAATGATACAGTAATTCCAGTATTAATATTTTCGTCAACTATGATATTGTCAACAAAAATACCATTCTTTTTTAGGTTTTCTAAAACTACATCACCGAACTTATCTCTGCCTATTTTACCAACAAAACCTGTCTTAAGACCCAACCTTGAAATTCCACTTGCACAAATAGCTGTTGAACTACCCAACGTCAAAGAGCAGCCTTTTGCAAGGATCTCCTGACCGGGAACAGGCATCCGTGTCATCCCGGACAATATCAGATCCACATTTAATTCTCCAATCGCTAATGCATCATATTTCATTGTAAAGCTCCACCTTTGATTGTTATGTTGTTATATCCATTATATACATAAAACAATCCTATTTCAATACCATATAGAACACACAAATTCTATATAATGTGACTTTGTTACTTTTCATTTTAGAAATGCTTTGTATTTGAATCTGTCTCCTCGGATGATGCTTTTACAGTATTCAACAACCTTCCCCTTTGAGTAAGCTAACCTTTCTATGGATAGAGCTGCAGAACCTTTATTTGTCTTTAATATTTCAGCATCCTTCTTGTTAATCAGAACTGCTTCAAAGGTCTCTTCAGCTTCATCCGGTCGCAAGTTGTATTTGTTGTCTATCGTGTTGTAAAGCCCATGATTTGATATTTCCTCCTCTTTAATATCCGGACAAAGGTCATAAGGAATATAAGATACCTCTAGTGCAAATGGTTCACTATCAGCTATTCGAAGTCTTTTTATACTATAAACTTTATCACCCTTTTTTATATTAAGTTGAGAAGATATACTTTCATTACTATCCGTTAATTTAAACTCAAGTATGCTGGTGGCAGGTGTATAGCCCATTTTTCGTATTTCTTCACTAAAACTATAAAAATTTGCAAGTCTCTGTTCTATTTTAGAAGATGTAACGAAAGTACCCTTGCCTTGTTTTCTATATAGATATCCTTCTTTTTCAAGATCATTAAGTGCTTGGCGTACTGTAATCCTACTTACACCATATATCTCACACAATTCCCTCTCAGAAGGTATTTTAGTATTAACCGGCCATTCATTGTTTTTTATTTTATCCAAAAGCAGCTCTTTAACTTGGTGATAAAGAGCCACTGGAGATTTTTCATCCAGCAAGCAAAAACACCACTTTCTATATTTCATAAAGATATACTATATCAAATACGGTAAATTATCAAGGTAAGTGAATGGATACTCAATTCACTTTTCAAAAAAAACAAGACCGACTCTACAGAATGTAGAATCGGTCCTGGGGTGTCTGACGCTCCTATTTTAAAAATGGAGCAAGATTTTAACAACAATCATCACCGGGGTAATTAGGTCTTGCTTTATAATGAGTGTGTAAAAGCTCATGTGCTTTTTTACTTCCCGGTTTTTCAAAGTACTCTTCATACATCTTTTTCACAGCAATATTTTCATGGGACTTTCTTACATGCATACTTCTGTCCTCTTCATAAATTGCTCTGGCTCGTTCACTTCTAAGGTCAATCCAGCTTCTTACCTCGGACGGCTGAATAGGCTGTCCGCCGCCGTTTACACAGCCACCAGGGCATGCCATAATTTCAACAAAATGGTACTCTGCTTCGCCTGCCTTAATTCTTTCAAGAAGCTTACGTGCATTTCCAAGACCATGAGCTACAGCTGCTTTTAAGGTCAGTCCTCCTAATTCTATTGTTGCTTCCTTTATACCTTTTAAGCCTCTGACTTCATTGTATTCAATGCAATCGCCACTGCCTATACTTTTGCCAGTTAATAACTCAGCAGCAGTTCTAAGTGCGGCTTCCATAACTCCTCCAGTAGCTCCGAATATAACACCTGCTCCTGTGGCTTCGCCCATTGGATCATCAAAATTTCTCTCAGGAAGATTCTTAAAGTCTATCGCTGCTTCACGAATCATTCTTGCCAACTCTCTGGTAGTCAGAACAACATCTACATCAGGATATCCGGTTCCAGACAATTCCGGTCTTTGTGCTTCAAATTTCTTTGCAGTACATGGCATTATGGATACTACAAATATCTTTGCAGGATCAACTCCCATCTTTTCTGCATAGTAGGATTTCAAAAGAGCACCAAACATTTGATGTGGTGACTTGCATGTTGACAGATTATCCAAAAACTCCGGATAATAATGCTCGCAAAACTTTATCCAACCAGGACTGCATGATGTGATCAAAGGAAGCTTTCCTCCGGTCTGTATTCTTTCAATAAGCTCATTAACCTCTTCCATAATAGTAAGATCGGCTGCAGTATCAGTATCAAAAACTTTTTCAAACCCAAGACGGCGCAAAGATGCAACCATATTGCTGGTAACTCTAGTGCCTATAGGTAATCCAAATTCTTCGCCCAAAGCTACCCTTACAGCGGGAGCTGTCTGTACTATTACATGCAGATCTTTATTAGCAAGTGCTTGCCATACTTTGTCTGTATCATCCTTTTCCCTCAATGCACCTACGGGACATACTGCAATACATTGTCCGCACATTGTACAAGGCACTTCATTGAGAGTCTTATGAAAGGCTGATGAAACAATTGTATTAAAACCTCTTTCTGTAGTATCAATTACGCTAACCCCTTGAACATCCTTACACATACTTACACAGCGCCTGCAAAGTACACACTTGTTAGGATCTCTTACAATTGAAGGGGAAAAGTTGTCCACCGGCAGTTCATAAGTCTCACCTTCAAAACGAATATCACTTATGTGAAGCTCTTCAGCTAGTTTTTGCAATTCACAGCTTCTGCTTCTGACACAAGTCAGGCATTTCTTTTCATGGTTTGACAGTATAAGTTCTAATGTAACTCTACGAGATTCTCTTACTGCTGGTGTCTGCGTATAAATCTCAAGACCTTCAGATACCGGGTATACACATGCTGCCTGAAGACTTCTTGCACCTTTGATTTCAACAACGCACATCCTACATGCTCCGATTTCATTTATACCCTTCAAATAGCAAAGTGTAGGAATCTTTATATTCGCATATTTTGCAGCCTCAAGGACGGTATAATTGTCTGGAACCTTAATTTTTCTATCATCTATAGTAATATTAACCATTTCCATCAACTCCACTCCCCTTTCTTAAGCATTTTTAAATATGGCCTTGAATGGACATTTTTCCATGCATACGCCACATTTTATACATTTATCTTGATCAATCTTATAAGGCTTCTTCTTTTCTCCCGAAATACATCCGACGGGGCAGTTCCTAGCACAAATTCCGCAGCTCTTACATGCATCCTCATGGATAACATACCTTGTAATTGATTTACATACTCCGGCAGGACAGGTCTTTTCATTAACATGCGCAAGGTATTCATCTTTAAAATATCTGAGTGTGCTAAGCACCGGGTTTGGTGCTGTCTGACCTAGTCCACAAAGAGCTGATGCCTTTATATTCTTTGCAAGAATCTCAAGCTTATCAATATCCTCAAGAGTACCTTCACCATCTGTTATCCTGTTCAAAATTTCAAGCATCCTCTTAGTACCAATACGGCATGGCGGACATTTTCCACACGATTCATCTACAGTAAATTCCAGGAAAAACTTGGCTATATCAACCATACAGGTTTCTTCATCCATTATTATCATTCCACCGGAGCCCATCATCGCTCCAAGCTGTATAAGGGAATCGTAATCAATCTTTACATCAATATGCTCGGCTGGAATACAGCCGCCAGAAGGTCCACCCATCTGTGCAGCTTTAAATTTCTTTCCATCGGGAATTCCTCCACCGATCTCGTATACAACCTCTTTTAAGGTTGTGCCCATAGGGATTTCAACAAGACCTGTATTATTGATTTTTCCGCCAAGTGCGAAAACCTTGGTACCCTTACTTTTTTCAGTTCCGACTGAGGAAAACCATTCGGGACCATTTAAAATAATTTGCGGTATGTTAGCATATGTTTCAACATTATTAAGCAATGTAGGTTTTTGCCATAATCCTTTGTTTGCTGGGAATGGAGGTCTAGGTCTAGGTTCCCCTCTTTTCCCTTCAATTGATGTCATTAGCGCTGTTTCTTCACCACAAACAAAGGCACCCGCTCCAAGCCTTATTTCAAGGTCAAAATCAAACCCTGACCCAAAAATATCTTTACCAAGAAGACCAAGCCTCTTAGCTTCATCAATTGCCATATTCAGCCTTTTAACTGCTATGGGGTACTCAGCTCTAACATAAATAAAGCCTTGGCTTGCGCCAACTGCATAACCTGCAATAGTCATAGCTTCAATAACAGAATGGGGATCTCCCTCTAGAATACTTCTATCCATAAAAGCACCGGGGTCACCTTCGTCAGCATTACAACAAACATATTTTTGATCATCCTGTGCACGAGCAGTAAATTCCCATTTCAACCCAGTCGGAAACCCTCCGCCACCTCTTCCCCTCAAACCTGAACGTTTGATTAGGTCTATGACTGCTTGAGGCTTCATTTCAGTTAGCACCTTACCAAGCGCTTTATATCCATCATAAGCAATATATTCATTAATCTCTTCAGGATTTATTACACCACAGTTTCCTAACACAACTCTTTTTTGTTTTTTAAAAAATTCTAAATTTGTTATATCTGCTTTGGACTCTTCCTCTGCATGCCCCGAAACTAGCAGCCTCTGGACTATTCTTCCTTTTACAAGGTGCTCTTCTACTATTTCCTTTATATCCTCGGACTTAACCATGGTGTACATACAGCCTTCAGGGTAGACCACTACGATCGGACCTTTTTCGCAAAATCCAAAACAACCTGTTAAAACTATTTTTACTTCATTCTCAAGGTTGTTCTTTGTTAGCTGTTTTTCAAATTCTTCATGCAAAACTACAGAGCCGGATGCTGTACAACCTGTACCTCCACATATGAGAACATGAGATCTAAAAACTTGCATTGATATCCCCCCTATTCCTTTCCCTCGTATTGCCCGATTGTAAATTCGAGACATGGTTTTCCATTAACCACGTGTTCTGCTACAATTCTCCTGACTTTTTCAGGTGTCAGCTTTACATAGGTAACCTTTTTCCCATTTGTGTCAATCAATTCCGCCATTGGTTCCATTCTGCATACACCCAGACATCCAGTCATAGTAACTGTCGCACTTTCAATACTTCTTTTTTTCAGTTCTTCCATAAATGCAGTCATGACAGGTCTTGCACCAGCAGCTATGCCACACGTTGCCATACCAACAACTATCCTAAAACCATCTTTACTTTTTCTTAAGCCGATCTTTTCCTGAGCTTTGTTTCTGATTGCCTCAAGTTCAGCCAATGATTTCATTCAGAACACCCCCAAACATTTTGTTAACATTTTCATTTATATATTCTTTTATCCAAGTTATTACTTCACTATTATCTAGTGGAACTTCACCTAATCTTTCTTTCAAATCAATGGTGTTTAATTTAAAAATTTCTTCATCCTTAACCAAATCTACTTCGAGTTCAACCAATGGTGCCATTAAGATTAGACATGCAATTGTTTCCCCAATATCTCCAAGGGGAGGACGATCAATGCTACTAATACTATAAGATGCTTTTATATCTGTACCTTTACCTTTAACTGAATTGATGAAAAATTCTCCTCCTGATCTTTGGGATGATGCTTTAAAAAGCGGAATACCCAAACCTACCTTTCTGGTTTTCCGACTTGTTGAAAAAGGATCTACTGCTTTATCCAAAGTTTCTTTATCCATTCCTTTTCCATTATCCATAACTGTAATTTCAATCCAGTTATTGTCAATCACCTTCAAGCTAATTGTGACCTTTTTGGCATCAGCTGTCAGTGAATTTTGCACAATATCCAATAGATGAAGAGAAATATCTTTCATGCTAGTTATCCTTGTATTTACTAATAATACCTTCTATATCATCTGCAACCAGCCTACCGTATACATCATCATTAACCATCATTACAGGTGCCAGTCCGCAAGCGCCTATACATCTGCAGGCTTCAAGAGAAAATTTCCCATCTTCTGTTATATCCCCTACATCAATACCAAGCTTCTCCTTTAATTTATCCAAAATTTTTCCAGAACCCTTAACATAACAAGCAGTTCCCATACATAACTGGATTTTGAATTTGCCTTTAGGTTGCAAAGAGAATTGTGTATAGAATGTTACTACACCATAGATTTCTGCAAGGGGAACATCAAGTCCCTCAGATATCTTTTTCTGTACTTCTATCGGTAAATAACCGAATAATTCTTGCGCTTCATGTAAAACCGGGATAAGTGCACCTCTTTCATGAACATGCTTTTTGATTATTTCATCCAGCATATCCATTCTCTCATCCTTCATAGTTCCACAACCACAGCACTTTGTTTCACTCATTCAGATCACCCCTAATCCAAATACAATTATTTTAATTTCACTTTTTATACCACATTGTTAAGTATTTAACGAAATACGTTAATAATATAACAATTGTCGCTTCTATTATATTAGATGCAAACTAATAATTCAATACTATTTTAAAAAATAAATTAGAAATTTTTATGTATATTTTTTTGAAAAACTCCCGAAATTGTTAGCTTCTGAGGATTATATCAAGTCTATTGTATACAAAATACTTCTAAAGCTACCGCCATCCATGCTGTGCACACAATTTTGATATGATTGATCTTGCGTTTTTTGCTTCTATTTCAAGAAATGTTTCTCTTTCTAAAATATCTCCAAGTTCATGGGCGTCTGAGCTACGTATAAATTGAAAATGGGATAGTCCCGGATTGTCTCTTAAAAAATCAACAACACACACACTACGGGATAATTCAAGATAAGTAAAACCCACATCTTCAGGTATCATACCAAGATTAGACAATATACTGTGGGATTGCCTGTCAATATGCGCTGGGATAATAATGCCTCCTAGATTCGCAACCTTTTGCGCTGCTTCCTCAACACTTAGAGTAGTGGCAGTCAGCAATAACTGCCTGTTTATGTCGGTAATTCTATCGTTTTCATCCATTAGAGTCTGCCTTCCAAAAATGTCTTCTCTATTTTCTATATCAGGCAGCGATGAACTTACAATATCCTGAAAAGCCATACATGAAATGATATTATCAAAAAGGCAAAGCAAATGAACTTCTTCCTGCGTTTCCAGTTCCATTCCCGGAACAACTATAATCCCCTTTTTCATACCACATTTGATAACTGCTTCACAGTTAGCAGAGGAATTATGATCAGTAATCGCAATTACGTCAAGACCTTTTAGCACAGACATATTAACAATATTGTTCGGTGTCATATCCTCGGAGGCACATGGCGATAATGCTGTATGAATGTGCAAATCAACAGCCGCTTTCATTTTATCCCCAATTCATAAATGCGACAGGCAAGAGAGTAAGAACTTACTTTTTTCCCCAGTATCGGTATACTTTCAGCTACCGCTTTATCCAAAGTGTTTTCTTCGGGTTCAATACCCTCCGGAATAATTATGCACGAAAGCTCATTAAGAGATGCAACTGCCACAATATTGACATGAGTATGTATTGTAATCCATGCACTTCCGCTTTCAGAATTAGACATTACCCTGCTTAAAAGGTCACCAATGTATACTCCGGAAATTTCCCTTTCAAGCCCATCTTCTCCTGCAAAAAGTCTCAAATTCAGTTTTTGCGCTAGTTCTCTTACCTTCAATTACATACCGTTACACAAACTTTATAAAACCCTAAAAACATTATAAAATCCTATGTTTACTTTTCTTAATATCCTTCCCTATTTTATAACGATGTTTGTTTTACTGTAACGGTTTCCCTCCCTTCCTTCTCCTCTTTTCTATTGTTCAGTACTGGAGGTAACACGTTCTCAAGTGCAATCATACGTGCTGTTAATTCCCTAATTTTTTCTCTTAACTTAAAAATACAATCGGTCTCATTCGCAATTCCCCTAACTATATCTTCTGCAAGAGCTCTGCAACTAGGAGCTCCACAGGCACCGCAGTCAAGTCCAGGAAGTCCTTTGCATATAACTTCAAGCTGTTCCAGCTTTAATATTGCTTTTTCCATATCTTCATCAAGTTTAAGAACAGGTCTATAGGATACATTTCCGGTCCACAGCAAATCCTTGTGCTCCTCATACTTATCTGGATCGTTAACACTAACAGTTTTTTTATTTGCTTTAGCTGAATCGATAAAGGTTCTTAATTTGCTTTTTGCAACGAATACATTTTCAACAGTAAGAGGACCGCCAAGGCACCCCCCTGTGCATGAAAGGGCTTCAACGAAATCAACATCCTCTAGCTCTTCATTTTCAATTTCTTCAAAAATCTTTATAACATTATGTATACCATCAACCGCAAGAAATTTATCAGTACCCAAAGCGAGACCTTCGCCTCCAGAGCTAGCCCATCTGATACCCTCATAGCCGGACTGTTCAAGATTTCCCTCTGAATCCTGATTTTCTATATTTTCAAGCATTTTAAGGTATATATCCTTTATTGCAATTACCCCATCCACAGATGATTTCTCTTTTTCGTATGGCGCTTTTACACTGGTTACTTTCGCAGCGCACGGAGAAATAAAGAACACCCCAATTTCTGAAGGCTTGAAAATATTCTCTTTAACGACCTCGCTCTTCACTATTTTTGCAGCAACCTCCATAGGAGATTCCAACTTAAGAAGATTGTCAATAAGTGCAGGAAACCTTACCTGAATCAGCCGTACAACTGCCGGGCATGCTGCAGATATGACAGGTCTTTTTAAGCCTTTTTCACTCATCAGCTTTTTTGATGCTTCAGTCACAATTTCAGCTGCTTTTGCAACCTCATATACTTTGTCAAAACCAAGAGACTTTAAAGCAGTTAATATAGAGTTGCGGCTTTTAGCATTTTTGAATTGACCATAGATAGAAGGTGCTGGTATTGCTATCTTGTATTTATAATTATTAATCGCGTCAAAGCTATCTGTAATTGCTTTTTTGGCATGGTAAGGGCAAACTCTAAGACACTCGCCGCAATCAATACATCTTTCATTGATTATGGTTGCTTTCCCTTTTCTTACTCTTATTGCTTCAGTAGGACACCTTTTTATACAGTTTGTGCACCCTTTACATTTATCCTTATCCAGTGTCACCGAATGAAAGTACTTTTCCATTTAACCACCTCCTAGTTAGTTAGTTGGTTGGTCAACTCTCAACTAAAATATACTTTTATCATAACAACCGTGCCTTTGCCCGGTTCAGTTTGAATATCCAGTTCATCAGCGTATCTTTTAATATTAGGTAACCCCATTCCGGCTCCAAATCCCATTTCACGTATTTTATCTGTAGCGGTTGAGTATCCCTCCTGTAATGCAAGGTCTAAATCAGCTATACCAGGTCCCTCATCTTTTATAATAATCTTTATACTTTCAGTGGAAATTACAACATCTGCTTTGCCTCCATTTGCATGTATAACTGCGTTAATTTCAGCTTCATACATCGAGACTGCAGCTCTTTTTATGTCAAAAGGATTAACCCCAAGTTGTACAAGCATCTTCTTTGCATCACTAGAAGCTTCACCTGCTGCCGCAAGATCCTCACCCGGTATATCATATTGTTTTCGAATGATTCCTCCACCCACTTAATCACCTCTGCCTGTTACTCCCGAACTATATAGCTTGCCACATGCTGTAAACATAGTTTCAGAGGTTGACATGACAATAATATCCTTCTCTTGAGCTAATTTTGTAACGGTAGCCGGTGGTTTTTTTCCCCGCACAAACACAACTACTTTTATATCCATCATTTCTGCTGTCCTGATTACCTGAGGACTGACAAGACCTGTTAACAAAACTACATTATCCTTGACATAGGCCATAACATCACTCATTAAGTCTGAACCGCAAACCGAAAATACTTCATTTTCCATATCATTGCCAGGCACCAAAATCTCAGCATTTAAAACCTTTGCTATATCAATAATCTTCAAAAAGATCCTCTCCCATATAAGTTTATATCAACTCAATAGACTTTATGATTGCTCCCCAGTAAGTCGCTTTGCGACTTATTCCTGCAGGCTAACCTGCAGGAAATTGCAACGAAGTTGCAATCTGGTGCAATCTAATATGATTATCCAGCCTTCCTTGGAAGGCTGCTGCAAGCTATGCATACATAACTTGCAGCAGAAAGTCACTCTGTGCCTTTCTGGATCATAATCACATTATTAGATAACCTAAATAACATTTTAACATATTGTTAATGAATTAACTATTGTTTTTTGCAATAATAGTTAGTTCCATGTGTCTATTCGTTATTGTTCACACCCTATTGCTTTGTGAACAATAACTGAATGAAAACTCAGACTTAATGAGACTGCTGCAAAAAGTCTAAATACCTTCTGGTAATTTTATATCAATATCTCCGTTAATATCAGAAAACGTGCTTGTAATTTCTGCATTATATTTGCCCTCACCAAGATCCGAATCCAGACTCCCGCTGATATCCATCACCATACTATCAATCATGTATGTGTTTTTATCAATATAAACAGTTGTGTAGTACCTGGCAAGCTCGTATTTTAAAATTTGCTGTGAGTTTTCATTTACTTTATTAAAGAGCTCAACCAGATAAATATTCCCCTCAAGTATGTATTTGCCTGTTTCCGTGTTTTCTCGTGCAACCAGCCCAGCGCAAAGAGAATCACTGTCATAAAGGTTCACTATATCTATATTGTCTTCGAACAAAATATCGGAGCCTTGATCTGAAATAGTCCGTTTTGTCCACTTCCCGGTAAACATATTCTGCTCGTATAACGTATTTTCAACAAAGTAGGTATTATAACTTAAGTTTTGAATAATAGGAATACTCATGTTCAAATGAAGCTTTTTATTTTCGCGATCAAATCTAGTTGACATATGAGCATCTAGTGGTAAAATTGAGTCCTGTTGAAGAATCTGTAATTTCAAATCTGTTGAAATGACCGCCTTTTTGATAGCCAGCATAACTTCACTTGATTTTTGGATAATATCATTTACTGCTTTAAATTGTTCTTCAGTTGTAATTAGAGCAGCCCTTAGACCATCATCCCACACAACCTTTCTTTTAAAGCTTTCAGCAATAAACCTCAAAGGTACATAGGTTCTTTCGTTATATATCACTGGCGCAGCATTCAGCACAACAGGTGAACCATTTATCTTTGCTTCCAGGCTTCCTATTTTAAGATTAATCTCGATTCCATCATGGAGCAAACGCACACTTTTTGAAAAATCATCCCAGATAATGTGTTCACTATCATTTGAGACTCCAAGACTAACGGCTACCGATCTTAATGGAAGAAACGTACTACCGCTTATAATAATAGGTGTATCTTCATATGTACAAAGCTCCCCATCAATTATAATTTTTATATCCTGGCTTGGAACAGGCGTATTTTGGGCATACACTACAAGATTACACATTACAAGAATCATTGATATCAAAAAAACTACAAGAACTTTTTTTAGCATGTTCATTTCTTCCTTTCGTTTGGAACCTAGGTACAAAAATAGCACTATACTTCAAACTACACGAGTGGGCGGCTGATACACTTTAAATGAGTAAAAATCATTTTACTACTCAGATAATAATATGCCAAGTCGTCAACTAATATTAATTATAACCTTTTCTCGTATGTGATTTCAATCTGAATATCCTACTACCAGAAAAAATAATTGCACCAAACTCCAGTATTTATGGAACAGGTGTAAAAAGTCTACCTTCGCTACGCTCTAAAAGGTTGTACGCGCATAAATTCCACCGGAGGCAATATAATAACCTCGGAAACGAGGTTATTATATCATACAATTTCCTTGAAATTCATGGTATAATATTATCATGAAGAAAGGTTGCCCATATCATAGGGCGTGGATTGAAACATAAATTGCAAAACAGTAAAATTCCAAGAGGAGGTTTATTTATGGATGTATTATCTGCTATTGAAGGCAGGAGAAGTATCAGAAAATATAGTTCCAAAAAGGTTGAAGACGAGAAATTAAAAAAGGTGCTAGAAGCTGCTAGGCTTTCCCCCTCTGCAAGAAATACCCAAGCTTGGAAGTTCATTGTTGTAAAAGATCCTGATAAAATAAAAAAGATTGGTGATACTACACAATCTTCTCAATTTTTATCTGAGGCACCTTGTGTAATAGTTGCTTGTGGTGCAGATCCGCAGAGTATCATGCGTTGTGGGCAATTAAGACACACAGTAGATCTATCTATTGCAACAGCATACCTCATACTTGAGGCTTATGAGCAAGGCCTTGGAACCTGTTGGATTGGAAGTTACGATGAACAAAAAGTAAAAGAAATTTTAAATATCCCAAAAGGTGTCAGAGTCGTAGCGCTAACACCCCTTGGATATCCAGCTGAAACCCCTGATGCCCGCTTCAGAAAGAGTTTGGATGAAATTGTATGTTATGAAACATATAATTAACTTAGCATGCAACTATACCATACCCCAACTTTTCCACATTCTTGATTCTTACGCTGTTCATGCATTTTGGAGTCCACAAGTGTAAAATCATAGAACCTTTTTTATCTATAACAGCCTATTGCTCTATAACAGTCTATTGTTAAGAGTAAGTTGGACTCTACAGTTTCACAAGATTGGCGTATTTCGCCATAAGTCTTTTCATTCCTGTTTTTCTGAACTGGATTTCTACTTTAAAATCATCCTGTTCCTCTTCTATTGAAGTAATTGTCCCCACACCAAATTTGCGGTGTACAACCATATCTCCAACACTAAAGTCAAATTCTAAGGATTCTGATTTCAAAGATGGCTGTGCTACAGCAGTAATTTTCGAGCCAAACCCTCCGAAATTTCTGCTTTCCCTTGTAGAATTCACATTTGTAGGATTCACATTAAGATCCTGCGTAAGAGATACATCTACTTCCTTCTTGAACCTAGAGGCAGAGTTATATGATGTATTGCCAAATAGCGTCCTGCTCCTTGCGTTAAGTAAATAAAGCGTTTCCTTAGCACGAGTTATGCCAACATAACATAGTCTTCTTTCCTCTTCAAGCTGCACTTCATCAGTAACGGAACGATAGCTAGGGAAAACTCCTTCTTCCATACCTGTAATAAATACCACTGGGAACTCAAGCCCTTTTGCACTGTGGAGCGTCATTAAAACGACACTATCAGTCTCCTCTTCCAAGCCATCAATATCAGAAACTAGAGAAATTTGTGCAAGAAAACCTTCCAATCCTCCGGTATCTTCTTGAGAATCAAATTCCAGTGCTACTGATATTAGCTCTTTAATATTCTCTATTCTTGTATTTGCTTCAATCGAATTCTCCTTCTCAAGAGCTGTTAATATTCCTGACGCTTCTATAACTTTTACTATAAGCTCAGCAACAGAAACCTGATCATTTATCTTTCTTAACTCCAATATCATTTTGCAAAATGAATCTAGTTTTGGCTTTGCTCTTTGAAGCTCTGGATAGTTTATAGACGATGAAATTACTTTAAATATGCTTTCTTCATTTATAACAGCGATTTGTTCAGCTCTATCAACAGAAGTACCCCCTATACCTCTCTTTGGAACATTTATAATTCTCTTAAGGCTAATATTATCATCAGTATTTTGAATTATTCTAAGGTATGCAAGTACATCCTTTATTTCCTTTCGGTCATAGAACCTCAAACCACCGATAATTTTATATGGAATTCCCTCTCTTACAAGCGTATCTTCTACTACACGAGATTGTGCATTCATTCTGTAAAGAATGGAGAAATCGTCATAACTCTTTCCATCAGAATGAAGTCTTTTAATCTCTCTGGAAATAAACAAGGCTTCCGCATGTTCATTATCCGCTGTAAAGCTCTTAATTTTGCCACCCTCATCGTTCTTTGTCCACAATTTTTTGTCCTTACGCCCTGTATTATTATGGATGACGCTATGTGCTGCTTCCAGTATCGTTTTGGTAGAACGATAGTTTTGCTCAAGCTTTATAACCTTAGCATCAGGGAATTCCTTTTCAAAGTCTAATATATTTCTGATGTTTGCCCCTCTAAAAAGGTATATTGACTGATCATCATCGCCAACAACACAAATATTGCGGTGCTCCTGCGCTAAAAGACTAATCAATGTATACTGAGCGGTGTTTGTGTCTTGATATTCATCCACCATAATATATTTAAATCTGTACTGGTAGTATCGAAGTACATCTTCATATTCAAGTAAAAGCCTGATTGTATGCAGAATAATATCATCAAAGTCAAGTGCATTGTTAAGGCGCAATCTTTTTTGATACAAGGTATAAATATTGCCAATTATAGCTAGTCTAAAATTTGATTCATTCATCTTTGTGTATGCATCTGGATCAATCAACTCATCCTTAGCTCTTGATATAGCATTTAGCACTGCTCTTGGTTCAAAGTCTCGTTCATTAAGATTTAGTTGCTTAATGCAATCCTTAATCAGTGTTTTCTGATCTGCCGAATCATATATTACAAAATTACGTTCAAATCCAATTTTATCAATATTTCGTCTCAAAATACGCACACATGCAGAATGGAACGTAGAAATCCATATATCCTTTGAATCTTCACCAATAATTTTTTCAACTCTTTCCTTCATTTCATTAGCCGCTTTATTGGTAAATGTTATAGCAAGTATATTACTCCTATTTATGCCCTTCTCCCCTATTAGGTAAGCAATCCTGTGCGTAAGTACCCTTGTTTTTCCCGAGCCTGCTCCTGCCAGTATTAAAAGTGGTCCATCCACATGCATTACAGCCTGTTTTTGCTCATTATTCAATCCACTAAATAAATTCATACTTTTCTCCTCTTATGTAAATCTGATTTCATAAACATCAAAAATGAAAACTAAATGCCTTAAGACCTAAGGTAATTTCTTACGCAATTATATCATGAATTTCGAAGAAATTGCATGATATAATAGTGCATGTGCGTTTTTTGCTTTAGCAAAAAATATCGCACGCACATAAATTCCGCCGGGGGCGTATAATGTCCTCGGCAACGAGGACATTATATCATAAATTCCGCCGGAGGCGTATATAGAAAAGCATATCAAACTTAAGATTATCAAAAAATCTACCCACTTCTTCTAATCTGCTTTTGAAAAAAGCCATATCCCATGTTAGAGGATATGGCTTCTCACAATTTGAATTTTAAAACTCAGGTTCAATCAAACCATAATCTCCATCTTTTCTTTTATACACAACATTAACCTCATTGGTATGCGCATTAGAAAATACAAAAAACGAATGTCCCAATAGATTCATTTGAAGTATCGCTTCTTCCATATCCATGGGCTTTACCGCAAACCTCTTTGTTTTTACTATATTAAAATCGGTTACCTCGTCTGTAGCTGTCCCTCTTTTAGAATCTTTCTGGCTTTCATCAGTTTTGAAGGCATTCTTATGTAGATTCTTTTCTAGGCGAGTTTTGTATTTTCTAAGCTGCCCTTCAAGAATATCTACTGCCTTGTCTAAAGAAGTATACATGTCATCGCTGGATTCCTCAGCTCTTAAAACAGCACCATTGAAGTAAATAGTCACTTCCATAATATGTCTATTTTTCTGGATGCTCATTCTAACTTGAGCTTCTGCTTCTGGCTTGAAAAACTTTTCAACTTTACCAACTTTTTTTAGAACTCTCTCCTTGAGCGCTTCAGTTACTACAAAATTCCTGCCGGTAATGATAATTTTCATATGTGCCAGCTCCTTTCCTTTACTTTAAGCAGTTAAAATCTTACTGATACATAAACTATATGGCCGAAATTTACATTGCTTATTAATATTGTTACCCTAAAAAACAACACTTAAAATACTTTTATTTATATTTATTCTCAAAAACAATTTTTATCCTGGTAAATTTAATTTCACCCTAAAAAACTCATACAGGAAATCTCTTTATCCACTTTACATTCACAAAACGAATGTTTTGTGAATGTAAAGTCTGTGGATATTGTGCATAAACTTGTGAATAACTACTATCAGCGTCTTTTAGAGCTGTGGATAATATTTTACCACCCAATTTTATGGCAAGTATCAATTACGCGCATAACCTCTCGTGTTTGCTCAAGCCTGACATAGGGTTCTTTACCCTCGGCATAATATTCATAACATTTGTCATAATAATTAATACGCGAAAAATCAGACAGTAAAACTTCAGTCTCTTTCCACGGAATTTCATCATTATTTGCGTAGCTCCGGCCTTCTGCAGCGAGTTCAGTTTTTAGTTCAAGGTTTTTCAGATCATCCTTATTATAATACTTGACATTATATGTCCTATCTCCTTTGACATTTCTCCCCAAAACCGCAGTTCCACGTTCGCCGAAAACTATGCATGGAGTCAAATGCTGAGATGAAGCCATGTTAATATCAAGATCAAGTATTACATTGTTTTCTGTCACTATTACTGCTTTAACCACATCATCAGCATCTCCGAGAGTAGCAATACTTCTTAAGTGGCAGGAAATATCTAAAGCTTTGCTCCCAGTTACATACAAAAGCTGATCTATGTAATGAGCTCCATAATTGTTTAACATACCTCCGCCAAACTTCTTTTGTGTCTGCCAATCACTCCTGCGTTGATATCTTGAAATGCTCCTTTTGATCATATATACAGGACCAATAATGTCTTTTTCAATTATATATTTTATTGCCTGCGTTTCAGCAGCGGTCCTATGAGGTTGATAAACCATCAGTTTTCTTTGAAGCTTTTTGCTTGCTTCAATCATTCTATCTGCTTCTTCCAGAGTTGGCGCCATTGGTTTTTCCAAAAACACATCTATTCCCTTTTCCATTGCAGCTATTGTTTGATCTGCATGAAAAGGAGTTGGAGATGCAATTACAATAAGATCAAGCTTCTCATTCTCAATTAGTTTTGAAAAGTCAGTATAGCCTTTCACCGAAAACTCTTCGATGCCTTCATTTACCCTTTCTTGAAGCGGATCCAATAATGCACAAAGTTCAAATCCCTCATGTGATATGATATGTGGAATATGAAACTTCCAACCTATTCTTCCTAATCCCACAACAGCTGTTTTTAGTTTTTTCACTAAATAACCTCCCTAATTTGTCTTTTTTTCTTTGCACTCTTTACAGTAACCATAAAATTTAACCTTGTGGTTAATAATTTCAAAACTATACTTTTGAGTCCCGCCTAGGAAGGGGCAAATTGCAAGCTTCGCTTGCTACTCGTCTATGCATCCTAGCTGCTGCAAGTTATGCGTGCGTAGCTAGCAGCAGAAAGTCACATTGTGACTTTCTTACGATCATATCACAAGAATTAAATACTTACATATAGTATATCAAATGGAAATTTACTTTCAATATAATTTTCGAAGAGATTTAATGGTACAGCTCACTCTTACTATATTTCTTTAGCTAGCTGTTAACAGTGGCGATGTAGTTCACTCAGATGTCTTATAGGCTCCAAAGTAATAAAGTAGTCCAACTTCCTTAATTTATTCATGGATTCACAACAGTAGGGGTAATTCCAATACCTCTGGAAGCTCTTGTAAGTGCAGTCCATGTTGCACATCCAGCTATACCATCAGGGCTTAGCCCCCTTGATCTCTGAAAGCCTATCAGAGCATTCCTAGTTCCCCCTCCAAAAATACCATCAAGACCTGATCCAGTGAAACCAAGTGCATTGAGTGCATCCTGAAGGATAAGAACATACTGGTTGACAGAACCAAGTCTTACCAGAGGGTAACCTGCTACACATGCCGGAGGTCCAAGCCTTCGGTCGACATGTACCCACGTTGGAGTAAGATATGCAGGCTCAACGTATACCCAAACACCTAAACTTGCAGCTAAGTTTCTAAGCTCATTTCTTTCAGACTGTGTAGCTGTTTGTGCAAGATCAAGTGCTACACCAGCATAATGCTGTGACTGGTATCCATGCCCGCCTTCCCAGATTCGCTTAAAAGCATAGCCTACATAAATACTTCGTCCCCAAGCATTTCGTGTTGAATTCCAAGCTTCCATGGTCCGTACATCAGTCCACAGTACATTCGAATCAGAACTGCCCCTAAACTCTCTAACCAATAAAGTGTTGCCTGTATTATAGGGCATTGATTGGTTTTCCGCCCTTTGGTAGCGTTCAAAACTATTTGAATAATTATTATATACAAGTATTGTTGCCAATAGAAAAAGCCTCCTTTACATAAATGATCATATTTCATTATATGCAATCAAAGGCTTTAGTGTTTATATCTTCTTTACACTGTGCAAACATCAAAATCTATGGAATAATTTAAAAAGCAATTAATATAAAAACTGTCTCATGTAATATTAATATGCTGAATCAAAACCGCTCAAAAACTCAATTGTAAATTCATCTCCATACATAGCTTCATCCAATTTCTTCTGGTATTCAGTCATTTTGTACGATTTTTCTATATCATCTCTTTGTGAATCAAGAGTATTATATACGCTATCCAGTTTCATCACATGAAAACCATGTATTGTTTTCACAATCCCCGTATCACCGGCTTTGTGAGAGAATGTCCAATCCTCAAATTCGGGTACCATTTGCCCATACTGTATTGTATACATACCTCCGTTGTCTTTAGAGCCTGGATCCTCACTGTACTCTTTTGCTAAAGCTGCAAAATCCTCTCCGCTATTTACCCTGCCCAATAAATCTTGCGCCAGCTTCTCTTTTTGTGCAACAGTATCAGTATTTGCACCCTCTTCAACTAAAGCAAGAATGTGCCTTACGGTTGCCTTATCAAAAGAGTTTTTATACTTTTCATAGTATTCAATTAATGCTTGTTCATCTGCCTCAATCTCTTCAGTCTTAGCTTCCATGTATTTTTGAGTTTTTATATTATCTTTGTATATTTTTTCTGCTCTTCTCAAACTAACACCATAGAAGTTTTTAACATAATCACCAAGACTTATCCCTCTGGCTCTTGCCTCCTCTTCCAGACTGCTCCGGAAATTTTTCCACTCTTCCTTTAATACTTTACTTCCCACTTTAAAATTGTCTTCCTTTGCTTTTATCAGCAAAATTTCAGTTCGCACAGCTTCTGTTAAAGCATACTGCTTCAAACTATCCATGAGACTTCCATATCCGGTATCTTCATATAGATAGCTCTGTGTGCTGGTATAAGGACTTTTATCTTTCAGAGCTTGCTGTACATATTGAGTTAAATAATAGCTAAATTCATAACCATTGACCGTGTTTTTATTTACTTTAGCAACATCCTTCGGTGTCGACAGCCAAACAAACATATAAATTAAAGCCAAAACAACTATACCTGCAATAACATAAAATGTTTTTACACCTGAGTCTACCTTTGGTTTTTTATCTTTGCCCAATCGAATCGCCCCCATTATTAAGTTATCATAATTATGACATGAAAATTGATTGATTGTTAAAAATTATTCAAGTGAAATTATAGCACAAAATGCTTGTTTCATCAATTTTCATTTGTTAATTTTTGTTCACAATTAGGTCATATCATATAATCATGCAATTTCTTCGAAATTCATGATATAATTTATTAAACGAAAGGATGTACAAAATGGGAAAAACATTGATATTAACTGAAAAGCCTTCTGTAGCAAGAGACGTTGCAAAGGTGTTAAATTGCACCCAAAAGGGCAATGGCTGCCTTTTAGGTCAAAGATATATAATCACATGGGCACTTGGTCATCTGGTTACTTTGGCTGAACCTGAAGTCTATAGTGATAAATATAAAACGTGGAATCTGGAAGACCTACCAATGCTACCAAAAAAAATGGGACTTGTTGTTATCAAACAGACATCAAAGCAGTTTGGCATAGTTAAAGGTCTGATGCATAGAAATGACATCGATGAACTTATCATTGCTACCGACTCAGGCAGAGAAGGTGAGCTGGTAGCCAGATGGATCATGCAAAAAGCGGGTTTCAAAAAGCCTGCCAAACGTTTATGGATTTCATCTCAAACAGATAAAGCAATCAAGGAAGGTTTTAACAACCTCAGACCATCTAGGGAGTATGACAACCTGTATATGTCTGCGCAAAGCAGAGCAGAAGCCGATTGGCTTGTAGGACTAAATGTAACAAGGGCACTCACATGCAAGCATAATGCACAGCTTTCCGCTGGCAGAGTTCAAACTCCAACTCTTGCAATGATAGTTGAACGTGAAAATGAAATAAAAAGATTCCTTCCTAAGGATTACTGGACAATAACTGCAACACTAAACGGATATACTGTGCAATGGCAGGATAAGACTTCCGGGCAAAAAAGAGTATTTGATAAAGCACTTGCTGACAGCATAGTAAAAAATATATCAGGCCAGATAGGAGAAATAATTGAAGTACGAAGAGATGCAAAAAGGGGGCTTCCTCCCCTTGCTTATGACCTGACAGAACTTCAGCGTGATGCCAACCGTAGATTTAGTTATTCAGCAAAAAAAACATTATCTATTATGCAGCGACTATACGAAACACATAAACTTGTGACATATCCTAGAACTGACTCAAAGCATATCTCAAGCGATATTGTCCCTACACTTATTGACAGGCTGAAAGGCATCGCTAAAGGACCATATGCTAAAGATGCCCAGGGCTTAATAAGAGGAAAGATCAACACAACAAAACGTTTAGTAGATAACAGCAAGGTCACAGATCATCATGCAATCATACCCACTGAGCAGCATTTGATTTTATCCTCTCTCAATGCAGAGGAGCGCAACATATATGACTTAATAGTCAAAAGATTCTTGGCAATTCTTAGTCCTCCTTGCGAGTATGAGCAAACCACTGTAAAACTTGATGTTAAAGGTGAATTATTCTGTGCCAGCGGGAAAATTATCAAATCATATGGATGGAAGTCTATTTATGGCAGTACTGAATATAGCAACGATGATATAAACGATGAAAATGATGAAGATAATGACCAATCACTCCCCGATATTACCAAAGGACAAAAGGAAAAGTTGATGTCTGTCAGAATAATAAATAGAAAGACAAAACCTCCTGCAAGATACACTGAAGCTACTTTACTCACTGCAATGGAACACCCTGGCAAGTTCCTTGATAACAAAGCTCTAAGAGATGTTATTGAAAACACCAGTGGTCTTGGTACACCTGCAACAAGAGCAGATATTATTGAGAAGCTATTTGACACTTTCTATGTAGTAAGAAACGGAAAAGAAATAACTCCTACTTCAAAAGGCATTCAACTTATAGGGCTTGTGCCACCTGATTTAAAATCACCAGAACTAACCGCAAAGTGGGAACAGCAGCTTTTAACTATCAGCAAGGGCAAAACAAAACCAGAAGCTTTTATTTCCGAAATGAGAGATTATGCATCAAAGCTGGTACGTTCAGTAATTGTAAATACCAGTGTATATAAACATGATAATATCACAAGAGAAAAATGCGAGTGTGGGAAATTTCTACTTGAAGTGAATGGAAAAAGAGGCAAGATGCTTATTTGTCCTGATCGCGAGTGTGGCTACAGAAAAATGCTGTCCCAAACTTCAAACGCAAGATGCCCTAATTGTCACAAAAAGATGAATATCCTAGGAGAAGGTGAAAACAAAACTTTTGCGTGTTCATGTGGACATAAAGAAAAGCTGGATGCATTCAAAAAGAGAAAAAGCGAGCAGGTAAGCAAGAAAGATGTCAACAGATTTTTACAGCAGCAAGGCTCAGATAAAGCAATCAACTCCAGCTTAGCTGATGCATTATCTAAGTTAAAATTGTGAGGGTTTATCTAAAAACCACCGATTAGTGGTTTTACTTTTAGCACGTGATAAAATGCGCAAAACCGCCTATGGTCTTAAAAACTTAGCCCTATCATATATGGGCTGTGTCCAAAGCATTGCACCATGCTCGCTAATTACCTGCGCCCTCACATACAGTTCGCTACCTTCCATTTTGTATTCTCCTAATTCGCCAGTCATCTCCTTTAATATCTTGCCATCTTTGCCAATGAAGACATATTTGTTCTCCTTGACATAAGTATCCTTGGAAGTTGCATGCAGTCTAACAGTATTATTCTCAAATGAGAATTCATGTAGAATCAGTCCAGTAGAAACATATAAGCTCCCTGCATCAATTGATTCTCTTACACTCTCTTGATCTCTTTTAGCATAAATAACGTTCCACGACCTATCCAAGTTATGCCATCTATGGAAATCATCATTTCCAAATCCCCATACAAGTTTTCCCTGCGAAAGCAGGAAATCCCAGGTGTCCGTCGCAAGTCCAGTACCCTTGAGTCTGAAAATAACTGAGTTAAAAATTTCAATCCCAGTATAACCCTTCATATCCATAAGATTTGCCCATGACCAGTATTCTTTTCTCTGCCAATTTGGATGACACATAATAACAAAGCCGCCTTCTTTTAAGCACTCATTGACAGCAAACTGGTTTGTGCCCTCTACAGCAGTTTTGTTTCCGATACAGAGCATATGAGGGTGATCACTATATTCATAGCCATTTATAAGAATCATATCGTATTTTTTCTGATATTCGCTAGCATCTGTATACAAACGGTGGTTTGAAATTGTCAAAACATCGTATCCAGCTTCCTTGTATGCAGAAATTACATCATCTATTTCATTAGCACCGCAGGTATTAGGTCCGGTACCAGCATGTATATGAAAATTCGATTTTAACCACTCTCTATTTTTAAAGTTCAAGCTTTCATAAGGATTTGCATACATACTATAACCTCCTAGGATTACATCTTTATGTGATTAAGTTATTCCAACCTATTAACTAAACAGCTTTATCATACACTATTACAAAATAATGTTCAATACGTTTGTTCGCCCAAAGTAATTAGTGTGCCATGACGGGGTTTCTGTTCAGACCCTCTATAACTTGAGATATAACTGTGCAATAGTAACCATGACGCGGTTAATCACACCTAATTTCATCATTATAGTAAAGATAGGGCTCTGCCTATAAACAAAGGGCCACACAATCTGTTGAAAATATTCATTCTTAATTAGTCATCTTTTTAATCATTCCTAAATATTTATAATATATAGAAACAGTTGCACAAGTAATTTTAACATGCCCTAGTTGAATTAATATGCAGGAAATAGAGCTTGCACTCAGCCACTCTTAGTGGTCCATTTGGTTGCTATTGCCAAACAAATAGCTTTTTAAAAAACAACACAATTTGAAAAGGAATGATTAGAAAATGTTATTTAAGAAATTCTCAAAAAAACAAATAGAGCAGATTAATGCACCTGATGATGAGAACACAAAGCTTATTGAAGAAATACAAAAAGTAAAAGAGCAGCTTGAAAGTGCCAACACCATGTTTAATTTTACTACCGATCCAAAGCTTACAGAAAGTGCAATACATGAAATTAACTCATGTCAGCTAAGATATGATTTTCTGGTTAGAGAAGCAAAGATTAAGGGATTGGTACGCCATTAAAATTTTGGGTTTAAATAATTCCAATATTGCATAAAGAAGTATTTCTTTTTCATGCCCTTCCCCTTTTGTATCCTTCATCGAAAATTTCATTGATAAATAATACTATAATGGTGTAATATATTAATACACTTAGTTTTCTTTAAGTTTTCATTGTTTATATGTTGTTCACAATGTATTTATGTTTTATGAAATGAGTTAAGCAGCGCACTAGGTTATAGATTAACAAACGACAATACTAGCTTTAAGAAAAACTTAAGTAAGTATATTGCTGGAGGGACGTAAATAAAATTAATGATATACATATATTCAGTTTTGGTAGTTATCATTCTACTTCTTATTTATATGCGCTTTGAAGCAGCTAATGTTAAAATAGAAAAGGTTGATCTTTCTAAAAACAAGAACGGTCTTAGAATAATTCAATTGTCAGATATTCATGTCAATATGCTAAAAGTTCCAGCTGAAAAAGTACGAAAAGCTATCATTGATGAAAAACCTGATTATGTAATTTTAACAGGTGACTATATTGATCACCCCATGCATATTCCTGACTTTATCAAGTTTCTTGAAGAAATCAAAACAGGGGTTCCAACCCTGTTAAGTCTTGGTAATCACGATATAAGAACTTTCAAAAATGATAAAAATGGACTGTATGATTTCATAACCAGAATTGAGAAAACCGGAGCAAAAGTCTGGGAAAACCACAGTGAGGTTGTACAAAAAGGAAAGATAAAATATAATCTTATTGGATTCTCCGATCTAAAATCCGGATATGTTGATTTATATAAGCCATTTACGCAATGCTCAAAAGACGCCTTTATGAATATCGCTTTTTCTCATAATCCTGATATTGTCTGCGAATTTCCTAAAGGTAAAGTTGATTTTCTAATGTGCGGACACTTTCACGGCGGACAAGTGTGGACTCCATTTTCTCTTGAGTTTAAAATGCTCCGTGATGACGAGCTGTGTAAAGTTGGAATACAAAAAGGTCTCCATAAAGTACAGGGTACTAATATATACATAAACAGAGGATTAGGAAATGTTATATTCCCACTCCGGTTTATGTCACGACCCGAAATAACTGTTTTTCAATTGCCATAAGTCCATCCAAATCTACCGATGCAGAGACTGGACTAGTTTCCCTATGTATCACCTGCTTTTAAAAAAGTGGGCTACGCCACTTTTTTTCGCTAGGGAACCTTATGGTTCCCTTCGACGGATGCTCCGCATCCTTGAGCACCCTCCTTAAAGCAGCAAAGGGGATTCCCCTTTGCAATCCCCTTTGTCTAGGAAAGTATACTTTCCTAGACAATAAAAAAGGTGCAGGGACACGCAGGCAATCCTGTTATTTCTTATAACACGCAACTATTTCACCATAGTACATAGTGTGTGGATCTCCCTTGGCATACCATCTATTTGTTGAAACATCCTCAAGTGCTTCAAGAACCATATCTCGCTTATATATAACTTTGCATTCATAAAAAAGGTCACATTCACCTATAACCGGAACTTTTACATTCTGACTTGGCATAGCAGTAAGGTTCATTTCTTTAAACTTATCCACATCACGACCAGATTTACTTCCGCAAAATGCCAGCTCCTTTTTTAAGCCTCCAAAAGGTATGCTTACAGTAAATTCATTTGTCTCTTCAATCAACCCATGTGTAAAGCGTGAAAACCTCACTGGAGCAATAAATACCGGCTTTTTCCAGTATATCCCCACACTCCCCCAACCAATTACCATGGCACTAGGTTTTTCAATACCGGATGCTAAAAACAATCCACCTCCACCTAACTGTTCAATCACTTTGGGTAAAAATTCGTTGTAATCTACTTCAACCATTTGAAAACCGCTGCACAAAATAACTGCAGCTCCTCCTTCCATTAATTATATTTAACTATACGCACTTTGTAGCCCATATAAAACACTAACATTATTGAATTTTAAGAAAACCGATTGTTTTCTAAAATCAATCAATACCCGGGTTTCCCCAACAACCTAAACATATTCTTCTTGTACTCCTCAACACCTGGCTGAACAAAGGGATTAACTCCCATAAGGTATCCGCTTATTCCGCAGGCTTTTTCAAAAAAGTAAACAAGACTGCCAAAATAAAATTCATTCAGCTCAGGGATTTTAAGAAAAAGGTTAGGTACGCCTCCGTTAGTATGTGCCTGAATTGTACCTTCCATAGCCATTTGGTTCACATAGTCAATATTTTTCCCAGAAATGTAATTTAGTCCGTCCAAATCATTTACTTCTGCTTCGATTTTAATAACCTTTTTGACATTTTCCACCTTCAAGACGGTTTCAAAAATATTCCTCAAACCATCTTGTATATATTGACCCATGGAATGAAGGTCTGTAGTACAATCTATGCCAGCTGGAAAAATACCTTTCTTGTCTTTCCCTTCACTCTCACCATAAAGCTGTTTCCACCATTCAGTAAAGTAATGCAAGGCTGGTTCATAATTTACCATTATCTCTATTGTCTTACCTTTATTATATAGAATATTCCTAGACACTGCATATTTATAACAATCATTATCAAATAAATTATCACTGCTGTATTTTTCACAGGCAGCGGCAGCTCCTCTCATTATTTCATTTATATCAAGCCCAGTAGCTGCAATCGGCAAAAGTCCCACCGCTGTAAGAACAGTAAATCTTCCACCTATATCATCAGGTATCACAAAGGTTTCATATCCTTCTTCCCGAGCTAGTGACAAAAGTGCTCCCTTCGATTTGTCAGTTGTAGTATATATTCTCTTAGCAGCCTTTTTCCTTCCATACTTTTGCTCCATATAATTTTTGAACAATCGGAATGCAACAGCAGGTTCAGTTGTGGTGCCTGATTTTGATATTACATTAACTGAAATATCTTTATCCTTCAATATCTCAAACAAATCAGCAAGATAAGTCGAGCTTAAATTGTTTCCTGCATAGAATATCTGAGGTGTTTTTCTTTCGTCCTTTGAAAGATTATTATAAAAACTATGCGAGAGCATTTCTATGGCTGCTCTTGCGCCAAGATATGAGCCGCCTATCCCAATAACTACAAGCGCATCAGAATCGGACTTTATTTTTTGGGCAGCATACTTTATCCTTTCAAACTCAGATCTGTCGTAATCATTGGGTAAATCAACCCACCCAGTAAAATCACTTCCTTGACCTTTTCCAGTATGCAACATCTCATGAGCTTTCTTAACAAATTCACTATAGTACTCTAATTCTCTGTCGCTTACAAACTCACTAGCTCTTGTATTATCAAAGTTTATTTTTTCCATTTACATCATCCTTTCTGTCGTTGCTGCTTTAATTTTCTCTCATATGTCAAAAGACTTCCAAACTCATTTAAAACTCCTCAAGCCATAGCCTTGCTTCAGCATCACTTGGCATTTTCCAATCTCCCCTTGGCGAAAGGCTTATCGAGCCAACCTTAGGACCGTCAGGCAGGCATGATCTTTTAAACTGTTGACTAAAAAACCTTTTATAGAACACTTTAAGCCATTTTTTAATGGTTTTTTTATCATATTTGCTTTTAAACGCAAGCCCCGCAAGAAATATGATTTTTTCAGGTGGTGCACCATACCTTACAATATGATAAAGAAAAAAATCATGAAGCTCATAAGGTCCAATTATATCTTCTGTTTTTTGGCTTACATTCCCTTTTGAATCAGGGGGCAAGAGCTCAGGAGTAATAGGAGTATTGATTATTCTGTGAAGAACATCCTTTGAGCCTTCTTCCACAGCTTTGTCTGCAATCCATTCTATAAGATGTGTTATCAATGTTTTTGGAACGCCGGTATTCACTGCATACATGGACATATGATCACCATTGTACGTGCACCATCCTAAGGCCATTTCGGAAAGGTCTCCGGTTCCAATGGCCAGTCCTCCAACTTTGTTTGCAATATCCATTATTATCTGTGTGCGTTCTCTTGCTTGCACATTTTCATAGGTTATATCGTGAATATCAGGGTTATGTCCGATATCCTTAAAGTGCTGAAGACAGGCAGGCTTAATATCAATTTCCTTAATGTTAACACCAAGCGAATTCATAAGCTCTATAGCATTTTTATAAGTAATGTCAGTTGTACCAAAGCCCGGCATAGTCACTGCATAAATATTTTTTCGTGATATACACATTTTATCAAAAGTTTTTGCTAAAACCAATAAAGCCAGAGTAGAATCAAGACCGCCTGAAATACCTATTACCGCCTTCGTTGCTCCTACATGCTTCATTCTTTTATAAAGGGCAGAAGTCTGTATATTGAATATTTCACTTAAGCAGCTATTTCTTTTGCATAAGTCCTGTGGTATAAAAGGATGTGCAGAAACTTCTCTTTCAAGACTGGTAACATCTATTTCTTTTAAATCAAAAGCTATCTTCTCATAGACGAATTTTTCATCCATGACACCAAAGCTGGTATTTTTAGAACGATCCATAATCAATTTTTGAACATCTATTTCACCTGTTAAAAGCTGACTTTCATCTTTATATCTTTCTGATTCATTTATTAGACTTCCGTATTCCGAAATTAATGCGTGTCCGCCGCAAACCACATCAGTTGTTGATTCCCAGATACCAGCTGATACATATATATATCCCGAAATGCATCTTGCAGATTGTTGGCAAACAAGCTGCCTTCTATATTCATGCTTGCCCACAAACTCATTACTAGCCGAAAGATTAAATGTTAAAACCGCACCATTTATAGCTTGGTAACAGCTTGGAGGTATAGCAACCCATAGATCCTCACAAATCTCCACTCCAAAGCAAATCTGATGATTACTTCTTGCCTGAAAAAGCAAATTCACTCCAAAAGGTATTTCAATGCCACAAAGCTTTATGGTGCAACTTTTCTTGTCCTTGCCGCTTTTGAACCACCTCTGCTCGTAAAACTCACTGTAACTAGGTATATACGATTTTGGAACAACACCAAGTAATTTACCTTGTTGAAATATAACGGCACAATTGTAAATTTTATTTTCAAATGCCACAGGAATTCCAACAATAGAAACTATATTATAGTTTTTAGTTAGCTCTAATAGTGTGCAAAGGCTCTTTTCAGCCTCGGACAACAAAACATGCTGAAAAAAAAGGTCGGCACATGAATATCCTGTTATTGAAAGCTCAGGAAAACAAATAAGCTGCATGCCTTGATGCTCTGCAAGGGAAATCATCTCTATTATTTTCTCTGTATTGAATTTGCAGTCAGCTACCCTCATTTTGGGTACACCTGCTGCAACCTTGACAAATCCATAGTCCATGTAAGACACACCTCTTAAAATGGATAAATTTATTACAATGCCCTGCCGGCTGTACACCATGCAGGGAGTTATAGCCAGCAATTTTCAAACTCATAAAAAACTTGCAAAAAAGTTAATACCATAATATAGGATTGTTAAGTTAAAATCAAGGCTGGATTATCACGCACACAATCCGATTTTTTAGTTTGTGAAGATTAGTTTGTGAAGAATGATATAGTGTAGTAAAAAGAAGCTCTCTTACAATACGTTGTAAAGTACGGATTGCAAGAAAGCATCTTCACTCTGGATGAAGCTATTTTTAGCTTCATAAAAATATTTGGCAATACCTTTGACCTAATGTTAACATAGAAATTACTGTTTATCAAGCAGAATAAGTTTTAAGAATAAAAAATGGTAATCTATTGACATGTGACGTTTTGTATACTAAAATATAAATGTGACCAAACGTAACAACTTTTTTGATCACTTTGAATTAGTGATTACGACTTGGTATTGGTGTTGGTGTTGGTATAAACGTACCTGATTTGGTACAGGGTACTGAGTTTCGCAAATAATCAGTACTACAAAAAGGGCAGTGTTAACTGCCCACTTTTTTTCTTTATTATGCAAAGCTGATCCAATTAAAATTTCACCACACTTATAAAAGGGCAGTTTTCACCGCCCTTTTGATTACTCTTTGAGTGTATTTAGTCTATCAACTACTTTATTGTACATCTTAGTATACTTTTCTTTTTTAACCTTTTCTGCTTCAACTACCTCAGCAGGTGCTTTAGATACAAATCCTTGATTTCCAAGCTTTTTATCAACCCTTTCAATTTCACTCTGCAAGTTTTTCTTATCTTTAATAAGCCGTTCAATCTCTTTTTCAATGTCAATCAAATCCTCCATTGGCATAAAAATTTCAGCACCTTCAACAACAGTAGAAGCTGAACTCTGGGCTATTCCAGATCTGTCAGGTTGAACAGTTACATTTGATGCTGCTGCAAGACGTTCAAAAAAGCTCTTTCCTTCTATGAAAATTTCTCTTATTTCAGGGTTTTCTGCTACAACAATCAAGTTGGCCTTGCGTGATGGCGGGACATTCATTTCAGATCTTACATTTCTCACATTTCTTATAGCATCCATAATCAAACTCATTTTTCTTTCTTCCTCAGGAAAATCGAACTCATCACAACTTACTGGCCACTCTGAAATCATTATACTCGGGTCATTATTTACTAAATGTCTGTATATCTCCTCAGTAATAAATGGCATGAAGGGATGTAAAAGCTTCATGGACAAACCCAGAACATAATTCAAAACAAATTGTGCTTCCAGCCTTGAATCACTTTCGCTGTCATAAAGTCTTGGTTTTGTGAGCTCAATGCACCAATCACAGAACTCTTCCCAGATAAACTCATAAATCTTTTGCAAGGCTATTCCAAGCTCAAATTTCTCCAAATTTGAAGTAATTTCTGCAGCTACATTATTAGCTCTACTCAATATCCATTTATCAGCAATTGTAAACTTGTCAAAATTCACCTTTGAAAAGTTAATTTCCTCATCAAAATTCATAAGAACAAACCGTGATGCATTCCATATCTTGTTAGTAAAGTTTCTACCTGCCTCTACTTTTTCGTCAGAGAACCTCAAGTCACTACCTGGAGAAACACCAATAATCAATGCAAACCTTAGAGCATCGGTACCATATTTATCTATTCCCTCAAGGGGGTCTATACCGTTTCCAAGAGATTTGCTCATTTTGTGTCCATCAGCATCCCTTACAATGCCGTGGATAAATACATGCTTAAAAGGTGCTTTATCCATTTGCTCCATTCCGGAGAAAATCATCCTTGCCACCCAAAAGAAAATAATATCATAGCCTGTGACAAGAACACTGGTAGGGTAAAAATAATCAAGGTCTTCCGTTTTATCAGGCCACCCCAGCGTTGAAAAAGGCCATAGTGCTGAGCTGAACCATGTATCCAAAGTATCCAGGTCTTGTTCAATTTTTGAACTATCGCATTTTGTACACCTCTTAGGATCTTGTCTTGATACAATTACTTCACCACAATCTTTGCAGTAATATGCTGGTATTCTGTGTCCCCACCATAGCTGTCTTGAAATGCACCAATCCTGAATATTCTCCATCCAGTTAAAATATATTTTGGAGAACCTATCAGGTACAAACTGAATAGTGCCATCTTTAACAACTTCTATTGCCCTTTTGGCAAGAGGCTTCATACTAACAAACCACTGCATAGAAATAGCAGGCTCAATATCAGTGCTGCAACGGTAGCATTGCCCAACATTATGAGTAAGATCCTCAATCTTAATAATCAAATCAAGGTTATGAAGATCATGAACAATCTGTTCGCGAGCTTCATAACGATCAAATCCTTCATATTGCACAGCATTTTTATTCATCACGGCATCGTCTCCAATAACCTTTATCTGTAAAAGGTTATGCCGAAGACCTATTTCAAAGTCGTTAGGATCGTGCGCGGGGGTTATCTTAACCGCTCCTGTACCAAATTCCATCTCTACGTATTCATCAGCAATTATTGGTATCTCTCTGTTTACTAGAGGCAGAATTACAGTTTTTCCAACTAGGTGACTAAACCTTTTATCATCAGGATGGACTGCTACCGCTGTATCTCCTAGCATTGTTTCAGGTCTTGTTGTCGCAACAACAATATATTCCTCACTATCCTTGACTGTATACTTTATATGCCATAGTTTACCTTCTTGCTCATCATACTCAACCTCTGCATCAGATATTGAAGTATTGCACTTAGGACACCAGTTTATAATCCTCTCACCCCGATAAATCAACCCTTTTTCATATAATCTGACAAATACCTCCTTTACAGCTTCAGATAATCCTTCATCCATGGTGAATCGTTCGCGCGCCCAGTCACAGGAGCTTCCAAGTTTTCTTAACTGCTCAGAAATTCTTCCACCGTAAAGTTCTTTCCATTCCCAGGCTTTTTCAAGGAATTGCTCTCGACCAAGCATTTCCTTGGTGATGCCTTCCTTATCCATTGCTTCAACAATTTTAGCTTCAGTTGCAATACTGGCATGATCAGTTCCGGGCAGCCACAGTGCCGAATATCCTTGCATCCTTCTCCAGCGGATAAGAATATCTTGTAGCGTTTCATCTAGAGCATGCCCCATATGAAGCTGTCCCGTAATGTTCGGTGGTGGAATCACAATTGTGTACGGTTTTTTAGTTTTATCAACCTTAGCATGAAAATAGCCTTTTTCCATCCATTCATTATACAACCTGTCTTCTACCTGTTTTGGGTCATATATTTTATCAATATTTTTCCTTGTGCTCACTATAACAACCTCCATTTTAGGTTTAATTTCTAATGTTAATGAAATTCAAAGTATTTTTATCCTACTAGAAAATCACATCATGACTTTATGATTCATAATCATAAAGTTTAAATCTTGTTAAATAAATTAGTACTCTAAAAACTAAAAAAACCCTTCATCCAAAACATGGACGAAAGGCATCTTCCGCGGTACCACCAAAATTCCCTATAGGCTCTTAATAAATAATAACGGATTAATCCGCCGGTACTTACTAAAATTTCAGCGCCGGTGCTCCCAAGCTACCTTCAACAGTCTGTTTCCCAGAGAACTTTTCAGCCGGTGGATTCTCCTCTCTTTGGGGCATAACAATCTACTCCTCTTGTTCATTGACTTTTAAAAATATTAACTTTCATATATAATACAGCATAGATTTGCTAAACGTCAAGGGGAAGATTTTTAAAAATATATTCCGCTCCTTATTAGGTTACAGTTCCCCCTCTATAAATCAATCAAATGAACAATGACCTTATGCTATTTATGTCACACAAATTCAGCAATTCTACTATTAATCGTCTTTCTTTTAGCTAATAACCATTCAGCATCTTTAGGATATTCACCAAAAGTAATAGGTTCTTCCAAACCATCTTCTAAGATACTTATGACAGCTTCTCTACCTATAAATGTTTCAAGAAGCAAAAGTGCACGCAAATCCTGAAGTGCTTCATTAAAAACCTCCAACCTTATAGATTCAATAGGTCCATCTTCGCCGGGATAGACTAGAAATGCATCCCCAGATGGAAATGCATATGACGCATCTGTTACTCGATATGGATCCACAGGATAACGGGATAATACGCTGTACCAGAAGTTGAAACCCCAATGCAAAAAACCCTTTATTTTAAACTTGTAAAGCTGCATCCCTATAATTCTATTCCGGGCTGATGGCATGTTGAAAAATCGATTTGAGACCTCTTTATACTGACTGCAACAGTAATAAGTCCATAAATCTGGAACCTCGTTTTCAATAAATTCCTTTATATGATTGTTGGCTGGGATAGGGTTCTTTATAACTCCTTTCTTGTAAAACTCGTAGTTTGACAGTGCATCAATAACAGGGTAATCCTCTAAATGTTCTTGTAAAATGTTACTTGCAATCTTATAGCTTTCAAAATGCTCCAATTTAGGTTCGTCTGAAACATGAAAGTAACAGCGCTTCTCAAGATCATTACGCTTTATAAACTTTTTTAGCTCTGGAAGAAACTGTGATAGAAAAAGTTTGTACTCCTCACCACCAGCATCTGTATCCCATCCAAAGATGCGTTTTGATTCTCCGTTTTCGGTTGCAATTATTTTAGGTGCATTCTTAGCGCCCCATTGAGTAAATAAATGAGAAAATTCAAAATACTCAACACCCTTTGATATGCACAAATCTATCCAACGCTTAAGTTTTTTGAAACAAAAACTAAACGAATCATTCGACTTTATAACATCCACTAGTTGAACGGTAGGTCTTTCACTTCCAATTTCGGTATCTAGGGGCGGTGTAAACAAGGGTGTAAGTATTGTATTAATTCCGTGTTTTACTGCAGTTTGTATAAACTGTCCGATTCGCATCCAATGTTCTTCACTGAATACCGGAACCCTATAATAAGTTGCCAAGCAATCTGTATGAAACCACTCAGTATGCACTAATTTTTGCTTGGGAAGTAGTGCATTTATAACTTGCAGCTGGTATACGACTTTGACTGCCTCATCCTCTGTGTTCTCAAAAAATGCAATCTCAACCGGATAATTACCCGACTTTATATATCCCTCTGGTTCAATTGTAACCCATAATGCACGCCACTGCCCAGGTATGACCACAATTTCTTCATTATCTATCGGTGTAAGTAAGTCAGGATATAAACCTGGAGCAGTTCTTAATACATTTTCATCGTGATCAATGTAACAAGGCATTTCGGAAGGTACAAGATCCACTTTTCTTATAGAAACAAAAGGAGCAAGCTCTGAATTTACATGTAACCTAATACTTTTCCTTCTTAATGCTGACCAGTAATAAGCAATCTGAAAAGAATACACTTCATTGCCAAGCATTGATCCCATACACTGTTGCCCATATGTCGGTTCTTCATCTGCAAAAGTCTTTACTAAAGAACTCAATAATTTTAATTTCATTTTCTCGCTTAAAAACATTAGAATCGTCCTCTCATTTTTTTAATAAATCAAAGCTCTTTATCTCTGAAATCTCCGAACACGTAGAGGTTACTACGGTTTAATCTCAACCGCAGTCCCCATTGGCGAATACTCCCACAATATTCTTATATCATCATCAGATACAGCAATGCAGCCTAAAGTCCAGTCGCCAGAAGTACCACCACCATGAATTCCCACTTCCCCTCCTAGAGCAGTATTCCAGGGTGGCTGTTTCTTCCCATTTATATGTTCTTTTATCTTTTCAAAAGTTCTATTATCTATCAAATCACTGTCCGATCCTCGTTTTGCATCTTCGATACCAGGATAGCTGATCCCCATGAATAATGTAAACGGACTATTCGGATTCCTTGTGCAAATATAATAAATTCCTTCAGGCGTTCTGCTGTCACCCTCCTTGTTTTTATCACCTTTTGGATGTCCCCCAAGTGCAATTTTAAACCTTCCTATTAATTCTTCATCTCCATACAACTCCAGAACCCTGTCATTTTTGAATATTTTGATAAAAGTCTGACTTGGTTTTATAGAAGGCTCATTGAAAAACAAATTCTCACTTGCTTTTTGCTTATCATTTATATCACTGTTTTCAGTTATTTGTTCCAAAATAGCCTCAGAGTCAAACTTAGACTTCAAACCATCACTTACTTCAATTTTTGAATCGTGCTTATATATATTGGAAATCCCTGTACTTTCTCCTGCTTTGCTTTTTTCATCCAGTCCATCACTATAGTTACACCCAAAAGTAGTTAAAACCAGCATCAAAAAGATCAGAATTACTACAAACTTTACTGCCTTTTCAACCCTTTTAATTGAAATAATTAACCTTTTTAAAAACATATCTGTCATGAACACCATCCCTGCATCAAAATAGTTATTCTGTTTAGTTGCTACACCAATATTAATATTTCTAACAAATCGAATTAAATTATGCATTATTCGTGTTGAAAACTAAAGGTAACTTCTGGTATAATTTAATCATTCAATGATTTGTGCAATGATTATTTATTACCTTTTGCATTATACCTCTGTATTATATCTTTTTGATACAGGTATCACAATAGGTTTTTGAATGCTTTGCTGTTTTTAAGAGGGGGACATATTTACTTGAAAAATAACGGTATTACATATCCTAAGGGTTTTAAAGCTTCCGGCGTAGCATGCGGGTTAAAAAAGAATGGCAAAAAGGATCTTGCTTTGATCTTTTCTGATGTAAATGCAGTTGCTGCAGCGGTTTTTACTACAAACATTGTAAAAGGTCATTCGCTTCAATTATCCATGGAATATATCAATAATGATGCAACAAGAGCTATGATAATAAACAGTGGGAATGCCAATGCTTGTACCGGCGAATCAGGTCTAAAAAACGCCAGAGAAATTACTCAAACAGTTTCACAGTATTTAGGCTGCTCTCCCGAACAAATTCTCATTAATTCAACCGGAGTTATTGGAGTTCCTTTAAAAATGGATTATATCCTACCAAGCATAAAAAAAACAGTTGAAGCCCTATCATATAATGGAGGCATAGATGCAGTTGAGGCCATTATGACAACCGATACCTTTCCAAAGCATGTAACATGTGAATTTGAGTTAAATGGCAACCAGATAAAGTTGGGCGGAATGGCAAAAGGTTCAGGAATGATACACCCCAACATGGCAACCATGATTGGTGTTATTACAAGTGACATCAATATATCAAAAGAGTTGTTAGATAAAGCTTTAAAGCACGTTGTGAATTCCTCTTTTAACCGAATCTCAGTTGATGGTGACACAAGTGTTTGCGATATGGTAGCTGCTATAGCCAATGGCCAAGCTGGGAACGAAAAAATAACAAAAGAAAATAAAGACTATTTATGCTTTGTAGAAAATCTTCAAGATGTGTGTGCAAAGCTATCGCGCATGATTGCAATGGATGGAGAAGGAGCAACAAAACTCATCGAGATTAAAATAGAAGGTGCTCTTACAGAACAGGATGCCTATAATATAGTCAATGCAGTTGCAAAATCACCTTTGGTGAAAACTGCAATGTTCGGAGAGGATGCGAACTGGGGCCGTATTCTTACTGCTGCAGGCTATTCAGGGGCAAACTTTGACCCAGATAAAATTGATATATATATTGGAGATTTAATAGTGTGCAATAAAGGTTCAGCGGTTAATTTTGACGAAGCCAAAGCAAAAAATATACTAATGGAAAAAGAAATAAATATTTTAATAAATTTAAACCAAGGAATTTTTGAAGACAGAATGTGGACATGTGATTTTTCCTATGATTACGTAAAAATAAACGGCAGCTACCGGACATAAATTAGTAACATGTGAAATAGTGTACTGCAGTAGTTAGAAAGGTGGTTTTAAAAAGGTGGTAGCGAGTAAAAAGTTGGATAGACAAATTGTTGTGTTTAAAGTTGAGAATAGGGAGTACGGAGTAGAAATAAGTCGCGTAAATCAAATAATTACTCCTCCCAAAGTTTTTAAGCTTCCCGAAGCACCATCATATATCGAAGGTCTGATAAACTTACGAGGGACAATATATACGCTCATAAGTCTTAGAACCAAATTGGGGCTTCCTTTTAAGGAAATAGATGAATCCTCGAGAATCATAATTTTTGACGAAATCGGGATAAAGGTTGGTTTATTAACTGATGAAGCAAATGATATAGTAACAATAAATGAATCAGAGTTGATGGAAACGGTTAAATCGCTGTCTCTAGAAGAAGAAAAATTCATACGTGAAGTTGTGAAAAAGGGAGATCGTACTCTGTTTATTTTAGATATTGAAAAGCTTTTGTCAGCGTAAACAGGTTATGGTTCAGACTTATCCTTGATATCCTATTGCTCCTTAGCAACCTCACTATACTCATCCTTTTCTTACTCCAATTATGTGCAGGAATCTTATACCCCGCCAATTGTAATTTGAAAGCGCATAATTATCCCTGTCAATGGTATGGGTCGCAATCAATATATTGCTGATATCCGGGACATTTCCAACCTTTACAATAACCGGAGAATGGTTATATCGACTGCCACCCTCAAATGAAAGCTGAACAATGTCTCCAGGCTTAACATCTCTAACATCAACTTGTTCTGCATAAGGTCCCACGCCCTCCTTGTTACCGGTAAGAAAATTATAAAGATAATTAACACCAGTCCATGAAGCAGTTCTGTTATATGAACTTAAATAGTACCACCCATATACCGGAGTATGATTCATAACTTGGCTTCCGGCATATATCACCTGTGACGCAAAATTTGTACAATCGCCGCCTAACTTATCAAAATTCAGATATTTAGGATTGCGTCCAAACGCCCACTGATGAGCATGCTCCAGAGCTTTTTGTCTATCATAGTTTATATTAACCAGCCTAGTTTTCATAATGTTACCACCTTTCCGGCATTTCATGCATTCATTTACTTACATAATTAAAACAAAAAACTTATGATTTTTCCTTTAATAATATTGTATGGAATGCAAACTGTAATTGTGAAAGGAGTAATAAGCATTGCGTAAAAATGTTATGGTGTGTATTTATTGTCTGATACGTTGTTTGCTGCTTTTTTTTATAGGTTATTTAGTACATTTTTTGGTGAAATAGATTGATAATTTTTATTTAAAATGATAATTTGTAGAATTTTCTGCAAAAATGCTAGTACTTTAATACTAATTTGCGTTATAACGCTTGACTTGGTAGTATTTTCATTATAAAATAATGTCGAATTCCAAATATAGGAGGGTTTGCCCATGAATAAAACTGATTTAATTAGCTCAATAGCAGCTAAATCCGGGCTAAGTAAAAAGAGTAGTGAAGTTGCTTTAAACGCAGTAATCGATTCTATTCAAGATGCACTAAAAGCTGGAGAAAAAGTAACACTGGTTGGTTTCGGAACTTTTGAGGTTAGAAGAAGAGCAGAAAGAAAAGGAAGAAACCCACAGACTAGAGAAGAGATCACAATACCAGCATCAAATGCTCCAGTATTTAAAGCCGGAAAAGGGTTAAAAGAAAAGGTTAATTAAGTCCAATACTTAGGATAAAAGGCTCTGGGAGACCAGAGCTTTTTATTTTTATAGTAAGCTTAAAACAGCTACATTGTGTCCCATTTTTCGTCAATTTCACAAACAGACCGGTAACCTTTTGCCATATACCATGCATCCAAAATAGCCATGCGCACCATTGCTTCACAGACAGGATAAACTCGTGGTAGTATTGAAGGATCATTTCTGGACTTGAAGATAACCTCTGTGTTCTCAAGCTTTCCTACATCAACCGTTTTCTGATTTATCGAAATGGTTGGGGTAGGCTTAATGCACACCCTAATACGAATATCCTCACCGTTTGATATCCCTCCTAGTATCCCGCCTGCCCTGTTTGTTCTAAACCTTACCCGCCCTGATTCCTCATCAACATATGGTGTATCGTTTGACTCGGAGCCTTTTAGTCTTGCATGACCAAAACCTTCTCCAAACTCCAGTCCTTTTACTGCGCCAATAGACATAAGCCCATGAGCTATAACAGCATCCAGCTTGTCAAATACAGGTTCCCCCAATCCTGCAGGTATACCTCTTACAAATATTTCAACAATTCCTCCACATGAATCTCCTTCGCTTTTTATTTTAAGGAGTTCATTTATCATTTCTTCTGCTTTCTTAGGATCGGGGCAATTCAATTCATTAATGCGGTAGTTGCGTTTTGCTGTTTCGTAGGTTACAAGTGAGCTTTTTATTCCGTGAACTTCAGTTACACACGCTATTACATCTACACCAAGGCGATCTAGTACAGCTTTGGCAATTGCTCCTCCTGCTACACGTGCGCTAGTTTCCCTCCCTGAAGCACGACCTGCGCCAGCCCAATCGTTATATTGTCCATATTTTTTATAGTAAGTGTATGCTGCTTGACCCGGGCGTATAAGATCCTTGTATTTTCTATGGTTTTCTATTTGATTATCTTCAATGTCTACATTAGGAATCAATAATCCCACCGGGGCTCCGGTGGTTAAATCATCCTCCATAACCCCGGATATTATGTAAACCTTATCTTTTTCCTTCCTAGGCGTATCCAGGCTCGACTGTCCAGGTCTTCTTTTATCAAGCTCCTCCTGTATCACTGCATTTGTGAGTTTGATACCAGGAGGTACACCATCAACTATGGTTAAAAGCCCTCCATAAAGCTCAGGAGTCAGATTTTCATTTTTTCTAAATCCCCCTGAATATGACTCACCGGATGTTGTTATTCGAAACAATCTTCCAAAGGAATTACCAAGCATTATTAAATCTCTCCTTTTCTCAAAGTCTATTATTCTGGTTCTATGCCTTACGGCAGGTACTACGGCAAGAAATCAAATTAATCTTGATACAGAATACAGACTGTGAACATGGTCTAATTTCCTACTATGTGATTATTCCCAAAAAGCAAGTTGAACTAACTTCGTATACAATATATACAACCAATTAAATCATTTGGCCACTATATATTGTATACAAAGTCTAACTAACATACTTTTTGCGTATTAGTCACTATGTGCATTTAATGAATTAAGCAAAGCTTTTTTTTAAAAGTAGTACTAAATTCCTGTTTCATAGATTCCGAATCCTTCATCTTTACAGGCATCTATAAGTTCGTCGATAATTTCATCAACCTTTTTTCGGGAGCAATCAATAACAATATCCGCATACTCTTGATATAAGGGAAGCCTCTCTGTATACATGCCATGCAGGCTCTGATTGTTGTCCCTAGCCAACTTACGCTCTGGGGTAAGTCTTTTTAACATAGTATTATAGTCTGTTTTAAGGAACACTGTGATTCCCTCTTTTTTAAGATGATCCATGCACTTTTTACAAAGAACCATACTTCCCCCAGTGGCAATAACCTGATTATCACCTTTTATTTTACATACTGCTTCTTCTTGAATTTTCAAGAAGCGCTCTCTTCCCGATTCACGAACAATTTCTGCTGGTGTTTTACCAACAAAGCTACTTATAAGAGCATCAGTGTCTTTAAATTGAAGCCCTAGTATGTTTGCAACCCTTTTACCTACAGTGGTCTTCCCTGAGCTAGGCATCCCAATTAGTACAACATTTTTCAAAACATCTCATCCTTCCAGTTTACCACTCCAAAATACCTGTGAACCACAACCTAGCACTGGTACTGATACTAATACTAATACTACTACTACTATTATTATTATTATTATTACTAATACTTTTAAAAGCCCTAATTTTAGGGAATCCGAAGGGAATCCTCCGTATTTTCAATAGTGATGTAGTTCACATTAACTCAATATTCCCTCCACACCTTTTTACAAGGTCAGGAAATTCCGGGAAGGTCACATTCATCGCCTCAGCTGTATCCACTATCGTTTCTCCATCAGTATTTAGACCCGCCACAGCTAGCGCCATAACCACTCTATGGTCATAGTGACCATCTACACAACCGGCCACAAGCTTACTTTTTCTGATAACAAGCCCATCAGGCAGCTCAAAAATATCTGCGCCAAGCTTCCTTAACTCTTTGCACATAACACTTATTCTGTCGGTCTCCTTTAATCTTGCCTGGGGTACGTTAATCAGACGAGTCTCTCCCTCTGCAAAACATCCTGCTACAGCCATTGCAGGAAGAGCATCGGGTATTGCATTCATGTCAATAGTTTTGCCTACAAGCTCGCTGCCCTTGATCCTTATACCTTTTCCGTAAATTTCAAGCTTTGCGCCCATAGACTCAAGTATAGCCGCAACCTGTTTATCGCCCTGTGAATCACTCATGTCAAGGTTTTGAAGAACAAATTCACCCTTTGAAATTGCCGCTAGGACAAGAAAAAATGTGGCTGAGGAAAAATCACCGGGAATTGTAGTCTCCATTGGAGAATACTTCTGATTTCCATATATTCTAAAATGTTTAAAATTGTCATTATCGTATTTGATGTTTTGCTTATCAAGCCACCACAATGTCATTTCCACATACGGAACCTCATTAAGCCTAACAACAGTTAACTCTGTATCGTTTGTAAGAAGCGGCGCACTTATAAGTATTGATGAAAGATACTGTGAGGTAACAGCATCTAGTTCTGTATGCCCGCCTTTTGCCAAACCTTTAACAACTATAGGAGCCATTCCATTACCGCGTGTTGAAAAAACCGATGCGCCAAGATTATTCATTGCGCAAATTAATGGCTTAAGCGGTCTTTTTCTAATCTGGCTGTCTCCTGTAAAAACTGTGGTTCCATCAACCAGCCCTGCAGTCATCATAGCCAGTCTTAACGTAGTCCCCGAATTTTCCACATCAATTATATTCTCAGGTACTTGTGGTTTTCCACCAAACCCAGTTACAATAAAAGAATTACTATCCTGTTTGATTTTTGCACCAAAAGCTGTGCATGCCTTCACAGCTGAAAATGTATCCTGGGATAACAAAGGATAATGAATCCTGGATGTCCCCTCTGCTATGCTGGAAATAAACAATGACCTTATTGTATGGGATTTTGACCCCGGAATATTAATACATCCGCTCATATTAGATTTTTGTACTCTTAACCGCATATCTAAAACCCCTTAACGTTCTTTTGCAAGCTAAATGGAATGTGATTTAGCTTACATTATGTCTTTTAAAAAATAAATACATAAAGCTAAATACAAAGCTTCCAGTATATTTTAAATGATATGTTGTATACGACTACCTCGCACTATATTCTGTTACTCACCCATGTAATCAACTGCTTTTAGAAGTAGTCCTTTTTATCCTTGGGGGTGGAGGCCCAAAAAATTGATAATAATTACACATTATCATCCCATTATAAAGCTTTCTCTTTTTATTTGCCTTTCGCCCGAAAACCTTTTCAAAATCCATATAAGAAGTGATAACATAATACGACCATGTATCTAGTGCGGAAAAAACCTTTCCCATGTCATTGTACAGATTTTCCACCTCACGCTTTTCATTTAGTCTTTCACCATAGGGTGGATTACATATAATAAAGCCATATTTTTTATGAGAACTGATTTCCCGCATATCTCTTCTTTGAAGGTGAATATGCTGCTCTACTCCAGCAAGCTTTGCATGGTACCGTGCAAGACTCATAACCTCATCGTTAATATCTGAGCCCTGAATAAAAAGCTCATTGTCCATCTCTTTAAGGTCATGCGCCTCATTGCGCGTTTGCTGCCACATTTGCGGTGGTGTTTGAGACCAGGTTTCAGCAACAAATTCCCTGTCAATACCGGGTGCAATATTAAGCCCTATCATTGCGGCTTCTATTGGTATGGTGCCCGAACCGCAAAAAGGATCAATCAATACCCTGTCTTTCCTCCATCTGCTTACCTGAATCATTGCGCTTGCCAGAGTTTCTTTAAGAGGCGCTGCAGAAACAAGCTTTCTGTAACCTCTTTTATGAAGCCCTGCTCCGCTTGTGTCTATACTTAATGTTGCAGTATCCTTTAAAAGTCCAACCTCTATTTTATATACAGGTCCAGTCTCGTCAAACCAATCCTTTTTATATCTTAGCTTAAGTTTTTCAACTACAGCTTTCTTTACAATCGCCTGACAATCTGGGATACTTGCAAGCTGTGAGCTTACCGTTTTTCCTGTTACAGGAAACTGTGCATCTTCAGGAATCCATTCATCCCAAGGCAATGCTTTTGTCTTTTCAAATAACTCATCAAAGGTTAACGCCTTAAACTCACCGATTTTTAAAAGAACTCTTTCAGCAGTCCTAAGCCATATGTTAGAGCGGCATATTGCCATCTCATCCCCCGCAAAGTTTACTCTTCCATTTTCAGCGTGAGTATCTTCATATCCCAGATTCTTAAGCTCTCGCGCTACAATTGACTCAATACCAAACAAGCATGTTGCCATTAAGTTTAATTTTGCCAATAATTTTCATTCCTTTTTTATAACAAGTTTTTATTTTAAAAAAACTCCCAGTATTTTTCTTTTTTCATTTTATTATATCCACTCATGATAAAATAAACAACATATAATTTGCTTTTTCAAACGCTTCCAAGCAGTCCTTTTTCTGCAAAACTCAAGTATTTATCTCCTGCAACGATTATATGATCCATTACCCTGATTGAAATAGATTCAAGTGAATTGGTTATCTTTTTTGTCACATCAATATCAGGTTTGGATGGTATAAGGCTACCACCTGGGTGATTATGTGCCAGTATTACACTGTTTGCCTGGTGCCTTAAAGCTGTCTCAACTATAATTCGCGGATATACTGGTGCTTCGTTTATAGTCCCCTCATGTACTAAAGCTGCATGGTTCACTCTGTTTTGTGAATCAAGGCAAATAATATAGAAAACCTCATATGTCCTTCCGGCAAAAAGCGAAACGACATATTCTCCCGCGCGGGTAGAACTTGAAAGCACCGGCTTTTCTCCCCATTTGCTCGTAAAATACCTCCTTGCAAGCGAAGGTATTATAGACACAAGTATAGCTGTGTTTTTGCTTACACCGCATCGGCTGCAGATATCTTTAGGCTCTGCTTCAAAAAGTGTAGACAGGCTCCCAAACTCCTTCATCATTTTGTGGGCAAGCTCATTTGTGTCTCTGCGTGGTATACAGAAAAACAAAAGAAGCTCCAACACCTGATGATCCTCAAAACCATCTAGCCCATCAGTTAAGTACCTTTGCCTTACTCTGTCCCTATGTCCACTATGAAGATTCTTTTCCATACATCCTCCAATTAATATACTCCTACGTCGTGAATAATAAACTCCAAGGGCATCAAGCACACTTAATTATATAATACAGCTTTGAAACCCACTTGAAGCTTTATAGATTGGAATAGCTATATTCTAACAAGTGAAATCGTTTCATTTTAAATGTAGACTTCATATGACACCCAAACTTCAAAATTACTTTTATAAAAGCAAGCTATGAATATATTCTACAATAATATCCAATTTCCTTCTTTATTTGGTCAAAATTTACCTTATATCATCACAAGACTGAAGTAACCCTAACAACAAAAAGGACTTAACTCTTAATCTAATGTGCGGTTCCTGAGTAAGTCCTTTTTCTTTGTCCGGCAAGTTTTAATGCTACTTTTTCATTTTTCTTATTTCTTTCTCCAATAAATCAATAATAAGCACAACGTTCCTTATTATGTGGAATGGGTCTTTCACAGGTAATGCCACTACCTTTTGCTCTGGTTTCCCTTCCCTGTCTCTTATTTGTATCCACTCACCAATTTCTTTGTTGGGATTAGGAAAAGTCTTAAATGTATATTCGGACACTTTCCTATAAAGCTCAAGGAAATCCTCATCCAACGTTAAGAAGTAGGCAAGAAGCGTCGTATACAGTGCTTCCGAGTGAGGCCACCATAATTTACTGCTCCAGTCATTTAAAACCTTCTTAACCATTTTTTCATTTTCTATTCCACTTATGCTGCCTTTGGGCCGCCCGCCATCCTGGTCGGCAAAAAGAAGCAATCCGCCAAAATTTTCATCCCATCCAATATCAAAAGTTTTCTTAGTTATATTGCAGCATTCCTGAATAACATTCTGATTTTCCTTTTCAAGAGCCTGATGAATTATGAACCACATGTCCTCCAATATATGCCCCGGATTTATATACCTTCCCAAAAGAGTATCCGTAACAAACGACCCGTCATTATTCACCATCTCATGGAGCACTCCGTTATCATCAATAAATAAGTCGAGGGTTGCATTCATGTACTCATCCGCGTATTTATCCACCTGCACCCAGTTTTCATTTCCCAGTGCTTTCAAACCAAAGACAAGCTCCTCCGAAGTTATAAGCATTGTCATAGAATGCCCGCCATGTGCTTTATATCCTTTTGGCGTAGGGTACGGTTCAGTTTTATAATTCCCCGTTTTTCGCCTCTTGAGCACCGACTCGTATAGTTTTTCAGCAAATTGAAGCGCCTTTTTGTCTCCACTTACTGCTGCATATCTGGATAAGCCCGAAATAACAAAACAGTCAGCAGAAATACTTATATCAAGATCTGAACCTTCACTTACAGGTTTTTTAACACCTTCCCTGCTCATAAGAAAAGTACAGCTACCATTTTCAAGAAGACAGTTTTTCATTAGAAACTCTGCGCCAAGCTTTGCAAGCTCTAAAAACTTTTTCCTCTCTTCCTGGCTAAAGCATTCCATGCTGGATAGTTTGGAAAATACCCATACCATTCTACCCTGAGACCATGTATATTTATCTTTGCTTACCAGCGTTTCACCGGTATTGTCAAAACATGTATAATAGCCTCCGTATTCATAATCAATGGATCTTGTCAGCCAAAATGGAAGTAAAGTATTTTTTAGATGATCAATATAAAAACTCAGACTGTCGCTTAAGTTAAAGTCCTGGGGAAGTATACCTTTTTGTTCATTAATTAGCCCCTTTTCAGAACAGTAACCTGATTTACAAGAATTATTCATTATTAGGCCTCCTACAAACATAAACTTTGGCATAATTATACCATTGGAGATTTAACAAGTAAACAGCTTGATTTCCACCCTTCAATCCTCTTTTTAGAAAAAGTTATAATGATATAGTGTAGCAAAAAGAACAGGCTAATTATTTATAAAAAAAGCTACACTTCCTTTGTTCAAAAAAGTAGTAGCCTTTTATATACATATAATTTTGCTTGCGTATAAATTAATCCATGTTTACTTTTCTTTTATATGCTATCCACATCCACCCATGCCCTTCTTTCTATGGATAAATCTACAGCCTCAAGCACCTGTGAACACTTTACACCATCATCAAAATCAGGCATGCAATTCTTGTCTTGAGCAATCGACTGTACAAACTCATATAGCTCATGGACAAAAGTATGCTCATACCCAATGACATGTCCTGCAGGCCACCATGCATTAATGTATGGGTGTACACCTTCAGTACACTGAATCAGTCTAAATCCCTGCTCACCTTGAGCGTCATTCGAATTAAAATACTGCAACTCATTCATGCGCTCAAACTCAAATTTAATGCTTCCCTTACTACCGTTAATTTCAAAAGACATATCATTTTTATGACCATTAGCAAACCTCGTAGCTTCAAAAGACCCTAAAGCACCGTTTTTAAATTCGGCGAGAAACAGAGTTGCATCATCCACAGTGACTTGACCTTTCTTTGTATTAGCTCCTGCGTTTGCACTAAGTCCTTCCATTTTTTCTACTTTAGGTCTTTCTTTGATAAATGTTTTGTTCACTCCCATAACTTGTTTCAAATCACCCACAAGAAACCTTGCAAGGTCAACAACATGAGCTCCAAGGTCTCCGAGCGAACCAGAGCCTGCTACATCCTTATCAAGGCGCCAAACCAATGGAAACGCAGGATCCATTATCCAATCCTGAAGATATGTTCCTCTAAAATGATAGATCTTGCCAAGCTTTCCCTCATCAATTAACTTTTTTGCAAATTGCAGTGCTGGTGCAAACCTATAATTGAAACCAATTTGATGTTTCACTTTATTCCTAACCACAACCTCAAGCATCTCTCTGGCATCCTTAAGGTTCAACGCCAGGGGTTTTTCACAAAATACATGTTTTCCGTTATTTGCAGCTTCTATTGCTATTTCCCTATGTACATTACTTGGAGCCGTAATATCAACTGCATCAATGTCACTTCGTTTTACCAAATTCTCCCATGAGCTATCATAGGATTCCCAACCAAACTTATGAGCAGCCTGTTTTAACCACTCCTCGTCCCTACCACATATGGCTTTCATCACTATTTCCAAATCGGGTTCAAAGAACATTCCAATACGTTGTAATGCATTACTGTGAGCTTTCCCCATAAATTTGTAACCAACAAGTCCAAAATTTATTTTCTTACTCATAATGATACCCTCCATTATTACATGATATTAAACATGTCTTTATGCCCACCACATTCCACCTGTCTGCTCAAATACCATTACTTCCTTCAAGAAAGAAATAGCCTTTTGCAACCCTTCGTTTACAGACATTAAGCTATCCTCATGTTCAATACTAAGTACATCATCATACCCAACTACCCTAAGAGCACTAATCATATCTTTCCAAACCTGGTATCCATGTCCGTAACCTACAGTCCTGAAAATCCATGAACGGTTTGCCTCGTCGCCATAGTGTTTGGTATCAAGCACACCATTCACTTTTGTATTGTATTCATCTACCTTGCAGTCCTTTGCATGGAAATGATAAATTGCCGGACCGAGCTCTCTAATAGATGCTACCGGATCTATACCTTGCCAGAAAAGGTGACTCGGGTCAAAATTAGCTCCTATTACATCTCCGACAGCACTTCTTAATTTTAATAATGTCTCCGTATTATAAACACAAAAACCCGGATGCATTTCAAAGCAGATTTTATCCACGCCATGTTCTTTAGCAAACTTGGCAGCTTTATCCCAGTAAGGTATGAGAACGTCATTCCACTGATAATCAAGTATTTTAATAAAATCACCCGGCCATGGGCAGGTTACCCAGTTGGGATACTTCGAACCGTCTGAATCTCCGGGACAGCCTGAGAATGTAATAACTCTGTTTATGCCCAGCTTTTCAGCCAGCAATACTGTGTCTTCAAAATCTTTATGAAACTTTTGGGCAATATCTTTGTCAGGATGCACTGCATTTCCATGGCAGCTAAGTGCACTTATCTCCATACCATACTTTTTAACCAGTTCTTTAAGATTATTAACCTTGTTCTCGTCAGCAAGAAGCTCCTTTGGGTTTGCATGAGCATTGCCCGGGAACCCGCCTGTTCCAAGCTCTACTGCCTGCACTCCAGATTTCGAAAGATAATCAAGTGCTTCCTCAAGACTCTTTTGTGATAACAAAACAGCAAATACTCCTAATTTCATGAAAAATACCTCCCTTTGTAAATTCATAATAAATGTAATCCATTTCATTATGAATATTATACCAGATTCTATCGTATATTTACTCACAATATTCAAGTTTTACAAAAAACAATTTTTCATAATTTTACACAGTTTATCAGTAGTGAAATTATTCCTATACTCAAGTAACGTACTACACCATCCAAATTAAGCTCAAAATAAGATTTATTACCGGTACAGATATTGTTGGTATTAACGTGTGCTGAGTATATATTTCTTGTTTTTCCCACGTCCTATAATTACAATTAAACCCATATCAGACATTTGCTTAGCTACGATGTAGGCTCGAGTTCTTTTTACGCTTAGCAAGTCCATTAATTCAACATCATTTATTTCGTTGTATTGTTCCAAGTAATCAAGAACCTTCTGCATTTGAGCTGTAACCGATTGTGCATATTTTAATGTAGTATCTGTTACTCTGCTTATGTTTCCGGCATGATTACTATTAAAATTCATATTCGGCAACGTTATGCGAAATGTGTTTTCTGACACAGAGATATCAGGTTTAGTGTTGGAATCACGGTAGAGATCATATATTCTACGAATACCAGTGCCATATGCTTCAATATGTTTTAAACGAAAGAAAACTTGAGCGAGTTTGGGATTCCGAGGCTGAGAAATTCCACTCATAATATCCTTTGCAGACAATCCGGGAGGAAGGCCGCCGATCGAGATGAACTCTGTACGCTCTTTATTAATGTTGATTATAATACTACCACTATAACTATAATCTCTGTGTATAAGTGCATTTAACAGGGCTTCGCGTATGGCCTCGGGTGGATAGTCTAAGTTATCAATTCGATCCAACCCGTGTATAACAGATACAGTTCGGTTGTTAAGCATTAAATAATCGTAAGTAGCATGCAGCTGCTTGAAAAGCGAACCTGTGAATTCACGCCTGTCTACAAAAATCGTATTTGCTGGGTTGTCGAAAACTGCAACCTTAACAGAATGTGCGCATTGGTCAGATAGAAGGAATGCAAGGTTTGTAAACAATTTTTTTTCCGCATCCCACAATCCCAATGATAAATACTTGTTTTCTGTGAAAGTAATGTTTCTGTTTTTGAATTCAGTCTCAGCGTCATTAAATGTCAAATTCTGCAACAGGCTTCTTGTAGATTCAAATGAATCACCATCAGAATACTTAATTAACAGACGAATCTGCTCCCATGTTGCTTGAGCTGATGCGGTACCTTGCCTAACATACACTCCGGATGGTTTCATACCAGTTTTCTTTAGATAATATGGTTTAGCTAAGCCTTCGGATATGGCAACCTTAATGATGTTGTTTTCTAGAAGCTCATATTTTACAAACATTGTAACATCGGGAATTATAGAATCACGCATTATGTTTATAAGGCGCGTGTAAGTTTCATCGAGGTTTTGAATGTCGATTTCATGTCCTTTATCATTGATTCCAATATAAATAGTGCCGCCTTTGGTGTTTGCAAAGGCCACAACTTCCTTGTTGATGTCTTCTGTGAGGGTTTCTTTTAGTTCAATAGATTCACTTTCAAATATCATACATAAGTCTCCCGATAAGTTTTAATCTTAAATTATGAAGAGTATAACATGAACATTCACCGTTGTCAAGTGAATATTCACCTTAGTTCAGCGAATATTCACTGAATATTCGCTGAACAGTACTGAATTCCACCTGAATTTTGTCCAAGATAGTGTCAATATTTATAGTGTAGCATAAATCGGTATACTCAAAGTGCTTAATACATATACTTGGCTTGTAAATATACTTGGCTTTCCATCCCTAGCGAAGGAAGATCACTACTTATATTTCTTCCTGTATTCCGAAGGATTTACTTTCATTGTATCAGTAAAAACCTTACTCAGGTAAAATTCATTTTGATAGCCGGATCGCTGTGCAATTTCGCTTAATGTATAGTTAGTTTCAAGCAACAGTCTTTGCACACGTTTTAATCTCAATGTAGTCAGGTATTCAAGGGGTCTTATCCTGAACGCAGCCTTAAAGCGCCTTGTAAATTGAACCGGACTTAAGCCTATTTCATGGGCTAGTTCCTTAAAATTCATCTTTTCGTAAGCATGTTTCTTAATAATGTCTGCCGCTTTATTCATAAGAGCATCTTCAGATGTCATGTTAAAAAGCATATTTATTTCATAAACATCAGCACAGTAGATATATAGAATTTCAGAGACTATATGATTCATCCAGTGTTTGCTGAATCTGTCATCCCTGGATTCAAGAAGCTCAAGATATTGCAAACTGTTAAAAAGCCTCTGTGCATTAGACACTCTTATCTTTCCTAAAGGAAGAGACAGGTGATCATTAGCAAGTGCACCATTAGGATAATACCAGTCCAGCCGCATGTAATCAAAGGTCATCGGGGTAATGATCTGACGCTTAAGCTCCGTCCCCGGAGGACCAAAGAACATATCACCATCCGATACCAAACCCTTTTTATCATTAAATTCATAGGTAAAGGTACCTGAACTTATCACCATTAATGTCCACTGTGAAACATTCGTTACAGGTTTTACAAAAGCTTTAAGATTATCATGATGTATGTAAAAATCTATAACCGGTGTGAGCTCCCATAATTCAAATCTGCTCATAACATTCCCCTTTATTGTGTAATAAGAATTAATGAAATATTTTATAAATAATATGATAAAATATTTCATTCAAAAAGTAAACTAATTGTGCTATTATTAATATACAACATTGTTAGCAACTCTTCTATAGTATATTAAACCAATGAAATTATTCATAAAAATAAAATTATTGAAAGGAGTACCAATAATGACTAAAAAGGAACTTATCGAAAAGAAGCTGAATGATTCTAAAAAAATGGTTGAGGAGGCTTTCCAAAAGTATGATGTGGACAAAATAGCTATTGCTTATACCGGAGGCAAGGACAGCACACTGGTGTTGCATATTGTTTCCGAAGTCTGCAAGGAAAAAGGGTTCAAAATGCCAAAATGCTTTTGCATTGATGAAGGCGACATGTTTGATGAGGTTAGAGCTTTCATTAAAGAAGTAGAAGCAAAATACAATGTGACTGTCGAGTTTATACATAATAGTGATGTATCGAGGGCTGCAGGCGGTGTCCTTGGAGCAACAGTACAGGTTAAGGATCTTGACGAAAAGAACAGAAAAGAAGTTGAACGGCTGGGTTATGAAGAAGATGAATTTGACTATGAACCCGAATCCTTCGTTGGAAACCATCTTATGAAAACAGTAACACTCAATAATCACCTTGAAGAAAATATCATTAAAGCATTCTTTGAAGGTATTCGATGGGATGAGCAGGGTGCAAGAGCAAACGAAAAATATTTTAGTCCAAGAATTGCTACAGAATATAGCCCCGAACACACGAGACTTTGCCCCATCCTTCATTTTACCGAAAGGGATGTATGGGATGCACATTTTCAATATAATATCCCTATTTGCTCGCTTTATAAACAGGGATACAGATCATTAGGTGCAAGAGTAACAACGGCAAAGGTAAGTGATATTCCCGCATGGGAACAGGATCTTGAAAACACCAGCGAAAGAGGCGGGCGTCGTCAGGATAAAGAAGGACTTATGAAAAAGCTCCGTGATCTTGGGTATATGTAAGTTGCTATGTACCGTTAGTTACACAGGAATTTAAGCCTCTTTAAGCATCACATCAAATAATGTTAGGTTTACCCTGGTTGGATGTGTTGAACGAGTAAGTAAAGTTAATAAAGTTTTATAAGTTTTTCGTAACGGCATCTTCTTGTCTATTTATTTGTAATGAAAGGAATGGGTTATTAATTATGAAATTTAATTTTGAAGGTATTGTGGAATTCCCCTGCGATGTAGAAAGGCTGGAAAACGGTAACACACTGATATCTGATGCCGGTAACGAAGCAGGTGAAGGAAGCGAAGTTATAGAAGTGGATCCACTAGGACAAATCGTTTGGAGGTTTGGAGAAGGTCTTAAGTTTGCCCATAGCGCAAAACGTCTCCCTAATGGAAACACCTTGATAAGTGATACAAATAACGATCGAGTTATTGAAGTCAATAAAAAAGGTAAAATTGTTTTTACAACTGACTCCTGGGGAAACAATACAGGCATACTCTCAGACCGAACTCATATAAGTTATCCCAATGATGCGCATTTGTTGGATGACGGTACTCTAGCTATTACCGACAGAAATAATAACCGTTGTGTTATTACTGACTACAGCGGAAATGTAATCTGGAAGTATGATAAAGATATTAAACATCCGCATAATTGTGACATTTTAAAAAACGGTAATTTACTCATGGCTGACTCTGATGGTAAAAGAGTTATAGAAGTAAACAGAGATAATGAGATAGTCTGGCAGTATGGTGATGGCACCGATAAATACTTGGACTGGCCAAGAGATGCAGATCGCTTGGAAAATGGAAACACGCTGATTACCGATTCAAGACATAGCAGAGTTATAGAAGTTACCCCTGAGGGTGATATTGTATGGGAATATAAAGTTTCATATTTTGCAAACTTTTATGACGCAGACAAGCTTGCAAATGGTAATGTATTGATATCCGATCAGCAGCGTCACCAAGTTCTTGAAGTTGACCCTTATGGAAATGTAATATGGCTTTTCAGAAATTACAGGAATCCTAATAAGATTAATAGTAAGCTTACAAACGGTTTCTTTAAAACAAGAAGCGAAGACGGAAATCCTGAAGATTGGATTCTTTTTAACCGCTTTGCCGAAGGCGGTGGTAAGCTAATCTGGAAAGAAGATGAAAAACCTCGTCCGTGCCCGGGTCTGGAATTTGACCGTCCTGGTGCTTTATGCCTGCAGCAGATAGTTGCAGTAAAACCGGGAAAGCTTTATAAGATGGCTGGAAAAATCAAAACTGAGGGTCTTTTACCAGGTAGTTTTGCATATCTACAGCTGGCCTTCCTTGATTCATTTGGTGCCCTTGTTGAGGATGCATCAAGAGCACCTAAGGGAACACTTTTTACTGGCGATAAAGATTGGATAGAGGATTCCTTTGATGCAATAGCTCCAGAAAATGCAACAGCAGTAGAGGTGCGTGTTGTGATTTGCGGAAAAGGGCGGGTATGGGCAAAGAACATAATGCTTTTGTGATATTGCTTAAAGGCGGTTCTTCCTAGAATCGCCTATCTTAGCCTCTTAACTTCCTCACTTTTTTAGATTAGCGAAAAATGATATAGTGTACAAAAACTCTCTAATAACCTACGTTTATTCCCGCACCATATCCTGATAATAAAAGATAGCCTAATCCTATAAGCGCAAGTGCTCCAGCAACTACTGCAACAACCTTCCATGCGCTCACAGGTGCATATCCTTGAACTTTCCCTGTCTGACCGTTCACCATAAATCTAAATATTTTGTTTTTATATTTGTATGAAGCAATAAATACAGGAAGCAACAAGTGTTTGTACTTAATATTACTGTACCTTGTGTTTATTTTAAGATTCCTTACTTGATCACCATTTATCTGCCTGATTATCCCCTGTCGAATGCTTTCCTTTATCTGTTTCTTTGCGATCTCCCAACCGGGGTCAAGACCTATACTGTACTTTTCTGCTAAAAATCCTGTCAAATATCTGGGATCATACTTAACAAGTTCCTGCATATCAAAAGGTTCAAGCTTTTTCATTAGATCTGAATCTGCATTCTTGGACGCGTTTACAAGTACATCATCAAAAAATCTGGAATAACCGCCACTCACCCATTGCCAGCGTATCTTTCTTTCCTGGTATGTCTCCATATGTCTTTTGCCGTTTCTTGTAACCCAGCGAGTACGGGTTACATAATAATATGTACCTTTTTGGGCAACATAGTCTGAACCTGTGTCCGAATCATATGTCCAGGAGGGAATGTATACACCGGACATTTTTTTAATCTGACTGTCTATTTTAACAGCTTTTGGTGCAAAAAATCTTCTTCTTATCCAATTTTTAAAAAGGTCAGCAGCCTTATTTGCTGATAGTTTAAATGGTATCAGCGTTTCAGGAGGAATCCCCGCAGTTTCATCAAGCTTTACCACATGGGAGGAACCACAAAATGCACAGGCTTGCGCAGTAGTAAATGTATCCAGAACAGTTTGTGCACCACAGCTTTCACATTTCATTACCCTGTTTTCCTGCCCCCAGCTTGCATTATCGTTAGCAGTCAAAAAATCGTGCTCATCAATATCCCCGTCCTGTGCCGTAATATTTATGCTATTACCACAATACTGACACATAAGGGTCTGTGTATCCGGGTTAAATGTCATATTGGCACCACAGCCAGGACATGCAAACTTATCAGTTTCTTCTTTGCTTACCGTATCGTTCTGATTTAGCGTATCACTTGATTGCTCCTTTTCCTGTTCCATAATACCCCCCTCAATCAGTACAGCAATACTCGTGAATTTATTCTTTAAAGCAGAGGCATTAACACGCTTCCAATACTTTACAGAGACGTATAAATACCCATTATTATTCAATGCGAGTACGCTGTAGTATTTTATTATCCGCCAATCCACCATTTTTACTTAACGACGCTTGGAGTAAAGTACATTGGCTATGTTCTTTTAACCCCAGATCAACATACTGCTTAATCCTATTAAACTATATATATGCTTAGCTGATGCTTACTTATGATTAAAGCCATGAATGCTGCAATGCTGATTTAGGTTAAACAGCTGTTCCGCATTCGGGGCAAAATTTTACTCCTTCTGCAAGTTTTATTCCGCAATCTTTACACTTTGACGCTTCTTGATTGAAACCACACTGGGGACAAAATTTCACATCTACATTAATATTCGTTCCGCACTTTATACACTTTTTTGCAGCTTGATCTACAGACTTTCCACAAGAACCGCAAAATTTATGGGACACAGGTACACTCTTTCCACATGACGGACATACTTTGACCTCTTCGCTGACAGAATCCTGTTTAGTATCCTGTTTGCCCAAAGCATCAGCCATTACTTTACCAAAAGCCGCTCCAGCTCCAAAACCCATACCAACAGAAGCACCACCTCCCGGATTTTGCGCCGCATCCCTAATTGCTTCAGCAGCTTGATATTTAGTATATTGATTGAGATCTCCCAAAACGCCCATAGATGTCCTCTTATCCAGTGTCTTTTCGACTTCCTCGGGCAATGAAATATTTTCAATTAAAAATGTGCTCAACTCAAAACCAAAGTTTTCAAAAACAGGCTTTAGCTTTTCCTTTCCCTGAGCACTCAGCTCATCATAATGCATAGCAAGATCAATGGCCGCAATCCTGCTTTCCCCAAGCATATCACTGACACCTGAAACTATAGACCTCTTAAGCTGCCCTGTAATACTCTCGGTATCAAATTTGCTGCTTGTTCCAAACACTTCTTTAAGAAATATTTCAGGCCAGGCAACTTTAAAAGAATAAATCCCATACGCTCTTAACCTCAACATCCCAAATTCAGCGTCTCGCATCATTACGGGGTTCATTGTCCCCCATTTCTGATTGGTAAACTGCTTAGTATTAATAAAATACACTTCAGCTTTAAAAGGAGAGTTGAAACCATATTTCCATGATTTTAGCTTTGTCATTATGGGCATATTCTGTGTATTAAGTACATGCCTTCCAGGAAAGTACACATCGGCAATAACACCCTCATTTACAAAAACAGCAGCCTGTGATTCTCTTACAGTAAGCTGTGCACCCATTTTTATTTCCTTGTTCGCCACCGGGAATCTGTAGACCATCGTATTCGACGAATCGTCTGTCCATTCTATTACCTCAATGAATTGGTTTTTAATAAAATCAAATAATCCCATAAAAACACCCCACTAATTTTAATTGATTAAATTATATCATACTATAATAAAAATTATTAAATAATATCTCGTGAAATATTTACTTTTTTCTATTTATGCCATAATTAAGGTAATCGGTTACCGCATGGTGCGGTTACCACAGAGAAATTAAATTACTTAATCACTCTGCGGGTAGGCAGGGTGATTATTTTTTTCTCATATAACCGGTGGTGGAATGTCTAAAAACTTTATATCTTTGTTTTTATCCATTACCCTGTTTAAAGCCCACTGATTTTCTAACAGTATAACCGGTCGTTTGTATTCATCTTCAACAAGAGCTGCACTATTTGTATACCCCAGCAAATCCCTTGTTATTTCCTCATCGGTTATTGCCCATCGTGCTATAGTAAAGGGTAGTTTGTTTATCACAATATCTACACCATATTCATTTTTCATTCTATACTCTAGAACCTCAAACTGGAGTACCCCAACCACACCAATAGTAAGTGTTTCAACGCCTATATTGGGTTGTTTGAAAACCTGTATTGCTCCCTCTTCTGCGACCTCATTAATGCCCTTTAGAAACTGCTTTCTTTTCAATGCATTTTTAGTCATAACTGTAGCAAAATGTTCAGCGGGAAATATTGGTATGCCTTCAAACCTAAACTCTTTTTTCAAGTCACAGAGTGTATCTCCGATACTAAATATGCCCGGATCAAATACACCAATTATGTCTCCTGCATAAGCTTCTCCAACCACTTCTCTGTCTTGCGCTAAAAACTGCTGGGGCTGTGACAAACGAACCGATTTACCCATTCTAACATGATTTACTTCAATCCCTTTTTCAAACCTCCCCGAGCATATTCTTACAAATGCTATCCTGTCCCTGTGAGCAGGGTTCATATTAGCCTGAACCTTGAAAACAAACCCTGAAAAGTCTTCACTTGTAGGATCTACCAAGCCATTATCCGATTTTCTTGCTACCGGTTCAGGCGCCATATTAAGAAATTCTTCCAAAAATGGTCTTACTCCGAAGTTTGTCATTGCACTTCCAAAAAATATTGGTGTAAGCTCACCGGCTTTCACCTTTTCAAAATCAAATTCATCTCCTGCAATATCCAGCAATGTAATATCCTCGCAAAGCTGATCATACAAGTGTTGATCTAATAGCTCTCTGAATTTTTCATCTTCAACGTTACCTGCTTTTGATGCTACTATATCCCGACCATGACGACCAGCTTCAAAAAGCTCAATTTGTGCAAGCTTTCGGTTATACACCCCTTTAAAGTTACCATCAGTACCAATAGGCCAGTTAATGGGACAGGATCTTATTCCGAGAACCTTTTCTAATTCTTCCATAAGCTCAAAAGGGTTCTTACAGCTTCTGTCCAATTTATTTACAAATGTAAAAATGGGAACTCCTCTCATTTTACAAACATGAAACAGTTTTTTGGTCTGCTCCTCCACGCCTTTGGCACCGTCAATAAGCATAACAGCACTGTCAGCTGCTGTTAGTGTCCTGTAGGTATCCTCACTGAAGTCTTGGTGACCGGGAGTATCAAGTATATTTATGCGGTAACCGTTATAATCAAAGTTCATTACACTGGATGTAACAGATATTCCCCTTTGCTTTTCAATTTCCATCCAGTCTGACATAGCATGCTTCTGTGCCTTTCTTCCTTTTACAGTTCCTGCAAGACGAATAGCTCCTCCATATAATAGAAGCTTTTCTGTTAACGTTGTTTTACCCGCATCGGGGTGGGAGATTATAGCAAATGTTTTTCTTTTTTTCACTTCATTTTCTATGCTGTTATGCTGTATCATAAATTCTCTATCCTCGATTTCATTTTAATTTACAAAAACCAAAATAAGCTCTACATATATTAATTAAATGCTGTTCTTAAAAAATTATTGTTAACGGTTTTTACTAATACATTATGCATTCATAAAATATAGCTCCAAAAAATTGCGAACAAAAATTATTATACCACTTAAAACAATACTTGTAGTCAATTTGTTAAAAATTTTAAGCATATATAAATTTTTAGGTGTCTATTCAGAGGTAGCTCAAACATATTAACTGAAGAATCATCTCTAATACGGCTAGTCACAGCGAGGCTTAGGAAAACACAATTTAAAATGCCTTAGAGTTTAGTAATGTCCGTGCTGTCCTACACGCAAGTGAGTTCACGGAATTACTTAACGAGAAGGCATTTTAAATTGATTGTTTTCATTG